>OBLW0100000096.1_pt1 | contig 64944 bp, 42 predicted proteins | sample 1520161 | NCBI WGS metagenome assembly OBLW01 (sample SAMEA3539309, study PRJEB22396) | soil metagenome | biome: tundra; feature: field; material: soil | place: USA | collected 2010-05 | depth 0.15 m
GATTGTTTTCATATTCACAGTCCCTTCGATTTGCTGGTTAGATTTGCGTTCTCAATTTGCTAGATCCAACAACTCTGAATCGCGCTTCATGTAGCAGTCGCCGTGGCAGCCCCCACGCCTCCATGAAAGCTAGAACATCAGAACGAGTAACGTAGCGACTCAGTTAGCGAGTTGGCGTGAAAATAGCGTGGCGCTGTTGGACCGACGAACGAACCTTCAGCGTACTGGTAGTAATTCCAGCCCATGTTGAAAGCCCACCTACGAGCAATATCCACGCTCAGGCTGGCCACCGGTTGCTGGTACTTGTACTGCAACGAGCCGAGAGGCTGCAGGCTGTTGAACTGCGGTACGCTGCCGTCAACACTGGTGATGCTGTAGCCAACGTTGGCCATCACTCGCTTCGCCGGCTTGAACCTGACAGCGGCCATTCCGAAATTTGTGTGGTTGGTGTAGTACGAGTTGGCCATCGAGTTGTTTGACGTATCGTTCCCTGCACAGTCATTGTTATTGGCGTTGGCCACGAAAGGAAGGATCACGCCGGTTGGCGGCGTGTCGTTGAAGCAGATCAGGGCATTCTGGATCACGCTGTTGAAGTTGTACGCCAGATCCACTCCGAAGCGTTCGCGCGGCGCGAGCGACGCAGTCAGCCCGTAGTTCTGGTTGTGTCCCAGGTACTGGGTCTGTGCGTCGGCATTGGATCGTTGCAGGATGTTGATAGATCCGCCCAGGGTCGCCCAAGAGCGCGGTGCGTAGGTCGTCTGGAAACGGTAGCGCGCTTCTTTACGTGGCGACAGGCGGACGAAGACGGCGTTGAAGTTCGTGTGCTCCAGATCGAAATTCAATCGCAAGGCATGGATGGGCCGTGCCCAGAGCCCGAAGAGCGCCGTTTTCTCCAGACCCACGAAATGGTCCACGTCTCCCGGCAGATAATCAAGGAAGTGGTTGAAGTCCCGGTCGCCATAGCGGTAACCGATGCGGACGCCGGCCTTTTTTGAAAAATCCCAGGCGAGTTCGGTCTGATTTCTCGTCCAAGTCTGGTTGAAGGACGACTGGGTTATGGTAGGCGTCCCTCCAGGAATTGTTGGCGTAGTGAGTGCAGCACTCAGCAGGGTGCACGGTGGCACTGCACAGCTATAGTCGAGTTCGTTGAAATTGCCATTCTGCGGTATGCGGTAGGCCCAGAAATAGAATTTCTCGATCAGGCGCAGGTGCTGGGTCAGGTGCAATGTGGCCTCGAGATCGACTACGTCAGAAATGCGGTTGGCTGCGGCTGTCCCAGTGCCAGTGAAGGCGAGGGTGTTGGTGCGCGAGAGCAGGCCGCCGAAAGACTCGTCCAACGGTGTGCTGGAGGTCGCGGAACTATAGGAAAAGGAACCGAGTATTTCTAACATCTTGAAGTAACTGCTGCGCAGGCTGATCCGCTCCGTGGGCGTGGAAGTACGAATCCTCTGATTCCGCAAGTAGCTGGAGTACGCACTGCATGTCACATTGGTCAGAGTCCCGCTGACAATCAAACTGCTTTGGCCGGTCGGCACGGCGCAGGGTACCTTGTTCACAGTATCCATGGATAAACCCAATGAAACGGAACTTGCAGGCGTCGTCGGTAAGAGCGCCTGGTTGATTGGATTCAGTTGGTAGTCAGTATCTCCCTTGTAGTAATCGAGGAATTGGTCGTAGCTGAAGACAGTTCGCGGCGCGATTCTAAAGTCCACTCCCATTCGGTACGAATTTATGGTCGTGTTCCAGTTTTGCAGCAGCGAACCTTCCGTACCCTCGTGAATGCTGCTATACGAAGGCCCGGTCATGTTGTTATGCGAATATCCCAAACGGAAGCTCACAACGGACTGCGGAAGCAACGTGAGATCTACGTCGGTCATGCGTCGCGTCGTATCGAACAGGTGAGGCGAGCTCAGTATCGGAATCGATGGAGTAGAGGTTGATGGATTCAGCGGATTCGCCAGGAGATCGTAGTCAAAGAAACTCTGATCGCGACGGAAACTGCCTTGCAGGTTGTACCACTTGTCTTTGTCTGCACGAAGGCGCATGTAGTTGTTGGGATCGCCTCCCCATCCCGCACTGTTGAGGTAGAGATTGTCGAACAGCAGGCCCTGGTGATCGACCGACTGCATCGTGAGCGTCTGGTCAAGTATTCGCGGGCCGGTCTGCAGATTCACCAAGGTGTCGTACATATCGGCGCTGCCAGTCACGTCGTTGGAGCGGTAGCCAAGCTCGACTGAGGAGTGAATCTGGTACCCGCCGCGGGTCATGCCATCGGGTTCGGCGGGCGGTGCCGCGGTTGGACTCGCAGTAGGGGCTGGCGGTGGACTCGCCGTGGGAGCTTGGGCGAAAAGTGTATTTGCTGACGAAGCGATCATTGTCGCCCACATAAGAACCGCTATAGCTGTAACCGTTCGCCTTTTGCCGGGACCAGAGGCGACTTCCGAGCTGCGCTCCGCTCGCGCCCTGCGGCTTCGCTCAGGACAGGCTCGCGCGGACGCCGATCTCTCCAGTAGCAAAGGTTGCAGGCTGAGGGCGAGTTTTGTGGACGGCTCCATTGGTACTCCCTACTTGAAAAACACAGTGCTGAAATTGGAGCCATGAATCTGCGTATGACACATGGTGCAAGCCTGATACTTCGCCGACTGATTGTGCGCGGGACCGCTTGGGCCCCCGGCCGTTAACTGTGTCGAGAAAGTGTGACACTGCAGACAGAGCATGTTCACCGGCATCACATTGAGCAGCCGGGGATTGGTGGAACCGTGGGGTGAGTGGCAACTGGTGCAGCCCTCAGTCTTCATCGGCACATGTTCGTAGACGAAAGGACCTTGCTTGTCGACGTGGCACTTGTAGCAAATCGCGTCGCCACTCGGCATGGTCCGCAACTGCCGCACCGTTCCCGTGCCGTGCGGGTTGTGGCAGTCGTTGCACTGCACCAAGCCCTCGTTTACGCGGTGGTGATAGGGTTTGGCGAAATCTGCCTTGGCGGAAATGTGGCATCCGTAACATAACTGCGGTTGCTCTTGGACGAGCAGGAACTCTTTTTCCTTGGCATGATGGGGAGAATGGCAGTCAAGACATCCAACATCGCTACTGGAGTGGGCGGATTGCGCAAAGTGCGATTGTTCGTGAGCTTCCCCATGGCAGCTAAGACAACGAGCGCTGGTGTCCTGCCGTGACTTTCCCTCGAACGCAAATATCTTGGTTTTATCTCCGCCGCCTGCAACATGGTCGGCTCCTGGACCATGGCAGCCCTCGCACCCTTGCTTCGACGGACCGCCCTTTGTATTCAGCGTGGTCTTCCAGTGGGGCGTCTTCTCCCATGCGTTATAAATCTCCTCGTGGCAGGTCTTGCAGGTGTCTGCTCCGACATACTTCGACACTTCGTGGGAAGGGGCTCCGGTCGCTGTCGCGGTGCCAGATTGAACGCTCTTACCTGCGGCTGGCGTACTGGTTTGGCCGGGAGCAAAGGCGACGACGAAAAGAAGGAAGATCAACAGAAGAGATGGAAAAGCTGCGAGATTTGATTGGGTTGGTAGGCCCGTCGGACACCTCCGGTTTTTCGCCATGTGCGACCGGTGGTTTTCAGGGCCGGTATTGTCGTCTGAGTTGGAGGCGCCCAACACGCCGCGCCCTACACGTTTGCCTGGACGGTGATGATTCGCGGCGATCATTAAGTTCTAAGAAGCAATAACATAAGCGATTCACCATGCTACCGCTGGTCAATATTGGACACTTCCAAGGATTAGGTAGCGCGCGGAAGCCCAACACCGGTTCTGCCCGAGTGACGGGCCATCCGGAGTGCGCCGGGATAAACCGTCTCCCCCGAACGAGGTCACCATGTAGGACAACTGGTCGAAGCCTTGCTGCCCGACACCGGAGGTCCCCGCAACCGCGCCAGGCGGAGCAGATGCCGTATCCGCCGCGAACGACAGTGTTGTGAGGCCGCGGTAGGCGAAGTCGAAGCGGGACCTCGTCAGGCGACCGGATGCCAGCCGGGCTCCAAGCTCATTGTCGTCGCGACCTTCGAAGGGCAGTGGCCCCACAGCCCTTGCGCGGTTGTCCCGAGAGGCAGTACGTTAATCGAGTGATCTTTCCTCGGTGCGGCGGAATCCTACTCCACGTCACATCTCTACCCGGCGGCCATGGTATTGGTGATTTCGGAACTTCCGCGCATGAGTTTGTGGAGTTTCTGGCGGAGTCAGGACAGAGACTCTGGCAAGTCTTACCTTTGAGTCCCACGGGGTACGGCGATTCCCCGTACCAGTGCTTTTCCGCATTCGCCGGCAATCCGCTATTTATCGATTTGAGCGCCCTTCGTGAACAAGGCCTTCTATCCGCGCAAGATCTGAGCACAGTGCCGAGGTTTTCTGATGTACACGCGGAGTATGACCGGGTAAGCGACTTCAAACTGGGCCTGCTGCGCAAAGCCGCCCAGGCTTTTCTCGCCGGGCCGGCCCAGTCAGACTCTCGCGCTTTCGACACTTTTTGCAGCACCAACCGCGACTGGCTGGACGACTATGCACTCTTCATGGCGTGCAAGAGCGTTCACAAGAACGTGGCTTGGGTGCATTGGGAGCGGGGAATTCGTCAGCGGGAGACGGAGACGCTGAAAGAATGGCAAGACCAGCTGTCTTCTGAAACGGCGTTTCACAAGTTTGCGCAGTTCGAATTTGTCCGGCAATGGGAGAAGCTAAGAGAACACTGTACGCATCGTGGGATACGAATTATGGGCGACATTCCAATCTATGTCGCTCACGACAGCGCCGATGTCTGGGCTCACCCTGAGTTGTTCCGTTTGGATGAGCAGGGTCGACCATCCGCCGTTTCGGGCGTTCCCCCGGACTATTTCAGTGTAACTGGCCAGCGTTGGGGAAATCCGCTGTATCGATGGGACGTGTCTTCTCTTTCCGGTCATCGTTGGTGGATTGATCGCGTACGGGCATCGCTCAGGTTGTTTGATCTGGTGCGCTTGGATCACTTCCGTGGATTCGAGGCCTATTGGGAGATCCCGGCAGGCGCTCCGACAGCGGCCGAAGGCAAGTGGGTCAAAGGCCCGGGTGCGGAGTTTTTCAGAACCTTGCAATCTGAATTGAAAGCGCTGCCGTTCGTTGCCGAAAACCTCGGCGTGATCACTCCCGAAGTAGAAGCTCTGCGCACGGAATTTGGTTTCCCCGGCATGAGTCTGCTCCAGTTTGCCTTCGGAAACGACCCCCAAGGGCCCACCTTTCGTCCGCATAATTATTCCCGCGAACTGGTGGCGTATACCGGCGGACACGACAATGACACCACGGTCGGATGGTGGACGAGTTCCGGCGCAGGGGAGAGCACTCGAACCGCGGAAGACATTCGCAACGAACGCAATATCACTCGGGAATACCTAGGGTTCCAGGAGGAGGCTATCCACTGGGTATTCATTCGTGCCGTCCTGGCGTCGGTGGCAAACATCGCGATCATTCCCTTGCAAGATGTGCTGGGTCTGGGAAGTGACGCTCGGATGAATTTACCCGGCACCATAAGTGGAAACTGGAGATGGCGGTACAAGGCGGGCGCTTTGACGAAGGAAATCAGGGAACGATTGCGGAAGCTCGCCCATCTGTACGATCGTTGACGGTCTTTCGCTTTCAGTCATGGCACCCTAAAGGGGCGATAGTTCGTCTTCGTTCTCTTCCTTTTTTCCTCGAACAAACTTCTCCTCCAGAAAACGTCGCGCCAAGTCGCGTCCCCCGATTCCGAATGCGATTGCCAGACCAAGCATCAAAGCTCCGAAGGCAATCCCGAAGGCAAGCAGCATGGTCTGTTCTGCCAGGCCCAGTTCTTCAAAGACCACCGACAATACGAAAACAATGATGATGCTGCGGACGGCGAGGCTCAGAATCCGGGGAGAACGCACGTTCGCATTTACCGCTGCCAAAAGAGCCGCGCGGGAAAAGAAGCTGGCTGCGAGCAGTCCGAAGAACAGGACGAACATTGCCACGAACAGGCGTGGAAGAAAGAGGAAGAATCTTGCGATTTGGTCTTGCAATCCCAGGATGCCGAGCACGCTCACTCCCAGCAGAATAAAGCCGAGCCAAGTGACCCAGAAGACGAACCGGCTCAAGATCTCGGTCGCCGAAGGCAGGGCGGCATTGGTGAGGAGTTGAGAGGCGCCCGCGTTTTCTGATAGCTTGTCGAACTTGATGAGCCTCAGAATAGCGCGCACAACCACTTTTACAACGTACGCGACCAGCCAACCTACGAATGCAAGGATCAGCATTACGATGAGACGAGGAAGGTAGTGGGCGAAACCCCTGGCAAGCTCGTGCAGCGCCTGGCTCAGTTCGCTGATAATCATTTCCCGCATAGTTGCCTCACTCTCTCGATTTCCACAGCTGCAGCAGATACGGTTTCAGTCGCTCGAACTCAAGGCATAAGCCTTCAATGTTGTGCTCGACGTCATTGGCAGAACCGGTGCGGTTCTCGATCAGGAACGTGCAGACTCTCCCGCGAAAGAGCGGCGCCAGAGCCTGGATAATGTGATCGCGGCTGATCACAGATTTCTGATAGGAAGCGGCAAACTCGTAAACCGTCCTGACCCACAATTCGGCTGAGTATTGAAAATCTTCTTCTCCCAGCCGCGCGATTCGCTGGAGTTCTGCCAGGGTCGAAGGCGAGAGAATCACCTGAAAGACAGACTCCAATTCGGCAACGCCGGTCGAGAACATCTCGCGCAAACGTTTCCGATTGACGCGCATCGGGTCCAGAAGCAGTTCCTGGTCGCTGCCTGTGGTAGGGAGCGGCTGTGAACCAGACACCTTGCTCCAAACCGGAAAGTCTGATTCCAGAGCGGAGAACAAGGCGCCGACAGTCTGCCTTAGCGTCGGCACCAGATCAGAGGCGTGTCTCTCAATGTGTTCCTTTTCCCCAAGAAAAGACTGGCAGACCCGGTATCCGCCTGTGATTGCAGCCAGTGTGAAGCGAAGTTCTGCGCCCGTCCCGCCGATTCCATCATTCCAGCCATTCTGGCCAAGGAACTGGCTTCCGAGACGGTTGGAGAATCCGAACTCCGGCATGTACGCCTCGCGAATTCTTACCCCGTAAAGTGCGCGGATCATCGGGTACAGCAAGTTTGTCATCAGCAGACCATCGAACTTGTGCCTGCGATAGGTGGGGGAGACCAGATCGAAGCCGTCGCGATAAATGGGCCAAAGAAGACTTGAAATCCATTCGGGTTGCACGTTCGCAGAATCGGGCGACATCACAATACAGGCCTTGGCGCGGAGAAGTTCGGCCGCGGCCAGAATTGTCCGCAACGCAACGCCACTCTTCGGGCCGTTGCCATAGTTCGTGCTGATCGAGTGCAGGGTGCGAAGCGCGTATAAATTGGATGCTGGCCGCATGTCGTCGATGGAGATACCCGTTACCAGGCCGGGAGTGCCATCGCGAGAGCCCCCATCGGCATTGATGATTACGGCCCGTTCGCGAGGAAAGCCGCGGAGGATGCCGCTTCGAATCGTGTTGACGATCGGACCGATCGTCTTGGCATTGTTATGAGTGGGCAGGCCCACAAGGATATCCACTTCGCCGACATTGATCAGTTGGCGGAGAAAATCATCCGTAAGAAAGCTCTCGTCTTCCAATTTAAGCTCTGTGCGAGTTGCCAGTATGCACCAGCGTTTTGACTATGATTGCCTAGACTCTTCGCAGCCGGAACCAATAAAACTGGTACGGCCCCAGGGTTAGCAGGTAGGGCAAGTCACCGACGCGCGGGAAAATATTATTGCCGAACATCTCGATCAGGATGTTTCCCTTGTAGCGCCGTAAATCCAGTTCGACCGCCTGCGCGCTGCTCGAGAGATTATTGACCACCAGTACGGTTTCCTTGCCCAGTCTCCGTAAATAGGCGAGTATTCTGTGATTGGCTGGGTAGAGAAATTCAATCGACCCTCTGCCAAACACCCCGCTCGATCTGCGGACCGCTATGATGCGCTGCATCCAGCGCAGAAGCGAATGCTCGCTCTCTCTTTGGGATACCACGTTTACGGCCGGATAACCATACACGGGATCATCGATCAGGGGAGCATACAAGCGCTCTGGTTCCGCTGTCGAAAAGCCGGCGTTCCAGCCCCCGCTCCACTGCATCGGAGTCCTCACTCCGTTGCGATCACCCAAGCTGATGTTGTCGCCCATTCCAATTTCGTCGCCATAATAGACGATGGGCGTGCCCGGTAACGACATCAGCATCCCATTCATCAGTTCGATGCGCCGGCGATCGTTACTCAACAAAGGAGCGAGCCGCCTTCGAATGCCGAGGTTCAGCCGCATGGTCTTGCTGGCGGCGTACATGTCATACATGTAGTCGCGTTCCATGTCGGTGACCATCTCAAGGGTCAACTCATCATGATTTCGCAGGAACAACGACCACTGGCAGGTGGGCGGGATCTCCGGAGTCTGCTGCAAGATTTCGGTGATGGGTTTTCGGTCTTCCAGTTTCAGCCCCATGAACATCCGGGGCATCAGCGGAAAATGAAACGCCATATGAAATTCATCGCCATCCCCGAAATAGGGGCGAAGATCCGCAGGCCACTGATTGGCCTCCGCCAGCAGCATCCTGCCAGTGAACTGTTCGTCGAGTTTTCGCCGCAGGTCTTTCAGAATGCTATGAGTTTCGGGCAAATTCTCACAGCTTGTGCCTTCCCGTTCGACCAAGTAAGGCACGGCATCGAGTCGGAAGGCGTCCACGCCCATATCCAGCCAGAACTTCATTACATTCCACATCTGTTCCCGAACTGCAGGGTTGTCGTAGTTGAGGTCGGGCTGATGGCTGAAGAAGCGATGCCAATAGAAGGATTTCGACGTCGAATCCCATGCCCAGTTGGAGGTTTCCGTGTCCAGGAAGATGATGCGGGTTTCCTTGTACCGGGTGTCGGTATCGCTCCAGACGTACCAATCGCGGCGGGGATTGTTCTGCGAACTGCGTGCCTCCTGAAACCACGGGTGCTGATCCGATGTGTGATTCAGCACCATTTCGATGATCACGCGAATTCCTCGCTCGTGGGCCGACTCCAGAAGCTTGCGGAAATCCTCTAATGTTCCGTAGCTGGAATGGACCGAGTAATAATCCGCTATGTCGTAGCCATCGTCGCGCAGAGGCGAGGGAAAGAAGGGCATGAGCCATATTGCGCTGACCCCCAATTCCTGAAGGTGATCGAGCTTCTGTTCAAGCCCTTGAAAGTCACCGATGCCGTCTCCGTTGCTGTCGTGGAACGTGCGGACGTGCACTTGATAGATGATCGCGTCCTTGTACCAAAGCGGATCCGTGGTTAGAGGCAAACTGCATTCTCCTGGGGCGATTTCATGATTCTCGGCAAAGCATGTCAATATACGCAGTCTATATGAATTGGCGCGGGTCGAATTCCACTTCGCGCCCGTTGTTCCTCTCCGGCGACCGACCGACGGACCGTATGTTCGGAAGGAGTGCAGCCCGAAGCGCTCAGCGGGATGTTTCGCAGTGCAAAAAAGAGGAGAGCCGCTGCTCCTTTTCCATTTGGACCTTGCCTGCCGGCGGCATTATCATCTTCAGCACACTGTGAATATCTCACGGGTCGTCAATATCGAAGACCTGCGCCGCATGGCGCAGCGCCGGCTTCCCAAGTCGGTGTTCGACTATCTGGACGGCGGCGCCGAAGCCGAACTTACGCTAGCGGAAAACTGTCGCGTATTTAGCGATGTGCTGTTTCGTCCGCGCGGCGCAATGGCGGTCGGCGATTGCGACTTGAAGACTCACGTGCTGAGCCATGAGCTTTCCTTCCCGGCAGTGCTGGCCCCGGTTGGGTACAGTCGCTTGATGCATCCCGACGGCGAAGTGGCCGCAGCTCGCGCGGCTGGAGAGGCAGGTACGGGATACATTCTTTCCACGATCTCCGGTCACAAATTGGAGAACGTGAAAGCGGCGTCGCAAGGTCCGTGCTGGTATCAGTTGTATCTGCTTGGAGGACGCGAAGCTGCGGAGGGATCGATTGACCGGGCTCGCCGCGCAGGATTCTCCGCATTAGTGATTACTGTGGACACGCCGGTTGCCGGGATGAGAGAACGCGATCCTCGCAATGGGATGAAGCAACTCCTGGGGAGTTCCTGGTTTGCCAGAATTCCATATCTGCCAAATATTCTCGCCCATCCCGGTTGGCTGGCGTCATTCCTGCTCGATGGTGGTGTGCCCAAGCTGGAAAACGTTGTGATTCCGGGCAAAGGCCCAATGGCTCTCCTCGACGTAGGGGCGGCACTGGCGAGCGCGACCGTCACTTGGGAGGACCTGCGCTGGATCCGAGAAGTTTGGCCGGGACCGATCGTGGTCAAAGGCCTTCTCACGGGTGATGATGCCAAGCGTGCCGTGGACGAAGGTGCGACCGCGGTGGTGGTGTCGAACCACGGCGGCCGTCAACTCGATTCGGTTTTTCCCACCCTGCGGGCGCTTCCAGAGGTCGTTGCTGCCGTGAAGGGCCAAGTCGAAGTACTGATGGATGGAGGAGTGCGACGTGGCAGCGACATAGTGAAGGCACTCTGCCTGGGAGCGCGCGCCGTTCTTGTTGGGCGAGCTTATGCTTACGGACTTGCAGCCGCGGGTCCGGCCGGGGTCAATCGAGCACTGGAGATTCTGCGATCTGATGTTGAGCGCACCGTGCGACTGTTGGGTTGTCCTTCGGTCGCGGCCCTCGATCGGTCGTACGTTGAAGTGCCGCGGGACTGGTCAGGCTATTGAACCCTGGGTCTTCTATACCTGAAGAACGTCCCCTTCGCGGGCGACCATTTCGTACAAGACGGGATTGACGAAGAAGCCGATAAACAGCCTCGAAATCAGACCGGCCACAATGACGATGGCGAACGGCTTCTGCGTGTCGGAGCCAATTCCGGTAGAGAGCGCCGCCGGAAGCAATCCAAGGCATGCAACCAGAGCGGTCATCATGATGGGACGAAGCCGCAGGAGTGACGCTTCCCGAGTCGCCGTGCGAATATCCAGTCCTTCTTGCCGAAGTTTGTTGATGTACGACACAAGGATCACGGCGGTCTCGACCGAGACCCCGAGCAATGCCAGCAGCCCGAGAACAGAGGAGACGCTGAACGGAGTGTGTGTGAGCTTGAGTGCAACCAGCGCGCCCACGGGTTCCGTCATGATCACACCCAACGCAATCGTGACAGGGAACTTGAAGTTTCCATACAGCGCAAACAGGATCATGAAAATCAGCACCAGGGCGAGCGGGCCGATGAAATACATCTGCGACTTTGCCTCAAGGAATTGGCTGTACTCGCCTCCCCACATCATCCGGTAGCCCTGCGGCAGTTTCACCACCTTGTCGACTGCGGCCTGGCCGTCGCGCACGGCGCGCTCTAAATCGCGGCCTTCAATGCTGTACTGCACTCCGATGTAGCGGGAATTATTTTCGCGATAAATAAACGACGCACCGTTTCCCTGGTTGATGTTGGCGAGTTGACTGAGCGGAATCTGCTGCCCATCGGGCGTGCCAACCAACAGGTTTCCGATATCGTGCGCGCTGCTGCGGAATTGAGGCTGCATGCGGACCACCAGGTCGAACAACTTTTCTCCTTGAATGACCTGAGTGACGGCTTGCCCGCCGACTGCCGCCGAAATTACTGCCTCCACGTCGGCGACGTTGATTCCGTACCGTGCGATCTTGTCCCGGTCGACGTCTACCAGCAGGCTGGGCTGCCCCAGTTCGCGCACCACAGTGAGCTCTGTGAACCCCGGCACGTTGGCCAGCGTGTTCTTGATCTGGATCGCTTTATCCTGAAGCACGTTCAGGTCGTCTCCATAGATCTTGACCGCCAGAGAACTCTTGAGGCCGGTCAGGGCTTCGTCTACGGCATCTTCGGCGGGCTGGGTATAGTTGAAAATAATTCCAGGGAACGCGACGAGCTTCTGATTGATGGATTCAATGAGCTGTTTCTTGTCGCTGACATCCCCGCCCCACGCTTTATCCTTATAAGATTTCAGGCCAACATAGAACTCGCAGTTAAAGAAGCCCGTAGGATCCGTACCATCATCGGGACGCCCCAGTTCTGAACCCACCACGGTGACCTGCGGGTACGACATCAGAATCGCGCGTATTTGAGGCGCGATCTTGCTGGCCTCCTCGAAGGAAATGGTATACGGCATGGTCGCCCGCACCCAAAGCGCACCCTCGTCCAGATGGGGCATGAATTCCCCGCCAATGAATGGGACCAACAACAGGCACGATCCAAAAATCAGCGTCGCGATCGCGAGGGTCGTTTTTGGGCGGTCGAGTGCCCAATCCAATTGGATCGCATACTTCCGCTTCATCCACTCGTAAGCCCGATTCGGCTTCTCGTGCACACCACTTCTGAACCAGTACGAAGCCAGCACTGGAATGAGGGTGAGGGTCAAGATCAGTGCGCCGATCAGGGCAAATGACATCGTTTCGGCCATGGGATGAAATAGTTTCCCCGCTGGTCCAGTCAGTGCGTAGATCGGCAAGTAGCCGGCGAGGATGACAGCAACCGAATAAAAGATGGGCCGGTCCACATCCTTTGCGGCCGCTAGAATGACCTCGTCGAGTTTGTAGTCCTGCCCCTCTCGCAATGCCAGTTCGCGGTAAATGTTCTCAATCATGACCACGGTGCCGTCGATCACAATGCCGAAGTCGATGGCCCCGATGGAAAGCAGATTTGCGGCCACGTCGTGGGCGTGCAGCACGATGAATGCAAACAGCAATGACAGCGGGATGGTGATCGCGACGATGATCGCGGCGCGAAAGCTGACCAGGAAAAAAATCAGCACGATCAGCACCAGAACCATGCCGCGCAGCAGGTTCGCTTCAACGGTATCAGTGGTCAGATCGACAAGTTGGCTGCGATCGTAAAACGCATGAATCTTTACATCTGGGGGCAGGATCTGGTGGTTCAGTTCGTCGGTCTTGGATTCCACATCCTTGAGGACGTTCTGTGTTTGCTCCCCGCGCAACATGAGGATGACGCCTTCGACAGCATCATCATTTTTCTGGAAGCCGAATTCGCCCAGTCGTGGCGCGTGGCCGATCGTGACATCGCCAACGTCGCGCACTCGGATGGGTACTCCCTTGTTTGCTCCCACCACGATGTTGCCGATGTCATCGGTATTGCGAACCAGTCCGATCCCGCGCACGTAATAAAACTGCCCACCTTGCGAATAAAACCCCCCGCCTGCATTGGCGTTGTTGGCGGCCAGCGCAGCCGTCACCTGCGGGACCGTCAGGTGGTAGCCATAAATGCGCGCCGGATCGAGCAGCACCTGATACTGCATCGTCGTGCCGCCGAAACCAGAGTCGTCGGCCACACCATGCACCGAGCGATAGGCCCGCTCTACCACCCAATCTTCAATGGTCTTCAACTCTTGCGGGCTGCGATCCGGACTCTCGAGGACGTAGCGATAGACCAGGCCGCTGGGACTAAACAGAGGCGCCAGGCTTGGCGTTACTCCTGCAGGAAGAGTGGCCTGTGCAAGCCGTTCGAAAATAATATGTCGCGCAAAATAGTCGTCCGTGTCGTCTTCGAAAGTCAGTCGAATGTCTGATAGCCCGTAGAGCGAGATCGAACGCATCACCACCATGTGGGGAGCGCCATTCATCTGTAGTTCCAGAGGCAGCGACACGAGCCGCTCCACTTCTTCTGCGGCGTGGTCGGGCCACTGGGTGATGATTTCAACTTGCGGAGGCGCGAGATCGGGATAGGCGTCCACGGGCATCCGCTGAAACGAAAGGATCCCGCCGATGGTGATGAAAGCGGTCAGCATCAGTACTAGGAACCTCTGACGCAGTGCCGCTTGGACGATTCGATGGATCATTCCGATGTGGTGGACACTATCCTCACTTGGATCTTTGAAAATACTTCCGTTGCTCGTGCGATGCGATCAGCGCTGCAGGGAATTCGCAAACTGCAGGAATAAACTGCCATCTCCGATCACCTGATCTCCTGGTTTCACCCCGCTTGTGATTTCGGTTTGTCCGTTCAAGCTTTCGCCCAGCGTTACCGGGCGCCGGCCGAATTGGTTTGCAGATGTCCCGGCATACACAAAAGGCTGGTTTTCGCTGTCGCGCAGGATTGCCGCATCCGGAAGCGCAATGGCATTGGGAAGTGTACCTGCGTTCACGGTGGCCGTTACGTACATATCCTTCTTCAGCTTCTCGCCGGGGTTATTGGTATCAATGCGCGCCTGCAATGTACGCGTGCTGGGATCCAATGAGGCAGCAACGTAGGAAATGCGCCCTTTGAATGTCTGCGAATAACTGTCCGTCTGAATTGTCACTTCATCTCCGGCGCGGACGTACGGCAGATCTTTTTGATAGATATTGACCAGCACCCACACGCTGCTGGTGTCGGAGATCATGAAGCATTGAGTAGTGCCGGGCTGAATGAGCTGTCCCGCTGCGACATCCTGCTCGACAACTACCCCACCAATCGGCGCCTTGACCGGAACTTCAAAAGAGGGAGGACCTTGCTCCACTTCGTCGGGATCCTTAATTCCCAGGACTTTCAACGCAGCCGTCGCTGATATCAAGTCACCGCTGGCCTGTACCTCGGCCGATTGCGCCTGTTCCATCGTCTGCTCGGCAATGGCTTTGTGTTCATACAAGTCTTTGGCGCGCGCATAAGCCTTTTGCGAAAGGGCATATGCATCTTTCGCTTTCAAATAGTTGGTGCGGAGTTGCGAGTAGTCCGGACTGGACACAAACAGCATGGGTTCGCCTTGCTTCACGTGCTGCCCCGGAACCACCACCACCCTGCTGACCGGCCCGCTTACCTGAGTGATGACTGGCGTCGTGCGAAAACCGTTGTAGGCAACCGTGCCAGTAAGGCGAAGGATCCGAGTCAGGGTTGTCGGTTGCACCGTCAGGACCTGGATATGCGCCATTTGCCCGGGCGGAATCGTGAACAACTCGGCGTCATTTGATTTTCTCGCGACGTTGGTGGGTTGACCCGAGCCTTCGCAGCCAGCCCATATGAGCATGGTCGGGGTGATGGTGGCGATCGTGATCCATACAAGCCAATGGTACTTCTGCGTGCGCCCGTTCATGGCAGGTTCCTCGCTCCCATCGCCTGCTTTAACTGTTCCAGTGCAGTCATATACGAAGCCAACGCCTGCCGATACGCCAGTTGAGTAGACCGATAGCTGCGCTCGGCGTCAAGAAAATCGAGCAGACTGGCAGCGCCTCGCTTGTAAGCATACTCGCTGATATCGCGGGAATCCTGAGCTTGCTTGAGGTAACCGGATGTGTAAAGTTGCACGACTTCATCATTGCTCCTGACGGCCTCGTAGGCATTGGCGACATCCGAAAGCACCGTTTCGCTGGCCGACAGCTCTTGCTCCTTAGCCTGGGCCAGCGCGTAATTGGTACGAGCGATTTCACCCTGGTTGCGATTGAAGATCGGCAACTCAAAATTGGCGAAGATCGAAGCAGTGTTCTCCCCGGAAACATGGGTAAAGTCATAGGTGCCATTTACGTCTACCTTGGCGTTCGCTTTGGCCAGCAGGTATTGGCTCTGGGCTGCGGTGATTCCCAACTCTGCGGCGCGAAAGTCGGGGCGCTCGCGCAACGCCCGCGCCTGCAAATCCTCGACCTTGGCCTGAAGGGGTTGATACGCCAGATCGCCAATCACGTCGAAGTTGGGGGGCACGGTGTCGTACCCCAGCATTCCATGCAAGCCGGTAAGCGCCTGCACTTTCGCCAGGCGAGCCGACGATACATCGGTTTGAAACTGCAGTAGCTGGAGCTTGATCTTGAGATAGTCGCCCTCTCCGATATAGCCCGCTTTGAATTGCAGTTGGCTGATGTCGACGGTCTGCTGAAAGTCTTTCAGATCCTCAAGCGCGAACTGGAGAGTCGATTCCGCCAGCAAAACGCCGACGAACTGCTGGCCCACGTTGAACGCCAGTGTTCGTTCGGCATCCGTCACCTGGGCGCGGGTGACTGCCGTCTGATCGCGAGCCGCCTGCAGCCGACGCTGCCGCTTGTGCCCGCGTTCGAACAGGTAACCAATCCCAATATCAAATTGCTGGGTCTGGTCCAGATTTGTCCCGGAAAAATCCTGCGGACTGAAAAATGGGATGAACTGGGTGTCTACGCCCAATGTTGGATTGGGGCGCAGATTAGCCGTGATCTCCTGTGCCTGATTCTGCAGAATCAGAGTGCGGTTGGCCTTCAGCGAATGATTATGCGCCAGCGCCAAATCGATGGCCTGGTCGAGACTGATCAGTGTCGTGTTTTGCCCGGCGGCAGCTCCGCCTGGCAGCAGGAAAAGAGCCACCGCCGAGGCGAATATCCCAAAGAACCGTGAATGCATAAGAGTCTAATCTGGTTACGCTGAACCTGGGTGCGACGAAACGGTTGACACTCCGCCAAGTCTTCGATCATGCCAAGCTCCTGCGCCTTTACCGCCCTCCTCGCTGTGGAAAGCCGACCCGCCCCGGGAGGCCATTGTAAATCGGGAGCGGCATCCAAAGTCGATAAAGAATTAGATGCAGGCTGAGGCCAACCAGAAAGCGGCATCGGACCGTTTTTGCCCCCTATTCTGGCGCCAACGCCGGGCGCCAGATGAGAGTTTCGGATTCGGTCGGGCTGGGTACGGATGGGCGCCGTGAACTGTGTTCGATAAGATTCCCGAACTTCTTTACTGTGTATGCGCTGATACAGCGTCTGCCGCGATACACACCGCGACCTGCGCGCTTATGACGAAACTCCCGCAAACTGGCTCAGGTTTCGAGTTGGTCCATGCCGTGCTTTCTGATTTGCAACGCCGGGTTCGCGGTTTATAGTTCACTGTCCCGGCGAGAGGTGCCATGAAGCGGTCTTCCCTCGTGTCCGTGCGTGTGGCAGTTGTGGTTGGCCTGACCGTCATTGTAGCGCTGGATGCGCTGGTAGTATGGCGCAGTTCGCGACCGATGCGGATCGCCGCCGAGGATGTCCGTGCCGAGCACGAGTTCCGCTTCGCGGTGCGACCGCTACCATCCACGCTCGACACCGGATTCGAAGCCGTCAGCTCTCCTACGGTTCTTCTACAGGCCGCACGTTTTCAGGATCATCTTTATCTCGCAGGACCTGCTGGGCTGCAGGAGTATACGCCCGATGGCTCTCTGCTCCATCAATATGCGGTTGGCAGAGAACTTCCCGGATCGCCCTTGATTGCGCTGGCTCCGGCGGTCCTGTCGGACTCGCGGGAACCAGAGTTGATCATCGCGACCGCCAACGACGGAGTCCTGGCCTTCAACGGCCACTCGTTCCGCCAGATCCTGCCAGCCAGCGCCGATGCTCGTGCCATCACCGCGATTCTGCCCGTTGCTTCAGGACATCTCCTGATCGGAACCAAGAAGCGTGGCGTATTGGTCTACGACGGAAAGCAGATCACGGTTCTCCATCCTACGCTTGATGCGCTCTACGTGACCGCTCTCGCCGGGAACGAATCCGACTTGTGGGTGGCTACCCTGAATCGGGGCGTGCAGCACTTTCACGCCGGCGAAACCGACAGTTTTGCTGAGGCCCAGGGGTTGCCTGATCCCCAAGTATTGTCGCTTGCGAGCTCTGGCGACGCTACCTACGCCGGCACGGCAACCGGAGTCGCCGTTTTCAGCGATGGCCGCTTCTCCCGTGTGCTGGCTCCGGGAGTGCTGGCCACCGCGCTGCTGGCCACGCCGACGCAGCTCTATGTGGGTTCCGAGGATCAGGGAGTGATCGTGATTCCCTTGGAAGGCCGCCGTCCGAATCCGAATTTGGGACCGGGCGCCGAACTGGCGGAGGTGCGTCAGCTCTTTACTTCGGGTGGGTCTGTGTTTGCCGTCGCCCGCAACGGCCTCTACCGCATGAACCCTCATGCATTTGGCTGGCAGCGGATGCTCAAGGCTGGCGGCGCCGTGCTCAGCGACCGCAACATTTCCGCCCTGGCAGCGGACGCGTCCGGACGTCTCTGGGTTGGCTACTTCGATCGCGGTCTCGACCTTCTGGCATCCGACAACAGTCGCGCCCGGCACGTGGAAGACGAGCATGTGTTCTGCGTGAATCGCATTTTTCCGGATTCGAAAGCCGGCGCGATCGACGTTGCCACCGCGAATGGCTTGGTTCGCTTCGACGATTCCGGCAGCGAACAGCAGGTTCTGACTCGTGCCGATGGACTCATTGCCGACCACGTGACCGATATCGTGTCCTACCGCGACGGCCTCGCGCTGGCCACTCCCGCGGGCCTCACGTTCCTCGACGCCAGCGGCGCGCGCAGCATGTATGCCTTTCATGGGCTGGTGAACAACCATGTTTATGCGCTCGGCGTTTCCGGCGACGAACTCATGGCCGGTACGCTCGGCGGCCTGTCGCTCCTTAACAAGGGCGACGTTACGGTGAACTACACGACTGCCACTTCCAACTTGAAGCACAACTGGATTACTGCCGTTGTTCCGGTCGACTCGGAGTGGATGGTCGGCACGTACGGAGCAGGTGTTCTCGGCCTCGACCGATCCGGCCATTTCCACTCCTTCGAGATCGGGTCCGGCCAGTTCGAAGTCAATCCCAACGCGATGCTGGTCACGCCAAATTATGTGCTCGCCGGAACTCTCGGAGAAGGTCTGTATCTTTACGATCGCCAGTCCGCGCGCTGGTCGGTGATCCATGCTGGCCTGCCTTCCTTGAACGTGACCGCGCTCGCCACTGCGAACGGATACGTCTACATCGGTACAGATAACGGCCTGGTCCGCATACCAGAGCAGAAGCTGCGCCCATGAAAAAACTAGTATTGTCCGCTCTCATTGTGCTGCTGGCTTCGGCGCCCCTTCTAGGGGACGCTGGGGTCCTCATCCCTCGCGACAAGCAGCAGCCGAATCCCGCGGTCCTCTCGCTCGAGGAAATGGAAATCACGATCCGCATCGACAATGGGGATGCCCGCGTCTTCGTACGCCAGATTTTCGCCAATCACACCGGCGCCATCGAAGAAGGGAACTACATCTTCGCGCTGCCCAGCCATGCCACGATTTCCGATTTCGCCACTTGGGACGGCCCCGTTCGTCTGCCGGCGGTGATCCTTGAACGCAAACGCGCCGAAGAAATCTACAACCAGCTCAAGCAGCAATCGATTGACCCCGGTTTACTCCAGATGGGCGAACGCGGTGCCGAGGAAGCCAAGCGCAGTTCCGTGTTCAGCGCGCGCATCACTCCCATTCCGGCTTGGGGCACGAAGCGGCTGGAGATCGAATATCACGAGTCGATCCCGGTCGAGAATCTCAAGTCGTATTTTGCGATCCCGCTGCGACCGGACGCCTATTCGGCGCAGGCCGCGGCGCACTTGCGCATCAATTTTGAACTTCACACAGCGTACGCGATTCGCAACTTTCGGGCGCCTGCCAACTTGTTCCCTCTGCAACTCGACCAGAACACGCCTCACCTGGTGCAGGGTCACTTCGAAGGACAGAACGTCAATCTGGGCGAAGACTTCGTTGCCACCTACGACCTTGATCCCGCTGCCTCCGACACGCTGCAACTGCTGACCTACAGAAACCCGATCAGCGGCCAACCGTCGCCGACCGAGACGGCACCCGTCCGCAGTACAAACGAACCGGGCTTTTTCGAGGCGGAGGTACTGTTGGGGTTTGGAAGCGCGTCCGTACCATCGGCAAGCGCGGCCAACGGCGTGCCGAAGACCGTCATCGTGCTGTTCGACACATCTCTGTCGATGCAATGGGAGAAGCTGGAGCGCAGCTACCAGGCTCTCGAAACTCTGCTGCATAGCCTGCGTCCGGCCGATCGCTTCGGGTTGGTACTCTTCAACACCGAGACTCAGATTGTGCCGGTGAGTTCGGCGGACTCCGGCAGTATCCAACATGCCATCGACGCCGTCCGCGCCAGCCGCCTGCGCGGTGGCACCGATGTGCAACACGCCTTGCAGGCCGGACTGCAGCAGGCCGCTGCGCCGGGAGCAAGCAACACCTATCTGGTCATTCTGAGCGACGGCGGCGCGACGCGTGGCCCCATTCAAAATGGCAAACTCGCCGCCTGGTATGCGTCCGCGTGGCAGCAACTGCCCGACACCGAGCGTCCGCGCACCTACATTCTGGCCGTCGGCGATGATGCCAACCTGCCGCTCTTTCGCCTGCTCGCCCGTCAGGACGGTCTGCTCGAACAAGTGCTCTCGACCGAGCCCATGGAATTTAAGCTGAACTCGTTTCTCTCCAAGATCGGCCGCAGCCCGGTCGGACAACTCGGCTTATCCATCGCGCCTGATACGGCGGTTGATACCGTCTATCCCCTGCAGGCCGCAACTTTTTCAGGCTCGCTGGTCTCCTGGGTGGGGCGCTACCAGAAGCCACAGGAGAACATAAGCTTCACCGTTCACGGTGTGCGTGACGGAGCGGCTGTCCAAATGACAGGCAAGACTAGCTTGCCGCGGGAATCGTTCGATCATCCACAACTGCCGCGGCTGTGGGCCCGCGCTCGGGTCGACGCCCTGCTGGAGAAAATTGAGCGTGACGGTGAGGACCAGGCCACCATTGATGAAATCATCCGCCTCGCTCGCCAGTACAAATTCGTCACGCCCTACACCTCATTTCTCGCGGTGCCGCGCGCCCTGTTGCGTCCGCGCGTCATCCGCCCCGGCGATCCGATTCTTCGCGTCAAGACGGACGAATCCATCGCCTCCGTCATCGCGTTGTTTCCCTTCGGGCTGGTGCAGTCGCTTCGCTATCTCTCTTCGGAGGACGTCTGGCAGACTCGCTTTCTCGCGCCGACCGACATGCAGGATGGAACTTATACCGTGCGCCTCATCCTGCGCGATCAGGTAGGGCACACTTATCGTGAGTCGAAGACATTCGTCATTGCCAGCAAGCCGCCTGTCGTTCAGGTGAAGCTCGACCGCAAGCGTTATCAGCGCGGGCAGACCATCGACCTGCGGGTCAGTGCCTCCGAGAGCACGCGCACCCTCGTAGCACGGTTGGAAGGTGCCCTGCCGGTTGCATTGCGCTGGGATGCGAAGGCGGCAGCCAATACTGGCGCGCTCACGATTCCCGATCAAACCATCCCCGGCATCTACAAACTGACCGTCACCGCCGAGGATATTGCCCACAACATTGGTACGCAGGAGGTGCAGATTGAAGTACTTCCTTGATTCATCAGCCCGGAGGGTGCGTTTGCTCGCGCTGACAGTCTTCGTCGCGGCCCTCGGCGGGACCGTCTCCGCGCTCGGCGAGCTACCCTCATGGATTCGCAACATCGACGCCAGCAGTGCGGTCGAAGCCGTCTTCTTCCGCATGATGTCAATGCCGAACGGCGCAGTCGCGTTCCGCCGCCCTCCGCGCGAGACCCGGCCCGCGCTCACCGACCTGATCAAGACGCAGCCGCGCAACGCCGAACTCTACTCGTTGCGCGCCCTCGAAGACGAACAACAGCTTGATTTTTCCGCCGCTGAGTCCGACTGGAAAGCCTACGTCGAGAATTCTTCTGAAAAGACCGGCGCTCAACTCGCGCTCGCCGATTTCTACCGTCACCGTCTGCGCCCGGCGGATGAAATCAAGACTCTGTCGCTGGCGGCGAATGCAACTCCCATTGCCGCGGAAAAGCTGACCGCTCCCGCGCAACAAAGATCCTGGCAATCTTTTGAGCGTATCTTTGGCGTAATTCAAACCCAGGGATTGCCGAAAGAAGTCTCGATCGCCCAGTATCGCGCTTGGATTGCGCGCTATCCCGACGAGCAATCTCTGTACGCGCGATTCCTTCAAGTCCTGGTCGCGGAGAAGGAATATCCTGCCGCCGGACAACTCCTTGCCGATTACCGCAAACGGTTTCCCAACGACCAGATCTTCCCGGTGAGGGCGAAAGCCATGGTGGAGTATCGCCGTGGCTCGGTCCGCGAAGGTTTGTCCGTCTACGAGCAAAGTTTTCAGCCACTCTGGGACCCGCAGCTGGTGAAGAGTTATTTCGATCTGCTACGCGATACGCAGAACCTGCGCAAGTTCCGCGACGATGCCCACGCCGCGCTCCTAGCCAACCCGGAAGATCTCAACGCCACGGCTCGCATCTTCTACTACTACCAGCAGCAAGGTAAGACCGATGTGGCCCAGCAGGCCATTGCCGATTTCCGCCTGCACAAGGAAGCGGCCAAGTCGGCGTGGACTTCGCAGGAACTCTACGTGTGCGCGCGCCTGCTGGAGGACATTCATGCGTACCCTGAGTCGGCGCGATACTACTTCGCCCTCTACAACAGCAACGGCAAAGACCTGCCGGACGCGCAGGCGACGGCCATTGCAGGCCTCACCAGTCTTCTGCTGACCGCGCCGGAGACCCCAATTCGTTTCGGCTCCGGGGAACTCTCCATGTATCGCGACATTGCGACCATGGATCAGGGGCCCGGTTACTTGAATGGAATTCTCTCGCTGATCCTGAACACGACCCAGCCCGCCTCGCAGTACGCGGAGGAGGAGCAGCGCGCCGTGCCGTACTTCCACCGATCGCGGGCCGTGGAGTTGCTGGCGTTGCTGGACGCGAAATTTCCGAATTCTGCGCGGCGTCCGGAACTGCACGCGCAACTGCTCGAGTTCTATTCCAACTCGGGCGAAAGCGACGCGGTCATCCAGGGCGGTCGTGAGTTCCTTGCGAATTTTCCCAAGGCCTCGGAACGCACCACTATTGCTCTGCTGATGGCGGATGCGTTCGCGCGCAAAGGCGACACCAGCAGCGAGTTTGCGATCTACGACGCAGTTCTGCAGGAACTTGCTGCCAAGTCGCAGAATGTGCCTCTCGGATCGGCCGAAACCGCGTACGACGCCTCCGACTACAAGCTGCGATCGTCCTATGCGAATGGGAGGAGCGAGTCCGATGTAGAAGGTGAAGACGCCGGGGAGGAGGATGGCGGGATTTCGCAAGACAATGCCGTTCCCCGGCACAAAGTCAGCCAGTCCTTTCAGTTGGGCGCGACTTCCTCGCCCGCGCAGCAGATCGGCGCACGATCGCCGGAGTACGCGCGCGTTCTGGAACGTTACCTGGCGCGCCTTGTGCAAATGAAGCAGATTCCACCTGCACTCGCAGTGCTGAGCCGCGAGATCGATCGCAACCCCGACGACCCCGGTCTCTATGAGCGTCTCGCCGTGTTCCTCGACCAGAACCGGCTGGGTTCGCAGCAGGAAGAAATCTATCGTCGCGCCATGGCGCGCTTCCCCGACACATCCTGGTACGACAAACTGGCTCGCTTCTATTTGCGCCACAAACGAGACTCGGAGTTCGAACAGTTGACCCGCGATGCGGTGAAAACGTTCCAGGGCAGTGAACTGGAGCAATACTTTAACCACGTGGTTGGCGGCGGCCCCGGGCTATACCTGCGCTTGAACCTCTACGCCAATCAGCGCTTCCCCCATAATCCGGTATTTGTTCGCAACCTTCTGTCTGCGTATCAAACGCCTGCCACCCGTGATCTGGCCGCGTGGGAAGCGTTGCTGCGCCAGCATTGGTTTGAAGACGCAGCCCTGCGCAACCGCTTCTTCGAGTTTCTCTCCGCCCGAGGCAAGCTCGAATCTGAACTCAGCGCCATCCGCCAGAGCGCGCCCGACTCGGCGAGTTGGGAGAAGAACCCCGCTGCCGCTGATTTCCTCGCCTATGCAAACCTCTGGCGCTCGCACTTCGAGGAAAGCGCTCCGTTGCTGAAAGCGCTCGCCACTCAATATCCGACTGAGACTGAAATCGGCCACACCGCCTCATCCGTATATCGTTCACTCGCCTATTTCGAGCCTGCAGACACGGCCATTGCCGCGAAGATCGAAGACAACCTCCTGCAAGCCAGCCCGGGCGATACCGAAATCATGGCCCGCATCGGCGATATCTATGCCGATCGCGAACTGTTTGCCCAAGCCGCGCCTTACTGGGAGCGGATCCCGCAGGCTGCTCCCGGCGAGTCCGCCGGATATCTCGAAGCGGCCACGATCTATTGGGACTACTTCGATTTCGACAACGCGCTCCGGTTGCTGGGCAAGGGACGCGATCGCCTGGCCAACCCGAGCCTGTACTCCTATGAAGCCGGTGCGATCTACGAGAACCAGCGCGACTATCCGCGCGCCGTCGACGAATATGTGAAAGGCGCCCTCAGTGCTCCGGAGTCTTCGGCGGAACTTCGCCTGCTGCAGTTGGCGCGCCGCCCTAAGTTCCACGATCTTGTCGATCAACGTACGGCCACGGTCGCAGCGTCGCCCAACGCATCAATGCCGGCAGTATATCTGCGGGTGAAGGTGCTGGAGGCACAGAACCGCAAGTCGGAACTGGAATCCTTCCTCGACTCCCTCGCCAACAGCACCACATCCATCGAGCAGGCCGAAGAGATCGAGACGTTAGCGCAACAGAAATCGCTCGAAACCGTCCGCCAGCATGCGTTAGAAAAGCAGGCTGCTCTCACGACCGACCCTGTCATTCGCCTGCAACTGCGCTATGCCTTGATCCAACTCTACGAGAGCCGCAAAGATTTCCCGGCGGCGCAGAAGAATATCGAAGTGCTCTACGACGAGAATCCCAAGATTCTCGGCGTGATTCGCTCCACCGTCGATTTCTACTGGCGCATGAGAATGCAGCCGCAAGCCATTTCCGTGCTGTTGCAGGCTGCGAAAGATGCCTATCCTACCCTCAGCGTGCAATTCACTTATGAAGCTGCACGCAAATCGACCGACGCCAAACAGTTCCAGCAGGCGCGCGACCTGCTCGGCGGACTGTTGAATGCCTCTCCTTACAACGGCGAATATCTCGCTGCCATGGCCGACACCTACGCCCAGGCGGGCGACGATCGCGGCCTCGAACAGTTCTACCTTGAGAAGATCACGTTGTTCCGCGGCGCACCGCTTTCCGCCGATGCGCGCAAGGCGCAGATTGCCACTTTGCGCCGTGGTCTCATCCCCGCACTTACGCGCATAAACAACTATTCAGGCGCGGTGGATCAGTACATCGAACTGATCAACAATTTTCCCGAGGACGACACACTGGTTACGGAAGCCGCGTTGTACGCGCTGCGCTACCAGCGGCAGCAGCAACTCGTCGATTTCTACGCCAAGACCGTGGCCCAATCTCCGCGGGACTATCGCTGGTCCATGGTTCTGGCACGCACGCAGACGAATCTGGAGAACTATCCGGCTGCCATCGATACTTATGCCAAGTCGATCGCGATTCGTCCCGACCGCGCCGACCTCTACACCGCCCGGGCAGGACTCGAGGAGCGCCTCATGCGCTTCGACGAAGCTGCTGCCGACTACGAACATATCTATCAGTTGGCCTACAAAGACCCGCAATGGATGGAAAAGGTCGCCGCAGTTCACGCTCGTCAGGGGAAAACCAAAGAAGTCGTCGAAGCGTTGCAGGTCGCGTTGATCGATGGCCGTCCGGAAAATGCCGGCAAGTACTTTGAGGTGGCGCGCCGTCTCGAAAGTTGGGGAATGCTTGAGCAGGCGCGTGGTTTCGCTGAGCAAGGTGTGTCCAAGGCCGGCCCCGATTTATTAGCTGGTGACGAACATCACGCCGGCGCGGACTCCTACGTCCGCATCATGACTCGTCTTCGCCGGCACGAACAGGCCTTCGCCACTCTGCAAAAGGCCCTCGACGAATCCGCGGCGAATTTCCCCGTTCTCAAAGAGCAAATGGAGAAACAGGGAATCACCGGGATCACCGATGCCCAGTGGCGTGAGAACGTCCGCCGCCACCGCATCCAGACCGCGCGCACTGGAATGGCGAAAGCTCTTCAGGAAATGGGGAGCGCGGTGAATACCTATTTCACGCCCGAGGAACGGCTCGCCTTCGCGCATTTCGCCGAATCGAAACGCAGCGGCATGAGTTTTGATGATCTGGAGAGATTTGCGATTCCCCTTGCAGAGAGCGCTTCGCTCGCCGACCAGGAAGCGCGCTGGCGCTTCGAATGGCTAATGCAGCGTGCGAGCCAGCCGAATTACTATCCCAACACTCAGCCCTTCATTGACCTTCAACGGCGGCGCGGCCAGTTCGCGGAACTCGGCCCGCAGACGGAACAGGTAGCCGAAAAAGAGCCTGTGACGCTGCGGAGTGCGCCTTTGCTCGCGGCTGCCGATGCCTACCGTTCAGTCGGCGATGAAGCGAACGAACTGCGCGTGCTCTCCCGCGTCTTTTCCATAAATGGTCTGGACACAACTCGGCAGCAGCGGTACTTCCAGCTGCTTCTGGCTCGGCAGGCGCAGGATCTTGTGCGCATTGCATCGTCGTGGTCGACGTCATATGGTGAACCGGCGGCAAACTACGTAGTTACGCACGGCGGCGCGGCTCTGTCCCATACGGTGGTGCAGGCTCGGGGCCAGGCCCGCCCGCCCGTTTGGAACAAAGCATACAACGCGCTCGTTGGGCTTTACTTCGCGGAGCCGACGCCAGACGTGAACAATGCATTCCTTGCCGCGCTCGGCGACGACCCGATCGGCGCGCGCCTCTCCCGGCCAGTCGACCGCGCCCAGCAGCTTGCTGGCAATACGTGGTTTTACTGGGGCTCGCGTTATGGCGAGTACCTTGGGACTGCAAAACTGGGCAATCCGGAAGACTTCCTCCCCGCCATTCTCGAGCAGAGTCCCGCGAGCCCTTCCGGATACTTGACCCTGGCCGACTACTACTCGGGCGCTGGCGATACAAAGCACGCCATCGCAGACTACAATCACGCGCTCGAACTCTCTCCCAATCGGCCGGATGTCTATGACACTCTCGCCGTCGCCTGCTATAAGCAGGGCGATCGTGCCGCAGCACTGGCGCAGTGGAAGCAGGCTTTCGCCGTGCTCTCCGCGCAACTCAACAGCGCGCACCTCCCGGAGAGTTTCTGGTCTGACTTTGGACGTACCTGCGATCAACTAGCGGCGCGCCAGCTGGTTAGCGACCTGAAGCCCGACGCCGATGCCATCATCCGTACTTATCTGCGCCACAACGGCAACTACCGCTCAAACGCGCTGCTGCACTCGGCGTATGCGGCCGCCGGCGGTTCTGCCGCAGCGACGGCGTGGCTGCTGGATCTTTCATCGGTAGCGCACGATCCATCGATTGTTCTTGCCGATGTCGCCGATGCCTCCTGGATTCCGCTCGGCCAACGCGCGCAGATTTACCAGCGGATACTCGGGTCCAAGGAAAGTGCAGTGATCAGGCTGAATGGCCAGGAGCGGCAGTACGCTGAGCAGGACCTCAGTTCCTGGCAAGTACGCTGGATCCAGTATTTGGTTCGCACGAAACAGTATGCGGCCGCCGCGGCTGCAGTCGCCGCGCTACCTGAGCCAACCCGCGAGTCCCAGGCCACTACGCTAGTCCCCATCGATCTGAGAGTCGCGGCACAGCTCGGAACTCTGGAATCAAAGCTCACCTCGTATCGCACGGAGCCGCAAAGGGCGCCCGCTCCGGAGGTTCTCCGGACCGCCGCGCGACAACTGTTTGAGGCCGGCGACAAGCAGTCTGCGCGCAAGATTCTCGAACTGGTGTTCGCACGCGAAATCGAAGAGCACCAACTCATCGCCACCAACTTCCTCGGGCTCGCTGAAATCCGTCTGGCATCAGGCGACACGGCCGGAGCCCTCGATCTGCTTCGTCGTTTGGCAGTGGCGGTCGGGAATCCATTCGAGAATCTCGATCCGGCTGCCGCGCTGCTGGAGAAAACCGGGCACAACGCGGAGGCCATCGAGTTTCTCGATCAGCTGGTTAAGTCTGCACCTTGGGATGCGTCGTATCATCTGCGTCTCGCCAAAGCAAAACTCTCTGCCGACAGGGATGCCGTAGTCGCTCAAAATGCAATCGCTTCGATTGCTGCCGGGCCGAACACTTCGTACGATCTGCGAATCAAGGCTGCAATGGTGCTCGCCGGTCGAACGCATTCTGATCTGGGCAGCGGAGAACTGAATTTGCTTGCCGGCAGCCCAGCAGCAATCACGGCCGCGGCGGCCGACAAGTTCTATTTCTATGCAGCCCGCATCAAGGCCGCTCAGAATGCGGCTGATTCACAAATGAAGATCCAGCTCCTGAGTCATTGCGTCATCGATTTTCCGAGCCGGGACGACGCTCGCGTGCCTCTGTTTCAGGCGGCGGCAGCCGTGAACTCAAATGAATACGCTCTCGGAGTTCTGGAGCCGCTGTTCCAGACGCAGTTCCTGCGCAACGCGAATGCCGAAGTGGGCGGCGAAGAAGAGCAGATCATAAGCTCCGGCTCCGAAGAGGAGGAAGGCGACGACGAGCCGAACGCTCTCGCCTCCCCGGCCGGAAAACTTTCTCGGGCCCAGCAGGCAGAAGTAGCGCAAATGATCGCTGATACCATGAGCCGCCTCAACCGGCTCTCCGATGCCGTGAGTTACTACGAGAGCGCACGTCGAATGGAGAGCTCTCCGGCAGTGCGCAAGGTATTGCTCCGCAAAATCGTAGACACCAAAGGTGCCTTGCGCGTCCAGCAGCAGAACGCTGCTCGCCAGCCGCTTCTGCATGAAGCCTTGGAGCAGGATCGCGTGGTTCGACCTCAACTGCTGACCCGCGCTACCGCCGCACCCAAAGCCACCGCTGCCAAAGGAGACGTCAAGCAATGAAACGCATCAACATAGTTCTATGTGTTGCGCTCGCATGCGTTGGAATCGGTTGGGCCAGATACCGCGCAGTTGCGCCAACCCCGCAGCCGCTTTCCAGATATGTTCCTGCGGGGCCGCTTCTCTATCTGGAGGCGAAAGACTTCTCCTCTTTGCTCCGCGATTGGAATTCCTCGCCGCAGAAGCGGCAGTGGGTTCAGAGCGAGAGCTATGAGGTTTTCTCTCGTTCTCGCCTGTTCTTGCGCTTGAAGGGAGCCAGTGATCAATTTGCAACCGCTGCTGGGCTGCCCCCGGACATGAATTTTCTTTCCCAAGTCTCCGGCGGGCACAGCATTCTGGCGCTCTACGACATCGGCAACCTGCAGTTCCTTTGCATTACCCATCTTCCCTCTGGCAAGTCCATGGAGACCACGCTGTGGCAAACGCGCGCGCAGTTCGAGCCTCGCAGCGCGGGTGGAGTGAACTTCTACCTGCGCCGCGATCCCGAATCGAAGCGTGAGGTTGCCTTTGCGATTTCGGGTGACTATCTTCTGCTTGCCACGCGCGAAGATCTGATCGCGGGAGCTCTGCAACTCATGTCGGGCCAACCCGACCGCACCGTAGAGAGTGAGCAGTGGTGGGCGCAATCGACTGCCGCAGCCGGAGAGGCGGGCGACTTGCGGATGGTTTTCGACCTGGAAAAGCTCGTGCCGAACGGCTATTTCCGCACGTATTGGGTGCAGCAGAACATCACCGACCTCTCGCAATACTCGGCTGCGGTCTCAGATCTGTTCCGCACCGGTAAGCTGTACCGCGAAGAACGTGTGCTGATCAGAAAAAAGGAACGAGAGGAAACAATGTCGGCCGACGGACCGACGGCCGTTGCCGATCTAGCGCGTTTGGTTCCCGATGACGCCGGTGAGTATGTCGTCACGGCCAACCCTTCGGCGGACTCTTGTTTTACCCTGCTGGAAGCCAAGCTTCTGGCGCCGCATTTGGGGGCTGCGCCTCCTTCGCAAATCGCGCCACAAGTGCAGTTGACGTCGGGTGAGCAGGGCGGAGCCTCCGACCTGGAGACGCGCATCGATCAAGCTCCGGACCAACATCTCGCCCAGAAGTCCACATCAGGATTGCAAGAGTTATTGGGCAAGACTCCGATTCTCGCTTCTCTCCAGATGCAATCGACCGAACGCGACAAGACAGGTGTCTTCGTGCGGACTCATTCCGTCGTGGTGTTGATGGCAGCTTCCGATTGGAGCGAAGCCGGCGTTGAAACGGTACTGACGGAGTTCATCCGTCCCGCTCTCACCGCCAGCCAACTTGGCGCCGGCTGGCAGCAAAAATCTAGATACCAGGAACTCGATGGTTTGTGGCCGTTGGCGGCTGCAGTGCGCGGAAAATATCTGCTCGTGAGCGACGAGCCACCGTTGATGGAATCCGTGTTGTCCAACTTCAGCCGCAAATCCGATCGCCCGCCCGCGCAGCTTCTCGCCGGTTTCAATCATCAGCACGAGCGCAACAATTTCACCCGCTTCGTGAGTTTCATCGACCGCCCCAATGTGGGCATTCCAAACGGATCGGGAACCGAACGTGAACCGCAATTCTTTTCGGGTAACATCGCCAGTCTAAGCTCGATTCTGGCTGCGGTGTCGGCGGAAAGGATCGCAGTTCGTGGCGATGGAGGCAAGGTGCGCCAAACGGTCACCTACGAATGGACACAATAAGGCACATCGCGCTGATGCTGGGCTTGGTTGCGCTGGCGCTTTGCAGCGGCCGTGCCGGCCCTGCCGTAGCGGAGCACGCCAGCAGCACATCCCTGTTTGCACAGTCCGCCGAGGAGGCGCTGAATCGCGACTTCCCGAGCCGCGACATTTCTTTTCTGTTGCTGGATGCTCAAACAGGTTGCGTGCTCGCCTCGCGCTGGGATCATCCCGATGTGCCCATTCCCATGGGATCGTTGCTGAAGCCCTTCACGGCGCTGGCTTACGGCGAGCAACACAACTACCAATATCCAAGCCATACCTGTCGCGGGACGTCCACGGGATGCTGGCTTCCCCACGGGCACGGAGATGTCAATCTTACCGAGGCAATCGCCCACTCCTGCAATTCGTACTTCCGCATGCTGACTGCAGACCTGACCGCATCCGATGTCTCGCCAACCGCGAGCCGGTTCGGAATTGATCTTCCTGGTCCTGAAGCGTCCGGGCCAGAACTCGCTGGTCTTGGAACGCGTTGGCGAACTTCGCCGTCGCGTCTGGCGCGTGCCTACCTGGAACTGATTCGCCAGCGTCGGGAGTCGGGCGTGAGTCAGATCCTCGACGGCATGGCCCTGTCCGCGCGGCACGGAACCGGGGCGGAAGTGCACCGAGCTCTCTCTTTTCCCGACGCGCTCGTGAAAACAGGCACGGCGTCGTGCACTCACTCCCCGCATTCACCGGGTGACGGCTTCACCGTGGTACTCATGCCTGCGGATGATCCACAGATTCTTCTGATGGTCCGCGTCCACGGGGTCCCGGGGGCGCAAGCCGCCAAAACCACCGGTCAAATGCTGCGCCGGATCGAGGACTAGCGCTTGCGCATGAGAAGCACCAACCCGGCGGCCGGGCAGATTGTCGGGCGCCTGCTCGCCGCGGCTGTGCTTCTGCTCTTACCGGTGTGCTCTACCGTCCTCGCCCAAAGCGTTCGCGTTGAAGGTTCATCGGGCGTCGACATTCACATCGGAGTGCTTGGCCTGTTTCACCCGAGCCAATTCACGGTGAGCGCTTCCATCGGTTCTGCGTTGGTCTTGCACGCCGGCGAAGAACGCATCGTGCTCGAGAAAAGTTCTGGCGTCGATTCAGCGAGCATCCGCGTTTCCGGCGACGGAGTCGCCGTGACTACAGGAACGCGTGTCGTCCGAGCATCGAAGCTCACCGTTAGCGGAAGGAATGGTGAGGAAGTAGAGTTCGTCCTCGCAATTCCCGAAAAGATCACGCGCCGCTACCGCGGCACACTGCAAATCACGCGGTCGGACGATACTCTAGTCGCGATCGTCACCATGGACCGCGAAACCGCCGTCGCGTCCGTGGTGGCAGCGGAGAGCGCCCCGGATGCGCCGCTCGAAGCTCTCAAAGCGCAGGCCGTTGCCGCGCGTTCTTATCTCGCCGCCAGCCTCGGGCGGCACCAGGAGTTCGACTTCTGCGATACAACGCACTGCCAGTTTCTGCGCGAACCGCCCGCGTATGGCAGTGCTGCAGCCGTAGCGGTCGCGGCCACGCGAGACCTGGTTCTCGAGTACGAGTCTCGGCCATTCCCGGCGATGTACACGCGCAGTTGCAGCGGACGCACCCACACGCCTGCGCAATTGGGACTCTCCTCGGCGGCATATCCTTACTATTCGGTCGAGTGCAAGTATTGCAACGCTCACCCATCGCGATGGTCCAGTCGAATCTCTGCTCAAGATGCTACTGCACTGCACAGCTCCGATGAGGCTGCTCGTCTGGGCCTCGATCGCCGTCTCGGTTGGGCTGCCGTTCAAAGCAATGACTTCGTTGCGAAGAAGGAAAGCGATGAGGTCCTCTTGGCAGGGACAGGCAAGGGGCACGGCATCGGCCTCTGCCAGTCCGGTGCGAAAGCCATGGCCGAACAAGGCGCGGATTTCCGGCAAATTCTGAGTCACTACTATCCCAATACAACGGTCAGCGCTTGCCCAACGCTGCCTCAGGGCAGCGGGGGTCCGCACAGGCTGCGCGACTCCCCTGATTTCCATCTCCCCCACGAGTAACATAGAATACTCTGCGCACGGACGAGATCTGTTTTATGGACAGAAGCAACGCACTTCGATTGCTGGCCACGGGAACGGCCCTCCAACTAGCTCCACACAATTTGCGCGCCTGTGACTACGCTGTGCAGCAACTGAAGGAGGGAGAGCTTTAGCGCCACATGAGCAGCCGCCGGGAATTTCTGAAGACGCTTTCATCCGCTATGCTGGCGCCGATGGTCTTGTCTGAAGTTCATGCCGCTAAGACCAAAGCGAGCCAAATCCCGCTGGCGTTCTCAACCCTGGGCTGTCCGGGGTGGGAGTGGAAGAAGATTCTGGACTTCGCGGCGCAGCACGGATTCTCCGCGATCGAACTGCGCGGTTTGGAAGGAAAACTCGATTTACCAGCCCTCCCGCTCTTTGCTGCGGATCGAATTGAGCGAACCAAGCAAGAAACCCGTACCAGCAAATTGCGGATTGCGTGCGTGAGTAGTTCGGCGCAATTGTATGTGGAAGATCCAACCAAACGTGCCAAGGAGTTGGCAGATGCCCGCCGCTTCGTCGATCTTGCAGCGGCCCTTGAGGCACCCTACGTTCGCGTCTTCGGGGGCAAGGCGGAGTCCGACAAAAGCCCGATGCCAAGCGATGAGACCAAGGCCCGCGTGGCCGCGGGTTTGCGCGAGCTCGGCAAATACGCTGGCCCGAAAAACGTGACCGTGATCATCGAGTCGCATGATCATTTCACCGCTTCAGCAACTCTGAAAGATGTATTGCGCGCCGCCGATTCGGAACACGTTGGCCTGCTCTGGGATGCTCATCACACGTTTGCAACCTCGAACGAAGATCCAGAGTTTACGGTTCACCAGTTAAGCGCCTGGATCCGCCACACGCACTTGAAAGACTCGATCGGTACTGGGGAAAGTCGCAAGTATGTGCTGACCGGCCGCGGCAACGTCCCCATCCAGCGCCAAATCGAGGCTCTGCGATCGATTGGATATAAAGGCTTCTACTGCTTTGAATGGGAAAAGCTATGGCACCCGGATATCGAGGATCCCGAGACCGCCATCGCCGATTACTCCCGCGTAGTCGGCCAATGCCTCGGAAACGCCCGTGCGTGCGGGTTGATGTAAATGTAGCGACGTAGCTCAGCTACGTCGCTCTCCGCTGGACCCGCAACCTAGCCCTGACTCGGCGGCCTGTCCGAGATCGTCTCGGTCTTCGAGTCCCAGAAGACTTTCTTGCCTGTCCAGTACGATTCAGCGGCCATCGTGCAGGCAACCGAATGCGCGAATCCATCATGCACCGTAGCATGGGGCTGCTGGCGTGAACGCATGCACTCAAACCAGTTTGCCATGTGTTCCAGAGATAGGTCGTCGATGCCTAGAGGCGGGAGCTTGCTCTCTCCCGGCAGAAGCACAAAGTTGGATTTTCTCTTCTCGTCAATGTCGGCGTCGTCTTCGTGCGTCCCCTTCTCTTCGATCAGTTGATACCGCGGGCTGCCTTCGCCGCCGTGATTGATCAGACTGGCCTTCTTCCCCATGTAGCGCGTAAAGCTGGGCGCGTCGTTGCCGAAGCTGGTCGAATAGCTGACCAGAAATCCCTTCGGATACTCCAGCAACGTCTGAAACGTATCGGCCGTCTCGCGACCGTCATGCCACGCGAACACTCCCCCATGGGAGACGGCAGACTTCGGGAAATTGTCGTCCATGAACCAGTGCACCAGGTCGATGCCGTGGCTCATCCATTGATCGGGAATTCCGCTGGAGAATTCTTTGAATAGACGAAACTCAAAATACAATTGCGGATCGAATGGACGAGCGGGCTTGGTCATCAGCCACTTGTTCCAATCCGTATCTTGCTCGCGAATCTCCTTTACCTCCGGGCGACCGCGCCACCGCGGACCGTGGTAGTTCCATACGACTTCAACCTTGCTGACATCGCCGAGCGCCCCGCTGCGCGCTATCTTTTGTGCCGCCTGAGGATAGGGCTCGCTACGATGCTGCGTGCCGACCTGGACGATTGTCTTGGCCTGCAGCACAGCTTCGCGCGCTGACTTCACTTCACTCAGCACATTGCCCATTGGCTTTTCGACGTAAGCATCCTTGCCCGCCTCGGATGTCATCTTCAGGATGGGCGAATGTGAGTGCTCGGGTGTGGAGATCAATACTCCGTCGATATCCTTCATCGACAGCAGTTCTTCCAGGTGCTGGACAGCCCGCGGAGTCCTGCCGTAGTAGCCTGCGTTCGTAGCGACAGCCTTCTCGCGGTTTACCTTCCACAGGTCGCAGACCGCCGTCATCTCCACGTGGCGACTGTCTTTCAGCTTGGACACGATCAAGTCGAGATCCCCACCGCGGCTTCCATTGCCGATGTGCCCAAGGGAAATGCGGTCATTGGCTCCGACGATATTTTCGTAAGACAACGCCGTGCGCGGCAAGACTACCCCGCCGGCGATCACGGCAGCGGATTTACCCAGGAATGTTCGACGGTTGATCGGCGATGATTCACTCATGATCTGCTCCAGGGCACAACAGGATTCGCAATGCTAAGAGGGCCTTCCGCACAAGTCAAGGCGCCGCATCCCACAAAAGAGAACAGGTTCAGCTCGTTTTCAGACCATCTGGAACCAAAGGCAGAGAGCGCAGCCGTACGCCGGTCGCATCGAAAATCGCATTGGCGATGGCAGGTGCCAGCCCGACCATCGGACACTCCCCTGCGCCCGACGAGGGCAAGTCCTTGCGATCGAGCAGAACGGTTTCGAGCACCGGAACATCACTGAACCGTGGCACGCGATACTCTGATATCCGTCCGTTCAGGATTTTTCCATTGTCGAACTCGATCGCTTCGAAAAGCGCTCCACCTAGCCCCTGAACATTCGATCCTTCGACCTGATTGCGTAGATTGTCAGGATTCACAATCGCGCCGCATTCAAAGGCGGAGACCACGCGAACCACCTTTACGTTGCCTGATTTGCGATCGACGTGGACTTCGGCGAAGGTCGCAATATTCCCCAGTTTCTCGTAGCCGCCACCCATTCCGAATCCTTGGCCGGCGGTCTTGCTCTTCCCCCAGCCAAATTGTTTCGCCGCGGCTTCGAACACCGCGCGCAATCGCTCATCCTTCAGGTTCTTCAAGCGGAATTCCAGCGGATCCATCTTCAGTGAGTGCGCGATTTCGTCCATGTGTGACTCTCGCGCGAAATGATTCGCGGTGGCGGCCAGTGCGCGGTACGATCCCTGCCGCAAAGGAGAATCGACCGCGTGAAAAACGACGCGCTGGTTCGGAACCTCATAGTAGGTGCGAATACCCGCCGAACCGGAGTTGTAGTTGTGAAACTCCCATGCGGTTATCGTACCGTCGCTGCGTACGCCGCTTGTCACATCGATCACACCGGCCGGACGAAAATACGCCCACGTGAACTCCTCTTCGCGCGTCCACACGACCTTTACCGGGCGCTTGGCCGCCCGCGCCAGTCGGGCCGCTTCGATCGCCGTCTCCCCAGTGTGTTTTCCGCCATATCCGGAGCCCGTGTCCGGCATCAACACTCGTACACGGTCTTCCGGCATCCGAAACGCCTCGGCGAGTTGGCCCCGAACGCCGAACGGGCGTTGCGTTCCTGTCCATACGGTTAGGTTGTCTCCGTCCCATTTCGCCAGCGCAGCCCGGGGTTCGAGCGGAACGTGGGCGATGTACGACACCGTATAAGTCTGTTGCAGCCGATGATCGGCGGAGCCCAGCGCCTGATCCACGGTGCCGGCGTCAAAGCGATCGCCGTCTCCCGTGGGATCTTTTCCCTCGACCGCGTTCTTTCGCAGATAGTCGAACAGCTCTTTGCCCGAAGGTTGAGGTTTGGAAGTCCATTCCGCGTGAATGGCCGCAACCGCAGCCGTTGCCAGGTCGGAGCTCTGGGCGGCAACGCCCACAAAGTTGCCGTCGTGCACAACCGTGGCTCCCATCTGCTCCGCCTTCTGCGCGTCCACTAAAACGACCGTCGCGTTAAAAGAGGTTGGCCGCAAGACCTTGCCATAAAGCATGTCGGGCAGTTTCTGATCCGATGGATAGCGGTGCCGGCCTGTCACAAACTCGCGACCATCCACCTTGGGCGCGGATTGGCCTGCCACCTTCCAATTCGTCGCCGGAATCAGAGGAATGTCGTCCGCAACCGTCTGGGTTAGTTGTTGTCCCTTGGTCAGTTTCGCAAATTCCACGGATCGATTGTTCTGAGGATTGGTAACCTGGCCCTCGGCAGCGACCAGGTGCTCACGGTCCGTCTGCCATAGCGCCGCCGCCAGACCAATCAGCATCTCGCGCGCGGCCGCCGCGACTTTGCGCAGCTGCGGGTTCATCGTGGGAGTTGTCCGGCTCCCGAACGTGCCCATGTCAAACGGAGTGAGTTGAGTATCGCCCATCACCATGTCGATCTTTTCGATCGGCACGTGAAGCTCTTCCGAAACCGCTTGGCTTAAAGATGTCCTTATGTTCTGGCCCATCTCGGCCTTCCCGGTGTAGACGGTGACTCTGCCGTTTTCCCCGATGTGCAGCCAGGCATTGATCTCCTTGGGTAAAGAATCACTCCGCCTCTGTCTCGCCCCGCCAGATTCTTGGGCGGTTAACGCCGGTTTCAAAACCGATACCACCAGAACTCCGGCGCCAAGAAACTTGAAAAATTCCCGGCGATCCAAATCGAAGCGGTACGGAGCGGCAGCCGTGAGTTCGTAGCGCTCAGGCTCTAAGGGAACGTCCACTTGAGTTCTGTCGCTCATCGCCGCGCTCCCTTCGCGGCAGACGCCGTGACTCTCGCCGCCTTCTGGATTGCTCCGATGATCCGCGGATACGTTCCACAGCGGCAGAGGTTGCCGTCCATGAAATCGACGATCTCGCTCTCCGTCGGCTCCGGATTTCGCTGAAGAAGCGCAACCGCCGACATGATCATCCCCGACGTGCAGTACCCGCACTGCATCGCGCCGGCTTCGAGGAACGCTTCTTGTACGGGGTGCAGTTGTTCGCCGCTCGAGAGGCCTTCAATGGTTGTGATCTGCTTCTGAGCAACCGTACCCACTCTCGTGATGCACGACCGCTGCGCCTTTCCGTCGATCAACACAGTGCAGGCGCCGCATTGGCCCTCTCCGCAGCCATACTTGCTGCCCGTGAGATCCAGTTTTTCGCGCAAGACGCTGAGCAGGCTGGTTTGCGGCTCAGCATCGATCGAGTAAGGTTTGCCGTTTACCACGAGGCGGATAGTAGCCATTCCGGACTCCAGATCGAGGGATACGTGGTGTTCCGAGCGGCGCTTCTTCAGAGAATCATATACCCGCCCGCAAAGGTCGGTTGAGGTCCGAATGCTCGCTCGTGGCCTTTTCTGTTCCTCAGTCGATGATCGCCTGATACGCCAGTACGTTCACTTCGCGGTCCAGGGTCAAACCGCCCGTGGGATGCAGTTGCGCCATAAAGACCACGATCATCTGCTCTTTCGGGTCGATGGTGAACGCCGTGTAGAAGAAGCCTCCCCAACTGAACTCGCCGACGGATCCCAATTCAGACAGTGGCCCCTTGACGCCATCGATTCCGAAGCCCAGGCCGAAACCCTGCTCTGGACCGATCTTTCCCAGTTGATCCTGTGTCATCAGTTCGACCGTCTTGCGGCTCAATAGACGCGTGTTGCCGACCTTGCCGCCATCTAGCATCATTTGGCAAAAGCGCGCGTAGTCCATGGCTGTTGAAACCAAGCCGGCCCCGCCAGAAAACAATTTCTTTGGCCCGCGGGAAGGGTAGTCCGCGGAATAAACAAAAGTCCCTTCTCTGATGGGGGTATCCGGAAAGCGGTTCAGCCCTTTGTCTGGATAGTACGCGTAGGCAGTCGCGAGACGGTCGAGCTTGTTGTCGGGCGGAAAGAAATACGTGTCCTTCATGCCCACCGGTTCGAAGATGCGGGTGCGGAAAAATTCGTCCAGCGGTCTGCCCGATAGCACTTCCACGAGTCGTCCCAATACGTCGACGCCTAGGCTGTATTCAAACCGGTCTCCAGGATTGAAAAGCAGCGGAACGCCTGCCAGGTGCTTCACGCTGTCCCCGATCGTCCCGTCGTACTGAAGCAGCCCGCTTGCCACCCCGGCAGTTTCGTACATAGCGCCGAGGTCGCCATTCCAGTTGTACGTAATCCCAGACGTGTGGCGAAGCAAGTCGCGAATGGTGATTTCTTTCGTCGCCGGAATCGAGTATGGCTCACCGGATGCTGGTTTCACCAGCACCTTCGGATTCTTGAATTCCGGCAAGTACTTCGACACCGGATCGTCAAGCAGGAATTGTCCCTCTTCGTAAAGCATCATGACGGCCACGCTGGTAATCGGCTTGGTCATGGAGCATATGCGGAACATCGCATCCGGACGCATCGACTTGCTGGCCTCGCGATCCATCATGCCCTGCGATTTGGACCATGCGACATGACCATGCCGAATCACCAAAGTGACTGCGCCGGCAATGCGCTTGTCGTCGATGTCGTGCTGTACGGCTGTTGCGATGCGCTCCAGCCGTTCCGAAGACAGCCCGACAGACTCAGGCTTACCGGAGGGCAGATCCTGCGCGAACGTACAAACACTCAGTACAAGAAAGCCGAGCAGAACGGGAATGATCTTCCGGTTCTGCCCGGGCAGAGAATTCCGACCCATGGTTCCTCCGCGTTCTACGACTTAATAGTTTTCGAAGCCGCATCCCAAGTGACTGGCTTCTGACGGAAATACGATTCGTTCGCCATGTGACAGGCGATGGCCGCGTTGTTGCCGAACACTGCATCTTCTGTCACCGGCTTGCGCGACTTCACCGACTGGAAAAAGACGTTGAGGTGCGGACGCATATCGTCCCAATCGTGTCCCTTATAAACGACGTCTTCATGCACGGGCTCTTTCCCAAGTATCGGGTCATGCTCCGCATGCCACTGCTTCACATATTCCTCCCGCATCTTTGCCGGGAAGCTGAAGCTGTAGTAGCTGGGATCCATGTCCACACCGGCCTGCGGAGAGTGCCGCAGATCGTTTTCGCTGGCATCGAGGAGCCCTTTCGGACCCATGAACCGCGCCAGTTCCGGTGTCTCCGTTCCGAGTCCGAGGCGGACATAGACCGGAACTCCGTGATAGTCGAACAGCACGGTATGCAGGTCGGGCATGTCACGCCCATCCTTGAAGCGGAAGATGCCACCCATCGTCGTCGCCGATTTGGGTACTTCATTCCATCCCAGCGTAACCAGCATGCCGCTGATGAGATGCACCATCAGGTCTCCTGCCACGCCCGTGCCGTAGTTTCTCCAGCAGCGCCAGCGCGCGAAGTGAAGCTTGTTGAAGGGAATCTTGGGAGCATCATTCAGCCATGTATCCCAGTCCAGAGTTTCGGGCGAAAGATCGAGCGGCGGGGGATATTCCCATGCGCCGGTTGGATCGTTTCGCCCGAGCGTAAGTTCCACCATTTCTACATCACCAATCGCTCCGCCCTTGTAGAGCTCATTTGCCTTCGCGCACAAAACCGAACTCACCCGCTGCGAGCCAATCTGCACGACGCGATTGTTCTTCTGCGCCGCCTCCACCATGGCCAGTCCGTCGGCCACGTTGTGCGACATCGGCTTCTCGCAATAGATATCCTTACCCGCGTTGCAGGCGTCAACCACCACGCGCCGGTGCCAATGGTCCGGAACCGCGGCCACGATGCAGTCAATGTCCTTGCGATCGAGCAACTCCTGATAGTGTCGCGTGGTGGGCAAGCTCGTGTTGCCGGTGATTTCTCTGGCCAGAGTGTGTCGACCGTCATACAAGTCGGCCGCACCCACGCACTCCACGCCGGGTATCGTAATCGCCCCAGCGAGGAGCCCGGATCCCTGCATCCCGATCCCGATCATGCCGAAGCGAACCCGATCGCTCGGCGCCACGGCCCGGGGAAATGGTTGAGCTTCCAGTCGAATCGTCTTTGAAACCAGCAGACCACCCGCGGCGGCCGCCGCACTTCCTTGCAAGAATGCTCGTCTTGAAAGAATACGTTTCATGCGAATCCCTCCGAATGATTTGACTGCGACCTGCCCCGCCAGCCCAGCTATTTCTTAATCGGCTTGATGGCTACTTCCTTGAAAAAGACGATGTCGTTGTCGCTGTGATTCTGCAGACCCATGTAGCCAAAGTTGGGCCGTGGACCGTGCTGCGGTTCGAAATCAAACTTCCGATCCGGCACCGGATCGCCATCCTTGTAGTCCGTCACTTTCACGCCATTGAGCATCACAATCGTCCGCGGCCCATCCAGCGTGATCTCCATGGTGTTCCATTCGGGACCGGGTTTCCACGCCTTTGCCAGCGGCTTGGTCAGCGAGTACAGCATCCCGGTGGAATGGTATTCGTCCTCATCCGATTTTTCGGGATGGTTGTCGATCTGCACTTCGAATCCGTAGTGCACCGGCATCCACTCTTCACGTGGTTCGAGCGGAATTCGGATGAACACTCCGGAATTGTCGTTCTCGTCGCGCATCTTGTACACGACGTGGATCATGCAATTGCCGATCTTGCCAGGCGTCCAATAGAGCAGGCCCATGCCGCCATGGGTTCGGATCAGGCCATCTTCCACGGTGTCGCCTCCCGGGCCCACGTGCTTCCACCCGGTCAAATCTTTACCATTGAAAATCTGCTGCCACTTGTCGGGATCACCCTTGCAAACATTCTGATTTTCGTCGGCGGCTACTGCAAGCGATACAAATGCGGCGAGCACAAAAATCGAAACAGTAAATCGATTCAGCATTGGGAATCTCCTGAGTTTGTCTACACTAGATAAGTGGACAGACCAACATACTCGCACCCACGTCTGGAATCAATCGGGAGCGCTTTAGTTTTTTTTGAGGTGCGGATATTCCCTGGGCGGGGTCGAGAATTACAGCGCCTCGCCTTGGGCAAGGCGAGGCTGCCAATCGTCGAGGAGAGACAACGTTAGAGTTGGGAGATGGGCGAACCCTAGTCCTGTTCCCGCGCTTCTCCTCCGAAGAAACGCAATCCCGCCCCTGCGCCCGAACTCCCCTCAGCCTCGCGCTTCTTCTGCCAATCGGCTTCGGTCAGCACGGAAATGGCATCTGCCTTTTTCTTCTTCAGTCCGGCATTGATGCTTGGAAGTTCCTTCTGGGTCAACTTCTGGAAATCACCAATCACATCTTCCAGTTCGTGCGCCAGAGAGTCCGCACGTGCTGCCTGGTAGTCCGCTGGACGCCCCTCATAGCCATTGACCGTGCCATAGAGCTGCCCGAGAAGTTCGCGAATGCGTTCTTCTCCCGTGATCATGCCGCCTTCTTTGGTGGCAACAATCTTTCCCCTCAGTTCGTCGCACTTAGCCGCCAGATCCTGCAGTGGCTTCCGCAACGGATCTTTCTCGGTGAGTTTTGAAGCCTTTTCGTTGGCAACGTTGCGTACCCCTTCGATCGCCTCGACTGAAAATGTCATGTGTTCGAGTGTGTGGTAGACCTTCATCGTCAAATCGAACTGCGCCTGGCGATCCGCGAGCGAAAATTTCGCCCGGGGATCGAGAACTACATTCAGCTGTTCGGTATAGACAGCGTCGCCCTTGGTCATCTTCACCGTATAGGTTCCCGACAGCACCCTCGGGCCCTGCGCCGCCTCTCCCAGCAGCGTGGCCGCGGGTGTGACGGCCGGCGCTTTTACTCGCATCGACCAACTCGCGCGGTTCAAGCCGCGGTGCTTGCTCCCGGCCACCGTGTCGACCTGTTTGCCATTCTGATCGAGAATCTCGATCTTCAGATCGCCGAAAATGTGCCGTCCCCGCTGGTAGTACGTGATCTGCGCTTCTCCCGGTCGGCTACGGCCGTGGAATGCTTCATCTCCTTCAGGCCAGCCGCCGAACGTGTCGAAGTACTGCACAGCCTTGCCCGGAATCAGCGCGGCTTCCTTCGACATCAGATCGGGAGTCAGAGCCCGCAGCGCCGATATATCGTCGATGATCCAGATGCCGCGGCCGTGGGTCGCCAGCACCAGATCGCTCTCCCGCGCCTGCACAGCAATATCGTCCACCGCGACGGAAGGGAAGTTGCTCCCTTTGTACTGCGCCCAATGCTGGCCGCCGTCCACGGAAATCCATAGCCCGAATTCCGTCCCCAGGAACAGCAGATTCGCGTTCACTGAGTCTTCCTTGATCACGTGCGCGTATCCGCGGGCCCCGCTCTCCTGCGCCGGCAGTGCCGTCCACGTCTTGCCGTAATCGGTCGTCTTGTAGGCATACGTCTTCATGTCCCCGAAGGCGTGCCGATCGAACGTCGCATAGGCAGTGGCTTCGTCGAACCGACTGGCCTCAATCGTCGAGACCCAGGAATTCTTTCCCAGTCCAGCTATATTGCCCACGACATTGGTCCAGGTCTTGGCGCCATCGCGCGTGATTTGCACATTGCCGTCGTCGGTTCCGACCCAGATAACCTGCCCGTTCTTCGGCGATTCGGAAATCGAATAAATCGTGGTGTGCATTTCCGCTGACGAATTATCGACGGTCACGCCGCCCGATTCCTCCTGCTTCTGCTTTTCCGGATCGTTCGTCGTGAGGTCGGGCGAAATGCGGTCCCACGACTGGCCGTGATCGCGCGACCGGAACAGAAACTGCGCCCCGATGTAAATCGTCCCTTTTTCATTCGGACTCATGTGAATCGGCGTATTCCAGTTGAAGCGCAGCTTCTTCTCTCCATAGTTGGGCAGCGGCTTGATGGATTGGCCGTCGTGCGTATAACGGTTCACGCGACCGATTTCTCCGCCTTGCGCTTCCGCATAAATGTAGTTCGGATCCGACGAGTCTTCAAACATCCAGAAGCCGTCTCCCCCGAACATGTTTTCCCAGCGCGAATTCGAGACGCCGCCGGGATACGATGAATCGCCCACCCACGAACTGTTGTCCTGCAGTCCGCCGTAGACGTGATAAGGATCGGACCCGTCGGTGCTCACGTGGTAGAACTGCGAAATCGGCAGGTTCATCTGGTGCTTCCAGCGGCTGCCGCCGTCCTCGCTGCGCCACAGGCCGCCATCGTCCCCGGCAATCACGACGTTCGGATTCTTGGGATTGATCCACACATCGTGGAAATCCCCGTGTGCGCCGCCGGAAACGACGTTGAAGGTCTTGCCGCCGTCGGTGCTGTAGAGCAAGATGAGGTCTGGTTTGAAAATCTTGTTCTCATCCTTGGGATCGACGATCAGGTTGCCGAAGTAAAACGGACGCCACACCATGTAATTGCTGGCGTCTAGCTTCTTCCAGTTCGCGCCCCCATCGTCCGAGCGGTACAGGCCTCTGCCCTTATCCGCTTCGACATTCGCATAGACCACCTGTGGCTTCGATGGCGCGACCGCAATTGCGACTCGCCCCCACGGCTTGGCGGGCAAGCCTTTGGCGTTGCTGTCATTGATTTCGCTCCAGTGGTCGCCGCCATCGGTCGACTTAAACAGGCCGCTCCCCGAGGTGGGCACGTTCCCTGATCGAAATGTCCAGCCCTGGCGCCGGAAGTCCCACATTGAGGCGTAAATTGTTTTCGGTTCCTGCCGGCTCATGGCCATCAAACCGCAGCCCGTCGATCCATTGGGGCCTGCCAGGACTTTCTTCCACGTCTTGCCGCCGTCGGTGGTCTTGTAAACTCCCCGCTCCTCGTTGTCATCCCAGAGATGACCGGCCGCGCAGACCAGCACACTGTTTCCGTCGTTCGGATCGACCAGGATCTTCGCGATGTGCTCGCTGTCTTTCAGCCCGACGTTGGTCCAGTTCTCGCCTCCATCGGTGGACTTGTAGACTCCATCGCCGACCGACACGCTGTTGCGCATCCAGGCCTCGCCGCTGCCCACCCAGACCGTCTTCGGGTTCGACGGATCAATGGCCACCGCCCCGATCGACTGCACACTCTCGCGATCGAAAACAGATTTGTAGGTCGTCCCGCCGTTCACCGACTTCCACACGCCCCCGCTGGCCGCCCCGACGAAGACAGTGATACGCCCGTCCTGATCCACCGCGTCCACCGCTGCCACGCGCCCGCTCATGGCAGCCGAGCCGATGTTGCGCGCCGGCAGCCCCGACACCGTGGCCGCATCGAATTTGTAGGCCGTCTGGGAGTAAGCCGCGTCGGCTGGAAGCATGAGAGCAACCCCAAGCAACAGGCTCAACTTCGTCAGAAGGGAAAAATGACTGCGTCTCGTATTCATCGGTTCGTTTCCTCGTTGCGGTTCAAGATTTCGCCTACAGCAGCTCACCGCGTGACGCATGGGCGAACTCCTGAATTTGGTTGTGGTCCTCATCCAGCCGAATCGATATCCGGGAGAATCAATGAATCCCGACCAACCCGGACTTCTTCTCCTCAGGCTTCAGCGACGCGGGAACCGCAAAGTCTGCGGGATTGATATTCACATTCACTTCAATCTTTTCGATCGTCGTAGTCTGCGCTCCAGGATTCGCCTTTGACCCCTGCGAGATCGAGTAGGGAAACATCACGCCTGCGACTGGCTTGTACGATCCGTACTCGGTCACACTCTCGCGCACCGAGCCGCGAATGAACTCCTGCACTTCCTTGCGAATCTCAAGGTAGGTATCCGGATCGAGGTAGTAGTAGATGATGTCGCCATCTTTCAGCGTGACTTTTAGCCGCAGCGCGTCGTCGCCGTCGACTACGTCATGCCCCAGAAACTCCACCGTGTTGCCCTTTTCCTTGTAGTCCACCAGCGGACCATCGAAATCCGCATCGAGCAGCAGATCCTTCAAGTCGTCTTCCCCCATCAACTCGGGATCCTTTTTCCCGCCGAAGGGCTGAATCTGCCAGCCGGTCGCAGTGTCATACGCCGTCACGGCTGTCATCCCCTGCAACGAGAAGGTCTCGCGCACAAAGCTCGGGCGCTCGTTTTCCTGGACGGTAGCAGCCGTGAATCCACCGCCCCCGTTGAGCTTGCCCGTAATGCGTATCGACTTGATGGCCTTGATTTTGTCGATGCCGCCTTTGGCCTGAATGTTCTTGTTGACCAGTTCTTCGGCGCTTTGCGCATACGCGAAAACGCTCAGGCAAGACACTGCCACCAGCACAATCCCTGCGTGACGCATGAAGACTCCTGTTGTATGGACCTCTGACGCTGGAAATGAGACGACCAGTACTCTACCCGGTAGTAGACGTACTTGCCAAGCCGAGGTGAGCGGACCTGGTTAGGTGGTAATGGTTATGTGGGGACAGCCGCCTCGGCTGTCCCGCCTGAGCCTGCCCTGAGTGAGCGCAGCGAGTCGAAGGGGCGGAGCTCGGCGGAACGAAGCAAGTCTTTCAATCAAGCAACTAAACAGCCGAAGCGTTTTTTCTGTGCCGATCGAGCCCTATTTCTTCTCGGCCTCCGCCGCAATCTTCTCGATCACAATCGCGGTGGACCCGCCGCGCGCGTACGCCTTGCCACTGGCCGTGACTCTCTGTCCGGCAAAGGGGAGCAGCTTTTCATTCTGACCCGCGGACGGAGTGGTGTCGGCGATCGGCCAGTAGATCGTCCCATTGTCCGTCAGGATCACCAGGGGCGATCCAGCCTTCGCACAAGCTTGGGCGCACTGCGCGCTGATGGGCTTCGTCAAGCCCTTGGTAAACGCGCAGGCTGAGTCGAGCACATACCCGTTCACCGAAACCGATTTGCCGGCATCGCTGCCCGCGAACAGCAGGCCAGCGAAAACGCAAACGGCGATCATTACACTTGATGCTTTTTGAATACTCATTTAGTAGCCTCTCTCCAGAAGTGTTGAATTCAGGTCGGATCCCCAGTTGGAAGCATAAGGTAGCAGACGGAAATCCCGGCGCAATAGTAAAAACCGATTAGATCGTTTCGAGATCTATGAAGATTTACGTTCCGGCGGCATTAGTCATGTGGAGACAGCCGCCTCGGCTGTCCCGCCTGGGCGAAGCCCGGCGGAGCCCCGCGATACTGTATATAGAGAGACAAAGAGATAGAAAATCTCGACATCTACGAAGATTTTCGTTGACGCTACGAATGTCTTCGTAGTAAATTCTTTTTCCATGAAGCAGCCTCCGCACAAACCCACCGCTTCGGAACTCGAAATTCTCCGCGTGTTGTGGAATCGCGGGCCCGCAACGGTTCGCGAAGTGCACGAATCTCTCAGCGAGAAAAAAGAGCTTGGTTACACCACGGTTCTCAAGCTTCTGCAGATTATGACCACAAAAGGCACGGTTCGGCGAAACGAAACCCAGCGCGCGCACGTCTATGAAGCATGCCTTCCCGCCGAGCAGACGAAACGCCAGCTTGCCGGGGACATGTTGCAGCGGGTCTTCGAGGGTTCGGCCAGCCAACTCATGATGCACGCGCTCGCGGGTAGCAAGGCATCACAGGGAGAAATCGAGGAACTGCGCCATTTGCTTGACGAATATGAAAGGAGCCGGCGATGACCACAGACATGACGACCACGCTCGTGAAATGGCTCTCACCGAACGCGATGCAATCTTTAGGATGGGCTCTCCTGCACTTCCTCTGGCAGGGAACTGCTGTCGCCGCTCTGGCGGCCGCTGCAATGGCTCTGTGCCGTCGCGCCTCCTCGCGCTATCTGCTGGGAGTTAGTGCGCTCGTGCTCATGCTCCTGGCTCCGCTGGCGACTTTCCTCTTCTATTCGCAGCAGCATTCCAGCGTAGCAGACACCGCGAAGTCCTCGGCGCTCGTCTTGACAAGTGTGCAAGCGAAAGATCAGGTTGTGGCGAGTGGTGCAGCACAACGCTCCTCCGTCGCGCCTTCGCTCGACGCGCTGCCCTGGCTGGTCGAGGCGTGGCTTCTCGGCGTCGCTTTCTTCAGTCTTCGTTCCGCAGGCGGATTCTTGCTGCTCGAGCGCGAACGGCGCAAACGGTCGACTGTCGTTGGCCCACGGGTTCTCGAGATCTGCTACATGCTGCAGGATCAACTCGGCCTGCGGCGCGCGATTTCGTATTGCGAGTGCGCCTGGCTGCAGGCGCCCGCGGTGATCGGATGGTTTCGTCCAGTCGTGTTCTTACCAGCGACCGCGCTTACGGGCCTTTCCGAAGAGCAGTTGCAAGCGGTCATCGCCCACGAACTGGCGCACATCCAGCGCCTCGATCCCTTTGTAAATGTGTTCCAGGTGTGCGTTGAGACGTTGCTCTTCTACCATCCCGCAGTCTGGTGGCTGAACAAACGCATTCGGGCGGAACGCGAGCACTGCTGCGATGACATAGCCGTGACGCTCTGTGGCAACGCTGTCGAGTATGCCCGCGCACTCACGCTGATGGAAGAATGGCGCAGCGCGCCGGTCTTCGCGATGGCTGCGAATCGCGGTCCACTTACGGAGCGCATCGTTCGCGTCCTGGGACTGAAGACGCTCGGCGCGGGAATGCGTGGCATCGGACTGACGGGAAGCATCCTCTGTCTGACCGCGGCACTCATCGCCGGAAATGCGTTGGTCGGAATGGCGCATCCACCATCGGCTCGCGCCGGCGCAATCTGGCAAGCAGCGGCCAAGTCAACCGACTCCGCGCAACAGCCGGGCGCAAGCAGCGCCACCATATCGAAGCCATCGCCTGCGCACTCGCAAAGCAACGAGCCGACATCGGCGAGTTCGTCGGCTGCTTCTTATGTTGACGCGATGAAGGCCGCGGGCCTCAAGGATCTGACGGTCGACCAGTTAGTCGCCCTGAAGATCCAGGACGTCACACCGGAATATGTGCGGGAACTTCACGAGCAAGGCCTAAATCCCGACGCGGATAATCTGATTGCGATGCGCGTACAAGGCATTACTCCTGAGTACGTTCGCGAACTGCGTGCATCCGGTCTCAACCCCGACCAGAACCAACTCATCGCCCTCAAAGTTCAAGGCGCAGATGGAGAGTATTACCGCGGTCTGAAAGAAGCTGGGATTCAGCCTGATGTGGACCATCTCATCGGGTTGAAGGTGCAGGGCGTAACTCCCGAATACGTGCGGGAACTCCGCGCTGCAGGTCTGGCTGTTACCGCGGACAAAGTGATCGCGCTCAAGGTGCAGGATGTGACTCCGTCGTACCTGAAGGCCTTGCACGACCTGGGAATCGATCCACGAACGGACGATGTGATCGGCCTTCGCGTGCAGGATGTGACTCCGGAATACGTGCGTGGCATCCAGGCTCTTGGCCTGAAACCCTCTGCCAGTGAACTTATTGGAATGAAAGTTCAAGACGTGACGCCGGAATACATCAAGGCCCTGCAATCCGCAGGGTTCAAGGTGGGCGTCGGCGACATCATCGGCGCCAAGGTGCAGGATGTTACGCCCGAGTTCATCGAGCGGGCGAAGCAGCACGGCTTCAAGGATCTGACTCTGCAAAAACTGATTCAACTTCGGCAGTTAGGAATTTTGGATTCGAAGGCCGATATCTAAAGTGCCGTTGCGCTTGGTGCGGGGCTTCGCCCACGCTTGGACGGCCGTCGCCACATGAGCAGTTAAACCACGTCAACATCGAAGGAGATGATTTATGAGAATACGCCGAACCCTCGCGTACATGGTTTTCTCGTCCTGCGTTCTACTGTTTGTGGTCAACAATCGAGCGGCGGAAGTCCGTGGTGGTGACTGGACCATCAGCAAGTCGGAAGATGCGGGCAAGGTCGAGTTCTCGCTGATCGAACACCATCATGGCGGAACGTCGAGCCACCAGTCCGACTGGCCCGCGAGTTCGTTCCCGGGAGTGGACTTCTCGAAACCTGGACGTCAGGACGTTCACTTCACCATCGCGCACGATGCGGGCAAGATCGAGTGCGAAGGATTTCTCAATAACGGCGAGGGCGCGGGGCTATTCCACTTTCAGCCGGATCCGAATTATGCGCGCGAGATGCATGCGCTTGGTTTCTCCGTTGACGACGAGAAGCAGTTCAGCATGGCGGTGCAGGATGTTAGCCTCGATTTCGCGAAGCAGATGAAGAACGAGCACCTCAGCGAACTCGACGCCGACAAGCTGATCGCGTTTCGCATATTCCGCGTGGATGCGGCTTTCATTGAGGCATTGCGCGCCGAGGGGCTGAAGATTTCCGACTCTGACAAACTCGTCGCTTTCCGCATCCACGGCGTGAGCCCGCAGATGGTTCGAAGCCTTCATCAGGCTGGTTATTCACCGGACGAAGACACGCTTATTGCGATGAGAATCCACGGCGCGACGCCGGAATGGATGGCAGAACTGAAGCAGCGCGGCTACGATCACATTGATCTCGAAAAGCTGATCGCGTTTCGCATCCACGGCGTTTCGCCGGAGTTCATTCAGAAGCTGCAGGGCTTGGGATATTCGCATCCCGATCCAGAAGATTTGATTGCCATGCGAATCCACAACGTGACGCCGGAATACATCAGCGACATGCGCGCACGGGGGATTCACGACCTCAGCATCGATCAACTGGTGAGTATGCGGATTCACGGGATCGACTAGGGCTTCCATCCGGGACTCAGCCACGCAGAGCCATTCATTCTTGAGCCGCTCTTGCCGTCGGTCGGGGCAGCGCCCAAGGCTGGGTACTGCAGGAATCCCATTTCTCGAAAGAACTCGAGAAATGGGCCACCCCGGCTCGGACCTTATCGGCGCTTTCTTAATGGGCGAAGGAGAAGTTCAGCCCTGTCGTGAGGACTAAATCGTGCTTCTTGGCACCGGTTGGCGGGTTGGAGACGTAGATGTCGCCGAACTGGTTTTGCCAGCCGAGCCATTTGCTAATTTTGGTGACCGTGCCGAAATTGAAGGCTCCGCGGTACTGGCTGGTATCCTGCAGATCGGGATAGAAGTACAAGTTCTGCGTTACCACTGTGCTCTTGCCCAGTTGGTGTGTCAGTTCTTCGCCCAACGTAAGAGCGGCGAATTTGTTGGTCTGGCCGTAGGACTGGTAGGTCAGAGGAACCGTAACCGGCAGGTTCACCGGTCCATTCGAATAAGTCTCGTGTGTGTAGTTGATGCCGCCCAGGACATTTACCATCGTGCTTTCGGACTTGATCACGTGGTAGCCGAAGCCCCCGGTGTACACCTGGCGCAAGTCGAGGAACTGCAGCGCGTTGCTCATGAAATCCGCGCCCGCGAATGCAAACAGTCTTGGCTTCAGATTGCGGTCATAACGTAGTCCGCCCTGCTCCAAATTGGCGGCGACGCTGCCCGGGGCGGGAAGGTCGTTCTTCGTGTAGAGAGTAGTCGCGTACAGTGTGATCTTGTCGTTAAGTGTGGGATGCACTGCATTAAATGCCAGTGCCAGGTTCTCCGACTGGCTGTTTCCGCGGGCGATCGAGAATCCCACATTGATTCCGCCGTTCCAGCCATGCATCAGTCCCGGGTGCAAAGACTTATCGTAGGTGGTTTGTTCGGCGTCGTTGCGGATCAGGGTTACGTCGTCTTTGGACGCTTCCACTGTGCCCCCAGTCTTGGTCGCGATCTCAATCTTGCCATCGGTCGTGGTGACGGGACCGACCGCCGTCTTTCCGTCTTTCAGGCTGACGTGCAGTTCCTGATCAGTCTTGATTTCCTGGATGGCGGCAAACTGAATGGTGACGTCTCCCGTGGCCTCGGTGTGCAAGACGAGTGTTTTGCCGTCTGACGTAACGACTGTGCCGGTCAGGCAATCGCCGTTTTTCAGGGTGACCTGGTCCGCTAATAGGGCAGATGACAGTCCAAGAATTGCGATTAGGGTGACGAACGAGAACTCACGCAACACGACCTACCTCCAGATTTCAGGGTTGTTTGGAATGCACATGCAATTCGAAGCCCGGGATTCCCCTTTAGGCAGGGGTCAAAAACAGGGACGAGGCGGCGGAGCCGTAACCCAAGGGATTGAACCACGGGAGCTTGCGCCTACGCGTGTTCAGCCGCGAACGAGGTTAGCTTTTGGTTTCAGTTTTCTTGTTAGGATCGGTCGAAGCCTGCGCGGGCGGCTGTTCCTTCATGCCGTCCTTAAAGCCGCGAATGCCCTCGGCCAGCCCTTTTCCAAGTTCCGGCAATTTCTTGGGCCCGAACAACAGAAGAGCAATGATCGCTACGAGTAGCCAATGCCACGGTGAGAACTCTCCCACAAGGACCTCCTCGGAATCCAACTATTCCGGTGCCACACTTCAGGATAAGGGACGCCCCGGCAGAAGTCAAACGCCGGTCATCTGCCGGTTGTAGGAGTACTCATCATCCCCAGTTACCTCCGTGACCTTACCAGCGGGTTCGTTGCCGGGCTATGTTGCTGGTTGGGGTTTTTGAAAGCGTTTGCACCGTCGCATTCTCTCAAAAGCCGCACCAGTAAGCCAATTCACGTGTTGGGGAGTCCGGTGAGAGTCAAGGCTTTACTATCCCTGCTGTTGTTCAGTTTGGCCGCCGTTGCCGCGGAAACACAACCTCGAGATTCACAGGCAGTAGACACGACCCAACTCGCCGCTTGGCTGACGGGCGGAGTCTCCAGCGGTCGACTGGCCCGGCTGGTCTCCGAGCGCGGACTGGCTACTTTGCCAACGAAGAACGAGCTCCGTCAGATGGAGTCTGCGGGTGCGAACAAAGAATTGATGAGCATTTTGAGCGCAGGGAATGTGGAGTCCGCCAGGGTGGGCGCTCCTGTTCCAGTGGGCCTTTTAAGGGCTGCCTCAGAGGTCCGGCAACAACATTTCCCCGAAGCCGAAGCCGAACTGCGCGCGGTCGCAAGTACCGACGCACAGAATTCTGCCCTGCATTTCGCTCTGGGCGTGGTTTACCGGCAGCAAGAGAAATGGGATGAGGCCTACGACGAACTTACCCAGGCCACGCGGATCATGCCCGACCTCCCGGAAAATCACGGAGCTCTGGCCTACCTTTTCTATCGTCTGGATGATGGTCCGAACGCGATCGCTGAGGCTCGGACCGCGCTCAGCATCGATCCTAAGAATGGAGAGGCCTACCAATTTCTCGGCCTCGGTCTTTACTCAAGTGGCCAGTATGAGGCTGCGGTCCACGCCTATACCGAAGCGCTGACACGCGACCGCGACAACGCCGACACGTACTACGACATGGGCATTGCTCTGCATGCTGCGGGAAATCTGCCTCGGGCGATTGCGGCCTACGAGCACGCCATTCACCTCAGGCCCGCGTTTTGGGAGGCTCACTCCAACCTTGGACTGATCCTGCACGAAGAAGGGAACCTCGGCCAGGCAGTCGCGGAATACCGCGAGGCAAAGAAGATCGCGCCCGGCGAGGCCTCTGTGCGCAACAATCTGGGCAACACGTATTGCGATCAGGGAAACTTCGACTCGGCGATTGAGGAACTGCACGCGCTGTACCGCGAACATCCCGAGTGGCAGCAAGGGCACGCTTGTCTAGCCAGTGCGTACATGGCGAAGAAGCAATACGACGCCGCCGTGGAAGAACTGCGGCTGGCCGTGCGGCAGAATCCGACCGGGTCGACGGAGCACCGGATCCTCGGTCAGGCTTTGCTGCTCGACAGCAAACCGGCGGAGGCGTTGCGTGAACTGCGGCTGGCGGTTTCTCTCAATCCCGACTCCGACGTTGCACATCACCTGCTGGGGACAGTTTTGTTTCAGCAGCAGGAGTTGCATGCGGCGGAGAAAGAATTCCGCGAAGCCCTACGCGTAAATGCCTCTGCGGACAATCATTACTCGCTTGCGGCCTGCCTGATGAGCATGGACCGGTACGACGAAGCCCTGTCGGAATTGGAAATGGCGTCGCGGATGGATCCCGAACGCACGCTCTACCGCGCGCGCCGCGAGGAACTTCTCAAGCTCATGAAGGAATCCAGTTCGCGGTAAGGCCGCCCATGTGGCGGCAGCCGCGGTGCACTGAAAGTTGACCGCTCGGCCAATACCCACCGATGTACTACGGTGCGTAGGCGAAGCTGCGCCAGGTACTTACACTGGGAGTCGAGCTCGAAACTCCATCGGGCGGCGGCAACACATCGACAGGGGAGACTTCCGATGCCGACGAACGCAACCCGAAGCCAGCAAGCAACCGTCAACGCCGTGGTACAAGCGGCCCTGGCGAAGGAAACGACCGTACGCCGGATGGATGCGTCGTCTGCCGCCGCGGGCTCTCCGGCGGATACCCCTCGTAAGCCTACGGGATACGGTTTACCGTGCTCGAAATGCCACCTGTATTATCCCGCCGATCTCGAAGTTTGCCCGACCTGCAAGCATAACGAGCGGGTGTCGCCGGCCGCACCGCAAATACCGCCGAGAGTGGCGCAGACTGTTTCCGATTCCATTCCCGATACTGCGGTGGTCGAGCAGGAGCGCGAGGAATTTCTCCGTCAATTCAAGTCACAGCTCATGGAGGCGCATGCCGGGGTGGTGAACGCTCCGGAAGCCGTGTGCAAATTTGGGGAGCACCATTCCGGGGAAGCGGCTAGCGCGGAAATCTGTCAGGCGTGCTACGAGCGTTTGCAGGAGCGTTTGGACGTTTTCGAGGCTGCGTTGCACCTGGAGCTGAAAGAAGCGGCGCAGATCATTTACGACGCGGTGTGGGCCGATCCTTCCGATCCCAGCAAGACGTATCAGAATGCAGCTGGAGCGCTACTCAGCGAGTTGCGGAAGCGCGCGGGGATGACGACCGTGCTGGGTCCATTTCAGCCTCTGCCCCACTAGGGACTCATGTCGTAGGTGGTTTTCTTATTCTGCTTTGATTTCCACCCACTTCTTTCCGGCGTAGAGTTTATAGCCGCCGCCATCCTCGACCAGTCTCAACGGAACGGCGTGTTGCAAAGCGGAATCGGACTGCGACGAGGCGCTGAGGACATCGTTGTTGGACACGTCCATCACAACGAACTTGCCGTCAGCGGTGAAGCCGAATCCGTACTGACCCGGTATCAGCTCGGATCCGCCAATGTTGAGCTTGGTTTCGGCAATGAGCATGCCCTGGTATTTCTGCTGGATCGCGGTGGAATAGCCCGAGGCGTCGACCAGAGCAGCCAGCATCATTTTGCCGTCCGCCTGCTGGAAGCCGACGGCGTTGCGCACTTGCACGGGCGCTTTCTGGCCGCGGAAGAAATATTCCGTCGGCACCGCCTTCTTCACTTCGTCGCTGCTGAGTACGTGCTTCGACACCTGTTGCGCTACGGCCGATGCCAGCATGACGAGAGTGAGGGCGCCTAGAACCGCCGAACGACTGTTCTTCATAAGAGTTGGTCCTCGAGTTTGAGAGTGAAAAGTGCTTCTCGGAACTGTAAACGTTCCGGGGGGCGGGTGCAAATTCTCCGGCCATCACTGCGAATGCCTATTTCGCTTTGAGCGCAAGGTTCGGATAGCCCGAATCCACGCTTCACCATAAGCTTTCCTTGCTATGACAACCAATGCCATACTCACTGCGGAAACTCTGGAGCCTATGACTGCTCGTCAACCCAAACCGACAACTCCGTCGGCGCAGGCCGCCGACGATCCACGATGGAGTGCCGTGATCTCCCGCGACGCGACCCGCGATGGAGAATTCGTCTTCGCAGTTTCCAGCACTGGGGTATATTGCCGGCCGTCGTGCGCGGCGCGCCGGCCGCGCCGGGAGAACGTAGAGTTCTTCGTCCGGCCGGAACAGGCCGAGCAAGCAGGCTATCGCGCCTGTCTGCGCTGCCGTCCGAAGTCCTTTAGAGGGAACACGGAGTCCGACGGGGTGAGGGCGATTTGCCGGTTCATGGAGACGCACCTCGATGAGCCGCTGACGCTGGAGCGCCTGGGGAAGGAATTTCGGCAAAGCCCTTTTCACCTGCAGCGGCGGTTCAAGGCTGTGCTCGGCATCACGCCGCGCGAGTTCGCAGACTCTTGCCGGATGCGGATGTTGAAGCGCAATCTGCAAGCCGGCGATTCGGTGACCCGCGCCATGTACGACGCCGGGTACGGTTCCAGCAGCCGGCTCTACGAGAAGACCGCGTCGCAGTTGGGCATGACGCCTGACAAGTATCGGCGCGGCGCGATTGCGGCGACAATTCGATATACCTGCGCCGATTCGCCGCTGGGGCGAATGCTAATCGCTGCGACGGAACGCGGCATTTGTTCCATTCAATTTGCTCGCTCGGACGGCGAACTGATTGAAGGCCTCAAGCGAGAATTTCCGTTCGCTGCGCGCAAGCCAGATGAAGGCAGGCTGCGAGCCTGGGGGGAGTCGCTGCTCAGACACATGCGTGGCAAGGACTTAGACTCATCCCTGCCGCTCGACATCCGCGCCACAGCATTTCAGCGGCGCGTTTGGGCGTATCTGCAGTCCATTCCCTTCGGAACCACGAAATCGTACAGCCAAGTGGCTCAGGGGATCGGCCAGCCTCGCGCCTGCCGCGCGGTCGCTCGCGCCTGCGCTACCAATCCCGTGGCGGTGGCAATCCCGTGTCATCGCGTGGTTCGGGAAGACGGCAGCCTGGGAGGCTATCGATGGGGAATCGAGCGGAAGAAGGCGCTGCTGGAAATGGAGCGGACTGTCGTAGACACATAGCTTGCTACGTCTTGCGGCGGCATTCCCGACGATGGTGAGAAAGAGACCTTGCAAACATCGTCTCTACGGCGGTCACGGTGCAGCGTTGTTGGTGGTTGCTGTTGCGGAATCGGTGTTTCGGTTGCGCACCAGCAGCCAATTCAGAAACGCGACCGCACCCGCAGCCACCAGAACGATTGATTTGTTGTATTCGATTCGCGTCAGCAGAATCGCGCAGATCAGCATTCCCAAGACCGCAACGAGAGTCCCGCCGCGAAGCTGGAAAGCCGCGCGCGTCTTTTGTTTTCTGCGCAGAACCGGGAGCGCCGCGCAAATCACGCCGTAATAGAACAACCGCGATCCCGCCGAAAGGGTTGCGTTGCCCGCAAAGCTGCCGAATAGCGCGAGCAGCCATACCAGAAGCGCGAACACGAAGATGGAGACGTATGGCGTACGAAAACGGGGATGTACGATGCTGAAAAGAGAAGGGAAGTCTCCACGCTCCGCCAGGGCAAACGTAATGCGCGGCGTGGCCAGCATGTTTCCGCCCAGGTATCCATAAATCGAAAAGAGCGCTCCCATGGCGATGAGCACGCCTCCGCCAGGTCCCATGGCAATTCGCGCCACGTCGGCGAGCGACCGGTCGCTGTGCCCCGGGTCGGGGAGCACTCCCACCACCACCCACTGAATCAGACCGTAGAGGACGACGCAGGTGAGCAGCGCGGCGAACAGTGCGAAGGGCATGTCCCGGCGGGGATCTTTGGCTTCGCCCGCCGAAATCAGAGCGGCCTCGAAGCCTCCGTAGGCGAAGATGAGAAGAACGATGGCCCGACCCCATTCATTGGCCCCCGGCGATACGAGAGCTTCCGGAATGACTCGGTGTGTCCGAATCAGGTAGATCGCACCGGCCGCAGCCACCAGGCCAAGAGACGACAGTTTGGCAGCCGTGAAAAAGTTGCTGACTCGCGCACCGGTGCGCACTCCTCGAACATTGATCGCCGCCAGAATTCCGACCAGCAAGGTCAGAATTGTCAGCTTCGGGACGGTCTGGGTGGCACTAGGCCAGAATTGTCCTAGGTAAACTACAAACAAGTTGGCGTTGGCAGCGCACGCTGTGAGCCGTACGAACCACACTAACCATCCCACTTGGATGCCCATGAATCGACCGAAGGCCTCGCGCGCGTAAAGGTAGGGGCCTCCAGTTTCGGCGAAGCGGGAAGTGACTTCCGAAAAGCAGGCCATGATGACGCCCATCGCGGCTGCCGCCAGAACAACGGCCAACACGCTGGCACGTCCCAGGAGCCCAGCTAGCACAGAGGGCAATCCAAAGGCGCCGCTCCCAATGATGCAGTTGACCGTCAGCGCAACCAGGCTCCAGCGGCCGATGGCGCGGACCAACCCTTCGCTGGATGTGCCTTCGCGGTTCGTTTCAGTCACCGCGAGTTTGTATCACAAATTGAGATTAGTTGGGCAGCAGTCGGGGCATGTGGACTAAGCCTTTGCATAGGCTTGGAGGTTCGACAGACTACCTTGAGCCTGTTGAAGGTGGTCGCTGCCTTCTGATTCGTCTGGCCTCCACAACCACATGATCGATGACCTCGTGAAAAGGCGTGCCAATTGCCGTAATTGCGGGCGGTGACCTTTGCCCGCTCCAAAGTAATGCCGGAATTACGAAAGGCGCATGCCCGTGGGACATCTATTCGCTGCGGGTTGCCGATGAGATGTTTGGATGACACACAGAATGGCCATCGAAGATATGGACGACCTTCATCTCCGAATCGCGCGCGTCACCGAAGATCTGCGGACCATCCAGCAGGAACTCAACTGCGCTGCCATGCAGGCTCCCAGTGACCCGGAACTCATGGAAGCGCTGAACTCCCTTTCGGAGACAGAGCCGATCGAAACCCTACGCTCTGCTCTCGACCAGATGCGCCATTTCCTCTGGTTCTATTCGGAAGTGATGAGCAACGAACCGGAACTGGGAGACAAGTTGCGTCAGGCCTGTCCGTCGAAGACTGCCAGCGATGAAACGCCGAAGACCGGCAGCGCCTTCCTGGATCAGCTCTCGCGGGCCGATGAACTTATGCTGCTCCATCATCTGGCCGACGCGCGACGCCGCAAGCCCAACTAAATACTGTTCGCGAATCGTCTCGCGGCGCTTTCTCGCCCCTCTTGAGACTAAAAGCCTTGCCCGCGCACAATCGTTTTGAGCACTGCACCAGCGGGGCTCAAAACCGTGAAATTCGCCTCGGCACCCTGAGTCAGAACTCCGTGACGGTCCGATAATCCCACCGCCCGCGCTGGATTCAGCGTAGCCGCCTGCACCGCATCTCGCAGTGTCCAGTTGGAAAATTGCGTCACGTTGCGCACGGCGCGATCCATCGTAAGTACGCTTCCGGCCAGGCTGCCATTCGACGTACACTTGCCGTCTTTGACGTCGACCTCGATCGGTCCCAACTGATAACGTCCGTCGGGCATGCCGGTCGCTGAGATCGCGTCGGTGATCAGCACCGCGCGCTCGCGGCCTTTCGCACGCAAGAAAAGCTTCACGACCGCCGGGTCCACATGAATTCCGTCGACGATAATGTCCGCGCTCAACTGATCGTTGCTGAGTACTTCGCCGATGATCCCGGGCCCGCGATGGTCTAGCGGGCGCATGGCGTTGAACGTATGCGTCGCGTGCCGCGCTCCCGCTTTCACCGCAGCATGAGCGATGGGCATTTCGGCGTCAGAGTGTCCGATGCTAACGCAAACTTTGCGCCGTGCCGCCTCGGCAATCACTTCTATTGCACCGGGAATTTCGGGCGCAATCGTCAGCATCCGGACATGCCCGCGCGCCGCCTGCCAAAGACGCTCGAATACTTCAACAGTAGGTGTGACCAGATTTTCCGGCGGATGCACTCCCCGGCGCTTGTGGGAAAGAAATGGTCCCTCAAGATGGATGCCGAGTGGCCAGGCCTGCACGGGAAGGCTCGTTTCGATGCCGGCTTCGATTGCATCCGCCAATCTTCCCAGCGCAGCGCAAGTCGCGTCCAGCGGAGCCGCGACCGTGGTCGCGAAATAGCCGGTGACACCGTGAATCGCCAGGAACTTGCCCAGGCGCGGCAACTCCGACGGCAGGGCCCGCATGACATCCAGTCCGGCCCCGCCGTGCATATGGATATCGATAAACCCAGGAGCCAGGGCGGCATCGCCGAAATCGATGAGTTTAGCGTTGCCGGGCACTTCCTTCGAGGAGCGCGAGGAAACCTCCGAAATCCGCCCATCCTCAACCACCAGCAGCGGGTTCTGGATCTCCTCGACCGGAGTGTACAGTCGGGCGGCGGTGAATGCGGTTTTCATCAGAGTTGTCCGGCGAAAATCTATCGTAGCTGTACGTCAGGTTTCAGACAACCACTGTGCTAGGACGCTGGGTCCCAATTGCGAAAGGAAGCATAGCGAGGGCTGATCTCTAGGAACGACACGATCCTTGACGAGATCAGCCGCGCCACGGGGTGTTATAATCTGTGAGCAATCCAGCAATTCCTGCTAAGGGCGCCCAGCAATTCCTCCAGCGCCCCCTGCACAAGTCGGGGAGTGGCTCAGCCTGGTAGAGCACCTGGTTCGGGACCAGGGGGTCGGAGGTTCAAATCCTCTCTCCCCGACCATCATTTACTTCACTTGTCTGAAATAGATCGCACCAGAACGGACGCGAGTGGGCGACGCTTTGGCTTGCGGTAGCGCATTCGACCTGGGGTGCGCACCTGACTCATCTCGCCTTGACCGGTCCAAACACCAATGTTAGTTTCGGTGCCACACGTGACTCTTCGAAGGACATCACTCTGAGCAGGTCAGGCAAGCAGAATTCATCAGTCGATCTTCGCCGCCGCGACTTTCTTGTTCGGTTCTGTCAGGGCGCCGGGGCTACTCTGATTCCGGCGCGTTTGTGGGGAGGCACGTTCCCTGTTTTTCAAACCCCTGCATCCGGCAGCGAACCGGTCGCTGGGGCCGGATTGCATCTTCGTCCTCACTATCGAACTGAGAGGCCGATCGAGGCGACGCTGTTGAAGGTGCAGGCGGGTCTCGACGACTTCATTACCGAAAAATATGCCGACCAAATTGTGGCTATTCTCGCGGAGTGGAGCGCAAGCCTGTTGCAGTCTCCGCACGAGGCGCAGGCCATTGGGCAGTTTCTCGCCGATGACTTCGTAGGCGGATCGCTTCAGCCCTCCGAGTCACGAGTCGTGCGATCCAGTTCGGCGATCGAAGTGCGGCAAAACAAATTTGCCGGGACGCCAACGCTAGGCCGCGACGCTTTTCTTCGCGAGTTGCAGTCTACTTACAGAAACTTCTCCAGGATCGTGACCGCCGAATTCCAGATCACCGGGATTGACGCGACAGGTGCCAAAGGTGAGGAATCGTCTACTGAGCCGCGACAACCAGGCAGGCTGGAAACTCGCGTTCGTTACGAAATCGTGGCCACTGGCGATGGCTTCTGGCGGGAACAGCGCGTCGGCGACTGGGACTTAGGATGGGAATCCACTTCTAACGGCCAATTTCGCCTTCGCGGCTGGCGAGTGCTCGACGAAATGCAGGCCCGCTCTAATTCGCCCGTCTATGTAGACATTACTTCTGCCGCGCTCGGCAACAATTCTTCCTGCTCGGCGCAACTGCTGCATGGCACCGACTACTGGCGCACCATACTCGATGGCGCATCGGGCATCGACATTTATGGACACAATGGCGTTTCGGTGGCCGATATCGATAACGACGGCTACGACGATCTGTATATCTGCCAGCCTGCGGGCCTGCCTAATCGGCTCTATCGTAATCGCGGTGACGGAACCTTTGAAGACAGCACCGAATTATCTGGCCTCGGAATTTTGGAGAACACGGCGTGCGCGCTTTTCGCTGACTTCAACAACAATGGCCGCCAGGACGTCATCGTGGTGCGCGCCGGTGGGCCACTCCTATTCTTAAATGAAGGCGATGGCAGGTTTCGCCAACAGCCGGACGCGTTCCAGTTCGCGAATCCGCCGCAGGGAACTTTCACGGGCGCTGCTCTTGCGGATTACGACCGCGATGGATGGCTCGACGTTTACTTCTGTCTTTATGCGTACTATCAAGGTACCGGCCAATATAAATATCCCTCGCCGTATCACGACGCCGAGAATGGTCCTCCCAACTTTCTGATGCGGAACCAGCGCGATGGAACGTTTCGCGACGTAACCGCCCCCTCAGGCCTCAATCAGAACAACACGCGTTACAGCTTTAGCTGCGGATGGGGCGACTACAACCGCGACGGCTGGCCCGATCTTTACGTGGTCAATGACTTTGGCCGCAAGAATCTCTATCGAAACAACGGCGACGGAACGTTCACGGACGTCGCGCCCCAGGCGGCGGCCGAAGATGTTGGCGCGGGAATGAGTATTTCCTGGCTCGACTACGACAATGACGGCGCGGAGGATCTCTACGTCGCCAATATGTGGACTGCGGCCGGCGTACGGGTCTCAATGCAGGATATTTTCAAAAAGGGTTCGTCAAGAGAAGTCCGGTCGCTCTATCGAAAGCACGCGATGGGGAACTCGCTGCTGAGAAATCACTCCGCCGCTTTCGACGACACTACGAATTCCGCAGGAGTCGGAATGGGGCGCTGGGCGTGGTCGAGCGACACCTTCGATTTCGACCACGACGGTTTCCCCGATCTGTATATTGCCAATGGGATGGTCTCAGGGCCCTCGCGCCAGGATCTCAATAGCTTCTTTTGGCGGCAGGTCGTGGCCTGGTCCCCCGACGAAGCGCGCGCGTCGCATGAATACGAACAGGGCTGGAATGCCATCAATGAACTGATCCGTGCAGACGGCACCTGGAGCGGCTACGAGCGGAACGTCTTCTACGCCAACAATCGGGACGGAACGTTCTCCGATGTCTCGAGCGTGGTTGGCCTGGACTTCATGGAAGACGGCCGATCATTTGCACTGGCCGATTTCGATCAGGATGGACGGCTTGAGCTGTTCCTCAAAAACCGCAATGCACCGCAGTTGCGAATCCTGAAGAATGTGGCGGAGAATTTGCCGCCCTCAATTGCGTTCCATCTTCAAGGCACGAAGAGTAACCGCGACGCGATTGGGGCAGCCGTGACGATTGAAACCGCTTCGGGCCGCCAAACGAGGATGCTTCAGGCCGGATCGGGCTTTCTCTCCCAGCACAGCAAAGACATCTTCTTCGGCCTCGGGGCGGAGAAAGGGCTGGTGCGAGCGTCAATTCGCTGGCCCAGCGGGCTTGTCCAGGAACTGCTCAACCTTCCCGTCGACCACAAGATCTGGATCGAGGAAGGATCCAATTCTTTGCGGATGGAACCATTTCGCAAAACCGCGACGCAGCCAGTTGCTCCTCCACCTGAGTCGCCTCGGGAAGTCGAAGTTCTTCCACAGAGAGTCGAAACATGGCTTCTCGAACCGATTGCAGCTCCTGACTTTTCGCTTCCGGATTTGTCAGGGCAGGTTCAAACACTTTCCGCAACCCGCGGCAAACCGGTACTTCTGAACTTCTGGAGCGCGAAGGCACCGAATGCGCGCGAAGAATTGAAGGTTCTGCAGAATTCTTATCACGATTGGAAAAGTAAAGATCTGCAACTGATCGCTGTGAATCTCGACGACCGGGCTATTGACGAAGTCCAGGCGTTCACGCAGCAACTTGCGTTTCCAATTCTGCGCGGATCGGAAGATGTTGCCGCCATCTACAACATCCTCTATCGCCAGTTGTTCGACCGCCACCGTGATCTCAGTCTTCCAACATCGTTTCTGATCGATAGCAAGGGCAATATCGTGAAGGTATATCAAGGTCCCCTGGCGCCGCAGCACGTGGAGCAAGACTTCTCGCGCATTCCGCGAACAGACGCAGAGCGACTGGCTCAGGCGCTGCCTTTTCCGAGCGCGAGGTACGCTCTGGAATTCGGCCGTAACTATCTCTCTTACGGCGCTCTTTTTTTTCAGCGTGGATATCTGGATCAAGCCGCAGCCTCCTTCCAGCAGGCGTTTCGCGACGATCCATCTCGCGCTGAAGCTCTCTACGGTATTGGAAGTGTTTACCTGAACCAAAACAAGAATGCCGCCGCGCGCGAGACCTTCGAGCGCGCCGTGAAACTTCCAGCCAACTATCCCGACACGCTCCCGGATGCCTGGAATAATCTTGGTGTGATTGCCACACGCGAAGGACGGGTAGGCGACTCCGTTCAATATTTTCAGGAGGCGCTCCGACTGAACCCCCATCACTTGCTGTCGCTCGACAACCTGGGCAACGCCTATCGCTCACAGAAGCGTTGGGACGAGGCCCGAGAGGTTCTGGCACGCGCGCTGGAAGTCGCTCCGCAAGACCCTGAAGCGAACTACAGCCTGGGAATGGTATTCGCGCAGACGAACGACACCGCCAAAGCTTATGAGTCTCTGCAGCGCGCGTTGCAGGCTCGGCCCGTTTACCCTGAGGCCCTGAACAATCTCGGAGTGCTCTACCTGGTCACGCAGCGGCGCGATCAGGCCGTGGCAAGCTTTGAGGAGTGCATCCGCGTGGCGCCGGCGTTCGATCAGGCGTACTTGAATCTGGCGAGGGTCTACGCTTTGGAAGGCGCGCGGGACAAGGCTCGCGGCATCCTGGTCGATTTGCTCAAGCAGCATCCCGATCACGCGCAAGCGAGGCAGGCGCTCGATCAATTGGAGCGTTGACTCAAGGCTTTGGGGTCTGAGCCGTCAGCAAGTCCACAAACATCTTGTAGAACCTCTCCGTGTCGAGATCGATCTGGATCTCGACCGGAGGCCCAATGGTGGCTGGTTTGTCGTGGTCTGTCCAGCTGAGAGTGTTTCCATAGCTGGCGCCCCGTGCGAGGTCAACGTCCAGATAGCGCTTGTCCTTGGCCGTGATCACGCTTGGATCCAGCCAGGCGACCGCTGTAAGTTCGTCCCATAGATAGTTGTATTCGCCAAACAGTCGGGAATACGTACCCACATATTGGGCCACAGTTGTGTTGCCAGCCTTTACACGGTCGATCAAGGCTTGAGTCAAACGGGTCTTCACGGAAACATCCACGGGGGTACAAACGATTTTCTTCCACCGAGCCCTGAGCACGATGTGAGCCGCTTCGGGATCGAACCAGAGATTGAATTCGTGCCTGGGCGTGTTGGCAAACTCGGGATCATCCGTTTTCGGATTCAGACTCCCGCCCATGAATACCAACTCCTTCGCCAGCGCTGCGAACTCCGGATCGATCGAGACGGCGAGCGCGAGGTTGGTCATCGGTCCGCCTTCATAGATTGTCACCTCATGCGGATATTTATGAACCATACGCACCAGAAAATGCGCAGCGTCTTCGTCCAGCGGCTTAGTAGTGGGTTTGCCTTCCGGCATTTCGCCTAACTGATCCGCAGGGTGATAGTAGCGTGGAGTCCATGCTCCCACCCACGGGATGGAGCCGTACTGCTGTTCCCAGAGTTCCGTTTCTTCCTTGCGTCGCACGAGCGGGTACCCCGCTCCGGGCACAACCGGGATGTCAGTGCGCCCAATGATTTCGAGTGTGCGCAACGTGTGCGCGACTTCCTCCTTGAGCCAGGCATCGCCCGTCACCACGGTTATTCCGAGGACTTCGGCCTGCGGCGACTGGACTAGCAGCAGGATGGATTGCTGATCGGTTCCGCCAGGCCCGGCTGCGTCCTGATCGATGATGATCTTGCGTTTGCCGGAAGACTGCTGGCTCCATCCCGGAAAGCACGTTACCAACATTACCGCCATCGCCGCTATGAATGGCCGAACCAATTTCATCTCGTCCCCCAAAAGGATCGCTTGCCACAAAGATTTGAATTCTATTTGCGCGCGAGTCGGTTCGCCAGTCCTAGTTGCACGATTGGCGAGGAGCGCGGTGTGCTTGCGAGCCGTCATGCCTCCTCCTGTGTTACACTTTCTGATTCATATTGAGAAACGATTGCACGCAGGACACCCAATCCACACATGCTTTTTTCCAAAGAATATGTGGGCTATCTGGCCCGCGAAGTCACCAAGAAACTGATCGCCGGCAAATTCATCGAGACCGCGACCATCCCCGCGGTGGCAGAGCGAGTGAATGCTGCTCTGGTCGATGAACTTTCCCTTGAGGACCGCATTAACGACGAAGTGCGGGTCATCCTCGAAGCCTACTCCGAAGAGATGAACAAAACCGGGGCCAACTACCAGGAAATGTTCCGCAAGGTGAAGACCGAACTGGTGCGCAAGTACAAGGCGGTGCTGTGAGACTCAGCCGCGACAAAGTCAACGTGCTGGCCCGGGCCGTTTCCGACGTGCTCAAGCAGA
>OBLW0100000098.1_pt1 | contig 64585 bp, 44 predicted proteins | sample 1520161 | NCBI WGS metagenome assembly OBLW01 (sample SAMEA3539309, study PRJEB22396) | soil metagenome | biome: tundra; feature: field; material: soil | place: USA | collected 2010-05 | depth 0.15 m
GTGAAAAAATTGGTCGGGGCGGGGCGATTTGAACGCCCGACCCCCTGCGCCCAAGGCAGGTGCGCTACCAGGCTGCGCTACGCCCCGACATTCTACTTATCTGATTCTAAATTACTTCCACGAGCAATGCAACGACCTCTCACGTCAACCGTGCCAAAACCGTGCCAAAACCCCAAGCTGGGCGGGAGACCGTGCCAAAACGCCAGAGTCAGCAATATCAGTGAGTTGCGATCGGAGAGACCGGAGAGCAAACCTCGTCAAAACAGAGCTTGGTAGGGCAACTGGACTTTTACGCTGGCCTGACTGGTGCCAAAGCTCATGATTCCATTGGTCATCAATCACTTGATGAGCACCTGCTTTCGGGGGCGCTCAAGATCCGGCGACCCGGAAGGTTCCACCAACCTGGCCCGCGCCTTCCGTGAACCGCGTCCGATACAATGTGATTTCAAGAGCTGCGGGGCTGAAGACACCGGCGCCTTAATTGCTGAAGACGCCTTAATTAATGAAGGACGGTCGGCGTCGTGTTCCACTTTGTTCAAGCAGTCGCATGAGGCAGTTTCACAGACGTCTGCTCCAGGTATTTGGTGATGGCGACATGGAGCGGCTGTTTCTTGGTTGCTTCGCCGGCCGTTTCAAAGCCGGGTACGCCGAGTTTGCGGCCTTCCAGTTCGTGGCGCTTGCGCCGCTGCGCCTCCAACGCCTGGGCCGTGGTTACGCCGGCACTTGCACGGCGCCGCGTCCCGCCGAGGTACCACTCGACGTAGTAGCGGGCGCCGGGAAGAGCGTTCCAATCGTAGTTGCCTTTGGGATTTCGGGGGATGGAAAGCATCTTCCATCGGCCATCAGATTTGATGCGTTTGACGATGTTGACTCGACACATTATCTCTCCTGCGAGCCGCATCTTAGCGGACAGCAAGGGAGACAGCACACGGTCTAAATGACAGAAAACAAAGGGGGGCCAGGAGAAGCTGGCATTCTACCAACCCGATTGCTCCCGCTTAGCCCGCTGTTCGACAAGGTGTGCTCGGTGCACGGCGGGAATCATCCCGAATTGCCGCGCCTGCGCGAGATCTTCAGCGGGCTCGCCGAAGAGTTGACTACTCATCTGATGAAGGAGGAGATGGTTCTGTTCCCGTACATCCTACGCATGGAAGAGGCCGTGGTAGCGAAAGAGCCTGTGCTGCCGCCTCCCTTCGGCAGCGTGCGCAATCCGGTCGCGATGATGATGAACGAACACGATGGGGCCGGCAGCGCGCTACGCAACATGCGCCAGATCAGCAACGGATATGCCGCGCCGCCTGATGCCTGCATCAGCTTCCAAACGCTTTATAGAGCGCTGGCGGCATTCGAAGCCGACTTGCACCAGCACATCCATCTGGAAAACAACGCCACGCTGTTCCTGGGCGTTTTCGGGTATGCCCGTCTCACCGGTCATTGGTACACCAATCTTCCCAGCGACACATACTTCGAGCTGGTACCCCACGCCAACGAGTTTACCCATCCCTGATCGTAGCGGGGAGGGACGGTCGAACCGTGAACCGGTGTCGACTTCGTGACCGGCGGCGCCGGAGCGCACGCTTATCCGGTCGAGTGCGCAAAGGACGATCCGTTCCAGAGTAAGGAAGTGAATTACCACTACTTACAGGTGGAAGTCGAATCGCGGCAGCCTGAAGATCACCATGTACCGTCTGGACATGACGAGCGGCAAAGCCGTCTGGACGGAACCTGACTTGGTCGCGATTTCGGTGCCGACAGCAAAGGCTACCTCCACTCTGCGCCATTTCTTAAAGAGCGGCAAGTCATTGAAAACTGGTTCGCCATAATCAGCACAGGAGCAAACACTTCAGTCCGAGGTGTCGGGGACACCAGATTGACTGAGCGGGCTCCGGCCTTCGAGTGGCGAATGTGGCGGCACTCGTGGTCGTGCACATATCCGGCACGTAGACCTCGGATTTTGGTGCATGCTACATTCCAGCAACTGTTCCTGGACCGATAACCCGAATCAGTGCCCAGGCCATGACCAGACCGCACGACTCGGCTCGCGTACACTGACTGGTGGTCAGGCGGTAAATCTGGACTCGCGAAACGAAACCGGTTCTTCGCCAAAGGCAGTGTGTGCTGACTGTATGCCGGTCGATACATCGCAAAACGGAGATTGTTCGGGGCTCGCATTTGATCGCCAAGGATGACAGAGACTCGCTAGCGCCCGCAGATTCTCGCGGCAACAGGGCGAGTTCTTTCATCTCGGCAGAAAGCGCACGGCTGCGTATGTGCTCCTTCGCCAGAGCCTTTACGGTAGGTTGAGGCTGAACCAAAAGGCTCGATCGCGCCCATTTCTGCGGAGCCGCGGTCCATTGAGCGGCTGAGTCACACCTTTCGGTAGGAACCCAGTGCCTGGAACAGGCGGCGCTCAATGACACGCTCGGCTGCATTCAGCCGCAGCATGCGCGCGGTCACCTCTCCAACCGGCGTTAAGGGTTGGATGATCGGGCCGTCCAGCTTGAAGTGTTCGTCCCATGAGTCCCGCCTGGGATCGAACAGCCGGATCGGACGGCCGGAATGATCGATCGACGCGATATCCGTACCTTTGTAACGATTGCAGAGGATGCAGGCGTAGGCTAAATTGCCGATACCAGAGGAGCCGCCGTGCTTGCGGCTAATGATGTGATCGATTTGGTGAGGAAAGCCGGCGTTGTCCTCATGCACCAGGCAGTATTCGCACCGTCGACGGGCTCGTTCTATGACTAGAAGGCGCGCCGACTCATCGATATCACGAGCCACTGATCAGGATCTGTCGCGCGCGCCCTTTGGCCATCCGAAGGATGTGTTCCAAATCGACGAAATGATCCAGCTCTGATTGTTCCTCGGGCGACAGACCGCCTTCTTTCTCCCGCGCAATTAATTCGGCAACGCGCTGCTGGGCTTCGAGCGAGGGGCGATAGTCGACAATGGTTTGCGGCGTGGTGCCGGCAGCGATGAAATCGATGATCTCCAGGTACGATGGAATAGCGGCGTTACTCATAGTCGAGCCCTCTACCAGGATAACTCGCTTTCTGCCTCAAAAAATAGACCGCTCCGGGCCGCCGCATTTTCTTTAAAAAGAGGGTGCCGCGGGGATGTACCTGCGCAATCGCTTCAAAGAGCGGTGCGTCTGTCAAATGACGGAGCGCTCGCTCGCGCCTCGCGTGGCATCAAGCGGGCACGGCCAGGCGTCCGACAGCGTCCCCGTGCGCACAATCCAGGTGCGCCAATTGGGCGGGTCTGGATACGCTGCTTCAGGTCGCTCAGCAATTTCGAATAGCCTGCTGGCACCAGCGCCCGCCGTTCAGCCATCAAGAAGCACTCCTCGACTGCAGGTGAATTGTCTCGTGTCTGCCAACCCCAACCATAACGCGTTTCGCGGCGGGGCTGCCGGCGCTATCCATGCTTGTCGCCCTCTCCCTGGCTTCCCGAATGTCTTCCGCTCTCTGGGAACGGCAGTTTTGAAGCGCTGGAATGCCGCGTGACGTCAGAACGTCGGCCGGCTTTTGGTTGATCTAGCCCCCACCGAAACATGTTTTTGCCGTGACAAGATATGCCGTTTGTTTCGCCCCGCACTAGCGGAGGTGTTCCTTATGGCACGAAAAGTCGGCCAGATCATCCGACGCGAAACTGGTACTTGGCTGGTGCGCGTATACAGCGGCCGCGACCCCGAAACCAAGAGGCGAAAGTATCTAAACCAGACCATCCACGGCGGACTGCGGGATGCGCAAGCTCATCTCAACAAGATGCTCAGTGAGCGAGACCTCGGGCGAAAGCTCGATTCGTCGAAGCAGACGCTCAACCAACACCTGGACTACTGGCTTGAGCTTTGTGCGAAGCCGCGGTTGCGCGCGAAGAGCCTCAAGGATTACGAGGGCCTGCTACGCCGTTACGTGCGTCCTCGGCTTGGCCCGAAGGCGTTAGCATCCATTTCATCGTTGGACATTCAGGCGCTCTACCGAGATCTGCTAGTCCGAAACCTGTCGGCGCGTTCGATCCGTTATACCCACGCGGTTTTGCGGTCGGCGTTGAAGCAGGCTATGCGCTGGAACTTCATCCTGGCAAACCCGGCAGACTCGGTCGATCTACCCAGACAAGAGCGCCCGCAAATCGAGGTGCTGACCGTCGAACAAGCGAGAATATTCGTCAAGGCACTCGCCGGTCATCAATATTCGGATCTGTTCGCAATCGCCCTGACCACAGGCATGCGCCCCAGTGAATACCTTGGGCTGACGTGGAACGACCTCGACCTCGAACGCGGGACGGCCAGCGTTTCCCACACGCTTGAATGGAGGAAGGGTGGTTGGCAGTTCTCGTTCAGCTCGGTCGCGATCGAGATCGGAGTCTGGCGGCGATCATTCGCCGCGTTCCGGTCAGCACCCCCAGCCAACAGCAGTTTGACGATCTCCACCGGCCAACGGGACGCTACGGCGCTGTGCAGGGGCGTCCAGCCGATGGCGCCAGTGCCACCTGCTTCACGCGCCGTATTTACCTTAACCCCGGCGGCCAACAGCAGCCTGGCGATTTCAAGCCGGCCCTTGGTTGGTTTGCCGTCGAGCGTCGCGTCGAGGGCGCTCACGCCGCTGGCGTCCGTGGCATTGAGATTGACTTTGGCATCCATCAGGATCCTGACGATTTCCGCCTGCCCCCCCGCCGCCGCGGTAATCAGAGGATGATTCAATTCTTTCCCATTGGGATCCGCGCCGGCAGCCAGGAGCGCTTTCACGAAATCCACCTCTCCGTTTTCGGCCGCCCTGTCGAACAGCCGGCAGGTTCCCTCACCCGAGTACGGGCCCGCCAGAGTATCGATGCCTCCGCCGGAGTGCGCAATCAGCGTTTTGAAAATCTCCAGGCGCGCCGCCTCGATGTCCTGGTTGTTCGATGAGTATAGGCGAGAGGCTAGGCAAAGCAAGTTCTCTCCTCGGTCCTTGCGGACCGCCAGACCCGCGCCTGAGGCGATCAGGAGTTCCACTGCGGCGGGGCTGCCACTTATCACCGCTTCTAAGAGCGGCGTCTCGCCTTGTAACGCGTACACGTCTAGGGGAGCACCGGCGGCAAGCAGCAGCTTCATCCCATCTACCCATCCTTGACGGGCCGCAAGATGCAGCATGGTTCCCGCCGCGTTGTCCCACGAAACGGATCGGGCATCCGCGCCGGCTGCGAGCAACACCCGCACCGCTTCCAGGCTCTTCGATCTCACAGCAGCTTCCAGGGCCGTACCGTGCGAGCGCCAGGATGCGTTGACGCTGGCCCCAGCGGCCAAAAGCTGGCGCAGAATCTCGACATCGCCATTCCCCGCGGCGGCAGAGAGAGCGGCACTCGCAGTATTGACCTTGGCCCCATGTGCCAACAGGAACTTGACCATCTCCGGGCTGCGGGCCGCGACGGCGTTGTAGAGGGGCGTGAGGTTCTGATCGTCGGCGGCATCGACATCCGCGCCGGCCGCCACAAGCAGAGTCGCGGCAGCCACGCTTCCCTTTCCGGCCGCTTCATGGAGCGGCGTAAGCTGGTATTCCCCTCTGACACCTACCTTCGCCCCAGCCTGCAGCAACAGTTGTATGACTTCCGCTTTGCCCTCTCGCGCCGCGTAATAAAGAGGAGTGTTGGCAGACTTATCCACAGGGTTTACGTCGACGCACACCTCTGCCAGCAGAGCTTTTACTTTGGCGGGGTCAGTTGCCGCTTTGTGCAGCGGGGTCGAGCGATCCTCTTCGTCTTGCCAAAGCTGTTCCGGATATCCCCACTTGGCAATCGTCGCCAGCGCCTTGTCCAGCGATAGCGCCAAGCCGAAGGGTGGCTCGTCCTTGCGGACCATGGCAACCAGGTCTGCATCCTCGTTCAGCAAAGCACCACCCGACATTCCCACCGCGAGGAAAGGCGACTGAAAGGCAATTTCGTCTCGTGTTACCATGGAAACCTGGTCCGGTTTCACCGCCATTCCCCAGGCGGCGCCATTGGGGTTGCCCACAGGGTAGACGTCGCTTCCACGCTTCAGATCGGCAGGATCGCCCAGTCGGTCGAGCTGAAGAGCGCAGATGTCAACTCCCTGGCTCGCCAGGTTGTCGACCGCGAGCACCGCGATATCCAGGTCGCGGTCGGCTTTCGGCAGCAGGCGCGCCCCCAGCGCCTGACCGGGGTGCGACCGCAGCTTGACCTGGATGCCGGTAGCCTCCGCATTGCCCCGCCGCACCACGTGGTTGGCGGTGAGGATGTACAGCCGGTCCTTCTCGCGGCCGAACACGATACCAGCGCCGAAGACCGGAGCCGCAGCGAGCTGTGCGTGGACCATGACCACGAGCTTCAGGGTAGCCGCCAGTTCCTTGTCGAAATCATCGGCTCGAATCAGGCAGGCCGAAATGCATGAGGCGGCGCCCATCAGCGCCAGCCGTTTCCATTTCATACGCGAACTCCCCACCAGCGCAGCACGCCGGCGATCAGGCCGGAAAGATACAGCGTCGCACCCCAAAACAGCGACAGCCCGTGACGCGCCCGCATCCATTCCAGGTAAGTCGGCATAAGGCTGTGGAGGCCTTCGCCTGAGCCGGTCGTCATGCCCCGGACGCGGCCGTGATAGCGAACGGCGATCTGGTTATCTTCCAGGCGCAGCATCCGGATTTCGCCGCTCGATTCCCAAAATTCGAGTTCCTCTCCCGGACGAAGCTGGCGTTTCTCGCCGTCCAGCGATTCCAGAAACAGCGTCCCGGAGAGAATCGTCGACACCCGGCGGACCAGGCTTCGGCCGGCGCCGATGAACTGGTCTACGCGGGCGAACGAGAGTCCCCGAACGGACAATTGGGGCGCCAATAGCATCTGGGGAACGGATGGAAATGTCAGGGCCAGATCCACGTCTCCCGATCCGATTCGAAGCACGATGGGTTTGGGGCTGGCGAATTCGTAGAGCCTGGGAGGCGAGCCGGCCATGCCAACAGAGACGGCGCCCTCGACATCGGCGCGCAATTCCCGCCCGGAACCCTGAAGCGACAGCACGTATTCGCGCGGAGATTCGGCAGTGCGCAGCGCCACGTGCGCCCCCGCAGGCAAGATCAAGGGCGCGAGCGCCACGGTCCCGGCGCGCTTTGCTGCGGCTGCCGGGGAAATTCTGACGGCGGCTTGATCGCCGGCGTCCGATTCCACGTTGTCGTCATCTGCGCGGGTCGCCGAGGGAACGCGGATCTCGTGCAGCCCCGAAACTCCCAGCGAGTTGACGCGAATCGTCTTAGAGACGAGTTCTTCCCCAGCCGTCGCGAACCTGAGTTCGGAGACCAGCAGATCCGTCTCGATATCGGTTTCCGTAACGCGCGCGAAAAGCAGAGCGCTCACGATCACCAGGGCACCGGCAAACGCTCCGGCCGGCCACCAGGCGCGGCGGCGGGGTGCTGTGGCATCGCGAATTTCGATGAGCCGGGCGAGACGGTTCAAAGCGTCCATCCGATCGGCCGCGATGTCCTCGCCGCGAGCTGCTTTCGCCGCCAACGCGCGAGACTCCCGTTCCAGGTATTCCCGCGCTTGGTCCTTTGACCCTCTGGTCATCTCCGCCTTTCCCCGGCTATTTGCCGGAATGGTAGAACCACAAATCGGCGGCTGCTGCGGCGCCCATCGGCTGGAAGTTGCCTAGCCCGGCTGGCTGGACCGGGTTCGATGCGTCCAGCGCCTGCAGTCCCATGTTGCGGTCACTCACCAACACTACGGTGCCGTCGACAGCCAGCCGCTGGGAGTCGCCACCGAGAAACTGGATCGAGCCCAACGCGGCAGGCCGGGCCGGGCTCGAAATGTTCATGACAAGGACTCCGCCAAGGGCGTCCGCTATGTACAGCGCGTTGCCCCCCGCCTCCACCCCCATGGCCCATCCGGGAGTCGGCGAAACGCTGACCTCGACCGGCAGGGAGGGATTGGTTACGTCGATGACGGCCAGGCCGGCCGAGCCGGCCAATGGATGTAATCTGAAAAGGGAGGCTATCCACATGAAGACGCAATTGTTTGCCGCGCTTCTGGCGATGATCTATGCCACGAGTTTGTCTGCGCAACTCGAAGCAAACCAGACGAAGGCGAAGTGCGCGAAATACCTGCAAACACCGCTTCCGCCCGAAGCGTCTTCGATCGCCTCTCCGAAGACATGGCCTGATTGCAATTCCTACAGGCTTTACTCCGGCATCGGCGTCACCGTGGATTACTCCGCCGCTCGCAATTGCGCCTGGGCCGAGCGGCTGGCGATTCAGACCGGCATCGAGTCAGAGTACACCGTCGCCAGCGTCTTCGGCGGCTCGGCGATGCTGAGCGTTCTTTATGCCAATGGCGAAGGCGTGAAGAAAAACCTGCCGCTTGCCATCCGCTTCGCCTGCGAACAGGGCGGGGCAGAGGCTGAGATCGAAGACCGCATCCGCCACTTGGAATCTCTGCGAGATAAACCCGCTGCTCCCGGCAGCAAGTTCCGATCCTGCGACGATATGACCAGTTTCATTATGATGGGCTACTGCTCAGCTTATGACAAGGAACTTACAGACCAGAAACGGACTGGCGACCTGCGCGCTCTCTCATCTGCCTGGCTCCAAACCCAGCAGACTGCATTTAATGCTCTGGTACAAACAGAGCAAGCCTACTCCGAGGCTCATGGAGAGTGGGAGATAGACGCTTCTGGCTTGCTTCGAGCGGCAAATGAGATCGGCGCGGAGCAAAACCTGCGCGACAAATTCCTCAAGGCCCTGAGGTCCTTCGAGAAAGGCGATCTGCCGCACGGTTCCGCGGACGATTTCGCCAAGGCGGATGCAAGATTAAACGCCTTGTATCGAAAGGTACTTGCCAGCGCGGAAGAGCACAAGTCGGATCTTGGCGCGGTACAACCCAAGGGCGTTCGGACCGCCGAGCGCGCCTGGCTCAAATATCGCGATGCCTGGGTCGTGTTTGCCAAGCTGCGCTATCCCTCCGTCAGCCCCGAATCCTGGCTCACCCTGTTGACGGCAGACCGGATTGCGGTCCTCAAAGACACTTCTTGCGAGATAACGCATGACCCTCCGCCCTGCGGCGACCGGTAGGACCACTAAGTTCCTCCGAACCCCGAAACACTACCACTGAAAAACAAGGCGCGGCCCGGCAACTGGGGGCACAACAACATTCTGGAGTGGCCCGACGATCCGGCGCAGGATTTGTGGCGTAATCTCTATCGTTGAAGGCCGGGACGCCGGCAGCATCTGCGGTCGCCGGTGTAATATGGGGCTCTGCGACGGCCGGTGTTCTTACCATAATATTGAAGCCAGTAGTTATATCGCCGTGCCGAGAGCCGCCTTCTGGCACCATTGGAGCCGGCGGGTTTCAATTGATGGCGCTTTGGATAGCTCTCTACGGATGTCCTTTGGGGGATAGCTATTTAGGGGATCAAGGGATGGTGGCTTGGTGTATACTGAACTCGACCTGTGAGTCCGAAATGGAAATCCCAGGTTAAGACTTGCCTCTTGGAGCCTCCTGAAAATGCGACACGCGATGGGGGCCATCCCCTTTTTGTTGGCCATCGGTGCACTCCCGGCATGGGCGCAGAGCTTGCCGGCGTATTGCGGAGCGATCGGCGCGAAAAGTTATACGCCGCCCGCGGTGACCATTCCGCCTGTGGTTCTGAATCGCGGAACGGTGATCACGGTCACGAATGCCACGGTGGCAGCGAATGGCGACACGTCCTCGGTGGTGGCGCTCGAAGCCAATCCCGGCCCGGATGGAATTTCTCTCGAGGAAGCGATCATGGCTACGAACAATGACCCAGGCATCTGGGTCATCCAGTTTGCGCCGGCGCTGAAGGGCTCGACCATCGTGGTCGATTCCGCCCCTGGGGGGACATTGCCCGGTCTTACCGGGGGCAACGTCACCATCAACGGCGACATCGATGGCGATGGAAAGCCCGATATCACCCTCAGCACCAGCCAGTCCGACTTCACCAAAGGCATTACTATCGCTTCCGGGGGCAACACCGTTTACGCGCTTGCTCTCCAGGATTTCACATACGGGGTTTGGATCAGTTCTCCGGGACCAAGGCAGCCAGGAGCCACCGCGACGATCTTATCCAACATCACCATCAGCAACCTGGTGCTGACCAACATCCAGATGACGGGAATCGGAGTCAATCCACCCTCACCCATCAGCGCAACCACCCCGATCAATTTGGATCATGTTCTGATTACCGGCAACACGATCACCGGCAACGCCGCCGGCCCGCTGCTGGGTATCGATATGGAACTTGGGAGCGCCGGGGAAACGGCGCAGCACACCACCATCGCCAACAACAATATCAATCTTCCGATGCCGGGTGCGGGAGGCATCGAGATGAACATCGGAGCGGGGCTTGGGGCGACGAACAACGAGGCGCTCGATACCTTGATCGCGAACAACATCATTTCCTCCCCTTTTCCCGAGTATGAAATTCGGATAGCCACGGGCGTGGGCGCCGCATCGGGGAACCTGATTGACGGCGTGCAGGTGATTGGCAATCAGCTTGGCATCACCGGCGCCGCCTGGGGCACATCCACATTCCCAGCAGCCATCACACTGTTGAGCGGCGATGCGGCCAGCGACGATGCACAACCGGACTTGCGGCCGATCCAGTACTCGGAGAACAACATTGCCCGTAACATCGGTGTTCTCTCGAACACCATTACCGGAACCGGCAGCTTCGGAATCGACCTTCAAGTGGCGTGCTGCGGCAACCGCAACAACACCATCAGCGGTCTCTCCATCCTGGGAAATACGATCGCCGTAACGCAATTGGGAGTGATGCTCAACGGCGGCGGCGTCGGTGATTCCTACAGCCGGACCACAAGTGCGAATACGCTTTCCAACGTGGTGATCCAGTCGAACAGCATCCAGGCCACGCCGGTTGTTCAGCAACCGTGCGACTGTTATGGCGCGTACGACGGCTATACAGGCATCACCTTCGGAGGCATTCAGCTCTGGGTAGGAGCGAGCGAACCTGGAAACAGCTTCAACGACATTTCCATTACCAACAATGATGTGGACACACCGCTGGTTGGAATCAGCGTTATCGCAGGATTGGGAGGCGGAGCGCCGGCAAACTCCCCTCCATCCCCGGCCGACAATAATGTCGTGTCCGGTGCCCAGATCTTCTGCAACCAGGTGGACCAGACCCCCACGATTGCCGTCCAACATGGGTTCTACACGGGGATCAAAGGCATCAACGTGGCCGCCGGACTCCTTGACGCGACCGGAAACCAGGTGAACCAATTGAGTGTGTACGACAACCTGGTCGCCGGAGTGCTTGGCGACGCCTCCCTTTTCGCCAACCTGGCTGGCGCCACCGGAAACACGATATCGATTTCCCAAATCTCCAGTGCCGCGAACGCGCCCCAGTTCGTTACCGCGGGCGTGGCCAACGCCGCGTCGTTCCAGGCGCGCGCTCTGGCTCCCGGCTCTTTGGTCAGCTTGTTTGGTCTCAACCTAAACGGGGCAACGGTGCAGTTTGACGCCATTGCCGCTCCGGTGATTTATAGCTCTTCGTCGCAACTGAATCTGCAAGTGCCGTGGGAGCTGCAGGGTAAGTCGAGCACGTCGGTCACGGTAACGGCCAACTCAATCAGCAGCGCGCCACAGACGATCCCGGTGGGCGAAGCCGACCCGGGTATTTTCTCCCTGGGCGCGCCGCAGGGCGGGCAAGGCGCCATCGTGAACCTCGCCGGAATCGTGGTGGATGCCAACGCGCCCGCCCATGCCGGGGACTACCTCGAGATTTACGCAACCGGGTTGGGTGCGGTGACGAACACACCACAGACCGGAGCCGTAGCCTTGGTAACCCCCCTTTCCTACCTGATCGGCAACGCGACGGTGACGATTGGCGGGGTGGCGGCTCCAGTGATTTTCGCAGGACTGGCTCCCGGCTATGTCGGGCTCTACCAGGTGAACGTGCAAGTACCGGAGGGAGTAGCCGCTGGGGACGCAGTTCCGGTCATCCTTTCGACCGGTGCTGTTTCAAATGCCGTTACCATTTCCGTTCGCTAGCCCTTGCGCACGGCGGCCTCCAATGGAGGGCGAACACATGCTGCTTAACCTTCTAAAGCCCTAGGTCCCCGAGCCCGAGCCTGACTCCACTGGCCTTGAGAAGTTCGCCGCCACTTCTAGGTCTACGGAACACTGGGCCATGTGGAACGCTCATACCCACCGATAGCAGTGCCTGGTTAACAACCGCCAGTATGGCAAAGGCTCTCAAATCCGGAGGAAACTCAGCAGGGAAAGAGGTTTCTGTACGCCGCAATGCGAAAGGTGCGCAAGGGGATGCCAGGCACCCCGCGCCACAATCAAGCAGTCCGACGGAATCAGCGAAAAGGGGTCTATGTTGAGACGAAATTTCATGGTATTTGGAGTGATGGCTCTTGGGTTTGTCGCGTCCGGCAGCTTGGCCCGGGCCACCAAGTTCACTTTGGATACAGCACCGGTGAAACAGGGGCGTATCTTTGTCGATGATAAGTTTCTGGGGGTCGCGCCCGTCACCGTGGACTTGAAAGTCTCCCGCGGGAGCATCATGAAGGCGCGAGCCGAGAAGGAGGGCGCTTTGGGTCTGTGGCCCACAGAGTTTACGAAGGACCAACGCCAAACCGTGATGATCCGGCTGGAAGAAGATGAGGCCACCAACCAAACGGTGGCATCCGATATCGCCAACAAGTGGCTGACGATTGACCCATCGAGCACGGGCGGCGCCAACAAGGTAATCGATGAGGGAGAAGCGTGGAAGAAGATTGTCAGCATCGTAACGGACAATTTTACCGATATCGAGCAATTGGACCGCGCGAGTTTTTACTTGCGATCGGCATGGCGGGTCCGGCGTTACACCTATTCGGTAGTTCGAAATCGGCTGATCGTCAAGCGGGGTGTTTCCTCGAACCTCACAATCCGCGTAGAGATCGAGAGCCAGATTTGTCGATCCGCGGACCCCTTGAAGTCCTCGCTCACAATTCGGGATGAGATGTTCACGGAAAATCCACGAGTGTATCCCTCGGATCAGGATACGGTACGGATCTTAAGGGATCAGTTCTGACGGATCCGCCGGCTGAAATGCGCGCGCCGACAAGGATGATGAAGCCTCTGGTATGGATTCTCGCCGGGATCGGCGCGCTCCTGGTCTGCGCGACACTGGCGGTTGGCCTCCTTGCCGTCCGCGCCGTCAAGAACGCCGGTTTTTCCTTCCGGTTCGATCCCGCCAAGAAAACGCTCGTGTTGATTGGGGGCGACGGTAAGGAAGTCAGGATATCGCCCACGGACCATGGAGGACAGCGCCTCGGTGGGTCAGAGCAGAAAGTGCTCGCCGCCTGGCTGGCCCAGAATCCCGAGTATCGCGCCGCAGTGGACGCGGACTGCGCCTGCGATGAGTTGCTTCGATTAAATCCGGCCGCGCATCCCTATACCGCTACGGGCGATTTCGCTCACGATGGCAAGACCGATTTCGCAGCCGCAGTGATCAGCAAGCAGACCGGAAAGTTTGCACTTCTCGTTTTCAACGGGCCGATCGGAAGCGATCCGGTGAAACCAGCTTTGTTCCTCATGGACTTGGATCTACGACGCCAGGGCCTGTTTTTCGGCCTGTCGTTCGAGGAGCCGCCGCGTCTATACCTCGGCTATTACAATTCCGACAATTTTCGGCGCTTCGTTCCCGCGGAAAACACCTACGTTCTCGAAGACGTTCTACCCGACGCACAGGCTGGCACCGCATCCGCGATGCCATCGAATTCGGCGTCAGATCCTCTAGTGGTGGAAAACCGGCACGTCGACAGGAAACTCGCCGGCTGCGGCGAATGGGGGCAAGGTGGCTGTGACCATGTGGAACTCACCTATGTGGAGGTGACCGGCGGGCCGGCAGTGGCGCGCGACCGCATCAATGCCGTGGGTGCCGCGTGCTTGCACACCGCAGCCGGCCCCAGCCCCAAACTAACGCCTGAATCGTTCGCTCAAGACTACATCGACCAGTCAGCGATCTTCTACAAGGACCACCCCTCCGAGCGTCCGTCCTTCCTCACTCTTTGGGTAGAGGTGCTGCGCAACGCGGCGTCCGTCTTCACGCTGCGATGTGACGATTCCTCCTTCAGCGGCGGCGGGGCCCATCCTATGTCCTCCTCGAAGTATTTCAACTTCAATCCGGTAAGCGGCGAGCCGCTCAAACTGGGTTCCATCCTGAAGGAGGGCGCGATGGTGCGATTGACGGCAATTGCAGAGGTCCATTTCCGCCAGGCACGAAAGATAACGGCAACCGCGAAGCTGGATCAGGAGGGTTTCGGAGGCATCGGCTTCGGCTGGCCCGACGGCCGCTTCGCGTTGAACGACAACTACGGATTCGGCGAGAAGGCACTGTACTTCTTCTTCAATGACTATGAAATCGGACCCCACGCCATGGGCACCACATTGGTGGAGATTCCATACGCGGAAATACGGGACCTGATTCGTCCCGAATTTCCGCTGTAGCGAGTACTCCACTTTTGGCCGCCTGATTGCGGTCGACTGTTCTGACCCCCGGCAACATTGTTGTATAGTAGGGTTTCATTCCCGCGCGGACGGAGGAACACATGATGAAGTCTCGGTCGATTTGTCTGGCTTGTGTTGTGACGCTTGCCATTTCAAGCCTTGCCTGGAGCGAGCAAATGACGTTCAAGGTGAAGCATCAACTGCGCAGCAGCCCTGACAGCACGAGACTCTGGTGGCTGGTTGAAAGCGGCGGAGACCTTGTTCTGGACGACTCGGCTCGGACCATCACAGTGAGGACCAAGCCAAACCCGCTCGATGTCGGATTCGACGCTGTTGAAAAGGTCATCTTTGAACAAACCACACATAGGCGCGGCGGCGGGTGGGGCGATCTGTTTGGCAGCGTGGGTTTGGGCCCGATAGGATCGAGCATCGAAAACAAGGCAGTCAGCGATTACTGGTGTTACCTCGAATACCGCGCGGCCGACGGCGTCCATCCATATATGCTGCAGATTCCGAAAGAGATGTCAGCCGCTGTTATCGACAGGATGAAGGCGCTACTGGGCGACAAAGTCTCGGTTCCGAAGTTTGCTGAGCAACTCGTCGTCATCAAGGCAGACACGCTCGTGGGCGCGAAGGCCAATTACGACTACAACGCTGACCCCAAAGTGCATCCACTGCCGGAGCTGAAGCCGGACAAAGCGCTCATCCTTGTCGTGTGTCCGTTCATCGACGATCCGATTCACCGAGGCCCTCTGGTCAAGCTTCACGCGAACGATCACGTCGTCGCGGTGAATAATTGGGGCAGCTATGCGTTCGCCTATCTAGATCCCGGCGAGTATCTGCTGGCTTCGGAGATTAAGAACACAGCCAGTAGCCTTCACATAAGCCTGGAAGCCGGTAAGGGCTATTACTTCCTGGAAGACATCATGAACGATGATGGAGCGATCCTGTCGAGGCACACAAAGGAACTCGTGATGCACCAGGTGACCGGTGCACGTTATGCCGATTGGAAGCAGAAGTAGTGAATCTGGTATTGGATAATCTGGTCCAAAGCCTCAGCCACGAAACGCTGGGGCGAAGTTGTGTGGCCACGATCGCCAAGCTTGAAATCCTCTGCATTATCGGCATTTCGCTCCGTATCCGGTCATCTGCGCAACAATTCCGTCTCGCATTGCCGTTCCATCGTCTGAGTCGTTTCCCGTCAGATTTCGCTTGCTTTCCTGGCCCTCCAGTTGGAACTTCACGTCCTGATCGCGGTAATCACCGCCTCAGGAGAAAACATGACATCTAATACAGAGCAAGCGGAAACGGCGCCCGCCACCGAAAACGCCGAGACGAAGCCACCAAGAAGGCCCGCGGTGAAGGTATGCCACAATCAAGGCCTGTCCTTAGTTCCTCGCGAATGCCGGCTCATTGCGGTAAGGGTCCAAGCTCTGGAATACCCACGTTAGATTTGAATCGGCGCTAAGATTGAGCGGGAGGTGCGAATGCGTATCGCTATCGGCCTGGTAGTATCTTTGATCTCGATACAAGCCCAGGTTGCGCAGCCAACCGATGTCGAGGGCTGGAAGAGTCGCGGGTTTGGGTTACTCGGGGCCGGCCATCTTCAAGAGGCAGCCGCTGCATACGAGCGCGCCACGAATTTGAAACCCAACGACCCGGGCGCCCACCTGTGGCTGGGTAGCGCGTACATGCTGATGTCGTTCGGGGCGCCGTCGCCCAGGAACGTCGCGAATGCGAGCCGGGCGCGGACCGAATACAATCGCGTGCTCGAATTGGACGGCGAAAGCCCGATGGCGCTGGCCGGCCTGGCGGCGATGAGCTTTTATGAAGCCGCAGATCTTCAGGGGAGCGAGAAGTTGAGCAAACTCCATGAAGCTCGCGATTGGAACAGGCGAGTGATCTCAGCCGACCGGACGAACAAGCAGGCGTACCTCTCGCTCGGCGTGATCGCCTGGGCGGAGTTCTCTCCGGCTTGGTTGGAAGCACGCGCGGCCGATGGGTTGAAGCCGCAAGACGCGGGGCCACTGCATGCCGCGGCTTTACGGACAAAACTATTGAGCCAATACGGGCCGTTGATTGAAGACGGCATCGCCAACCTCCGCCAAGCCATCAATATCGATCCTCAAGATGCGACTGCGATGGGTTTCGCGAGCGCGCTGGTGAGTGAGCGTGCCGACCTTCGCGATGCGCGCGATCATTATTCGCGCGACATTACGGAAGCTACCGCCTGGACGCAGCGCGCGATCGACGTCCGGCGTGAGAAATCGCTGCGGCCGCAACCAGCGGCGGTCGGAACGGCCGCGTGGTTCGATGCGATGGTTAAGGTGCTGCCTCCACCGCCAACCGATGTCGACGGCTGGAAGCAGTACGGCGTCGCGTGGTTTGCAAATGCGAGGTATCAGCCGGCCGCGGATGCATTTGAGCGCGCCGCAATGATGAACCCCCAGGATGTCGCGGCCCTGCTGTACATGGGAACCTCCTACATGGCGATGTACATTCCCGGAGAGCCATCGCCCGGGAACATTGCGTATGCGAGCCGCGCCGAAGTCGTGTTCACAAAGGTTCTCGAACTCAATGGGAACAATACGACGGCGCTCGCGTTGCTCACGTCGATGAGCTATTCGCGTGCCGGAGGAGGCGCTTCCGGTGACGAAAGGATACGCAAGCTGGAAGAGACTCGCGAGTGGAATCGGCGATGGCTCGCCGTCGATCCCCAAAATAGAGAAGCACACTATTGGGCCGGTACCATCATATGGCTGGATCTCCATCGGGCGCTTATGGCCGCTCGCGCCAATGCTCATTTGAAGCCCGAAGATGGACTGATACCATCGGCGGCTACCAGACTCGAACTGTCGACTAAGTACGGATCGATGGTCGACGACGGGATCGCCCACCTGCGCCGGGCGATCGAGCTCGACCCGCAATACGCCGACGCGATGACATACCTCAACCTTCTAATACGAGAACGCGCGCAGTATCGTGACACCCCGGAGCAGTTCAGCCGCGATGTCGCGGAAGCGGATGGCTGGGTGAAGCGGGCGCTGGACGCGAGGCGAACAAGCGCGCAGGGGCCTGGACGAGGGGCTCTCGCGGGCGCCACCGTCGAATCGCTCGCGAGGTTTCTGGTCGCACCTCCGCCCCCGCCTCCTCCACCTCCGCCTCCTCCAGCGCTTCGCATGTCGTCCACCATCGGGAGAATCGAGATCGCCGGCGTGTCGGAGCATGTCGCAGAGATGGTGCGCGGTCGACTCTGGGCGCATGTGGGCGATCCGGCCACCCCGGAGACGATCGGCCGCGTCGCGGCAGAAATCCGTCAGATCGACGAGCATTCCCGGGTGAGTGTCACCCTCGGACCAGATTTCCCAGCGTTCAGCGGCGCGACCTTGCGTATCGCCATCTCGAGCTTCGCCTTTCCTCTCGGGCCTGATTCTGTGACTTATGAGCCCTTGCCCGATCCGACTGGCAAGCGTATCCTGCTCGATCCGAAAGTCGCAGAGGCGAACATCGTCACCAAAATCAACGCTACTTACCCGGCGCTTGCCAAACAGGCGCGCATCCAGGGTGTGGTTCATCTCATGGCCACTGTCGGAACGGATGGCCGTATCCTGAATCTTCAGGTGGTCTCGGGCCATCCTCTGCTGGTTCCCGCCGCGCTCGCAGCCGTAAAGCACTGGGTCTTCAAACCGACCCTGGTGAACGGGAACGCAGTCGAAGTGAACACGCCCGTTACGATAAACTTCACGCTCACCGGTCAATAAAACGCGATTCGGCTCGAAGGGTCGAGTACTCGAAACTCGAAAGTCGAGTACTTGACGGGAGAGAAGAGGTGATACACTCAGTCGACTTTGGTCTTTGCCCAGCTACCCGGCGACGTTCTCGCGACTCGTCCACTCCGCAAACTCTAGAGCATTGCAGGAAGGATATTGCTCGCAGATGCATACTCGCTTTGTGGCGGTGCTTTCACGGCTCGCAAAGGCCGTACGGGGATCTAGCTCGAAAATCCAGACCGCCTGGCGCAGGCTCCTTCTCGGCGATGGCCTTTCTGAGGGCACGGCCAAGTTCCGACCGGCGGCGACCGACAACTTGGTCTTCGGAGTTATTGGAATGAATCGGCTAGCCATCTGTGTACTGGTTTTCTCCTTGGGTTTTGCTCGCCTAGCGAGCGGGCAAAGGGGCATAATCACGACGGGAAATCTACGATGAAGAGATTCCCGGAAGCATCCACGGCAACGCCGTAGGGGTAATTCAACGACGCCGAAGCCGCTGGCCCGCCGTCACCGGCGAAGCCCCGGGATCCGTTGCTTGCTTACTCCCCTGAACGCGCTGGATTCGCCGAGGTTGCTGTCCTTCGCTACGGACTGAATATGTGAAGCTGACGCTGGGACCGGCCGGGAGGCCTGTCCTACTTAGGTAACGATTTGCATGAACCTTACACTGTTTGCTGGCTGGTTGACGATGGCGGCACTCTTGCCGGCACAATCACAGAACGCTCCTGTCGTGGTGGCGGAGAAGAACGTGGCGGAGTTGAAGAAAACTCGCGAGGTGATTGTGTTGGATGGAGCGATGGGCACACATCCAGCCCCGGAGGTCAATGGGGCAGCAAGCGCTGAATTCGCGGATGCGATCAGCAAACAGTTGGAACATCTTACCTGTTGGAAAGTATTGCCAGGAACGAGCCCGCGGAAGAAATCGGCGGGAAACTCTTCTAAGGTGCTGGCGACATATGTGGAAAACACCGAGATTCGCGACGCGGCACGGCGTACGGTAAGTACTGGGGCGCTCTTTCAATTCATGGTGCTCGATGGGGGCGGAACTGAGTGGGACGGAAGTCAGCGGGTTGGGCGTGCGCTGGGCAAGGAGGGCTTCTATACGCCCGCGCAGATTCAGGGCGTGGTGGCGGATATGTTGAAGGCACTTGCGATGGACGCCTGTCCCGGGACGCCGATGTCCGCCGCCGGACCAGCGGCTGTGGCGCCAACCGCCAGCTTCGACTGTTCGAAGGCGGTCTCGCGGAGCGAAAAGCTGATCTGTTCGAGCCCGGCGCTGTCCAATGCGGACGCGGTGATGGCGGTGCTGTACGGGCGATCGATAACGTTTGCAAGGAACATTTTTCCGGATGCCGCGGCAAATCTGAAGCGGGATCAAATCGAGTGGACCCGGGAGAATGCCACGTGCAAGGACGGGGCATGCCTGCAGAAGCAGTACGACGAGCGCATCGCGTTTCTGAAGGAATACCAGGCAGCGGCGCACGACGATATTGGTGTGAATGGTATGGCGATGACGGCGTTTCTCACGCGCTATCCATGGCGGTTCCGGCTATTGCCGGGGTTGCTTCAGGAGCTGAAGTCACTGCTCGGGGATACGTACAATGCATTCGAAGACGCGATGGGGATTGCACATGTCTACCTTCCTGACGATCCTGGCACCATCACGGGAAACATGCGTAACATGAACTGCGCCGTGGAGGCGATCGTCTCGGTGAATGGGGGCAGGCGGCTGGCGGTGGCCGTTACGGCCGGCGAGAGCATGAACGTCATCTCGGTATTCAGCAAGCCGCGAGCTACAGGGCTGGCGGAGCTGCCGAAAGTGAAGAGTTGGGTGGAAGAGTTTCAGAAGCGCTGTGGAGACTGGGGAAAGTGGGAAGTGAAACTGCGGTGAGAAGGATTCAAGCTCGGGTGTGGATACCGGCCGCGATCGGCGTGTTACTGCTCGCGGTCGCGATCACGGGCGCCGTGACTGGTCACTTTGGCGGCCGCACGAGTCCGAAGGCGGCATCCACGGCGGAGTCGGGCCGCAAGGATCCAAGGCCTGGCATGGCCGCGTTGGCGGCTGCCGAGCATCCGGAGTTAGAGACGGTTTCCATGGACGAGCGGGCCGGCACGATCACGATGTGGGGGAAGAGTACTGGCAAGGTCACGGTCTTCGGGTTCGATCCCGGCAAGCATACGCTGGTGGCGATCGGAGGCGACGGGGATGTGGCCGGGTACCGGATAAACACTTTACAGCGAGTGCCGCGCGCGGACGGATGGTTCGTCGAGATTCTGGAAGACGCACGGATCACGCCGGAATTACACACTGAGGCGTGGGGCACTGGCCAGTTGGACGGGATGTGCGAGATCGGCGCGGGGACTCCCGAGTTTTGCGCTTCGATCGCGAAGGAACAGCTGCGGCTGGCGATCGTGCGGCTGGTGGGCGCGCCTGGGAGCGCGGTTGCCTTTCCGGGCGGCGCGGTCCAGAGTACCGCCGGCTTGGTTGCGATCGACGCCCGCGGATTCGAGGTGGGGTCGTATCTCGCGGATGTATCGGTCGAGCATTTGTACGTCGACGAACGCCCGACATTTTTCGTCACGGTGGACAAGAGCATAGGGATGGGCTCGTATACCGGTCCCTTCACCTATCCGGTCGAGTTGGATGGCGAGCGGCTGGTGGGGCTGCGGGTCGAGAACGAGGGGACGCGGGAGCAGTACCCGCTGGAACTGCGCGCGACGCTGAAATCGGGATGGCGGATCGCGGCGAGCAGCGATGGCGGCAAGGAGCTGCTGGCTGTGTCATGTTATCCGAATGCGGCATCGCTGGAGAAGGGTGTGCATCCAACGGAACGTGGAGTTTGATACGACGCTCATCCGGTATCACTTCGAGGGCGGCCGTTGGGTCGCGCGGCAAAAGACACAGCCGGGGCTCTGGGAAGACGTGGACGACAGTTTTCCCGCGCGCTCGATGTTCCCGTAACCCGATCAAACGGCTTTGATCAATAGCGATCTCACACAACTATCGCAAGACGGCGGATGGGGCAATGCGAATGGCATGAGCAATCTGGGCAACATGTACGCGATCGGGCGCGGCGGTTTGCCGAAGGACGAGGCTCAGGCGGTCGCCTCGTGGCGTAAGGCGGCGGATGGGGGCAATATGATATCTGGTATCGCAAGGCGGCGGACGGGGGCGACGCTCAAGCCCTGGCAGCGCTAAAGCGATTGGGCAAGTAAATGTATCGCCGTTTGCCAAAGTCCCGGTACTATCCACAGTAATTTGGACCCATTCGCCGAAGCCGCGCCAATCGCGGGGTTGACCTGTGCCAAATGTCCGGCTTCAAAATGTGGTGCGCCGCCCGGGCATGGCGGGGCTCTCGATTGCTCGGGAGAATTGGGGAAACCCGCACGGTCCCACGTTCATTCGCGATGTCGGCTAGGCGGTTTGCCGAAACATGATGTCCAGGCGGTGAGGCAAGATTGATGTCGGAAAACCCGACTCAAACTGGCGTTCTGCCGGTCTCCGATGTCCGCGCGCGCTTGCGAGATCGCCGCGAAGGCGCAACCTCCACGCTGGGCGTGCTTCGGCGGGCCGGCACGGTGTGGTGTTTTTCGGCAAACTGCCCATTGCGAAGCTATAAAATGGGATATAAGGACCTCTCAGTCCTATGCTGTGCCGAAATTTGCGTCAAACTGTGAAAAATCTCTGTTCAGAAATCCAATGTGGATGTACGCTCCAATATGTGGAGGCGTTCTTGTGGTGTACCCGTTGTCTCGATGGTCGCCTGCAACCTGGCTTCCTGCGACACTGCCGCGAGAAGCGCCGCGGGGGGACCCGCACCCGAGGCGGAGCAGGTGGTCAGCGCAGCCCTGAAGGAGTTTTACATGGCTCCCAGCGCGGCCCCTCCGCAGTCCCCGGCGCAGCAGAAGGTGGTCCTGCAGAAGACTGAGGAGGCGTCAGCCTCCGCCGTGTTGGGAATGACGGAGTTCTTACGGGCAAAGGGACACGACCTAGGGAGAACAAATGAAAATCAGCTCTAGTGCCAAGCTGCTTTGGGCTGCGGCGGTTTGTCTGTTTCTGGCTGGGGCCCCGGCGCTGGCACAGGCGACCTTCAGCAACCAGGTTGTCACGACTCAGGCTCCGCCTTCCACGGGTTGCGTACGGCCAACTCCAGCAACCTCATTCTTGACCACGGACAACACGGTCTACCTCTATTTCGAGGCCATAGTTACAACGAGCGATACGCTCACCAACAACTGGCTGGCGCCCGACGGCACGGTTGTCGCCGCCTCCAATTGGAACTCGAGTCCTGGCAACTTTTGCTTCACTGGGGCTAGCTTGAGCATCAGTAATCTCCCCGCCAGCCAGCTCGGTTCCTGGCAGGCTCGCGTGTACGATAACGGTCAGCTTCTCTTTTCGGTATCGTTCAGCGTCAGCACCCCGGCGGTGAGCGGCCCTACCATCTCAGCCGGTGGTGTTGTGGATGGCGCCAGCTTCAAGCCCGGTCCCGTAGCCCCGGGTTCCATCGTTTCCATCTTTGGCACCGTTCTTGCCAGTGGAACCGCGCAGGCGACGACGGCTTCGCTCCCTACCACGCTGCAGAGTACCCAGGTTCTGATTAATGGAATCGCAGCTCCGCTGTTTTACGTCTCCCCCTCTCAGATCAACGCCCAGGTTCCTTGGGAGGTCACCGGGCTGTTTACGACTGATCTTACGGTCAAGGTGTTTTCGAACGACGTGCCGTCCAATGTGGTTGCCGCGGCTCTGGCTATTACCGCGCCTGGGATTTTCGTCATCACGCATGATGCCGATAGCACCCTTGTAACTTCCGCCAGGCCCGCTGTACCAGGAGAGTATCTGCGCATTTACTGCACCGGCCTGGGGATGGTGACAAACGAACCGCCCACCGGCGCTCCGGGGCCATTTAGTCCGCTCGCCTACACGGCTCAAAACTCGACAGTGACGATCGAGGGACTTTCGGCGTACGTCCCCTATTCGGGCTTGGCGCCGGGTTTTGTGGGGCTCTACCAGGTGAATGTCCAGGTGCCGGCGAACGCGGTCAGTGCCAGTGCGGCCCCGCTCGTGCTTTCCAACGGCGGCAACTCGACGACGGCCGACATTGTGGTGCAATCGGGCGGCGCACAGCAATTCACTTTGACCGCGGCTACCGCGGGGAGCGGGAGCGGGTCCATCTCCGCGAGTCCGCCAGGGCCGTCTTACGCGGCGGGAACCGTGGTCACACTGATCGCAACACCGAACGCCGGGTCGACATTCGCCGGCTGGTCCGGCGCGTGCTCGGGAACGGGCAATTGCACGGTGACGATGAACGCCAACCAGGCGGTTACCGCCGCATTCAACCTGACCGTTACTGTTAATCCAACCCTGACCATAACGACGTCGGGCACTGGCAGCGGCACAGTCAGTCCGTCTCCGGCAGGGACTTCGTGCGGCTCAGGTTGCCTGAGCTTCGCTGCGGGAACAGTCGTTGCGCTTACGGCGGCGCCGAACACCGGCTCCACATTCGCTGGATGGTCCGGCGCGTGCTCGGGGACGGGCAGTTGCACCGTGTCGATGAACTCCAACCAGGCGGTTACCGCCGCGTTCAACCTGACCGTTACTGTTAATCCAACCCTGACCATAACGACGTCGGGCACCGGCAGCGGCACAGTCAGTTCTTCTCCTACAGGGACTTCGTGTGGCTCAGGTTGCCTGAGCTTCGCCGCAGGAACGACGGTCACGCTCACGGCGACGCCGAACACCAGCTCCACGTTTGCCGGGTGGTCCGGCGCGTGCTCGGGGACGGGTAGTTGCACGGTGACGATGAACTCCAGCCAGGCGGTTACCGCCACGTTTGACCCGACGGTGGACATAACCCCGCAGCTCGCGGGCGCTTTCAGTTTTCCCGGACCGTATCCGCTGCCCGGACCTGTTGTCTACACGAATCAAGCAGGCCAGACCATCACGAGCCATGCGCATCCGGGCCAGATCTTCCTTTTCGTAGCGCCGAACCAGATGGATGTCAGCGCTGCGACCGCACTGGTCGCAGCGCATAATGGCTCGATCATCGCGCAGATCCCTACCTCTGGCCTGTACTGGGTTCGGGTGACAGTTGGTGCCGAGGCCACGTTCATTGCGGCGGTCGAGAACAATCCGGCGGTGATATTTGTGGGGCCGGACGTTCCTGCGACCGGCTCACAAGCTCCTGCTGTAGACCTCTCGGGCGCCACCTCTCTGATACCTCTGATTCCAAACGGTCTGATCGCACAATTCGACAATTTCCAACCGGTGGGACATCAAGTTTGCGGCCAGTCTCATGGCGCAGCAGTGAATACCCTTTTGGAAGCGGGCGGGCTGACCGCGACCGGCTATGACATCTCGGAACTCCAGCAGGGCACGAACCAAGTGGCTCTGGACGAGGGGTTGAACGCGCTGGCGCACAGCTCGGACATCGGATTCGGCCTGGCGCGAGCAGCCCAGGGTGCCTTGGATCGCGGGCAAAAACTCGTGGTGAACGTGTCGCTGCAAGCGGGTGGCCAGCCGAATGATGGAATAGATAGAAGTATTTGCGAGACCCATCCGAATGACCCACAATACCCTCAATGCTCGGCGGTATGGAACAGCGCCACATCCACATGGGTCCCAGGCGCAGGGTACGCTTCTTGGAAGACCGATGAGTTTTCGTTCCTGGTGGGCATCGCCGGCGCGCTGGAGTTTATGCCGGCCAGTTTGCGGGACAATACGCTGGTGGTGGTCTCCTCCGGCAACTCGGGCCTTGATCTGACGTATGAGACCGGCCTCATCCAGACGCTTCTTCCGAATGCGTTTCCTCATATGTTGATTGTGGGAGCCACTGGAGCAGGCAGCCAGCCGTATCTTGGGTACAACCATTCCAGCAATCCAGCCGCGATGCTCTACGCGCCCGGTCTCGGCGTGGTGATCCCGCAGACTGGGGGCTGCCTGGCGAATGGCACCTCCTTCGCCGCGCCGCAAGTCGCGAACCTCGCAGCCCAACTGGCGCAGCGTTTCCCCAATCTGACCACGGCGCAGATCGTACAGGCGATCATGACGGCCGGCCCGATCGTGAATGGCCTACCGACACTCCCCACCCCGGATCAGGTGGTTGCGGTGATCCAGTCCCCGCCGTCGACTCTGCCATCGCCTGGGACGTACTCGGGGACCTGTGCCGCTCAGGTCTCCGCGACAACGTGCTGCGACCCGGACACTGGATTCTGCGCGACAGCTCCCGGAGTTTCGACCCAAGGGACATTCGGCTTTACGCTGGTGCCAGGAACTTCGCTTTCGCAATTCACTTCGCAGGTGTGCGCCATTGAGGATGCCGCCTTAGGTGCGGCCGGTTGTGTATCCTTTTCGTGTAATGTGGCAGCGGTGACCACCACCTCGGCCACTTTTGCCATCTCGTGTATCCCCCCGCCCGTGCCCTCTTGCACAGGTGGGACCACAACCGAGACTTGCAGCGCGACCCAGCAGTGATGGCGCCTGCGCTGATGCGGGGAGCGGGCCTTCATATCAATTTTGGAAGAGGCCGGTTTACCTCTGCGGACCACGCACACCGGCTGCGCTTGCGAGGCCGAAGACCATAGCGACCAGTTGGGGACAGTGGGCACGCACCCAGCCAGATCGGTAGCGATCGCCCCGCGGTGCGGCCAAATTCACATTTTCATTATGGGGACAGACCACCCTACAGGAGTATCCGTCACGCGCGGCGTGTGGAATAACTATACACTCCAAGTTACTTTCATCAACGATACGGTGAGCGGCTTTTACAACGGCGCCCCGGTTCTTCAAGGTGCCCCTTTCTCTTCGACCGGTACTACGCTTGGGTTATATGCATTCGACGCTCAGGGTGGAAGCCCGCTTGGTGGGACGGATTCGATCTACTTTGACAATCTCTCTGTGACAGCTTCCGCAAGCAACGGGGCAACTCTGGTATCGCTTGCAGTAACTCCGGGTAACTCCACGATGCAAGCGGGGACAACGTTGCAGTTGGCCGCCACGGGCACTTACGGAGATGGGAGTGCACAGAATTTGACGAATGCGGTGAGCTGGAGGTCTTCCAATACTGCCATAGCCACGATCAATAGTTCGGGTTTGGTAACTGGTGTAATAGCCGGCAGCAGTACGATCACGGCTACCTCAGGCACGGTCACCGGCACAACTGGTCTGACGTCGGTAGCTCGACCCAGGGATCCGCAACCCTGACCAAATCGACGCAGGGCACAGGCAGCGGCTCAGTCAGTTCTTCTCCCGCTGGGACTTCGTGCGGCTCAGGTTGCCTGAGCTTCGCCGCAGGAACCGTCGTCACGCTCACGGCGACGAGGATTGCGTCGCGGGTTTCGGCATAAGCCCAATTACTTTATGGGTTCTTCGTCGATTAGCTTGCGGTCAGGAGGGCAGGTGTAGTGGCACCAGCTTCCTGTGATACCGTCAGCCGTCCAACGGAGCCGCACAGTAGTTTCGGTCTCAGCGCCATGAGAGCCGCACATCCAGTCCACAACTTCGACAGGACCAGATGCGCCACGCAGCGCCTCCCACTCCCCATAACTCAGATAGAGTGGTTTACCCGGGGATGAAGCGGTGCCGAGCACGTGAAGCCGCGGGTTCCTCTTGGAGACACCAACCACGAAGCCCTCGGTGTGGCAAGCAACAGCCCCACTCTGCAAGTAGAATTCATTTTTCGAACCGGCGTGGTCATAATCGCAAAACTCCATCACCTGGACTGTCGGGCGCTTGCCGACAAGAAGCGGGAAATCCTGACGCTGCGAATCCTTGGGGTCTTTGTCGTAGTCAATTTCCCACCGCCGGATGACGGCGCTCTCGCTGGGGAATGGTCCGCCGGCGAACAGTGGCGTCAGATGTAATCGATCGATCTCGACACCATTGCGCAGGCGAACAAGATCGAGTTCGCCAGCCTCGCCGTAGGCGAAACCGGTGCATTGACAGTACAGAGAGTCCTGGTTCGGTTCGCATTCTGGCTTGGGGTTGGTCATCCACTGCAGACGCCAGGTCTCGCTGACTCCGTCCACCATAACCTTCTGTTCTTCACGAACTCTGGGCGTCGGATACTCCGAACTCGGCGCCGCTTGCGTCTCTCTTGCGAATCCAGCCAGCAGGAAACTCAAGCCGGCTAAACAGCTTGCTGGAAACACGCAATTTTTCATGTTGAAATAAGTATATCTCTGGAAGCTCCGTGCCGCATGAGCGGCGATTATCCGCTAGGATGGGGCGCAGGGGGATGAACTCGTCATGTCCAGCCCAACACCTCCGGATCTGCCGGCTGGAACGCGCACAGCTCCGGCAAGAAAGATCAAGCTTTTGGTGTGGATTCTCGGCGGGATCGGCCTCCTGGTCTGCGCGACGCTGGCGGTTGGTTTCCTTGCCCTCCGCGCCGTAAAGAACGCCGGTTTTGCCTTCCGGTTCGATCCCGCCAAAAAAACGCTCGTAATGATTGGGGGCGGTGGTAAGGAAGTCAAAACATCGGCCGCCGACGATCAAGGACACTCCCGCGGTGGGACGGAGCAGAAAGTGCTCATCGCCTGGCTGGCGCAGCATCCTGAGTATCGCGCCGCGGTGGACGCGGACTGCGCCTGCGATGAGTTGCTTCGATTAAATCCGGGCGCACATCCCTATACCGCGACGGGCGATTTCGCTCACGATGGCAAGACCGATTTCGCGGCCGCAGTGATCAACAAGCAGACCGGAAGGTTTGCACTTCTCATTTTCAACGGGCCGATCGGGGGCGATCCGGTGAAACCAGCATTATTCCTCGTGGATTTGGATCTTCGGCGGCAGGGCCTGTTTTTCGGTCTGTCATTCGAGGAGCCGCCGCGCCTGTACCTTGGATATTACAATTCCGACGATTTTCGGCGCTTCGTTCCTACAAACACTTACGTTCTCGAAGACGTTCTACCCGACTCACCGCCCGCCGGAACCTCTTTTCGGTTGAAGGCCATGTCAAGAACGGGAGTCGGATTGGTTTTGCCCCGGCTCCAAACCTTACCATTCTTGAAACATCAGCAGAGCGGGGGCTTCGGCGGTCTCGAACCTGCGGGCGATTCCTTGAGACATGGAACCAGCCCGCGTAAACGTCTGGTCGGTGCTTGCGGGCGTGAACCGGTGCTCGGGGGGTGGCCCGATCCCCATTGTCCGCCGGCACGCTCCTGATCGACGTGCGAAGCGCGAGCTGGGGTCACTGCTTGTCGATCTTTCTGTCGAGCCTGACGGCAGTTATTATTCCATTTATTCCATTAACAACGGATTCAGGAAGCGGTCACGAGGAATCAGTGAGTTAGGTTGCCTTGTATCAACGCCTTGGACGCATAAGTCTTTTATTGACAAACGCCGACTAATTTCCCAAGCTGGACGTCAGCGGTTGGGCCGTGCAAAGCGCAGACTGACTGGTGGTCAGCCGCCAAACACTCGAGGGTTTAACCAAGCTCGGCCTGCGGACACTCTCATCCGTGGGCCGATTGTGCGCCAGAGATCGTCCCGAGGTCACGTGCCCGCCGAAGAGTGTGCCTAGTCTTGCGGCTGGTTTCCCCAGGGCCGACCGAAGGGCCTATTCCCCCAAACGCCAATCCCGGACCAGCCGTTGTTATTGTTTGTGTGCAATAATTCGCCCGGCAGGCAAACTACTTGACACAAAACAAGAACAAAGTTATGCTTTATGCTTGGAAGATCGCTTGTCAGGCAATCTATTGAACACAAAAGAGAAGCCTCGGAAGACCGTCGGCAACCAGATGGCGTCGCTTCTAAGCGCTCTCTATGATCGCGCACAAACCACCTTCACTTTGGCGGATGCGGTCGAGATCACACGATTGCGGCCAGCACTGGCCAGCAGCCTCCTTCATAAAGCCGCCCAGCGCGGGCTGGTCTCGCACTTGAAGCGTGGTGTTTTTGTGTTGGTTCCGCCAGAATTGGGAAGCGCTACTGACTACTCGGGGAACCCGTATCTGGTCGCACGGCGCCTCGCTGGCGACGCGCCCAATTTCATCTCGCACGCTTCCGCGATGGAAATCCACCGCATGGTCACCCAGCCGCAGTTCGTGATCTTCACATCGAGCACAAAACGCATTCCGAACCGCACCCTGGAAGGGACGGAATTCCGGTTCGTTCTCATCAAGCCGAACCATTCCTTCGGCACGACCAAACACTGGGTGACCAAACAGGAATCTGTGGAAATCAGCGATCTCGAAAGGACGGTGATCGACGGACTCCGGCAGCCGGAATACTGCGGCGGCGTGACAGAAGTAGCGAAAGCTCTATGGATGCGGCGGCAGGATATGCAACCAAGCAAGCTCGTCGATTACGCCCTGCGTTTGGGCGTCGGAGCAGTCGCACGCCGCCTTGGATACCTGCTTGAATTATCTGGCATCGCGCCCGAAGTGGAGTTGGCAAGATTACGGCGAGTTCTGACGTTAACTTATCTTCCACTCGATCCAGTCCTCCCGCGGGAAGGTCCGCACGTCGCGCGCTGGCGCCTGCAGCTCAACATCTCTCCAGAAGAACTCGAAGGAGTCCGCACGACCTGAAGTGATTCCACAGCGAAACATCTCGCTGCTGTCGAACCGCCTGGCAGCCGGCGGCGGGCGCCGCATCCGCGAGGATGTGCTCGAACGCGACTACTGTCTGGCATGGTTCCTGGCAGTGCTTTCGCAGTCGGACCTCAAGCCGGCTCTGGGATTCAAGGGCGGAACGGCCCTGAAGCGTTGCTATTTCGACGACTACCGGTTCTCGGAAGATCTCGATTTCACACTGCTTGAAGAGATACCTTTCGAAGAAATCCTCCGTCGGCTGGACGCCGTTTACCGAGAAGTGCATGAAGGCTCCGGAATCTCGTTCGCGTTTGACCGTCAGGACCGCCAGCAACACACCAACAGTCACACGTTTTATCTCACGTACTTTGGCCCGCTGCCTGCCGGTAACGGCGTCAAAGTGGACATCACCGTCCGCGAGCGTTTGATGTTTCCACTCGAGGATCGGGCCGTTCACCGCGGTTATGCCGAATTCACCGACATTCCCGAGAACCGATTGGTCCGCGTCTATTCACTCGAAGAGGTCGCAACCGAGAAAGTGATCGCCTTGATGGATCGAGCCCGGAATGAACGGCGAGATCTCTATGACCTCTGGGATCATTTGAGCGACGCAATCTGCCGAAAACTGGAGTTTCGCGACCGGGATTGCCAGAACCATCGAAAACGCGATTCTCCAGAAGGAGACCCGTCTGAAAGCTCTTTGGTCGGCTCGTCTGGCCTACCAGATGACCCATTTGCCGCGGTTTGAGGAGGTTTTTCGTGCCGTGCGTCGAACGCTCAGACAGGCAAACCTGCCTTGAAGGTTTTACATCGGGCCGTCCTCAAGAGGAAATCGACTCAAGAATGCCCAATCTACGGTATGCCCACTGGTATGCCCACGATACGCATAGACGGATATATATGTACTACGCGGCTGGCCGGAGACCATGCTCGCCGATCTCAGAGAACTCGAACGACCGACAGGCCGGTGAAAACACCGAACATCGACGTTCTGCCGTTCGTACCGTGTCAAAACCGTGTCTTAACTCTTTGCGTTGGAGCTGCTGGGGTTAGCTTTGAGCGAAAAGCAGATTCCCCAACTTATTGAAATCATTAGAAGTGTGGAGAACTGAAGGAACCGTTGGAAGGGGTCAGGATGCGCCCAAGGCAGGTGCGCTACCAGGCTGCGCTACGCCCCGACATTCTACTCCTTTGATTCTAAACCGCTTTCTCCGGCCTCGCAATGGGCTTCTGATCTTGACCGTCGCAAAACCGCGACAAAACGCGATGTTGGGCAAAGACCGTGACAGAATTCCGGAGTCGTAATATCAGTGAGTTACGGCCCGAGAATTCGAAGGCAAGCTGGCTCGCATACGTCTCGAACTGGCTCGCGCCTGACGCATGCATCGTGAGATAGACAGAGGAGCGCCCGGGGCCGAATCCGCAGGCGCCGGTGGGGCTGCGCTTCAGCGGCGTCCCTACGGCTATCGATACTTCAGCTTCGGTGAGCGCCGAGCAGATATTGGCGGCGCGCGCGGCTAGCGCGCTCAACAAGGGGGTTTGGCAAGAACGACTGCCGTGAACCACGGCCGATGAGGCTTCACGTGTGCGAGCGTACACTGTGATTGCTTCAATTCCGTCAGATCCGCACCGGGTGAAAACCCAGGGCGGGTCGCGCCCGAAACGGGACCCATTCCATAAATTTATGGTGACACGGCCATTTCTTTAGATTTTCTTCAGATTGCGGTGCTCTAATGCTCCTGGTATGCACTCCCGAAAGAAAAACCAATCCGCTCGCGTTGCAGCTTTTGCCGCTCTGCTTGGGCTTGCCTGGTTCCCACGTGCTGGGGTCAGTTTGAAACAGCGTCCGTGCTGGGGACCGTTCTGGACGCACATGGCGGAGGGATTCCGCACGCCAGCGTCTCCCTGGAAGATTTGGACACCGGAACCGCCCAAGCCACCGTGACCGATGCCAACGGAAACTACCAGTTTCTTGAGGTGCGCGTCGGCCGTTATCACGTAGTAGCTGAAATGGCGGGATTCAAGAAAGCGGTAACACCTACGTTCAAAGCGGACATTGGCGCCCGTCAGCGCGTGGACGTCACTCTCCAGGTGGGTGACGTGAAGGAAACGGTTCAAGTGGAGGCGTCCGCCTCGCCGCTGGAACCCGACTCCAGCGACCGCGGCCAAGTGGTGAATCAGCAGTCCATAGTGGACCTGCCGCTGAATGGCCGCTCCAACGCCGCCCTCACACTGCTTTCGCCTGGCGTACGGCTGGCGTACGGTCTCTCGAAGCGGGAATCTTCCTTCAACATCGGCGGCCTGCGCAGCCAGTTCAACGACTTCATTCTCGATGGAGTGGATAACAACGCTTACGGCACCTCGAACCAGGGCCTTTCCAACCAGGTGATCCAGGTGGCGCCGGATGCGGTAGCGGAATTCAAGGTAATCACCAACAGTTACAGCGCGGAGTACGGACGCGTGGGCGGCGGTGTCATCAACGCTTCCGTTCGCAACGGAACCAACGAGTTCCACGGAACCGTGTGGGAGTTTCTGCGCAACACGGACTTGAACGCCACGGGCTTCTTCAAGCCGACCGGGGGGCAAAAGCCAGTCTTCATTCAGAACCAGTTCGGCGCCGCGGCCGGCGGTCCCATCAAGAAGGATAAGCTTTTCGTGTTCGCCGACTATGAGGGCCTCAGGCTCCTGCAAAAAGCGCTTTCGTTCGCGAGCGTGCCAACGCTCGCCCAGCGCCAAGGAGTCTTCAGCGTAGCGGTCGCCAATCCTTACAGTGGAACGATCTACCCCAATAACACGATTCCGGCGTCGCAGATCACGCAGTTCGGAGCTACGGTGTTCAATGCCCTGCCGGCGCCTAATCTTCCCGGTAATGTCAGCAACTTTTCCGCTCTCTTACCGGCCACTGATACCAGTAACAAGGGCGACATCCGCGGCGACTGGTACGTTAACAACAAGATCACGGCCTTCTCGCGGTTCAGCGACCGGCTGGAATACCAGCTTGCCGCGCCCAACAGCGGGATTCCCGGACCGTCTGGGCAAGGCGCCGGGATCGTCAGCCGCATTATGAACTGGCAAACGGCGAATGGTATTACCTGGACCGTCGATCCAACGTCGCTGCTGGAGTTCCGCATGGGCGCGTCCAAGGTGGAAGGCATGAAGACGCCGGCCACGCTCGATGGGGGCCCAAACATGCTGCAACTCTACGGAATCCCGGGACTGCCAACCATCACAGCACTCACTGGCGGATTGAACACGCAAAACATCACCGGCTATCAATCCTACGGCCGCGATTACACCAGCCCGCAATGGCAGAACCCCCTGGTGGTCAATCCTAAGTTGAACTACTCCAAGATCTTGGGCCGCCACTCTGAAAGCCGGATACGAATTCCAAGCTATCGAGAACAAGAAACTCGAGTTCCGCACCGAATTCTTCAATGCACTCAACAAAACGAACTTCTCGCCGCCGAGCGGTGACGTTTCCAAAGCCACATTCGGAACTACCACCAGCACGTTGCCCGCCCGGCAGGTGCAGTTCGCTCTCAAGCTGATGTTTTGAATCGAGCCCGCGGATTAAGCTACAGCAGCTGCCGTTTTGTGAATCTTCGATTACAGTGCAAAACCATAGGTTGTGTTAAGGTTCGAATGTTCGAATCGCAGTTGAAACTCTCAAATCTTGGATGAACAACATGTCTAACTTCACTCGCCGGCAATTCGCGCGACTGGCGCCCGGCCCGTTGCTGCTTTCGCTCGCTTCTCGCGGCTCGGCAGCGCCGGCTGCGCCAGCCGCTCCAGGAGCGGTTCCGTCGCGGATCGTTCTCACGTGGACGGGCGATCCCGCCCGGACCCAGGCAGTGACTTGGCGAACGGAGGTTGCGGCGGCGTCTCCGCAGGCACAGGTCGCGAAATTTACGCCCGATCCCAAGTTCGAACCGTCGGCCAGCACGGTCGGTGCCACTTGCGAAAAAGACGATTTGGGTGACGGCCGCTCCGCCGCGCATTACGCCGCGAGGTTCGAAGGGCTGTCGCCGGACACGACGTACTGCTACCGGGTGGGCGATGGCCAAGTCTGGAGCGAATGGAACGTGTTTCGCACAGCCTCCACCAAGCCCGAGCCTTTCCGGTTCCTCTACGTGGGCGACGAGCAGAACGCCATCAAATCCCTGTGGTCGCGATCTATCCGGCGCGCGTACGCCGCCGCTCCCGATGCGCGGTTCCTGGTGCACGCGGGCGACCTGGTCGCCGAGGGATATGACGACCGTTTGTGGGGCGAATGGAGCGACGCTCTGGGCTTTATCTCCGCCACCGTCCCCAGTATTCCGGTTCCGGGCAACCACGACCTGCATCGGCCCGCGGGCTCCCCGGAGGCCAATACGACGCTCGCCGCTCCGTGGCCATGGCGCCGCCACTTCGTTCTGCCGGCAAACGGGCCGAATCTGGACGACATGCCGGGCCAGTCGTATTATCTGGACTATCAGGGAGTCCGCTTCATTGCTCTGGATGTGAACGCTTTCGCCGAGGAAAACTTCGAGGCTACAGCAAGAAAACGCGTCACCGACAAGGAAGTCGAGTGGCTCACCAAGGTGCTGAGCGATAACCCGAATCACTGGACAATCGTCGTACAGCACCAGGGGATCTACGCCATCGCGCAAGGTCGGGAGTACGCGGCAATGCGCGCCGCTCTCGCGCCGCTCTACGAGAAGTACCATGTGGACCTGGTTCTACAAGGGCATGACCATGTCTATGCCCGCACCCACAAGATCGCCCGCGACCGGATCGTAGACCCTTCGGCGCCCGGCGTTATTTACGCCATTTCGGTCAGTGGCCCGAAGATGTACAAGACCCAAAAGGTGAACAGCCAATACATGGCGAAGATGATCGAGAACGAACAGTTCTACCAGATCGTCGATGTATCGCCGGAGCGGCTGGCGCTTACGGCATATTCGATTGACGGCGCCGTGGTAGACGGTTTCGAGTTGCGCAAGAACGGAGCGTCCTCCATCTACATCGACCACTCCTCGAGCAAGTCGGCGGGACGGAATATCACCGCGACCGCTTTACGGGCATAGGCCGCCAGCGTGAATACAGTCTGTGGCGCCGCACGAGCCTGCCGATGGCCGTCGGCGGAGCCTCGCGATTTCAGTGCGAATCTGCCAATTGTCCACGTGCCGCGAGCGGTAGGATGCTGGTCCGCATTGACCGTATTGTCAACATCCATTCATCGCCTCGAAACATCTATCAGATAAAGTACTCCTATATTATCTGTTTCAGCCTGGAGGTCCACTTGAATCGATTGTTTTTGTGTCTATCCCTACTTGCGCTCCCGTTGTGCGCGCAGGATCGTGCCGGCATTAGCGGCACCGTAACAGATCCATCGGGAGCACTGGTCGCCGGAGCCGCGGTCGAGGTTGAGTCGGCTGCCACCGGCTTCCATCGCGCCGCAGTGACGGGTGACTCCGGGCTCTACGAAGTTGCGCCGCTCGGCGTGGGTGTGTACTCGCTGCGCATCAGCAAAGCCGGGTTCAAGCCGGTGACTGTCACCGGTGTCGATCTTCGATATGGAGAAACCAGGACCGTCGATGCCAAGCTGGAAGTGGGCGCGACCTCCGATGCGGTCGCAGTCACTGCCACGGCGGAGTCGCTCAACCGCACCAACGCCGAAGTGGGCGGCGTGATCGAGTCTGAGCAGATCAAGGAAATCCCGGTCAGCGGCCGGGACTGGGCTAGCCTGATGCTGCTGGCGCCCGGCGCCATCAACTACGCCGATGGCAGCCAGCGCGAGATCCGCTTCTCCGGCCATTCGCTGGACGACAGCAACTTCACCTTCGACGGCGTCGACACCAGCGGCGTGCAGGAGCAGACGCAGAAGGCCAATGCGCGGCTCAACATCGCGCTTGACTCGATCGCCGAATTCCGCGTCAGCACCGCCAATTACACGGCCGAAAGCGGCGCCGCCGGCGGCGCGCAGATCAACGTAGTTTCGAAGACCGGCACCAACGAGTACCACGGCAGCACGTTTTACGCCGTGCGCAACGATGCGCTCGACGCGCGTTCGCCGTTTGACGGCGCGACCCTGCCTCCGTTCACCCTGAATCAATTCGGCGCCAGTTTCGGCGGCCCCATCGTCAAGAACAAGGCGTTCTTCTATGCCAACTACGAAGGCCTCCGCCAGAATCTTGGCGAGACGTTCGAAAACTTTGTGCCGAACGCCGCCGTTCGAGCGCAGGTACTGGCGACATCGCCGGCGATGAAACCGATCATTGACGCCTACCCGATAGGGCAGACGCCGGTTGACGCCTACACCGACATGGTGTCCAAGGTGGCTACCGATACGGTCCGCGAAGACGCCGGCATGTTGCGCTTCGACTACCGCTTCAACGACACGAACACAACGTATGTGCGTTATAACATCGATAACGCCTATAGCGACAGCCCAAGCGACGCCCTAGGAGATCACGAAGTCATCCCGTTGATTCCCACCAACCTCGTTCTCGAGTATCTGCGGATCTTTTCTCCGACCGTCGTTAACGAAGTGAAGTTCGGCTTGAACCGCGCCAATTACCACGATTGGACCTACGGTACTGCGCCGGTCGCCGTGACAGCGGCGAACTATGACGGGATAAGCGACACCTCGCTCGATACCGAGGTTGGAACCACGTTCTCCTACATCGACAACTTGACCTGGAACCACGGGCGCCACACACTCAAGTTTGGGGTCGACTTCCGCCGCATCCGCCTGAACAATTCCGGCAACACGCTGACCACGTCGACTATCGACTATCCGACCGTTACCGACTTCATCAACAACTCCGCCGATACTGCCACTTATCTGCAAGGTGAGGGCGTGGTTGGGAACCGGCGGACCTTCTATCAGGGCTATGCGCAGGACGAGTTCCGCGTGACGCCGACGCTGACGCTGAACCTGGGTCTGCGCTACGAATACTATTCGGTAGCGCACGAAATCCTGAATCGGTCGGCTGTGGTGGACATTCTTGGCTGCGGCGGGTTCTGCCCAAAGGGTACGCCCTACTATGCCCCGAACACCAAGGATCTCGGACCTCGTCTAGGTCTGGCGTGGGCGCCGGCGGCGCTGCACGGCAAGACCTCGATTCGCTCGGGGTTCGGCATCTACTACGGCGGCAACCAGAACGATGACTTCAGCGATCCGGCGGAAAGCGCCGTGCCCCGCTACTCGCTGGCGTCGTCGGACTTTCCGGCCCTGGCCTACCCGCTGACCGCGTTTCTCGATCCCGCCAACCAGCTCTACAGCCCGAAAGCGATCGCTCGCGATCGCAAAGACCTCTCCTACAATGAATGGGACCTGGTGGTGCAACAGCAATTGCCGCAAGATTGGATGGCGCAGGTGGGTTACACCGGCTCCGAAGGCCACCACCTGTTCGACAAATACACCGTCAATCTGATCAATCCGCTCACCGGCACGCGTCCACTGGCCGGCTTCGGTTCGTTCGGTTTGAAGGCCAACGATGGCAACGACAACTTCAACGCGTTGCAAGCCTCTCTGCACCGCCGGTTCACGCGCGGGCTGTTGTTCCAGATGAACTACATGTATTCGCACGGCATTGCCGACGCATCCATCGGCTCCGGCGAATCCGTCGGTTTCCAGGACATGGCTTGCCGCGCCTGCGACCGCAGCAGCACCAACATCGACGTGCGGCACACGATGACCGCCAATGCCGTTTACGATCTGCCTTTCGGGCACGGCAAGCAGTTTCTGCAAGACGGCACAGCGTCCAGAATCTTCGGCGGCTGGAAGTTTGCCGCCATCGCCAGCGCCCAGACCGGTCTGCCGGTCAACATCACGATGACGCGTAAAGCGGGTGCGCTGTTAGATGGCAACACTTCCGGCCAGCGCCCCAACCTCGTGCCCGGCGTATCCATTTACGCCGCCAACCCGGGCGTCGACGGCTGGTTCAATCCGGCTGCGTTTTCGGTGCCCGCCAACGGCACCTGGGGCAATCTCGGCCGGTACATCGCCAACGGGCCTGGCATGTCCGAGATCGACAGTTCGCTGCAGAAGAGATTCAGGGTGACCGAGCGTCTGGCGCTGAATTTCCGCGCCGGCGTGTACAACCTCCTCAACCACCCGGTTTACAGCTCGCCATCCGGAAAGATCGGCACCCTGACCGGCAACCCACCGTCGGTTAGCGGCAGCTTCGGGACCATCACCAGCATCATCAACACCGGCGCTGTCGGAACGGGCGCGCCCCGCCGTCTCGAATTCATGTTCCGGGCCGAGTTCTAGCGAACGGCCCGCCGGCAGCCACCAACGAGGGTTCGAGTTGAACGATGCCCGCGTCCCGCGGGCGTCTGCCGCATCGGGCTCGGCGCGGTGTAGACTGAACAGGAATTAGTGGCCCAGGATGAAACCTATCGCTCTGATCGTTGGTGCTCTCGCGATGGCCGTGCTGCCGGGGGTTGCTGGAGACGCCGGCCAATGGAACCGCGTGCGGCGACTTCACGCCGGAACCAGGATCGCGATCGATCTTTCCGATCAAAGACGCGTCGAAGGTCGATTTGCGCGCGCCTCGGAAGCGGACCTTACCTATCAAGCCTCTCGCGAAATCACGGTGAGCCGGGCCGATATCATCCGCGTCTCCCGGAGACCGCGCCTGAGCCGGACCGTGAGAACGCTGCTGGGCGCGGCGATCGGGCTGGGTGGCGGCGCGATTGTCAACGCCACGCTGGGCGCGCGTTTTGCCAATGAGGGGCGGGACATCACCGCGGTGACATTGGGAGGCGGAGTTGCGATCGGCGCCGGCATCGGAGCGATTACGGGCAGTGGCTACAAGATCATCTACTCGACGCCGCCCGCAGTGACTGCACTCGCGGCGAAGTAGCCCAAGCCGACTCGTACCCGCTCTAGCAGAGCCAATCAGAACATCAACCGAATCTGCATTTCGAGATTCGGTTTGCGCGTGGGCCTTTATCCTCGCGCCTGCTGCTACATTGGACCCATGCGAGTGGCTCTGCTGTGTTTCCTCTGTGTGACGGTGGGTTTGGCTGCCGGTCAGACACGTCCGCGCGCTCGCGATCTGGGCATCGTCGCCGGTATCCTTCCCACAGGACCTTTGAACGCAATAACCGACGTAGCGGGCGTGCTCGTCGGCCACACGACTCTGATTCGTGGCGATACGATCCGAACAGGTGTCACGGCGGTCTTGCCGCACGCGGGAAACCTCTTTCGCGACAAGGTCCCGGCCGCAGTGTTCGTCGGCAACGGATTCGGGAAGCTGGCGGGCTCGACACAAGTCAACGAACTCGGCGAGATTGAGACGCCAATTCTGTTGACCTCGACGTTGGATGTCCCGCGTGCCGCCGACGCGCTAATCGATTACATGCTTGCACTGCCCGGCAACGAGGCTGTGCGCTCGATCAACCCGTTGGTCGCGGAGACGAATGACGGATACCTGCTCAATGATATTCGCGGCCGGCACGTCGGACACGACGAGGTGTTCGCAGCGATTCAGAATGCAAAAGGCGGGCCAGTGGAAGAAGGAGCGGTGGGAGCGGGAACGGGAACCGTCGCGTTCGGATGGAAGGGCGGGATCGGCACGTCGTCGCGCAAAGCCGGAGAGTACACCATCGGCGTGCTGGTGCAGACGAACTTCGGCGGGGACCTGACGATCACCGGTATTCCGGTGGGCCGCGAACTGAGGAAAAGCGTGGGGCCGAACTCGGGGAATGGCAGCATCGTCATCGTCGTTGCGACAGATGCGCCGGTGGACGCGCGCAACCTGCGCCGGATGGCGGCGCGCACCATGTTCGGCCTGGCTCGCACGGGCGCGGACGGTTCTAACGGAAGTGGAGATTACGCCATCGCTTTTTCCACCGCGCGCAATCCTCCGAAGCTAGTCACGAACGACGGTATGTCGCGTCTGTTCGTCGCCACGATCGAGGCCACCGAAGAGGCGATCTACAACTCCCTGTTGAAGGCCGTAACGGTGACGGGGAACGGGCACACAGTGCAAGCACTGCCGATCGAAGAGACGAAAGAAATTCTGAGAGCGCACGGGGTACTGCGGTAGCCTCAGAACGTCAACCGAATCTGCATTTCGAGGCGCCGGTTGTTGGCGGTCTCGAAGAAGCCCTCTCCGTTGGGTGCACCCGCGATCTGGTTGGAGCGGCCGAACAGCGGAGAGGTGATGTCGCCGACGATGGGACCGGGGTTCGTGTGGTTGAGTAAGTTGCGAATCGACATTGAGACGCTCAAGTTATAGCGCCGTCCCGCGCTCGGCTAACCAAGCAGGCCGCGCAGCCCTTGATTAGTCACCGGGCCCAGCGGCGCCGGGCCGGAGCCGCCCTGGGCGGGCTTGGCAGCGTTCTCCTTGCTCGGTCCAAAACCGAAAGCCTTTCCGATGCGCAGATTCACCGAAATCAGCGCCGGTGCGCGGCCATAGTTGCGCGGCACAAGAGTTTCCGTCGCGTCGGGCTGCGGGCCGAGGGAGAAGGGTCCACCTTCAGCCTGGTGTTTCCGATCAGCAAAGGGAATATGAATTTCACATGAATTTGCCGCTTCTTGAGGTTTTCTTTAGATGTTAGTGATCTAATCGGGATGGTGCTCTTTATGAGAAACACACTCGTTTCGCTTCTGCTTCTAGCCGGTCTCACGCCGCTCATGGCGGCGGACAAGGTGGTCGGCGGCCCGTTGGTGGTGAATGTCACGGCGCGAACGGCAACCGTGGTTTGGATCGTGCAATCGGACGAAGCCGTGATGAAAACGGCGGACGGTTCCGAAGTTCACAGTGCGCCCGTACTGCGTTCAGAATCGGTGCGGTTTACCGGCCTCAAGGCTGGGATGAGTTATGAATATCAGGTGCCGGGCAGGCCGGACCTGAAAGGCTCGTTCAAGACGCCCCCCGCCGGAGAGGGGCAATTCGAGTTCGTGGTTTATGGCGACACGCGGACGCGGCACGACGTGCACCGCAAGGTGATCGCGGCGCTGCTGGAGCACTGCCATCCGGACTTCGCGGTGCAGACGGGCGACTTGGTGAACGACGGCGGCGACCCAGCGCTATGGCCGATTTTCTTCGAGATTGAACGCGATTTGCTGCGCCAAGTTGCCTATTACCCGGCGCTCGGCAACCACGAACGGCACTCGCACAACTACACCGATTTCATGCAAGCCGCGCCGTATTATTCCTTCAACTGGGGCAACGCGCATTTTGCGATTCTGGACACTGACCTGGGCAACGCCGCCCCGAGTGAGTTGGCGCGACAGACGTATTGGAAGGAACAGACCGATTGGCTGGCCAGCGATCTTGAGAAGAACCAGAAGGCGGCATTCCGCTTCGTGGCCGGACATCACCCGCCGATGACAGTCGTGTCCAACCGGCAGGGCGACAATCCGCACATGATTGCGCTGACGCCGCTGCTGGAGCAATACCACGTGACGGCGGCGTTTTTTGGGCACGATCACAATTACCAGCACTATCTCAAGAACGGTATTCACTATGTCATCACCGGCGGCGGCGGAGCTCCGCTTTACGATGTGGACAAGCCGCCCGAGGGCATCACGCAGAAGGTGGCCAGCACCGAGAATTTCGTGCGGGTACGGGTGGATGGAAAGAAGGCGAAGGTCGAGGCCATAACACCGGACGGAACGACGATCGATGAGTTCGAGCTGGAAGGCGGATCGAGGGAATCGGCCGCGGCCGCGCATTGAGGAGGATGGATACACATCGTGCTTAGATTGTCATGGGTGGAGGTTTCTATGAAGAGTTCCAGCCTCGTTTCCTGGGCAGTTGGCTCCTGCCTTCTGTTGGCGGCCGGTTACGTTTTTGGGTTCCAAGCGCCGGGCGGTTACCATTTGCTAAAGAAAGTTCCTTTTGGCGCAGCAGAGGGCGGCGGCGAGTATTTCGACTACATTACCGTCGATGCGGCGGCACGGCGCGCTTACCTCTCGCATGGCACGGAGGTCAAGGTGGTCGATGCCGATAGCGGGGCCGTGGTAGGCAATATTACCGGCTTAAAGCGTGACCACGGAGTCGCCCTGGTTCCGGAACTTGGCCACGGATTCATCAGCGATGGCGACGCGGGTCAGGCCGTTATTTTCGATCTGAAAACGCTAAAGACGGTGGGTCGGGTAAAAGCCGATCGGGACGCGGATTCCATTGTTTACGATCCAGCCTCGAAGCGGATATTCGTTTTCAATGGCGAACCCAACACCTGTACGGTGATCGATCCCGCGAACGAGACGGTGGTGGCGACTCTTCCGTTGGGTGGCGCTCCCGAGCAAGCGGTCGCCGATGGTAAGGGGATGATCTACGACAATCTCGAGGATAAGAATGAGGTAATCGGGATTGACTCCCGCGCACTCAAAATTACCGCGCGGTGGCCGGTCGCGCCCGCCGGACAGCCCGTTTCCATCGCGATGGATCGGGAACACCGGCGGCTTTTCATCGCAGGCCGCAACCCGCAACTTCTGGTGGTCATGAATGCGGACAATGGCAACATCATTGGCCACCCTTTCCCAATCGGCGCCCGTGTGGATGCGAACGTCTACGACCCGGAAACCCGGCTGGTGGCCAGTTCGACAGGCGAGGGCACGATCCACGTATTCCACGAAGACTCTCCGGACAAACTCAGCGAAGTCGAGACCGTGCAGACCGAGTTCGGCGCTAAGACGATGGCGCTCGATCCGGAGACGCACAATCTCATGGTGGATACCGCGGATTTTGATCCGCCTCCCGCTGCCATTGCGCAGAAAGGGAATCCGCGGCCCAAAGCCAAGCCGGGGACATTCCACCTGTTGATTTATGGACGCTAAAGAGTTCCGGGGGGGGGTAGGGTGCCTCGCGGGGAGGTAAACCGCAAGATTCCCGGCGAAACACGCGTTCAGATGAGGCCGGGCGTGGCGCCCGATGCCGGCGAAACTAACGCTCATACCGGTACAGCGCCTGCGCTATCGCGAGGCCGCGCACATCGATGCGGCTCAGGTCGGCCGAGCCTGCGCCGTGGGCTTCGGCCAGCAGCAGCATATTGTCGCAGGCGCGGAAGGGTGCGGCGCCGCGCATGGCGCGCGGGTTGTAGCCCATCACGGCGGCGGCAACGGCATCGGTCGAAACCGGATTCAGCCCGGCGAGCAGGACTCCCGGCTGGACGAGTCTGAGATTGCCGATCCACGGGCCTTCGCCACCGGCGACGCTCTCCACCCCGTCGATCACCGCCAGATCGATGGGACGCGCCGCCGCCAGATCCGCCACGATGCGCGGCACGCGGTAGCCAGGGTCATGGCTGGCGCCGAAATGAAGTTCCTGCGGCGCCGATTTCGACGGCTGCCGGGTGCCCTGGTGACCCACCAGATCGCGCCCGCTGGCGGGCTTTTCATTGGGTTCGTCCCGGCCCGCGTCGTCGCCATAGATGGAGGCCGGCAGATTGCCGAAACAGTTCTTGAGCGAGAGCGTGACCCCGCACGTCGCGTGGTTCTTCAGCTTGGCCACGCTCACCAGGACATCGGTCTGTTCGAGTGCCTGGTTCAAATCGTAGGCTGGGTACATGTAAGCGTTGCCCGGCACGGGGAAGCGCGCGTATTGCTTGTGCTTGCCCAGCGCGTTGATGTTCTCGAATTCCACCACCGGAGCCGCGGCAGCCAACTGGCGCACATTCCATCCCGCGTCGAGCATCATCTCTTCCAGTGGCCCGGCCGAAGCCCAGGCGCTTTCGACGAACCGGATGCGGCGCGCGCCCGCCCGGCTCATCAGGTACGCCGTGGCGCCCAGCACTTTCGGGTGCGTGTAGTGCGTCAGCGCGGGAGCTTTGCCGCGCACGCGCATCCCCGGACTGCCTGTCATGTTGACTTTGATGGTGACCGTCTTCGCGCGCACCAGCCGCTCCAGGCCGCCCAACTGGTCGAACAGGGCGGCCAGGCGGGCAGTCACGTCCTCGTCGTAAGAAACGCAGCGGGCGATCGCAACCGGCGATGCCGGCGCCGCAGACGCCACGGCGCTCCGCGCCAGCAACGCCGCGCCCGGCGCCGCACACATCGTAGCGATCCATTCTCTGCGAGTAATCATGAGCGATAACCTCTCCGGGTGATCATGGGCTACCTGGCGTGATCGATTGCGCGGCGAGCTTCCCGCAAGGCGGATTCGCTGGCAAGATCCATGGTCGGGAACTCTTCGTCCCCGTGATGAATTGTCTCGGCCCGATCGGGATGCCGGATCACGGTGTAATCGCACTTCCAGTACCCGTGCGTCAGTTGATGAAGCTCCATCTCGATTTCGCGGCCTTTGTAGACGGCTTGAATCATAAATCGTAAGCTCCGTCATCGAGTCGAAGAACTGGATGCGTTCAAAACAACTCCAGTCTGAGAGTGGCACACACCGCCACCTTGTCTATGTCCACGCCGGAGCCTTCGTCGGCCGCATAGACTTGCAGGCTCTTCTCGGCGCCATCGGGGGTCAGCAGCGTGGCGCGGCGGTAGCCGCCGAGGAATTGCACGGTTACGTTTTCGACCGGGTAATCGGAATAGTTCAACAGGTGAACGATCTCGGTCTTGCCATCGGCCGAAACCAGCGCGTTCGACAGCATGGTGGACACGTTGAACAGGCGGACGCCCAGGTTCTGCCGGCCCACCAGCGAATTCACGTCGCGCCAGATGTCGTTGAACCGGTCCAACTCGGCCTTGCTGAGGGTGATGCTGTCGCCCGGCGGCCGCTCGTCCTTGAATCCGGCGGGGCTGGTCAGCACCGTGCCGCCGGAATGCGCGAAGTCGCGCAGCACCGCTTCTTCGGGGGCCGTCAGCGCGCCGGCGTCCACATCCACCGCCACCGTAGTGCCGGCCAGCGATTCGGGCGTCAACCGCTGCGGCGGCACCGGCGTTACCGGCGTGTGCTTCACCGCGATCATGTCGAGGATGCCGCCCGAAAGCAGGCCGCCTTTCGCCGGGTCCTGCACCAGGGCCAGCTTGCCCGCTTCGCGCATCGCCCGCCATTCCGGATGGCGCTCAAAATAAGCCAGCAGGCCGCCCATACGCTGCCAGCTCACCCGCGCGGTTTCGTCCCCGGCGGCCAGCCGCCCGGCGAAGCCGCGGTCCAGTGCCACCACCCAGCGCCCACCCGAAATGGCGGCGTCGGCGATCGCCTGCAGGTAGCGAACGGTAGTGACCACCTCGCCCGCCGGCGGTGTGTTGGCGAGCCACACCGCGGCGTCGCCCCACGCACGCACCGCGCGGATGAAGCCGGTGTTCGTGTCGATCCAGGCCGAGCCGCTGGGACCCGCCATTCTGCTGCTGCCACGATCCTCCGCCGGAATGCCCGGCCAAACGCCCTGCCACGTGCCCAGCACCGCCGCTGCCGAGCCCAGCGCCAGGCGGTTGCGCGCCGTGATCTCGACCACCGGCCTCGATCCGGCCTCCGCCCTCACCGCGGCTGCGGTTCCTTCCGCGAACGAGCCTTCCAGCACGATTCCGCTCACGCCGCGGGCGAGCGCCGCGCGCGCCACCGCCACCGTGTCGCCGCCCGGCGCGATCCGCGCCAGCGTTACCAGGCCGCGCTTTTCCGCGGCGGCAACCAGCTCCGGTGCATAGCCTTCCAGCAGGAGACAATTGATGGGCGTGCCGGCCAGCAGTTCGAGCGACCGCGCGTCCTGCCACGGCCAGCGCATCGGAACCCAAGCCTGCGGCGCTGGCGCGCACCAACCCGAGACCCAACCCAGCGCGGCCAGCATCCCTGCCGCTCGCATACCCATAGTCTTAATCTACAGCGGAATCGGCGCCGGCGGTAAACGCTCATAACTGGCCGCGCGGTTCAGGAATCTTGCGCACCTCCTTGCCACGTAGCTGGGGCTAAAACCCAGATTGAGGTCCGACCGTTCTAAGATCTGAGCCGTACGAATGTAACTATCGGCACCGCGTCGCGCCGCCGATAGTCCAATTGCGATGAAAAACAGCGTTTCCCTCATGTTGTTTGGGGCCGCGATCGGCTTCACTGCCGCCGCCTTCGCCTCCACCACCGCCGCGGTCACGTTCACGGCTTTGCCCTACACCGACCTGAATGACGACTATGGCTCGGCGGGCGCTACTTACAATGGGTATGTCACTGCCGCCGTGAACGGAATCCCCAGCCAATGGCTGATCTGCGACGATTACGTCGATGAGACATACGTTCCGAGCGGACCCCTTGCCTTCGACTATTCCACGCTGGCCAGCTCCGGCAATCCGGGCAGCTTGCACTTTGGCGGCGTGGCGAATGCGCAAACCCTGTATGACGAAGCCGCCGTACTCGACTATGATCTCTATTCGCTGGGACCCCAGGCCTCTCCCGAGAACGTGACCGACTACCAATACACCATCTGGAACCTGTTCGATTCGTCCATGGTGCTCAACAGCAGCCAGCAGGCTTTGCAGGCCAATGCAGTTTCGGCGGTGACATCGAGCGCGGGCTGGCTCAGCACCGTTTACGCCACCACGGCGGTCTACACGCCCGACCCGATGACCAACTCCGCGGGCAACCAGGAGTTCCTCCAGTATCAGGTCCAGACCACCCCGGAACCGGCAACTTACCTGTTGGAAGGAACGCTGCTGGTGTGCCTCGGAGCCTTCCGCAAGCGGCTTGGCGCTGGTTGCTCTCACCCCCGCAACCTAAAGTCGCCAGCCAATGCCGTCGATAAGTGGCATGAGTGACCGATCGGCTCATGTCGGAACGAACAAAGTGCTTCTACGCCGGTTTTGTCGCGGTTGCCGTGCTCGCCGCCGGCTCCTGCATCGGCCGCCACGTCGGGGCGCCGTTCGATCGCATTTCGCAGGTCGCGGCGTTGCCCCTTCAGGTCTCCGGCCACCGCCTGCCGGTGCACCTGAAAGGCTGGGTCACCCTCTCGGATCCCACCACCAATCTGATGTTCCTGGAAGACGATACCGGCGCCGCCCGTGTGGCTCTTCCCTTCCTCCACCTTGACCCCAGGCCGGGCAACGTGGTGGAGGTGGTCGGCGAAGTGACTGAGGGGGGGGCCGCGCCCACGGTTGTCGCCAGCGAAGTCAGGCTCTTGGAGGGTGTCCACGAACCGCACGCGCTCTCCATCCAGGTCGCGGACCTCGTCGCGGGTCGCGCCGGCTTCCGCTATGTAAGCGTGGAAGGCGTTCTTCGCTTCTGGCACCAGGACCGCGCGGGCAACTCCGTCATTAGAATGGGCTCCGGCGCAATGGTGTTCGAGGCTTACATCGGCTCAACGGATCTGCCGGATCTCAACGGCGCAGTCGGCTCCCGCATCCGCGTCCGCGCCGTGGCGAATCTGAGCCGTGACATCTACGGCCGCATGGCCCGCGTGCGGGTGTTGATCCCTAGCGCCACGGACGTCGAAGTCCTCGCGCCGGCTCCCCAAGGCATTCCCGTTCAAACCATTCGCGAGGTGGCTGCTTTGCCTGGGAATTCGCTGACCGAGCGCGTGCTCCACCTTCATGGCAGCATTCGATCCGACGGCGTGCGCGAGGGGCTGCGATTTGAGGATGGCAGCGGCTCCATCCGCATCTGCCAGGCCTCCAATGCAGTGTTGCCAATCGGACAGGTGGTCGATGTGTCCGGCTTTGCCGAACTCGATGGGGGCGAGCTCAAAATCACCGACGCCACACTGGCGCTGGGGAATCCCCCGGCCCATCCCGCCGATAAGGGCCACATCATCACCACGGTGGCCGAAGTTCACGCCCTCAGCCCGGAAGAGGCTGGCAGGCGTGTTCCGGTTCGCGTCCGGGCCACGGTGACCTACATTAATCCCGCAACCGCAGTGTTTTTTGTGCAGGATCAGACCGGTCCCAGTTACGTGTCCGCTCCCCGTATCGGCGAGTTGAAAGTGCAGGCGGGCGATCTGGTAGATGTATCCGGCGTCACCGCGCCGGGCCAGTTCGCGCCCGTCATTTTCAGTGCTTCGGTGGAACGCGTCTCCTCATCTTCCATGCCGCCGCCGGCGCCAGTCGCTTTCGATGAACTGTTCTCCGGAAGGATGGACAGCGCCTGGGTTCAGACCGAAGGCGTTGTGCAAAGCGTCGAGACCCAGCGCGGCAGCACATTGGAAGACGTCGTTTCGCTGCAGTGGGGAGACTACCTGTACGTGCTCCTCATCCACAATCCAGATGCGCGCCCCCTGCCGCCGCCGGATAGCCGCGTCCAGGTCCAGGGTGTTTGCGGGACGATATTCAACGCCAGGCGCCAAATCGTCGGCGTTCAGATCTACGTGCCCTCGCCCGATTTCGTGCGTCTGCTGGAGCCCGGTCCGGATCCGGCAGCACTGCGGCCGCGGCCGATTGATGAACTCCTCCGCTTCTCCTTCGCCGATTCGCCGGGGCACCGCACGCGAATCCGCGGCGTCGTCACTCTGGCCAGCCCCTCCGGCCCGTCGTACGTCGAAGATAGCGGGGCCGGCGTCAAGATCGTCAACCATGCGCGCATGGATCTCCGTCCCGGCGATGTCGTCGACGTGCTGGGTTTCGGGCACTCTGGCTCCTTCAGCCCGGAAATGCGGGACGCGCGGGTCGCGCTCGTCGAACGGGGACCCGCGCCGTCACCGCCGTCCATAACCGTGGACGAAGCCTTGGAAGGCGCCTACGATTCCAGGTTGGTCAGCATCGATGCCGCCGTCGTGGACCAGCTCAGAAGCACCACCCAAAACGACGTGATGCTCCAAGTTGGCGGTAAGTTGTTCAACGCCACCTTGGATCACGGGCGGATACCACTGCTGGACCGGGGCAGCATCGTCCGTGTGACCGGGGTCTGCTCCGTTGCAGCCGAAAGGAATCTCGCCTATCGCATCCCGAAGTCGTTCAGCCTCGTTCTGCGCAGCGCGGGGGACATCGCCGTGGTCCGGTCCGCGCCATGGTGGACTCCCGGCCGCCTGCTGGCCGTGCTGGGCTCCATGGCGGCCTTGCTGCTCGCCGTCCTGTCCTGGGTGGCGATACTGCGACACAAGGTCGTGTTACAGACCGCCGTGATCAGCAAGAAGTTACAACAGGAAGAACTGCTCAAGCACGCCGCGGAGCAGGCCAGCCGGGCCAAGAGCGAGTTTCTGGCCAACATGAGTCATGAGATCCGGACACCCTTGAACGGCATCCTGGGGTTCGCCGGACTGATGGCGGAAAGCGAGCTTACCGGCCTCCAGCGGGAACACAACGAAGCCGTGCGTTCGTCGGCCGAGAACCTGCTGGTTGTCATCAACGATATTCTGGACTTCTCCCGTGTGGAAGCGGGCCGGCTCGAACTGGAATCGTTGGATTTCTCGGTTCGCAAGTGCGTCGAGGCCGCTCTCGGTTCCGTTCAGTCGCTAGCCGCCGAAAAAGGCCTCGCGACCTCGATTCAGATCGATAATGAAGTGCCGGAGTGGGTCCGGGGCGACCCATACCGGCTGCGCCAGGTTCTTCTCAATCTGTTAGGCAACGCAGTGAAATTCACCGCGGCTGGCGGCATCGCAGTGCGCGTATTCTTGGCTCCGGAACAGGACGCTGCTGCGGCTGGCTCCAATCACGCTCAGGTGCCGCGCCAGATCCAGATTGCCGTCTCCGACACAGGCATTGGCATCCCCGAGCCACAACGGGAGGTCATCTTCCAGCCCTTCCGGCAGGCTGACGGGTCCGTCACCCGGCGTTTTGGAGGTACCGGCCTCGGTTTGGCCATCTCCCGGAAACTCGTCGCCATGATGGGGGGAAGAATGTGGCTGGAAAGCGCCGAGGGCCAGGGCAGCACCTTCTTCATCACCGCACCGATCCCACCGGGCCAAGCCCCGGCTGGGGGCGAGCAACCCGCTATCGCCCCATGTGGCCAATCGCCAGCGGAGCAGTCGCTGCGCCGAGCCCTTTCCATCCTGGTTGCGGAAGATAACGCGGTCAATCAGCGTCTCATCCGGACCCTCCTGGAGAAGCGCGGTCATCGCGTGACCGTGGTCGGGACCGGAGCCGCCGCGCTGGCGGCGTGGCGCCAGGATGGCTTCGACTGCATTCTGATGGACATTCAGATGCCGGAGATGGACGGATATGAAGCCACCCGCCTCATCCGGGCCCGGGAGTCGGGAAATGGAGCGCACATCCCGATCATCGCGTTGACCGCCCACGCCATGAAGGGAGATCGCGAAAAGTGCCAGCAGGCCGGGATGGACTCGTATATTTCCAAACCGATTCAAACCGCGGCGCTGGACGATGCATTGGCAAGCCTCCCCGCCCGTCCAGACTTGAGCGCCGCGCGAAAGCCACCGGAGTGAAATCGTTGATCCTTTGACTGGCTTTTATAAGAGAGGGCGTTATGGTTCGATATTGATAGGCAACTCTTCGGGCAGGCCGGCTGCCCTACGCCGCAAGTGTACGCTCACGGCGTGGCTTCATTCGTTCGGATTATAGAATCGGTCAAACGTTGTAGCGCATTTCCGATATAGACAGCGCCCGGTCCTGATCTCCGTGTGTCTGTGTTGCCAGCCTTTCCGGGCGCACCATGGATTTTTATCCCCAGATTGCCTTCGAAGCGTCCATACGATTTGCGTTTTCGCCGATACCAATTGGACATATCCCGAATCCGTATATCACGGACCCCCGCGCTGGCTGGCGGCAACCGATTCGGCCATTCCGCTGCCGTTGCTGCATATCACCACCCAGGTTTCTTGGCTCTCGGCGTGTTCCCTTTGCCGATTTCCGGCGCAAATGCTGGTGATGACGGCTATGATACGCTTAAACCGGTGAAGGTTCACACTATCGGTATGCACCAAACCATCCTACTCGTTGATGATGACCCACAGATCCGGGCGCTATGCAGGACGACCCTCGAGGAAACCGGCTACTTCGTCAGCGAAGCGAGTAACGGCAAGGAAGCGTTAGAAGCAATTAAAGAAACAGTTTTTGATCTGATCGTGCTCGACTTGTGTATGCCCGACCAGGACGGTTTTGAGTTCCTGCACGCTGTTCGTGCCGAGTTGCCGAAGCTCAAGATCATCGTTATATCTGGATTTATGACTGGAACAATGCTTCCGGTTGCGAGACTGCAAGGTGCGGTTGCAACACTCGCTAAACCATTCTCTCCTGATTCGCTGCTTTCGGCGGTGAGCGACGTGCTGGGCACCAAAGATCCAGTCGGTGCGTCCGATTGACCTTGAAGCCGCTCACGATCCGACGATCGGCTTTGAAGGATCGGCGAGCATTTCTCGAACCTTCGCTGCCAGTTCCTCTGGGCCGAACGGCTTATGAAGGAACGCCACGCCACGATCAAGTACTCCGCGGTCAGCAATCACATCCGCCGTGTACCCCGAGGTAAACAGTATTTTCAGATTCGGGCGCAATCCCTTCAAGCGTTCAGACAACTCCTTGCCGTTCATTCCCGGCATCACCACGTCGGTCAGCAACAACTGGATTTCTCCCGCATATTGATCGGCAAGAGACATCGCCTCGTAGCCATCAGATGCTTCGACGACGTGATAGCCATACTGTCTCAGTGCGGTTCCGGCGAAATGCCGCACGGTAGTTTGGTCTTCGACCACCAAGATCGTTTCCCGGCCCCCTCCCGTTGCCGCTCTACTTCCATGTTTATCGGGCACCGGACAGGCATCTATTCGTGGAAGATATACCTCAAATGACGTTCCCACTCCAACTTCACTTGACACATCAACCCACCCGCCGTTCTGTCGGATGATGCCGTACACGGTGGAAAGCCCGAGCCCGGTTCCCTTGCCAATTTCCTTTGTCGTGAAAAACGGCTCAAAGATCCGCTGACGAGTCGTTGCGTCCATACCATTTCCGGTATCCGTCACAGTCATCAGAACGTAGCGTCCCGGAGTTGCGGCAGGGTGAATGGCGGCGTTTTCTTCGTCAAGTTCCATGTTCGTTGTCGCGATGTCGAGTCTTCCGCCGTCTGGCATTGCGTCACGGGCGTTGACGACGAGGTTCATAAGAACCTGATGAATTTGATCGGGATCTGCCAGCACTTGCCCTAGACACTCCTCGAGTTGTGTTTTCAGGACAACGTCCTCGCCGATCAAACGTCGCAGCATGGGTGCAGACTCCCGGATGGTCATATTCAGGTCCAGCACCCTCGGTTCAATCGCCTGCCTGCGACTAAATGCAAGAAGTTGCTTGGTCAGACTCGCCGCACGTTCCCCGGCTTCTCTGATCTGGTTTGCATAGGACCTCAACGGATCAGTGGCTTTCAATCGTTTGAGCAAGAATTCGCTGTAACCATTGATAACCGTGAGAAGGTTGTTAAAGTCATGTGCCACGCCACCCGCCAGTCTACCGATGCTTTCCAGCTTTTGAGCCTGGCGCAACTGATCCTCCAGCTTGGCCTTCTCTCCTTCCACCCGTTTGCGCTCGGTGATGTCTTCAATGAAGCCCTCATAGTAGACCGTCTGTTCATCTGGGGAGACCTTCCGCAGATTGATGGACACCCAGACTGTGGTCCCATCTTTGCGCCTGAATTGACAATCGAAGCCGCGGACGACCTCGTGATCTTCGAGTAGCTGCATACAGCGAGCACGCTCATCCGGCTCCATCCAGAGTTGATGGGCCGTGTCGGTAATGGCTGATATGAACTCCTCCGCCGAATCGTAGCCTAGCATCTTCGCCAGAGCGGGGTTCGCAGCCAGACTTCTCCCCTGAGGGGTTGTTCGATACATCCCTTCGAGCGCACCCTCAAATATGTCTCGATATTGTCTCTCAGCTTCCTTGAGTTCAGTGATGTCTGTGATGAATCCTTCCAACGCCTCTAGTTCGACCCCCGAAAAAACTCCCACGCCCTGTTCCCAAACCCACTTCTCACGGCCATCTGCTGCGAGGATGCGATAAGTCAGCCGAAATGGAAGCCGCTGGGTCAGCGCCACTTGCACTTCGTGCCAAATCCGATTCCGATCATCAGGATGAATCAGCGAATTGTAGGTCCGAGCGCCGACCCCCACCAGTTCAGTGGCTTTGTAGCCGGTCAGGGCTTCGCAGCCATCGCTGACAAGTTCCATCGTCCAGTCTTTATCATTCTTGCAACGGTAGGCTAGGCCGGGGAGATTCGAGAGCAGTGTTGCCAAACGACGCTCGCTCTCGAGTAGGCTCCGTCCAGTCTCAGGTTGGTGTGCGCTGCTGGGTTGTTCCCCGCTCATTGGGGTTTCAGAACCGAAACTCCATCCTATTGTACTCCGGTCGAGTTCCGACGCCGCTACTGGACGTGGCTGCCGGAACCGGTTCCGCTTCAATTCTTCGGTTTCGTGAGGTGGCGGTAAAGCCTGAACCCCGGAAGACTCAAGAGCCAGCCGCGCGCCGTTCGATGAAGACCTTAACGATTGGCTTTGCGCTCCTTGTCGGCGCCCTGATTGGACTCCTGGCCGGGTTCACCCGCCATTAACTTCACAGCCCCCATCGCCAAGAGGATACTCGCGTCTGTTTGTGGCACTACGGCATCGGCGGCATTTCGCGGGGTGCATTTTCTCACGCCTTTGGGCTAGATAGCACATCTTCGCAGCCGCGCACCATACGTCGATGCAGAGGACAAACAGAGGAGAAACAAGTGAAAAGTCGATCTGTATTCCAGATGCTGGCGATTGCGTTCAAAGTAGGCCAATTCAGATGAACAAACCCGCAGGAAACCTCCGGGCAACAGACCAACCCCTTCCGGCAGTTGAATTCCGCTGGCGTAGTTTCCAATCCAGCGTTCGTGTTCCCATACTCACTTCCTCGTGCAGTTACCATTTCTGCTAAAACTGTTTGAAGTGGCGTTCCTCCGGCGAGACCAACCTCATGTGGAAATTTCTGCGATACATCACCAATAACGAGGCAAAATCCCGCCACGAAGAGGCCTTCGATGCGATCTTCTGGGTGATCGAAACGCTCGCCCTGATTTTCGGAATCTGGATCCTCGTCGAAAAGCACATCGCCGAATGGATACCGTTCCTGGTCATCGAATACTGCTGGGCAATGGACAATCTGCGACACAATCGTCCTTAGATGTTCGAACGCGGCGAGATGCCTGCCTTGCCGCTAGCGTCCTCCGCCAGCCGCGCGCCCGTTTCCGAGGGCTGGACGCGGGCAGGCCATGGGGATACCCTACAAAGCATGATACTTCGATTTGCGATTGTACTCCTGGTGGCGGGCGGCGGCTGGGCTCAGGACATCGCGCGCATGGAAGAGGTGATTCAGTCCTACGCGGCGAACCGGCAGTTCATGGGGTCGGTGCTGGTGGCGAAGGGCACTCAGGTGCTGCTGAGTAAAGGATACGGGTTTGCCAACCTGGAATGGGACGTGCCGAATTCACCGGCGACGAAGTTCCGGCTGGGGTCGATCACCAAGCAGTTCACGGCGGCTTCGATTCTGCTACTCCAGGACCGCGGGAAGTTGAATGTGGAAGACCCGGTCAAGAAGTATATGACCGATGCTCCGGCGGCGTGGGACAAGATCACCATTTATCACTTGCTGACCCATACGTCGGGGATCCCGAGTTTCACCAGTTTTCCCGAGTACCCTAAATGGGAGCCGTTCGCGGCCACGCCCGCGGAAGAAGTGGCGCGCTTCCGCGACAAACCGTTGGATTTCGCGCCGGGCGAGAAATGGAGCTATAGCAATTCGGGATATGTGCTGCTGGGGTACCTGATCGAGAAGATCACGGGCGGCAGCTATGAAAAGTTCGTGCGCGAGAATATTTTCGCGCCGCTGGGTATGAAGGACTCGGGCTACGACTCGAACTCCGCCATCATCCCGAGGCGCGCATCGGGTTACGAGCTCAGTAAGGGTGAGCCGGTGAATGCGGGGTTCGTGAACATGACCATTCCGTTTTCCGCGGGAGCGCTCGATTCCACCACCGAAGACCTGCTGAAGTGGGAGCAGGGGTTATTCGGCGGCAAGCTGCTTACAGCGGCGTCATTGTTACAGATGACCAAGCCGTTCCAAAGCAATTATGCGTGCGGCCTGTTTGTGGAGACGAAGGACGGGCGCAAGGTGATCCAGCACGGTGGCGGCATCGAAGGCTTCAACACGCAACTGACGTACTACCCGGAGGACATGCTGACGGTGATAGTGCTGGGGAACGTGAGCGGCTCGGCGCCGGGGGATATTGCCGCGAAGCTGGCGGCGTTGGCGCATGGCGAGGCGGTGAAGCTGCCGGCGGAGCGGAAGGAAATCACGCTGGATCCGAAGGTGCTGGCTCGATACGTGGGGACGTATGAATTGATGGCGGGCGCTAACATGCTGATCACGCTCGAAGGCAATCAGCTTTCGGAGAAGCTGGCGAGCCAATCGGCGTTTCCGATTTTTCCGGAATCGGAGACGATGTTCTTCCTGAAAGTGGTGGATGCACAGATTGAGTTCGTAAAGGACTCGAGCGGCGCGGTGACGCACCTGGTGTTGCATCAGGGTGGACGCGATCAGAAGGCACCACGGACCAGCGATAAGGCGGAGGGTCCTCCTCCGCGGAAAGAGATTCAAGTTTCGCCGCAACTCCTGGCAAGGTATGCGGGGACGTACGATCTGGGGCCGGGCGTTGACGTGACGATGACGGTGGAGGGCGGCCGGTTGATGACCCAGATCACGGGTCAGCCGAAGTTCGAATTATTCGCCGAGTCGGAGACCAGGTTCTTCCTGAAGGTAATCGACGCGCAGGTGGAGTTCTTTGTGGACCCGAGCGGAACCGTGACGCACCTGGTGATTCATCAGGGCGGGCGGGAAACGAAGGCGCCGAGGAAGTAAGTGCAGCGGGCGGCGCCGCACGGACCGGCGGCGCCGCCAGATTGCGAAGCCAAGCAGGGATAACCCAGGACCATGGTTTCGTACTGGTCCTACTCCCCCGTGCGCAACCGGCCAACCAGCTTGCCAAACCGAGCCCGTTGTGTGTAAACTCAATCCATCATTACGGTTCGCAGGTGCTTGCGACCCGGCGTTCTACTACTAAAACGTTTGGAGGGGATTACGATTCAGAGGCTCCCTTTACACCGTGTGATGGCGTGCCTGGTTTTGTGCGTATCCGCACGCGCCGGCATCCTGGTCGTCCGGTCCGAACATGGTCTCCAGTTCACCGACGCGGTATCGATCGCGGTCAATGGCAAAGACAAAGCTCTTAGCCTGGGCAGCCAGCCCACCGGCACCGCAGGTTCCAAACGGTCTTCGGCTCGCCTGGCAGGCACACTGCTCAAAGACGGCGACGCCGGCGTCCTGCTGGAGTACGATTCCGGCAACGCCAACTACCTGCTTCCCGAAGGCCTGCCTAAGAACGCACCGGACGACCCGGCGGGCGCCTGGAAGGAAGCCAGGATCGTATACAAACAGTCCTCCTCCGACAAGGCTGGAACCGAGGTTCCTTTCGACAGCTTCGTGGCGTTCCTCCCGGCAGGAGTGGCGGATCTGGCCGCGTTGTGCAAGGACACCGGCGCGTTGCAGTTGATCGGCGGGAAGGGCAAGAGTTTTCCCACCCAAGTCGAATTGATGTCCGCCGCGGTGAAGGCTTACGGCACCGATCCGGCGATGGCTCCGCTCGAAAAGTATGTCGGAGAGGGGATGCGCAGCCGATATGAAGCCTTCGAAAACGGCGTGGGCGGCATCGACGTTCTGAACCAGGGGCTCGACTTCGCCACGCTGTCGCAATCGGCGTACCCCAAGTCGCTGGAGCAGGACAAACTGCGGCAGCTTCTAATCACGCGCAAGGCATGGCTCGATCGCAAGATCGCGGTCGAGAAGGCCTTCGCCGCGGCTGCCCAGTGGGATGCGTTCCTTTTAGGCGACCGCGACCTGGCGCGTTACCAGCAGGCTTTCCCGGAGATGGCGAACGATCACCGGCAGGCCCTGCAGGGCAGCCTCCAACTGCACCTGAAGCTCGCCACGGCACGCCAGAGTGAGGGTGACTATGGCGATGCGTACCGCGAGTTCCTACTGGCCGGTCTGCGCAAGCCATCGGACTCCGCGTTGCGCGAGCGCGCCATGCAGGCGTGGACCGAGTATTCGCGGCGGAACGCCATGGACCTGCAAGCAAAACGGACCAAGCTCGGCGCCGGCCCGCAGAGCACCGTAGATCGCGCTCTCTACTTCGCCGACCAGAATAAGCGTGAGAAGAAGCTCGAGGAAGCCCTGAAGAGCGTGCAGGATGCCGAAACCGCGTTGCGAACTTCCCAGCCGGGGGGCAGCATCAGCAACACGACCTTGAAGGTGTGGTACGCCGAGGCCGATATCCTGGCGGCGGAGGATCGCATTGCCGAAGCCCTGGCGGCGCTCGATACGTACGACCTGCATGCCGTCGACGAGGAGCGCGCACCGGCCGAGGCGCTGCGCAATCAACTTCTGTTCAACCTGAATGCGTCGCTGAAAAATTTGAAAACCAAGCTGCAGGCGGCCTGGTCCGAAGGGAATTTCGGCTTGGCCCATCAACTGTCCGCCCAAGGTTTGAGGATGGATGCCGAGGACGCCGACCTGTTGTATTATGCGGGCGTGTCGGCACTGATCGAGCGGGCGCCCAAACTGGCCCACGACCGTCTCACACACTACCTGGAAGCCTCCGACACGCTGGATGCCAACACCGAGCAGCGGACACTAGTCAGCCGGCTGCTGGCTTCCGTCGCGATACCCGCCGGCGCCGCCGGAGGCGACCCCAACTGGCTCTCCGGAGAGAAACTGCCCAAGGGGGTGTTCTATTCCCCCGTCAGCCTCGCCTTCCAGCCGCGTATCGACCACATCGACGGGTCCAACAAGTTTCACGTGGCGTTCGAATGGGATGGCGAACGGTTGAAGTCCGTTAGACCCACCTTTGAAAACGCCGCTCACGCGACGAGCGAGAAAACCATTACGTTCGGCTACGAAGACCATGTGCCGCAGGTGGTGTGGGCCACCGATGGCGAAGAAGCCCGGCCGCCCGTACCCGCCGATCCCGACGAAGCGTACAGACGCTCTACCGTACTCGTGCGCAACAGCCCGTTTGTGGACCCTGTCGCGGTCCAGCGCATCACCGGAAAGAACCTGGCGGTGGCCATCGCGGGCAACCCGTTCTTCAACCCGTTCGTATGGGAGAAGCTTTACTACTTCCGGATCGCCTACGACGATAGCGGACGAATCAGCCGCGCCCAGGAGCTGAGCGGCCCCGCGGGCTCCCCCGCCGAGCAGGTACTCGAATTCGAATGGAACGGGATGCAACTGACCGCTATCCGCGGCTATCTGGGGAAGACCAAGAACTACGAGCGCACAATGCAATATGAAGACGGGCGGCTGGTATCGGAAGAAATTCAGGGCCAGGGCAAGCCCTCGCACATCAAATACAACTACATGGCGAATCGGCTGGTATCGGCGGAGGCGGCCACCGACCCGACCCTGGACAACCGCAACCGCAAGGTGACGTTCCTGGCGAACTCACCTTCCACACTGGTGAAATGATGCAAATCGTTCGATCGACCGGGCGGGGCAAGTCTGCCTGGCTGAATTGCAGTCTGCTGTTTCTCGCGGCCCTCGCGCCGGCGCTCCACGCTCAGGAAACCGGCAGGCGCCTGGCGTTGATCATCGGTAACGATGCCTATTCGATCAGCCCGCTGAAGAACGCCGTGAACGACGCGCGCGCCATGGACAAGGCGCTCAAGAGCGCGGGCTTCCTGACCGTCACACTGGAGAACGCCAGGAAAGCGGACATGGATCGCGCCATCGGCGAATTCCTCGACAAGCTCGGCCCCGATGACACCGCCCTGTTCTTTTTTGCCGGCCACGGCGTCCAGATCGAAAACGAAAATTTTCTGGTGCCCGTGGACTTTCCCTCGGTTGCGACCATATCGGCCGCCAAGTTCGCCTGCATGTCGGTAGCCCGGATTTTCGATGAGCTGAAACGCAAACGGGCCAAGCGGAACATCGTCATTCTGGACGCCTGCCGGAGCAATCCGGTAGCTGAGAAGTACTCGCTCGAAGCCGGCCTGGCGAATCCGCAGGATGCTCCGAGTGAATCGTTCGTGGCCTTCTCCACGGGTCCTGGCCAGACCGCCACGGACAATCCGAACGGCCGCGACAGTTGGTTCACCGAAGCGCTGGCCGACTACATCTCGCAATCCGCGCTCACCGTGGAAATCAACGAGGTTTTTACCCGCGTCAAGAAGCGAGTCTCGCAGGCGACCGAAGGCCGGCAAACGCCCTGGACCACCTCCAACCTCACCAGCCGGTTCTATTTCCACATGCCCCCGAACGGCGACTCGGATAGCGATTCCACCGTGGCTCAGAAATGGATGGAGGACGCTCAGGCCCGGGAGCACCGCGAAGAGTGGGCCGATGCCATCGACCTGGTCAATCAGGTGCTGCAGAGGAAGCCCGGCGGAGCCCTCGAAACGCTGGCGAAAGAGAGATTGCCCTACCTGACTGCCCGCAAGAATGCCCAGGCGCGCTTTGAGGCTGGCGACTACCCGGCCGCGGCCAACTCTTACGAACAAGCCCTGAAGTTGGACCCGTTCGCGATGGATGCCGCTTTGCAGGGCGTGAACACGTGCCTGCTGCAGGACCATCTGCCGGAAGCCATCGTACTGCTCAAAGCCATGCGTCTCCGTGGAACCTCGGAGGCTGTCCAGACCGCTGACCTGATGTTGAAACAGCTTGCCGCGGTATCCCCCGAGGCCGCCACGGAGGTTCAGTCAGGCGTGCCCCAGCCGCCTCCCATCGAGGAGGTCTTCAGCGGCATGCACTTTGGAGTTCCCGATTGGGATGCCGGGAAGCGGCACCTCGAAACCGCGGAGGTCGATATCACGCGGTGGACGAAGGACCTGAAGATGGAGGTTCCGATGCCGGTGCTGGTCGCGTCGGCCGCGACTGCGACACCGGCGCCGGCCGCCGAGACCACCGCGCAGGCTACCGCCGAGACGGCGGCCGACCACGCAGACGACGCGCAAGCCGCAGCCGTGAACAACGCCATCTTTCATGTGGAAGTGGTTCCCACCGGAGATACCAGGAACCTGCGGCTCCGCCCCGACGCCGCCGAGGAGTTCGGCTACGTGCAGTTCGACGGTCCCGCCGGCGAAACCCCGGTGGTGTTCGCGGGCAAACAGGTAGTGCTTCCCACCAAGCTCAAGCTTCCCACTGGAAAATACGAAATCCGCACCGTGGACGAAGGGAAAGTGGTCAACCGGCAGGATCTGGAAGTGACGCCACTCTCCACGCAAACATTCAAGGTGAAGCGGCCATGAAATATCTCGCTCTCACGCTGCTGTGGACGATTTGCGCCACCGCGGCCAACTGGACCGACCGCAAGGAATACGACCTGGTTCTGAACATCCGGGCCGAGACCTCGCCTCAAAAGAGGCTGGGGTTGCTCGACCAGTGGAAGAGCGAATACCCCAAGAGCGAACTCGGGCAGGCCCGCCTGGAATTGTACCTTGCAACCTATCAAGCGCTGGGAGACAGCCCGCACACGCTCAGCGTCGCCGGGGAGATGCTGGCGGCCCAGCCGGACAACCCGGTTGGCGCGTATTGGTTCACCCTATTGCTGCCGGAAGAAAAGTCGGCCTTACCCGAGCAATTGGCTGTGGGCGAGAAGGCCAGCCGTCAATTGCTTGCGGACCCGAAACCGGCCGGCGGTGTCGAATCGATGGCCCACCGCACGCTGGGCTGGATTCATTGGCAACGGAGCGAATACACGCAGGCCGAAGAGGAGTTCCAAAAGTGCTTGCAAGTGAATCCCACCGCCGCCGAGATATCGGGCTGGCTGGGCACGGTACTCGCGACCGAGCAGCAGCCGGACAAGCGGGTGCCCGCGTTGTGGCAGCTTGCGCGCGCTTCGGCTTACCAGGATTCGGGGGCACTGCCCGACGGGCTGCGGCGCCAGTTCGGCGAGGTTCTGGAGCGCCTTTACACTTCTTACCACGGCAATTCGAGCGGCCTGGATCAACTGCGCACCGCCGCCGCCGCAGCGCCGTTTCCGCCGGTGGGTTTTGACATCGAATCGGTGGCGGCCGCAGCCCTACGCAAGCAGGACGAGGAACTCAGCCGCACCAACCCGCAATTGTTGGCGTGGGTCCGCATGCGGCAAAAGCTGGAAGCTCCCGACGGCGACAAATACTTTGCGGAAACCCTGCACAACAGCCCGCTTCCCAAATTGAAGGGCGTGCTGATCAAGGCCGACCCGCCCGGCAAGCCGAACGAGCTGACGATTGGCGTCATCGACCCGGCCCAGGCGGAGATCGTGCTCAAACTGACTATCGAGTTCCCGAACGATGCCGCCGCCGGAACCGTTCTGGAATTCGAGGGGGCCGTCGATTCCTTCGTCAAGAGCCCGTTTGCATTAACGGTCGTTTCCGACCCGTCGAAGATCTCGGGCTGGCCTGCCGCGCCGCCGGCTTCCCAAGGCGAACAGAAGTAGCGGAGCGCCACGAGCCAGAAGTTGGCCCTCTTAACGGTGGAGGATCTCCACCTTGGTCACCAGGGTAGCTGCCGGCTTGCCGGACCCGTTCACCACGTACACCGCATGCTGCGGCTCATTCTTGACCGCCGGTCCCGCAGATGCCTTCTGCGCCGAAGCCGGCTGGGCAACCTGCCGGAACGGCAGGTCGCGCGTGCCATACTGCTCGGTAATCCGTCCCACGGCGGAATTGATTCGTCCGGAGGCGGCAATCTGGGTCGGGCCTGACGATGGTTGCGGCCGATCCCCCGGACCCTTGATGCTTTCGGACAATTCGTCAATGTCGCGGGGGTCCCTCGACAGCACCACGAACAAGGTCTCTGTCCCGGGCGGGTCGTCAATTTCAAAGCAAGCGTGCTTCGGCGTCCGAACGATCCGGCCTGGGTCGATCCGATTGCTCTGATCCGACAGTTCCGGCGTGGGAAAAAGCGGAACCCAGTCGCCGCTCGACTGTTTCGACAGCACATACAGATACCCGGACCGGTTCGCCTCCAGCTCGACGGCCACGCAGTCGCCTTTGCGGAAGTTGCGATCCGGATCCACCGGCTGGCCGCGGTCGCCGCGCGCGCTCACCAGCAGCAGGTTATACCGAAGCCCCAGGTGCACCGCGCCGAGCGCCGCCGCCGAGCCGGACGTGGCGCGCCCCGGCTGCGAGGCTGGCGGTACGGTTGCCGGAGCTGCCTTGGCCGGCGCCGATTGGCGGACCGGAGGCAATTCGTCCTTCGGCGCGGCGCCGGCGAAAAAAAGTTCCCGTGCGCCCTCCGCCGGCGGCGGCTGTTGCGCCATGCCGGCAGTTGCACCAAGGGCCGTCACCAGGGCCAGTAATCTTCGCATCCGTTTTCTCTCCGTCATGCGTTTCGACCACTTTCATCCTGCATCGTCCGCGGCCGAAAGCTGTTATGGTATAGTATCGAAAATCGCATGCAACTGGAAGCCCCGAGTGATCGGAGCTGCTAAAGATTTCTCTCACTCTGATGCAACTGCCCGCCCGCCTCGGCAAGTACGAGCTGCAAGAATTCCTCGGTGGTGGGATGTCGCATGTCTACAAGGCCTTCGATACGGTTATCGGACGCACGGTGGCGGTTAAAATCCTGGTCGAGCCGGCATCGCAGGATCCCGAAGCCCGCGACCGCTTCCTGGCGGAAGCGCAAACCGCCGCCAAGGTAACCCACGAAAACGTCATCAGCATCTACGATTTCGGTACCGACGACGAGATGGGCCTGTTCATGGTGATGGAGTTCCTGCAGGGCGAAGACCTGCGGCACGCCATCAAGAACGGCCATACGGGCGACCTGCGCAGCAAACTGCAAATCGCGCTGCAAATCGCCCGCGCTCTCGATTTCATCCACAAGAACCGAATCATCCACCGCGACATCAAGCCGGAGAACGTTCACATCAACACCGCCGGCGTGGTCAAGCTGATGGATTTCGGAATTGCCAAGAGCGAAGATCTCTCGCGCACGCAGCCGGGCTATGTGCTCGGGACGCCCTACTACATGGCGCCCGAACAGGTGCGGGGAGAGCAACTCACCGGCCTGGTAGATGTCTATGCCTTCGGGGTCCTGCTATATGAACTGCTGACGGGGCAGAAAGTCTTCGTGGCGGATTCGGTGGATCGGATCTTCTACAGCATCTTGAATGTCCCCTTGGACGTGGCGCCGTTGCAGAGTGCGGGTGTGCCCCAACCGGTGATCCAACTGGTGTCGGCCTGCAACGCCAAGGTGGCCGCGGAACGGCCGCAGGGCTTCGCTCCCATCATCGCCGACCTGGAGCGCATGATCGCCAGCCTGTCTGGAGAGACACCAGCAGCGGAGCGCCCGGCCGCTTCCCCCGCGCCGCGAAAAAACCGTACGCCTGTGCTCCTGGCCGGTTTGGCCGTGCTGCTGGCGATAGGGATGATCGGCGGATATTTCGCTTTCAAGCCCGCGGCTGCGCCCAAGGTGGTGGAACTGCCTAAGACCATCTCCACTCCCACCGGCGAGATGGTGTTGGTGCCGAGCGGGGAATTCCGTTTTGGGGAGAACAAGCAGGTTGCGTCCCTTCCCGCCTATTACATAGACAAGACCGAAGTGAGCAATGCCGCTTATAGCCAGTTCTGCCAGGCGACGAGCCGGCCGCTTCCCGAGCACTTTCCCGGCAACCAGCCGAACCTTCCGGTGGTATTTGTGAACATCGATGACGCGCGCGAATTCGCCAGGTGGGCGGGCAAGAGGCTGCCGAACGACCTGGAGTGGGAAAAGGCTGCGCGGGGCACCGACGGACGCACTTATCCGTGGGGCAACGTGAGCGAAATCTCGCGTGCCAATACGAACAATAGCGGGAAGTTCCTGCCGGACAGCGCCGATCTGCTGCGGCCGGTCGACAGCTTTCCATCGGGCGCCAGTCCATACGGCGCCTTACAGATGGTCGGCAACGCCTGGGAGTTGGTGGACAAACGGCGTGCGCCTCCCTCGGACCCGAGTCCCTTCAAGACCCTGAAGCCGCCCATGCAGCCCGGCGAAGCCTGGTACATGATCCGGGGCGAGTCCGCCTGGGAGTCCCTGGTTGACAACGCGATCTGGGATTCGAACGCCGTCCCCGAACGCTGGAAGGATCTTAGGGTGGGATTTCGCTGCGCGAAAGATGCGAAGTAAGCAGGGAGGGTGACTAAGGAGGTAAGTTGGCCAAAATATCGTTGAACAAAAGGATCGAAGCCACCAAACTCCACGAGCGGACAGGAGCGCCACTCGCCGGGCCGGAAGTGACGATACCCTTCGGCGCGCTGGTTGAGTCAATGGGGAGAGATCGCGATCGCGAGAAGTTTCGCTACCTGGGCGAGCCGTATTCGGTGCGCCGCGAAACATTTCTGGAGGCTACCAGGCCGGATGAGGCTGCCGCGTCGGCCGCCGCGCCAGCAGTGGCTCCAGCACTGGTGGAATCGGGACCATCCACCGCACCGGGCGCCAAAGAGGCCAAACTGAAGTTTGAGCGGCTGGACGCAGGCGTCTATGCCGTGGCGCGAGCCAAGGTTCCGGGCGGATGGCTGGTAGCTTGCGGCACCGGTGTGACGTTCTACCCCGACCCGGGGCACGAGTGGGATGGATCGTCGCTGGAGTGAGCACTCGTTCCGTACCAACCGACCGCTCCCTATGGTCGCGGCTCCGATCAGCTAAGCACGGCTAAGCACCATCGGGTGACTTGCTGACTTGTCGGCCGCGCACCCTCTCCCACCCCTGATAGTTCGATAGAATGTAGAGCGCGCGACAAGGAGGTATTGGATGCCGATGCAGGTCTGTATGGGAGCCATGATGGCATGCACATTCGGGGTGGCGCCCAGTTCCCTGGTGGTACTGCCCACCAACAAGGTTTTCACGAATATGGTGCCCGACGCCAACATCATGGATCACATTCCCATGGTGAACATCATGCCGTTTGGGATGTGCATGTCGCCGTCGAACCCCGTAGTGGCCGCCGCCACCGCCGCGGCTCTGGGTGTGCTCACTCCCATGCCCTGCATTCCGGCAACGCCCGCGCCGTGGGTTCCAGGCGCGG
>OBLW0100000099.1_pt1 | contig 64557 bp, 58 predicted proteins | sample 1520161 | NCBI WGS metagenome assembly OBLW01 (sample SAMEA3539309, study PRJEB22396) | soil metagenome | biome: tundra; feature: field; material: soil | place: USA | collected 2010-05 | depth 0.15 m
GCCATGGCAGGAGATCTCAAGGACGGGCTCGCCGGTCGCGGAGCGGGGCGCGGGAAAGAATGTGAAGACGGCGTCGTCCACCAAGACCCCGGACCGGTCGAGATAATTGCCGTGCCGCGCCGTCCGGGGCGGGGGAGGGGAGCCGGCGAATTCCAGCGCGAGTCTTTCTGTATCTAACCCTGTGATACGTACGACCGCCAGCGCCGCCGTGCCGGCGGGCGTGGCGAGGGCCGCGATGGTGTCGGACAAACGCGCCATGCAAGAGAGCCAACCGGCCGGGCGGCCGAAGGCCAGACGAATTCCCGTCGCCGCGGTCCCGGGGGCGTCCGCGGAAACCGTCAGGCGGCCGCGCCGCCGCCGGTGACTGCGGCGCCGCCCGTCACGGTCACCTTTTCCAGGATTGCCTTGGTGAGCTTGGCGGCGAGTTCTGGGTTTTCCTTGAGGGCCTGCTTTGCGGCGTCGCGGCCCTGGCCGACGAGTTCACCCTGGTAGGCGATCCAGGCGCCCTTCTTCTCGAGGATCTTGTGCTCGATGCCGAGGTCGAGGATCGAGGCGGTGCGCGAAATGCCCTCGTCGTACATGATGTCGAACTCGCACTCGGTGAAGGGCGGAGCGACCTTGTTCTTGACCACCTTGATCTTTGTGCGGTTGCCGATGACCCTGCCCTCGGGCGTCTTGATCTGGTCCTTGCGGCGGATGTCGACGCGCATCGAGGCGAAGAATTTCAGCGCGCGGCCGCCCGAGGTCGTCTCGGGGTTTCCAAACATGACGCCTATCTTTTCACGAATCTGGTTCGTGAATATGCAGATGCATTTCGTCTTGCTGACGACGGCGGTGAGCCTGCGCATGGCCTGGCTCATGAGGCGCGCCTGGGAGCCGACGGTCGCATCCCCCATCTGTCCGTCGAGCTCGGCCTTGGTGACCAGCGCCGCGACGGAGTCCAGCACGATGACATCGATCGCGTCGGACCGGATGAGCGTCTCCATGATGTTGAGGGCGTCCTCGCCGCTGTCCGGCTGGGAGACGAGCAGGTCGTCGAGGTTGACGCCCACGATCCGGGCGTATTTCGGGTCGAGGGCGTGCTCGACGTCGATGAAGGCGGCGAGGCCGCCATTCCTCTGGGCCTCCGCGATGACGCTCAGGCAGAAGGTCGTCTTTCCCGAGGATTCCGGCCCGAACACCTCGATGATCCGCCCGCGGGGAAGCCCGCCGACACCCATGGCGAGATCGATCGCAAGAGAACCCGTCGACAGCGTCTCAACCTTCATCTTGTGCGCGTCTCCGAGGCGCATGATGGACCCCTCGCCGAACTGCTTGGTGATGGCGCTCAGCGCGAGATCAACGTTCTTGCGCACGGCCGGGTCGGCGGGTGCGGCCTTGGACTTTTCGGCGGATTCGGTGCGGGCGGCGGGTGCGGCTTTGGACATGGGGAAAGAATGGGATTTAGTCGGAAATCGATCCGGGGCAATTCAAAGCCGGAGCGAACGGACAGGAAGCGGAGGACAATCTCAAGTAACGGGTCACGGGCGATAGTAGCAAGCGGCGAAGCATCATGGGCGGCTGGCCCCCGCCGTCAGGAGCCCCCTCCCGGGGCGGACCCCCCGCTTCTGAACGCCATGGCGAAATAGACCGCCAGCAGCATGAAGCCGAAACTGACCGCGTAGTTCCAGGTCAGCTTCTCCTTGAGGACAACCCAGGCAAAGACAACGAACACGACAAGCGTGATAACCTCCTGGATCACCTTGAGTTGGTAGCCGTCGAACTGGCCCGAATTGAATCCGATCCGGTTGGCCGGCACCTGGAGGCAGTATTCGAAGAAGGCGACGAACCACGCCAGAAGGATGACGATGAACAGGGGTTTCCCATCCAGCCACTTGAACTTGAGGTGCCCGTACCAGGCGCAGGTCATAAAGAGGTTGGAGCCGATGAGAAGGAGAATTGTTTTCATAAAAAGAAGGCCGGGGGGGCCGAAGCCCAACGGGCCGGTGGCGCGGACAGGCTCAGAGCCTGTAATACCCCCTGAACCAGTCGATGAACCGCACGAGCCCTTCCTCCAGCGGCACGCGCGGCTTGTAATGGATGGCCGCCTGGACTCGCGTGAGGTCGGCGCACGTTTCGAGCATGTCGCCGGGTTGCGGGGGCAGAAGCTCGAGCTTCGCCGTCCGGCCGAGCAGGTTCTCGAGCATTCTGACGAACAAAAGGGTTTCGACCGGCCGATGATGTCCGAGGTTGAAGATCCGGGCCTGTAGGGCGGAGCGCAAACCGGCCTGCAGGTCTCCGCCGGCCTCCGCCGGAGCGGCGCCCCCGGGTGCCTCCCAGGAATGGGCGGCATCGAATGGATACAGCAGCGCCCGGGCGACGCCGTCCACGATGTCGTCTATGTAAGTGAAGTCGCGCAGGTTCCTGCCCTCGTTAAAGAGCTTTACGGGCTGGCCCTCGCAGATTGCGCGCGCAAAGAGGGTGGGCGCCATGTCCGGCCGGCCCCACGGCCCATAGACCGTGAAGAAACGCAGGCCTGTGATCCTGAGCCCGTGGGTTCCAGCGTAGCTTTGGGCCATGAGCTCGTTGCTGCGCTTGGTGGCGCCGTAAAACGAGGTCGGAAGGCTCGTATCATCCTCCTCGCGAAAAGGGGGCTTGGCGCCGGCGCCGTAAACGCTGCTGCTCGATGCGTAAACAAGGTGTTTCGGCGGGGCGCGGCGGCAACCCTCGAGCACGTTGGCAAAGCCCACGAGGTTGCTCTGCACGTAGGCGGCGGGGTTTTCGACGCTGTGCCGCACGCCGGGCTGGGCGCCCAGGTGCGCGACGTAGTCCGGCTTGAAGTGCTCCATGAGCGCTACAAACCGGTCCGCGTCGGCAAAATCCGACTGAAGGAAGCGAAATCCGTCGAACTCCTCCAGGTCGGCCAGGCGCGCCCGCTTCAGCCCGACGTCGTAGTAGGCGCTCAGGTTGTCAATCCCGAGCACCTCGCACTGTCCGGTTTCGGCGAGGCGGCGCGCGACCTGGTGGCCGATGAACCCGGCTGCGCCGGTGACGAGGACTTTCATCCCGGCCGTGATAGTGGAAGCCGCAACACACCGCTAGAAAAAAGGCGGATCCGCCGAATTCACGCGATTCAAACAAAGGCGCGGTTCCGGCATGTTTTTTGCTAAAAAACCTGAAGAGTGTTCTTGCGCCGCGTGCAATCGGCCGTATAGCTTGCACCGATTCTGTATTCGGATACACTCACTGCATGACGATCAAGGCATATCTCAAGCCCTCCTGCGGCTGGTCCAACGGAGTCCGCGCCATCATGCGCAAGCACGGGCTTGAGTTCGAGGACATCGACATCCTCAACAACCGCGAGAAATACGCGGAGATGGTGCAAAAGTCCGGCCAGCCGCTATCGCCGTGCGTCGAGATCGATGGCGTGATGCTCGCCGACATCTCGGGCGAGGAAGTGGAGAATTATCTTCTGAGCAACGATCTCGTCCAGCCAACCGGCGCAACCGCCGCGGCTCCCACAAACTCGGGCTGCTCCGATGAGGAGTATGCCAAAATGGCCACGAAAACCGTCCGCTTCTTCTGAATGGAACGGCCCTTCTGAGCTCAACAGAAACTTTTTAGGGCCGGCTGCCACCAAAACGCCGGCCTTTTTTGCGCACCCATGCCGATGCACACCAGCACCAAAGACACGAAGAAGCCCCGATTCCGGGGACCAGGCCCTCCTCCGAAGCAGGGTCTCTATGATCCGTGGTTCGAGCACGACGCCTGCGGCGTCGGTTTTGTCGTCGACATCAAGGGCCGCAAATCGAACCAGATTCTGAAGGACGCGCTCCAGGTCCTGAAGAACCTGGACCATCGGGGCGCGTGCGGCTGCGAAGCCAACACGGGGGACGGGGCGGGCGTCCTGATCCAAATCCCGCATGGATACTTCAGGGAGGTGTGCGCCAAGGCACGCATAGCGCTGCCGGGTCCCGGCGAATACGGGACAGGACTCATATTCCTCCCGCGCGACCGGATCAAACGCCGGCGGTTGGAGGAGCGCTTTGAGCAGCTTGTGCAGTCCGAGGGCCAGACCTTCCTGGGCTGGAGGACTGTGCCGACCAGCAACGCGATGCTCGGCGAGACGGCGCGTTCCTGCGAGCCCATGATCCGGCAGGTCTTCGTCGGCCGGAATCCGGCGATCACCGACCCGGCGGCGTTTGAGCGCAAGCTATACGTCATCCGCAAGCGGGCCTACAACGAGATCCGCACGTCGACCATAGACGGCGCGGAGTATTGGTACACGGCCAGCCTGTCCCACAAGACTTTTGTGTACAAGGGCATGCTGCTCACCGAGCAGCTCGACCAGTATTTTGCCGACCTGCGCGAGCCGTCGGTCGAGACGGCGCTCGCCCTGATCCATTCGCGCTTCAGCACGAACACCTTCCCGAGCTGGGAGCGCGCCCATCCGTACCGGTACCTCGCACACAACGGCGAAATCAACACGCTGCGCGGAAACATAAACTGGATGCACGCGCGCGAGGCTCTTTTCGAGACGCCCCTCTTCGGCGACGACATCAAGAAGATCCTTCCGGTCGTCAATCCGAACAGCAGCGACTCCGGCATGTTCGACAACACCCTCGAACTCCTGGTCCTGACCGGCCGGCCGATCGCGCACGCGATGATGATGATGATCCCGGAACCGTGGTCCAACAACGAGTCGATGGACGACGACCGGCGGGCCTTCTACCAGTATCATTCGTGCCTGATGGAGCCTTGGGACGGGCCCGCGTCGATCGCCTTCACCGACGGAAAGCAGATCGGAGCGATCCTCGACCGCAACGGCCTGCGCCCGTCCCGCTATTATGTCACCAAGGACGGCCGGGTGATCATGGCTTCCGAGGCCGGCGTGCTCGCGGTGCCTCCGGAAGATGTTCTCCAGAAGGGCCGGCTTCAGCCGGGCCGCATGTTTCTTGTGGACACCGAGCAGGGGCGAATCGTCGACGACGAGGAGATCAAGCGGAAGTTCTCGACAGAGCGTCCCTACCGGCAGTGGCTGGACGAGCATCTGGTTCACCTGAGCGACATTGCCGAGGTCCCGGAAGTGCCCGCACCGGACCACAAGACGCTCCTGGAGCGCCAGATCGCGTTCGGCTACACAAACGAGGATGAACAGATCATTCTGACACCGATGGCCCGCGACGGCGTTGAAGCCGTCGGGTCCATGGGCAACGACGCGGCTCTCGCGGTCCTTTCGAACAAGCCGCGCCTTCTTTACGATTACTTCAAGCAGCTTTTCGCCCAGGTCACCAATCCGCCGATCGACTGCATCCGGGAGGAGATTGTCGTAGGCGCGGAGACCCGCCTCGGGTCCGAGGGCAATCTGCTGGATCCGCAGCCGTCGGCCTGCCGGCGGGTTGAACTGAAGTGGCCCATCCTGACAAACGAGGAGTTTGCCAAAATCCGCCGGCAAAATCTGCCCGGCCTCAAGGTGGGGGTCCTGTCCATCCTGTTCCGCGTGACACGCGGCGAAAGGGGCCTGGCGAAATCAGTCGAGGAACTGTCGGCGATGGCCCGCCGCATGATAGAGGAGGACGAGGTCAACGTCATCATCCTCTCCGACCGGGGCGTGAACCGCGATTTTGCGCCGGTCCCGGCGCTTCTGGCGATCGCCGGGCTTCACCACTACCTGATTCGCGAGGGCCTGCGTACCCGCGTGAGCCTGATCCTCGAAACCGGCGAGGCCCGGGAGGTTCACCATTTCGCGCTCCTCATCGGTTACGGATGCAGCGCCATCAACCCCTATGTCGCGTTTGAGATGATCGACGACATGATCCGGGAGGGCCTCCTGACGGGGATCGACCACAAGGCCGCGTGCAAGAACTACGTCAAGGCGTCGGCAAAGGGCGTCATCAAGGTCATGTCCAAGATGGGCATCTCCGCGATCCAAAGCTACCGCGGAGCCCAGGTCTTCGAGGCCCTGGGTCTGCGGCAGGATGTGATAGACCATTATTTCACGGGCACTTCCTCGCGCGTCGGCGGCATAGGCCTGGACGTGATAGCCCAGGAGGTTCTGGCCCGCCACCATGCCGCATTCCCGGCGCGGCCCGTCAACGGCCACGTGCTCCCCTCGGGCGGACAATATCGATGGAGAAATGACGGCGAAGCCCACACCTTCACCCCCGAATCGATCCATAGGCTCCAAAAGGCCGTCCGCACGGGAAGCACCGGGGCGTACAGGGAGTACGCCCGGCTCATCAACGACCAGGCCAGGAATCTGTGCACGCTGAGGAGCCTGCTCGATTTCAAGGCTGCGACCGCGATTCCCCTCGCGGAGGTCGAGCCGGCCGAAGCGATCATGAAGCGCTTCAAGACGGGCGCCATGTCGTACGGCTCCATCTCGAAGGAGGCGCACGAGACGCTGGCGATCGCGATGAACCGCATCGGCGGCAAGAGCAATACGGGCGAGGGAGGCGAGGATCCCGAACGCTACAAGCCGCTGCCCAACGGGGACTCGGCAAATTCAGCCATAAAGCAGGTGGCCTCGGGCCGCTTTGGCGTCACGAGCGAGTACCTGGTCAACGCCCGCGAGCTCCAGATCAAGATGGCCCAGGGCGCCAAGCCCGGGGAGGGGGGGCAGCTCCCGGGATCCAAGGTCTATCCCTGGATCGCCAAGACAAGGCTGACAACGGCCGGCGTGGGGCTCATTTCCCCTCCGCCGCACCACGACATCTATTCGATCGAGGACCTGGCGGAGCTGATCCATGACCTCAAGAACGCCAACCGGGACGCGCGCATCAGCGTCAAGCTCGTCGCGGAGGTGGGCGTGGGCACAATCGCAGCCGGAGTCGCCAAGGCGCACGCCGATGTTGTCCTGATCAGCGGCCACGACGGGGGCACGGGCGCCTCGCCGCAGACATCGATAGCCCACGCGGGCCTGCCGTGGGAACTCGGGCTTGCCGAGACGCACCAGACCCTCGTCCTCAACAATCTTCGCAGCCGCATTGCCGTCGAAACCGACGGACAGCTCAAGACCGGCCGCGATGTCGCCATCGCGGCCCTGCTCGGCGCCGAGGAGTTCGGCTTTGCCACGGCTCCTCTTGTCGCAAGCGGCTGCATCATGATGCGCGTATGCCACCTGAACACCTGCCCGGCCGGCGTTGCCACGCAGGATCCGCGCCTGCGCGCGAAGTTTACGGGCAAGCCCGAGCATGTGATCAATTTCATGCGCTTCATCGCCGAGGATCTGCGCGAGATCATGGCCTCCATCGGAATCCGGACGGTCGATGAGATGATCGGCCGCGCCGACAGGCTCGAACCGAGGAAGGCCGTGGACCATTGGAAGGCGAAAGGCCTGGATTTCAGCAACATTCTCTATCGGCCGGACGTCGACGACGAGGTCGGCCGGTACTGCCAGATTTCCCAGGATCACGGGCTCGAGGAGTCCCTCGACCTGACGACCCTTCTCGAGACCTGCCGGCCCGCCATCGAACGCGGCGAGAAGATAAACGTGACGATGCCCATCCGAAACGTCCACCGTGTCGTCGGCACGATCACCGGTTCGGAGCTCACGAAGAAATGGGGAGCCACCGGCCTGCCGGAGGACACGATCCGCGTGCATTTCCAGGGTTCGGCCGGACAGAGTTTCGGGGCATTCATGCCGCGTGGGATGACGTTCGTTCTCGAAGGAGACGCAAACGACTACATCGGGAAGGGCCTTTCGGGCGGGAAGATCATCGTCTATCCGCCGGAGGGATCCACGTTCGTGCCCGAGGAAAACATCATCGTCGGAAACGTGGCCTTCTACGGGGCGACCAGCGGCGAGGCCTACGTCCGCGGCATGGCAGGCGAGCGGTTCTGCGTGCGCAACAGCGGAATCAGCGCCGTCGTCGAATCCGTGGGTGACCACGGCTGCGAATACATGACGGGCGGGCGGGTCGTCGTTCTCGGGCCGGCGGGCCGCAATTTTGGCGCCGGCATGTCCGGCGGCGTCGCGTATGTTCTCGACGAGCGCGGGGATTTCGCCGCCCGCGTCAATCTCCAGATGGTGGGCGTCGAGAAGCTCGACGATCCCGCCGAAATCGCGGAAGTGCGCTCGCTTGTCGAGCGGCATTTCGCCCACACAAAAAGCGCGCGCGCCGGGAAGGTGCTCGGCGACTGGGCGCGGATGGTTCCGCTCTTTGTAAAGATCATGCCGAAGGACTACAAGCGGGTGCTAAACTGCGTGCGGCGCGTCCAGGAGCAGGGGCTCACCGGCGACGAGGCGGTGATGGCCGCGTTCGAGGAGAACGCCCGCGATCTATCCAGGGTCGGCGGACTCTGACGCCGCGTCGCAATTCGGCCTCCAACTCACACGATGGGCAAACCAACTGGATTCATTGACTATCTGCGGGAGCTTCCCGTGGACCGGACCGCGCTCGAGCGGATCCGCGACTGGAAGGAGTTCCACCACCACATGGAGGAGGACAAGCTCCGCAAGCAGGGCGCGCGCTGCATGGATTGCGGCGTGCCGTTCTGCCACACCGGCAGGCTCATGAGCGGGATGGCTTCGGGCTGTCCGATCAACAACCTGATTCCGGAATGGAACGACCTGGTCTATCGGGGCCTCTGGCACGAGGCGCTCAACCGGCTGCATCGGACGAATAATTTTCCGGAGTTTACGGGCCGCGTCTGTCCCGCCCCCTGCGAGGGGTCGTGCGTTCTGGGAATCACGAGCCCGCCCGTGACCATAAAGAACATCGAATGCACGATCATCGATCGCGGGTGGGAGGAAGGCTGGGTCGTGCCGGAGGCGCCGGAGTCGCGCACGGGGAAGAAGATCGCCGTCATCGGTTCAGGTCCGGCCGGGCTGTCCGCCGCGGCGCAGCTCAACCGTGTCGGCCACACGGTCACCGTCTTCGAGCGGGCCGACCGCCCGGGAGGCCTGCTCATGTACGGAATTCCAAACATGAAGCTGGACAAGCAGGAGGTGGTCATGCGCCGCATCCGGCTCATGCAGGAAGAGGGGATCAAGTTCATCTGCAACGCCGACGTCGGCGACAACGTCGAGCCCCAGATATTCCTGAAGGAATTCAACGCAACGGTGCTCTGCACGGGCGCCACCCAGCCGCGCGATCTTCCGGTTGAGGGGCGCGGGCTCAATGGCGTCCATTTTGCGATGGAGTACCTGACTGCGAACACGAAGGCCGTCCTCGCCGGGGTCCCCGACGGGGTTCCGATGCACGCGCGCGGCAAGGACGTCGTCGTGATCGGCGGCGGCGACACCGGCACCGACTGCGTCGGCACCGCCATGCGGCAGGGCTGCCGAAGCCTGACACAAATCGAAATACTGCCGAAGCCGCCGATGGACCGCGCGGCCGACAATCCGTGGCCCGAGTGGCCCAAGGTGTACAAGCTGGACTACGGGCAGGAGGAGGCGGCCGCCCGCTTTGGGGCCGATCCGCGGATCTACCTGACGACCGTGAAGAAGTTTATCGGAGATGATGCGGGCCGCGTGAAGGAGCTGGTGACCGTTCGCATCCGGTGGGACCGGAACGAGAAGGGCCAGTTCACGCCCGTCGAGGAACCGGGCAGCGAGGCAACGAGGCCCGCACAGCTGGTCCTTCTCGCCATGGGTTTTCTCGGACCGGAGCAGGCCTTGCTGAACGAATTGAGCATTGCCGTCGATGCCCGCTCGAACATCAAGGCCGAATACGAGGGATACGCGACCAACCTTGCCGGAGTTTTTGCCGCCGGCGACTGCCGCCGCGGGCAGAGCCTCGTGGTCTGGGCGATCAACGAGGGGCGGGGAGCCGCCCGCGAATGCGATCGCTACCTGATGGGTTCCACCGACTTGCCGTAAAGCACCGTTTTTCTATGGTGGATCGGACAGGCCGCGGCTCATCCTCCCGGGCAAAGCATCGCACGGCAGCCGCATGACAACCGATTCATCACCTTCTGCAGGGTCGCCCGCCGCCGTGGAGGTGCGCGGGCTCGTGAAGACGTACGGAGCCGTCGAGGCGCTGCGGGGAATTGACCTCACGGTGCAGCGGGGCGAGATGTTCGCGCTGCTGGGGCCGAACGGGGCCGGGAAGACGACCCTCTTTTCCATACTGGCAACCCTTAGGACGCCGACGGCGGGCACGGCGAGGGTGCTCGGAAACGACGTCATCTCGGATCGGAACGCGGTGCGGCGGACGATGGGCATTGTCTTCCAGGAACCCGCGATCGAGCGGCGGCTTTCCGGACGCGACAATCTCCTCCTCATGGGGCTTTTTTACGGCCTGCCGATTTCCGTCGCCCGCCGCCGCGCCGCGGAGCTTCTCGAAAGCCTCGGGCTTGCGGAAGCCAGCGACCGTCCGGCGGAAAAGCTTTCCGGCGGACAGAGGCGCAAGCTGGAGCTTGCCCGCGCCCTCGTGACGGATCCGGCCATCCTCTTTCTCGACGAGGCCACCCTGGGCCTCGACGTCGATGCGCGGCGGATGTTCTGGAGCCACGTGCGCTCTCTGGCCGACTCGGGCCGGACGGTTTTCTTCACGACGCACTACATGGAGGAGGCCGAGGTGGCGGGCCGCATCGCGCTGATCGACGCAGGTCGGATTGTTGCATTGGATACACCAAGGGCGCTCAAGGCGCGCCTCGGGGGAGGGGTCGTGCGGCTGCAGACGGCCGATGACGCGGAGGCGCGGCGGTGGCTCGAGCGGCGGGGATTCGCCTGCGAAGGGCAGGGCAAGGAGATCATGCTGAGCCATGCGGACCCGGCGGCGATCATCCCGGAACTGCTTCGCAATCTTCCGGTCAGGGTCGAGCGCGTGGAGGTCCACGCGCCGAGCCTGGAGGATGTGTTTCTCGGCCTCACCGGTCGCGGATTGGCTGGAAACGAGGCCTTGCCGAACGAGCGCCCGGGCCCGCCGGGAGCGGAATCACCATGATCCGGGGCATTTGCGCCATTGTCATTTTGGATCTCAAGCGGGCGTGGCTCGACCGCGCCCGCCTGGTGGCGGGGCTTGCGCAGCCCCTGCTGTACCTTTTTGTCCTGGGAGCCGGCATCGGCGGAAGCTCGCAATTGGGCGGGGGCGAATACCGAAGGTACATTTTTCCCGGGGTATTGGGGCTTTCGCTTCTTTTTTCGGCGACGTTTGCAGCCATCGTCATCGTCTTCGACCGGCAGATCGGGTTTTTCAAGGCGGTCCTGGTGGCGCCCATTCCGCGCTCGGCAATCGCGCTCGGCAAGATCGCATCGGGAGCCATCCAGGCCTTCGTCCAAGGACTGGTGATCCTGCCATTCGCCCCCCTTGCCGGGGTGCCCTTGAGCCCCCTGTCGGTTCTCACGCTCGTCGGGGCCATGCTGCTGTCTGCCTTCGTCTTTTCGGCGATGGGGGTCGCCGTGGCGGCGCGATTCACGTCGACGACGGTGTTTCCCGTGGTCAGCAATGCCGTCCTGCTCCCGATGTTCTTTCTTTCAGGGGCCCTTTATCCCCTGCGGAATGCGCCGCGTTGGATCCAGGTGGCGACTCACTTCGATCCGGTGGCCTACGCCGTCGACCTGATGAGGGGGGCGGTGCTCGGCCGCTACTTCTTCCAACCGCAGTTTTCGGTTGCCGTCCTGGTTCTCCTGATCGGCGTGCTCGCCTGGGCCGCCGTGCGCGTCTTCAAACGGGGGGAGGACGATTCAAGCCTGGGCGCCTCGCAATTCAGGTGGAGGCGTTGAGGCCGGAATGAGGGTTCGGCACGCCCTTCTTCGTCGGGTGCTGCCAAGGCCCAGATGCGCCGTCAAGGCCGGCCGCCAAGACCCGCTGGCAATTACTGCCAGCCAGATGGCGGCCCAGAGACTTCGCAGGAGGCAGCAATCTCCGAAGAAGGGCGTGCCGAACCCTCATTCCGATTTTATCAAGCCAGGAAGGAGCAGATGTATTCGCAGATTCCGGAAGAGACCCGGATCTGAAATCCGCTGTTGGCGGGAATGTCGAAAAGAGAACCGGCGGCATATGCCGTTTCAGGGCCGCCGGCATCCTGGCTGACGCGGCATTCGCCGGAGATGATCTCCATGCGCTCGGACGCCCCGGTGGCAAAATGATAGGTGCCAGGCCGGATGACGCCCAGGGTCTTCCTCACGCCCCCCGGGAGGAGCACGGTGTGGCTCACGACACCGCCGTCAAAGTAGACATTGGCCTTCGTCACGACCGTGACGCCGGCGAACTGGGAGGGGAGTTGGGACATGGCGCGTGGACGTTAGGGCGGACGGCGCCGGAATCAAGCGCGACCCGCCATCGAGCAGCGGTACAGTTTGGCTAAAGAGAGTCCTTGAGTGTCTGAGCTGCCAAGGCCCGGATTGCCGTCAAGACCGACCGCCAATGACCGCCTGCAATTGCTGCAGGCCAGATGGCGGCCCAGAGACGGCAAATGAGGCAGCAACGACACTCAAGGACTCTCTTTACCCAAACTGTGCCATCACCTCGCCATCGAAGCGGCTTTCCATGGGGGCCAAGGTTGTGGCAAGCTGCCTCCGGGATGAACACTCCACAAGGCTTATGTCCTGCACTCTTGTAATATTGGCGGCGGGGATGGGCTCCCGTTACGGCGGCCTGAAGCAAATCGATCCCGTCGGGCCGGGCGGCGAGACGATTCTCGATTACGCGGTCTTCGACGCGCTTCGCGCCGGATTCGACCGGATCGTCTTTGTCATTCGCCGGGACATCGAGGCCGCGTTTCGTGAAAATGTCGGCGCCAAATACGCGGGCCGCGCGGACGTGGAATATGCTTTCCAATCCCCGGACGAGTTGCCCGCCGGATTCAGGCCGGCGGCGGGCCGGATCAAGCCGCTGGGAACGGGCCACGCCGTGTGGTGCGCGCGCAAGCGGGTGCGCGAGCCTTTCGCGGTCATCAACGCAGACGATTTTTATGGAGAGGACTCTTTCAGCCAATTAGCCATGTTTTTGACCGGGGCCGGCCATAGGGACGAATTCGCGATGGTGGGATTCCGGCTCGCCGCAACGCTCTCGGAGCATGGCAAGGTGGCGCGCGGCATCTGTTCGGTGACCGGGGGAAGGTTGAACGCGATCGATGAACGGGCCGGCATTGCGCCAGCCGATGTCGGTCCGGGAAGGGCTTATTCCGGCGATGAGACGGTTTCGATGAATTGCTGGGGGTTCACAACCTCCCTCTTTTCCGCGCTCGAATCCGAGTTTGCGGAATTTCTGGCGGCCAAGGGCGGAGATCCGGCGGCGGAATTCTATCTGCCGGCCGCGGTTTCGGCGATGATCGGGAAGGATGCGGCTGAGGTGCGCGTGCTTCCTGCGCGCAGCATCTGGTTTGGGGTCACCTACCGGGACGACATGCCAAAGGTCGCCGCAGCCATCGCGGACCTGGTTCGGAGCGGACTTTATCCCCCGAAACTTTTCGGGTGATGCGGGGGCCCTTTCCGCGGGCCGATGACAGTGCTTTTCCCGTGCGCAAATGCACGCTTTTGCAGGTTTGATTGGCTCCGTTTGGAGCCGGTGTGGATGGACCTAAGTTGGCGCGAGAAAGGTAATTAGGTCTTCTATAATAAAAATTACGTCAAAAAATCCAATTCAGCGTAAATTTGGCAGCAATATTGCTTTACGGGGCTTGTTTCTAGTGATCCTTGCGCAAACCTTAATCGCAACCAACACAGCATGAACAAACCCGTCCTATCCCTTTGTCTCTCCGCTCTCATGGCGCAGGCAATACCCGTCCTGGCCCAAACGGTGCCCGCCCCGCCGCCGGCAACCCCGGCTGCCACTCCACCCGCAGCGGCTCCGGCTGCTCCGGCCGCCCCAGCGCCGCCGAGCTGGTCAACGACGGTGACTCCGACGTATGTCTCTCAATACATGTTTCGCGGAGTGCGCCTGGGCGGAAACTCGTTTGAGCCCTCCATTACTTCGACCTACGGAAACCTGACTTTGGAGGTCTGGGCCAACGATCCGATTTCCAATTCCGACAAGGTGCCGGGCCAGTCCGATCCGGAAATCGATCCACAGGGCTCCTACACCTTCGCGGTCAACGACTCGGTGAGTATTCAGCCGGGTTTCACTTGGTACACTTATGTCCGGGCTCCCACGAACCAGGGCTTCTATCGGGAAACCTTTGAGCCGAATCTTGCCTTAAACTACACGGTTTCGGGCGTCACCCTGACTCCCAAGATCTATTACGACGTGGTTCTTCAGGGACCAACCTATGAATTCGACATCGCTTATGCGATACCCCTGAAGGATCTTGGCACGGAGATCGATCTGGTCGGCACGGCCGGGACTTACATCCAGACGAATGTCGCCAACATGGCGTCGCCCAACGTCAAGACATGGGGGAACTACTGGCTGGCCGGCTTCACTTCGCCATTCACGATCAGCAAGTCCGCCAAGCTCATCGTGGGCTGGTCATACACCGGGGGCAATGGCGCCTTTTTCAAGCAAGGCAGCACGCCGAAGGTGGCCAACACCACGGCCGTCAACCGCGGCGTTGCCACGGCCAGCCTGGCTTTCACCTTCTGAGTTTGAAACGACACTTCCGTGTCGGTCTGCAGCCCGCGCCCTTCCGAAGCGGCGCGGGCGCTTCTTTTTCTGGCAATTGAGCCGATTGTCGCGAACTTTGGTGCCAAGGACGGCCAGTCCGACCATGTACGGAAGCCCCAACATTCCCTCCGGCAGGCCCCGGCGTGAGCAGCCATGCACCTGACGCCCCGCGAACGCGAAAAGCTCCTCGTCGTGGTTGCCGCCGACCTCGCGCGTCGACGCAGGGCGCGCGGTTTGAAGCTCAATCACCCCGAGGCGATCGCCCTCATCACCTACGAGATCATCGAGGGCGCGCGCGACGGGAGATCTGTCGCCGAACTCATGAGCTTCGGGACGACCGTGCTCAAGCCGGATGACGTGATGGAGGGAGTGGCCGGGATGATCCACGAGGTGCAGGTGGAAGCCACGTTTCCCGACGGCACAAAACTTGTGACCGTTCACAATCCGATCCGATGATCCCCGGTGAGATCATTGTGCAGGCTGGCGCTCCCGCAATCGAGGCGAATGCGGGACTTGATGCGAAGACGCTCGACGTGGTGAATACCGGCGACCGTCCGATCCAGGTGGGATCGCATTTTCATTTTTTCGAGGTCAACGAAGCGCTCGAATTCAACCGGGCCTCCTCGCGAGGCTTCCGCCTGGACATACCTGCCGGAACTGCCGTGCGCTTCGAGGCGGGCGAAACGAAGCGGGTCGCGCTCGTCGCCCTCGCCGGCGCAAGGGAGGTGTACGGCCTCAACGGCAAGGTAAATGGCAAGCTGGATCGCGAGCGTGCAGGCGCCGCCCCGAAGGCCCAAAGCCGTCCTCGAACTGCCGGCCAAGTGGGGAAAGCGAACAGGAGAAAATAGCCGTCGCCATGCCGCGCGCCCTTTCCCGCCGCCAATACGCCGAGATGTTCGGTCCCACCGTCGGCGACCGCGTACGCCTTGCCGACACGGAGATCTTTGTCGAAGTCGAGCGCGACCTGATTGCTGAGGCGGGAGCCGTCGGAGACGAGGTCACCTTTGGCGGAGGAAAGGTCATCCGTGATGGGATGGGCCAGTCGCCGGTCGCCACCGACGCCGAGTCGCTCGATCTCGTTCTCACCAATGCCCTGATCCTCGATGCGCGGCTCGGGGTCATCAAGGCGGACATTGGAGTGAAGCACGGCCGTATTGCCGGCATCGGCCATGCGGGCAACCCGGGGATACAAAGGGGCATCGGCTCGATTTTTCCGGATCCGGCCACCGGCAGAAGAGGACGGATGATCATTGGAGCCGCAACCGAGGTGATTTCCGCGGAAGGATGCATCGTCACGGCCGGGGGCATCGATACGCACATCCACTTCATCTGCCCGCAGCAGATCGATGAGGCGCTTTCAAGCGGCGTGACGACGATGATCGGGGGCGGCACCGGCCCGGCTACGGGCACATTTGCCACGACGTGCACCCCCGGCGCTTGGAACATTCGCAGGATGCTCGAAGCGGCCGAGGCCTTTCCGATGAACCTCGGGTTTCTCGCCAAGGGAAACTGCTCAACCCCGGAACCCCTCCGCGAGCAAATCCGCGCCGGCGCGATCGGCCTCAAGCTCCATGAGGACTGGGGCACCACTCCGGCCGCCATCGACGCCTGCCTCGGCGTTGCGGACGAACTCGACGTCCAGGTTGCGATCCACACGGACACGCTCAACGAATCCGGTTTCGTCGAGGAGACCATCAAGGCGTTCAAGGGAAGGACGATCCACACCTTCCACTCGGAAGGGGCGGGCGGCGGCCATGCTCCGGACATCATCCGGGTCTGCGGGGAGGCCAATGTGCTTCCGTCTTCGACGAATCCAACCCGCCCTTACACCGTCAACACGATCGACGAGCATCTCGACATGCTGATGGTTTGCCACCACCTGGACTCGAGGATTCCCGAGGATGTTGCCTTCGCCGAGTCGCGCATCCGTCCTGAAACGATGGCTGCGGAGGATTGGCTGCACGACCTGGGCGCAATATCGATGATGTCGAGCGACAGCCAGGCCATGGGCCGGGTGGGCGAGGTGATTATCCGCACTTGGCAAACCGCCCACAAGATGAAGGCGCAGTTCGGGGCCCTTTCGAGCCGGACGCATGCGGCCGCCGACAACTTCAGGGCTCTGCGCTACCTGGCAAAGTACACAATCAATCCGGCGCTCGCCCATGGCATCGCCCATATGGTGGGCTCGGTGGAGGTCGGAAAGTGGGCTGATATCGTCGTTTTCAAGCCGGCATTCTTTGGGGTGAAGCCCGAGATTGTGCTGAAGGGCGGCTTCATCGCCTGGGCCAATATGGGAGATCCGAATGCCTCGATTCCGACGCCGCAGCCGACGTTTTACCGTCCGCAGTTTGGCGCGTTTGGGCGGGCTGTCGGTGCGACAAGCCTCACTTTTGTAAGCCAGGCATCCCTCGGCTCCAAGGCTCTTGCAAACTTGGGCGACAGGCGCCGGCTTGAAGCCGTGAGAAACACCCGTCACCTGGGAAAGCGCGACATGGTGCTCAACGACGCCCTGCCAAGGATTGAGGTTGATCCGGAGACCTACACGGTAAAGGCCGACGGCCGGGTGCTGACGTGCGACCCCGCGAAGGTCCTGCCGATGGCGCAGAGGTATTTCCTGTTTTGAGCCTAAGCCCTAAGATTCCACGTGCTTCTTGAAATCTTAGGGCTAAAGACGGCGCAGGTCGCTTTGAAGGGCGGTCAGTCTTTCGCTGAGAATCTCCCGGATTCGCGCCAATGTGTCGCGCAGCGTCTGGCTTCCGGAAGCGACGACGCGGACAATCCAGGCGCCCTTGCGCAGTCGTGTCGCTCCAACGCGGGTGGGCCGGGCGTGCAGGGCGCGTATGCGCACCCAGAGGGAGTCGTCGGTGTCCAGATTGGGAGAGATCACCATGACCGTCGCGAACCAGGCCTCAGGCATGCCATGAAACGAGGCCAACCGGGCGAAATCGGGCCCCGTGCTGTCGAGCCTATCCCTCAAGATGACTTCACCTCCGCTCGAAACTTCGAGGGAGATCTGCAGCCGCTTCCAGGCCCAGAGCTCCCCGCGGCCGGCCCTTCCCGGAGCCAGGCTGTCCACGAAGCACAATTCACCCCCCTCGGACACGTCGATTCGGGTGTCCTGGATGTAGTTCGTGTTGCGGTGGGGAAAAAGAGGCTCTGGGGAGTATTCGAGCCAGGCTCCCCGCGCCACCGCGAAACGCTGGCTGCACCAGGCGGCCCTGTTCTTCATCACAAATGCGCGCGCCGCCGCGGGGGTGGCGATGAGGAGGCTGGCCCCGGAATCTGCGCGAATGTCGAGTTCCAGCCGATCCCCTGAAAGGATGCCGGCGGTCGCGTTGATGACGCGTGCCTGAAGCACGCGACCGTCCCAATAGGGTTTGCTTATGTGAAACGGAGCCCGAAAGGATTGCCGCACGAGCACCGTTTGGCCGTTCCGCAGACCGGCTTCCAGGCGAAGATGGCCGGAAAACACAGCCCTGGAGGCCCGTTTGCGCGGGACGCGGGAAATGCGCAGAGGCGGGAGGGACCTGGGCATTGCGGCATCAGGTGTGGGCGGGACGCGACGCGAGGCCGAAAAGCACCTCATGCTCGATCCATTCGACAATCTTGCCCAGGTTATGGCCGCTCTTCAGGTTGCAGAGGAAAAAGGGCCGGTCTCCGCGCATCCGCTTCGCATCGCGCGCCATGAGGGCGAGGTCGGCGCCGACATGGGGGGCCAGATCGACCTTGTTGATGATCATCAGGTCGCTGAAACGGATCGCAGGCCCGCCCTTTCTCGGGATTTTGTCCCCCCCGGCCACATCGATCACGTAGATGAAGGCATCGACAAGCTCCGGTGAAAAAGTCGCCGAAAGATTGTCGCCCCCGCTTTCCACAAGCACGAGCTGCAGTTTTGGGAACTTCGCCTCCAGGGCACGGATCGCCTGCTCGTTCATCGTCGTATCGTCCCGGATGGCCGTGTGCGGGCACCCCCCCGTCTCCACGCCGAGGATGCGCTCCGGCGGGAGAGCCTGGTTGTGCGTGAGAAACTGCGCGTCCTCGAGCGTGTAGATGTCGTTCGTGACGACCGCCATTTCGTAGCGGTCGCGCATCTCCTGGCAGAGCCTGAGGCAGAGCATGGTCTTTCCGGAGCCAACCGGACCGCCTACGCCGATTCTGGGGGGGCGAGTCATGAAGGAGGAAAAATCGGTCTCGCAGGACAGGGGGGGGTCCAGCTCATGAAATGAACAAACGGAAATCCGCGGTTTCGTGGCGGGCGGAAGCGATATCCCACCAGGGATTGAATGACCCTATCTTGTCGAGAGACACTGCTTCAGCCTCTGCCATGAGGGCCGGAGTCGCACGCACAGCTTCCGCAAGAAGGGTCTGGCTCGCATTTTGACCGATGCGGAGGAGCTTGACCGATGAGGCCACCAGGTTTGCGGCCGCCGAATAAACCAGCATCCCCAGGACGGCATCGCGCGGGAGGCCCAGCGTGCGGCCCTCAACCGCTGCGATGACGCTCAATGGATGGGGCCAGCCTGTCGCATGGAGGGCAAACTCATCCGCAAATCCGCCATGCAGCATGACGGCGAGTTGAAGCCGCTGGCGGCCGATGGCCTCGGAGGCTTCGCGCGGTTCCCGTGAGCCACGGATGGCGCTGCCCAGAAAGCAGAGAGCCCGAAGGCGCGGCCAGGCGGCCGGTTCTCTGGCGGCCGCAAGGGCGTGCGCCGCGATGGGCAAGTCGGTGCGCGCAAGTTGCGGCAGCGCCTGCTCAAGAAGAAACGTCCGCAATGTCGCGCGATCATGCACCGCACCCTCCTGAACCAGGCCTTCGAGCCCGAAGGAGTGGGCATAGGCGCCCGTTGGGTAGAATGTGTCCGACAACTGCAACAAAGGGGCAACCCATGGCAGTGCGGGGGAAGTCGCGTTCCTGCCTGCGGACGTGAAGGTCGTGGCGCTCCCCCTCATGCTTCTTAATCGGGCCGGTTTATGCATTCAGATGCGGACGATCGTTGGCGGTTTCGCCGTGAAGAGGCCGTGTCCGGCCAGAACTGCCGACAAACGGTGAGGCTGGAAGACTTCGACAACCGAATGGTACTGGATGCCGAGCCGGTCGAGCGTCTGCCGCAACCCCGAATCATCCGGTGCAAGAATCCGGTTTGGCTGTGCTTCGATCGCAAAATGCAGATTGCCGACAGCCCAGCCAATCACCGCGGCCGCTTCGGCCGCAACGGCGAGCGGGATCTCCAGCACAGGTTCCGGATTCTGCCGGATCACGTAGCGCCCATTCGCGGTCTGGGCGATGGTCTGTCCGTGACGGAGGGGAGCCTCCAATTCAAAGCCGAACTCGGCTCCGTCGTCGGCCGTCCCCCTCCAAAGGCGTTTCGACAGGCTGACGCGATCGACGCGCAGCGCCACCTCCGCAAGGGAGGCATCCGGCGTTTCCAGCGGAGCGCGAATCAGGTTCATGGGCAGGGAATCTGGATCTCCGTCCGTCCAAGATCAAGGCCGGCCCCAGGGTGCGCACGCGCAGCCCGCCGGCCTGACCGGACGTTCACCGCGTGGGGATCAAAGTTTCCCGTCAGCCACGGGCTGATCCATGCGGGTGTCTGGAATCCCGGGGCTGTTGCGGATTGCGAAGCCGCTGACCTCCTTGAGAACGAATGTCGGCGTGCCGTCGGCGTGCCCGGCCTTGATGTGATCGAAATCGGCATCCGACACATCCTTCAGGATAAAGGCCGGCCGGGCGTCGTCCTTGGCATAGCTTACATCGATGTCCCTGAAGGAGACGTCCTTCACATGGCGGACAAAGAAGCCGTACGCGGGAATATGTCCCATCCGCTCCGGCTCCGGATAACCCTTTTCGTCCTCCTTGGGATCGAGAGCTGCGTCCTCCTTTGTGCCGCCGCCGGCATAAACGATGCGGATGTCGCTCAATCTCAGGCCTTCGATGTCGTGGCCGGGGATGCCTTCGATAATCGACGAGAAGCGCGGATCCACGTTCGAAGCGACGACATGGCTGATGCTCACCCGCCGGAGGACGCCCGGGACGACGCCCGGAGGGCTGCGGTCGCGCGAGCCGAGCCGGATGTAGATCGCCGAGTTGGTGATATCCCGCATGGTGAGGTTGGAGATGCTCACGTCCTCGAGCGATGCTCCGTCCACCTCCTCCAATGCAAGACCGCAGCAGTAATCGAAGGTGCAATTGGAAATTGCGATATTCTTGTAACCGCCGCTGCCCTCGGTTCCGAGCTTGATGCGTCCGATTGGGCTGCTCGGCACACCGGGCATGCCGCTATTCCGCAGGAATGTGTCGTTCAGGAAGGTTCCTTCGTTGAAGCCGCTCACATGGCAGTTTGTGATGGTGATGTTCTCGCATGCGCGAACGCCTCCGAGGGCGTAGTCGCTCTTCAGGCAGATGCCGTCGTCGATGGGCGAATTGACGCTGCAGTTCGAGACATGGACGTTGTAACAGCTGTTGATGTCCATTCCGTCGCGATTGGTGTCGATCCGGAGATTGTCGATCGTGAAGTTGTCGACGCCGGTGGCGAGAATCCCGAAGTGACCCCCGTGATAGATCGTGAAGTCGCGAAGGGTCACGTTGTGGCATTCCCGCAGGGAGATCGCCTTATTGCCAATTCCGGCCCGCAGGGTGTCCCGCCCCGGGTAGCCGAACGGACCCGGGACGATGGGCGCGGCGTTGGCAGCCTTGGGTGTGGCCGGCGCCTTGGTCCCAGCCGCCCGCTCCTCCGGCGTTTGGTCCCTTAGGCTGCGGGGGCTGCCGCGACTGAGGCCAAGGCCGTAGATCCGGCCGAAACCGACGATGGCGACGTTTTCGATGTGCTCTCCCCAGATGAGACTATTATGAAAGTGGCTGTGCCCGAAGTCCTCATAAGGATCCCACGCGTTGGGCTCGGGCGCATCGTATCCGACGGACAGGTCAGCCGCCGGCTCGGCGGCCAGGATGGTTGCGCCGCGATCGATCAGAAGGGTCACGTTGCTCTTCAGGTGGATCGAATAGCTGGCATAAGTGCCGGCGGAAAAGCGCACCGTGCCCCCTCCGGCGGCATTTGCCGCATCGATCGCCTTGTTGATCGCATCGGTGTCGATCGCCCTGCCGTCGCCGATGGCGCCAAAGGACTTCACATCGAAATATGCGGATGACGGGGCGGTGTTCGGCGTCGTATGGACGTCGCTGACGCTCATGCAGGCGCCCAGGACAAGGGCGGACGCGCCGGCGGCGGCGGGAACCATGTGCTTCATGAAGGAATTCTTCATAGGGGCGGGGTTTTGGCTGTGTGGGGATCTTCCGGCGGAAGGACGATCTGTAAACAGGCTTGTTTCCAGACTTATTCGACCAGTCAGGATCACGCGAGCTTCGAAAGCGATTTGCCGGCCAGCCTGCAAATGCGCCAGTCCGGCATCTTTATGGCTCCAATCGACTCGTAAAACCGGATGGCCGGTACGTTCCAGTCGAGAACCGTCCACTCCAGGCGGCCGCAGCCGCGCGCGCAGGCGAGCCGCGCCACGTACAGGAGGAGGGCGCGCCCTATCCCGCGGCCACGCAAGCCGGGCTCCACGAAAAGGTCCTCCAGGTAAAGGCCCGGTTTTGCCAAGAAGGTCGAATACGTGCTGAAGAAAAGAGCGAAACCTGCCGGCTGGCCGTCCAGAAAAGCCAGGACGCACTCCGCGGCAGGAGGCAGGTTTCCCGAAGGAAATAGGGTGGCAGTCAGCTTTTCCTCGGTCGCCTCGACCTCGTGAAGGAGCTTCTCGTAGGTCGCGAGTCCGCGAATGAAACCGAGAATCACGTGAACATCACCGGGGGCGGCAGGGCGGATTTGCGGCGGCATGGGAGAAACCGCACGCTGCCGGACCGTTGCCTTGGATTCAAGCTCTCCCCCCTTGCGCAGCCCGGACATCGGTGGTTGCAAAGCAGGGCAATCAGGAGGAGCGTGATCACTTTTGAGAAAGCGATTCTATGTTACGACGGATTATTGCGAAGCTGCGCGCCAGCATGGCGCCGGGAACGAAACCTCAAGCACCGGCTGCCGGCGCAAATGCGCCACGGCCCGTGCATCATGCCCGTGCAGTGCGCGGGCAAGGACAGAAGGCGCCGGATAAGCCGGCCGGCGGTGCGCGCGGGCAATACGGCAAGCCGCACGAAGGACAGGCGCGCGGCGAACATCGCGGCGGCGGGCAAAGGAGCCGGCATGGCGGTGGGCGAGGCGGGCCCTCCCGCCAGGGTTTCGGCGGCGGAGGGGAGCGACATTCGCATTCGGAGGGGGGAAGGGGAGGGCGCCGGCCGCGCGATGACTTCGAGCACCCGAGGCAGGCTCCCGTCAAGCCGGCCACGCCGGTTGACGTCCCGAAGATGGACACGGCCTTTTCCCGGCTCGGACTTGCGGACCCGCTTGCCTTCGCAGCCCAGGAGATGGGTTACGTCGATCCGACGCCGATTCAGATTCAGGCGATCCCGGCCGTCCTCGCCGGCGGCGACGTCATCGGCTCCGCCCAGACGGGCACGGGAAAGACCGCGGCTTTCGCCCTTCCAATCATTCAGCGTCTCGGCGCGCACGGGGCGCTCCGATGCCTCATTCTCGAGCCCACGCGGGAACTCGCCCTTCAGGTCGAGGAGGCTTTCCAAAAGTTCGCCAAATTCACGGACCTGCGCGTGACGATCGTCTACGGAGGCGTCGGTTACGGCAAGCAGACGACCGACTTGCGCAACGGAATGGACATCCTCGCCGCGACTCCCGGCCGCCTGCTGGACCACCTTGAGCAGGGCAATTGCTCGCTCGACCGGATCGGCATCCTCGTCCTTGACGAGGTGGACCGGATGCTCGACATGGGCTTCCTGCCGGACGTCAAGAGGATCGTCCAGCGCTGTCCCCGCGACAGGCAGACGCTTTTCTTCACGGCGACATTGCCGCCTGAAATTGAACAGTTGGCGAGCTGGGCCCTGCGCAACCCGACCAAGGTCGAGATTGGACGCCACAGCTCGCCGGCGGAGACCGTGGCGCACGCATTTTATCCCGTCGTCGCATCGCAAAAATTCGAGCTCCTGCAGCTGCTGCTGGAGCAGACCGAGTTGAAGAGCGTCCTGATCTTCTCACGCACCCGCATGGGGGCTGACCGCATTGCCGGCCGCCTGAAGACAAAGAGCCACGCGGTCGGTGTCCTCCATTCCGACAGGAACCAGCGCGAACGCGTCGAGGCGCTCGAGGGATTTAAGAGCGGAAGATTCGATGTGCTGGTGGCCACCGACATCGCCGCCCGGGGCCTGGACATCGCCGGGGTGACGCACGTCATCAACTACGACGTGCCGGAGAATCCCGAGGATTACGTGCACCGCATCGGACGCACAGGCCGCGCCCTGCATACGGGGGACGCCTTCACCTTGGTGACGGAGGACGACGTCCGCGACGCCCGCAGCATAGAGCGGTTCATCGGCACGCAGATCGAGCGGAAGAAGGTGGAGGGATTCAACTATATCTACTCGGCCCTCTTTGACGAGAAGACCCAGGCCGAAGCCGCGCCCAAGCCGGCGAGCCGGCTGCACCGCGGCCTGCGGCGGTGATCTTCAATCGTCCCCGTTGACGACCTTGTAGGCAAGGGCTGCGGCTGTGCCACCGGCCAATTCACTCACGAGATATATCCAGTAGTGGCCCCAGCTTGAGAGCCCCATGAGGGTGATCCCGGTCGCGACTGCGGGATTGAAGGCTCCGCCTGAAACGCCGCCGACGGCAAAGGCGCCGACCATGACGGTCATTCCGATGGCGAGGCCGTAAAACGAGTTGCCGGCCGTGCCCTTGGAGGTGGCCACATTCAGGACGACCCAGGCCAGGGCGAAGGTGAAGAGGAATTCAGCAAGAAGGGCCGCCTTTACGCCGATGGCAATCACCTCCGTTGGTCTTTCGACCTTCAGAAAATGGACGGCCCAGGCGGCGGCGAATGCGGCCGCGATTTGCGCGATCCAATACGGGATGACGTCGCTTGACGGGCACTTGCCGCGCAGCCGGACCGCCAGGGTGACCGCCGGATTGAAATGGCCGCCGGACACATGGCCGCCGGCAAAGATCATGACCATCAGCGAGGCTCCAATCGCGATCGGTGCGAGGGCTCCTGCGCCCGGCGCGATCACCGTGCAGCCGACGGTGAACACGAGGAAGAACGTTCCGATGAATTCGACGATGTATTTTTTCATGGGTTTCGGGGGTTGGATTTCGGGGGCGGGACAAGTGCCTGCAAAGCTTATTGCAGCGGGATGCCGCCTTGTTTCAATCTGATATCTTTATGCAATTGGAAATACCTCCGGGGAATTTTGCCGGTTACATCTTCGACCTTGATGGCACGCTGATCGACACCATGCCGCTCCATTACCGCGCGTGGGACGAGACGATGCGTGCGGCGGGGCTGCCGCAGAAGCTCGACGAGGAGCTGTTCTATTCGTTGGGCGGCATGCCGACCCGGCATGTCGCGGAAATGATCGCCGCGCATTACGGCATCAAGGTGGATACGGACAAGGTGTTTCACGACAAGGAGGCGTTATTTGCCGCGCTGCAGGCCGACGCCAAGCTGATAGCACCCACGGTCGAATTCGCCCGCCGGGCCTTCGCGACCCATCCCATGGCGATAGCTTCCGGCGGCCCGCGCGCCGTTGTCCGCCGATCCCTGGAGCTGACGGGGCTCGCTCCGCTTTTCCGTGTGGTAGTGACACCCGACGATGTGAAACACGGCAAGCCCGCCCCGGACCTGTTTCTCCTTGCGGCGAAGCTCATGAAAGTGCCACCAGGCGAGTGCCTCGTGTTCGAGGACGCCGAACCCGGCTTCAAGGCTGCTCACGCCGCGGGAATGAAGGTCGTACGGGTGCCCAGCCGGGAAAGGAAATGACAGGAGGGTGACTGACGGAACAGGCGGCCCTCCCAAGGAAGGGGAGGCGCAGGAGGTTGGCAGCTTGGGAGACCGGTCAGCCCCGGGCGGCCGCGCGCCGAAGCCGGTCGTTGATCGCCTCGGCGAGTTCGCCACCGCGCGCACGTTCGGCATGGATGAGGCGCCAGGGGCCCGCATCCAGGCTTCTAAGCGTTGCGAAAAGACGGCGTGCGGCGCCGCGGGAATCGCCCTTTTCATCGAGCCAGAAGACGTTCGGGCCCGCGGACGCTGGCGGCCTGCGGACGAACAACCAGGCTTCGTCGCGGGGTGCCTTTGCCGCCGCCGACAGGGACAGCCTCCTGTGCAGAACGATGGGGGTTCTCGGACTGTAGTGCCTTGCGAGCTGCCCCGGGGCCAGCTCGCCGCGATGAGCCTGCGTCAGGCGACGCAACTTGAGGTTCTTCGCGACGGAATTTTTTCGGATTTTCCGCACGGCCACCGGTTGGCCGAGCACCCGGGCGATCGCGGCGCGGCTGATGGCGCCCGGGCGCAGAAGCCGCGGCTTTTCAGGATTGCGAAGGTCGACGATGGTCGACTCCACACCAATCCGGGCCGGCCCTCCGTCCAGGATGTGCCGGATCCTGCGTCCCAGGCCGTGGCGGACGTGCTCCGCAGTCGTGGGGCTGACATAGCCGAAGGGATTCGCGCTCGGAGCCGCGAGGGGGCGTGCCGCGAGCTTGAGCAGGTGGCGCAAGAGCGGATGGGCGGGCATGCGAACGGCTACGCTTGACCGGCCAGCCGTGACGATGTCCGGGATAACCTTCTTCTTCGGCAAGACCAGCGTCAGGGGTCCTGGCCAGAAGGCTGCGGCCAGGAGCCTTGCCGCGGGGTTTGCCTCGGCGACGAGCCCCAATTCCCGCATGGACTGAATGTGCACGATCAGGGGATCCGTCGCCGGGCGGCCTTTCGCCTCGAATATGAGCCGGCATGCCCGTGCATTGAGCGCATCGGCCGCGAGGCCATAAACGGTCTCGGTTGGCACCGCCACCACTTCGCCCGCGCGAAGGCGGCGGGCCAGCATGGCCATGTTGCGGGGCGTTCCCCGGAAGATGCGGGCCATTGGCGTCGATTTCATGAGGAAGGGGGCTTTGCCGCCGATCCGGGCGCCGCGCCATTCATGGGCATTCTGCGGAAGCTTCTGGCACGCTCACAAAAAAAGGCCGGAGCTTGAAGAGCTCCAGCCTTGAAAGTCGTATGTTCTTGGAACGCCGGATGGGACTTGCGCGAACCGGCCGGCATCAGCGGACGCCGTTTCAGCGGCCCATGTTCAAAGCGCGAGCAGGTTGTTCCGGGACTGCTTTATCGTGCGGGTCACTGCGCGCTGGTGCTTTGCGGTAAGTCCGGTGTACTTGCGCGGCAGGATCTTGCCGGTGTCTGTCACATAACGGACCATCAGCTGCGGCTGCGTGAAAGGCAGCTCCGCCGGCGTGGGCGTCTGTTCTGTTTTCTCAGTGGTGCTCATTTATGAAAAGGGTCGCTGATCGTGGAGGGTCGGTTCCCCTTGTCAACGACGCAAATCGGCTTGCGGCCTGCCTTCGGGAGATTACCCATTGTGGGTAATACGTCCCTGTAGCTCAAATGGATAGAGCAGCGGTTTCCTAATTTGAACAGGCCGATTTTCCCCGATTAGCCGGAATTGTCAGGAGTAATCAGGCCGCTCTGATTCAGGCGCTTGCGCGATTTTCGATTAATCCAGAATCATCCCGAAAACGCCGAAATTTGGGCACCGGGTTACAAAAACGGGTTACTTTCTTCCAACGTTGCAATGAGCCGCGACAATGGCTGGCGCGCCTCCTACCCCGCAGGACGCGTGACAGACGCAGCCGTCGGCTCGGTCGAACGTATCGGCCTGTTCATTTGGGCGTGGCCTTAATTTCCACAAGTTTCGTGACTACCGGAATATCGCACGTTGAGTTCACGAGAAAGCGAATTCCTCGACCCTCCGCGTAAGGTCTTGCGGCCGAAAAGAGCTGTTTGATCTTCGCGGGAATCGCGCTGGCCATCGCGAGGGCATATGCCCGCTCGCCCAAAACAATCGCTACTGTAATCTCTTTCTTTTCTGGCGTGAGATAGAGAAGGGTTCTCTTCTTGTGCTGGAGCAGGCATATGTGGCCAAATTCGGACTTGGACGGCTTCCATTGAAGGTCGAGCGAAGAAAATTGCGCTCTTATGCCATCGACGATACCAGCCCAAACGACCTCAGCGGGGCCGAGAACGGCAGCCAACTCGTTAGAAGAAGGAGATTTTACGGGGGCGGCCATATTTGGCCGATCAACGTTGAGGTGAACCGCCCTAACGAGGGCGCGACTCCTGCCCCGCAGGAGGCGTGACCGAGGAAAGGGGTCGGTTCCGACGATTGGTTAGGCCGATTTTTCATACCCGGGATTTCTGCCATGCTTGGCAGACGGATCTTTGGTTACAATGCGGGCACCCGAGCTTCAACGTGACTATCCTAGTGCAGCCGAGAGCAAGGATACCGAACGCAATCGCAAGCCCGACGCGCTCCCAAGAAAAATGGATAATGAGCAGAACCAAACCGCTAACTATTGGAGCGAGAAACACCGGCGCTGCGAAACGCATGTACTTAAAGTAATCACCAAATCGCTTTGTCTCCCGTTTTGAAAACAGAAGAGCCGCCAATCTGCCCTGACCTGAATGACAGGTTTTCCCATAGTACGTACAATGCGTGCATATAAATCGCGGAATGACGAGATACATGCAAACAAGCGAATAGCCAAGATATGCCAAAGCGGCCCATGCGCTGAGCAGGGAGAATATGACAAAACCAAGGCCATAGACCGCTAGCCAAACGGCATTCTCAAGCAATGGCGTGCTCCACGGGTAGTTGTCGTAGTGAATGGGGCCTGGTTTCATTTCGGGCTTAACGCTAGTTTATGCCGCTTTCCGTGCACGAACCAGGCGCATAGCGACGCGAGGCTTACCAAGTTGCAAGTTCTTGGGGACCATTTCTGTTCCGGCCTCATGCCGAGGCGACGCGCACGATTTCGAATTTCGACAAAAGATAGTCTGACAGGGGCGAGCCTCAAGGTCGAATTGATTGAGTCTGCTAATCTAAACCGTTTTCGGATTCGGTAGAATGGCCTGCCGGCTCGAAGGGTTCAGAGCGCCACGCTATCGACGGTCTTTTCATCGTTGCGTCGCTGGGTCGTCAAACAGCGGGCACGGTCTATGGGGCGGAGCGTGGACAGTTATTGACCATGGTAACAAGGAAAACCAGGCAGTGCCTCTGCTCCTGGGAACATCGAGTCTGCGTCAATTACACCGAGGATTAACAAGGAAAGGCGGCTGCGCCGCGCGGATTTGTCGTTAGGGTGGTTCTGTTGGAATTGTTACTATTCTGACAAGGAAGGGCGGCCGGGCGCGCCGTGCTCCGCGCGAACCGCAAGACAGCCCTCGATGGCTTCCCGAATACTCTTCAAAGCCGCTGCCTTTGTCTTTCCCTGGCTCACGCAACCGGGAATGGCAGGACACTCGACACCCAATGAGCCGTCCTCGGCGCGGTCCAATGTCACGGTAAATTTCATCGCAAGGTGAAAATGGGATGATTCTGCCCAATCAAGCGTGGTCCATTGACTCACGTCCCCTGGCCGTCGAAACGATCACGCCGCCTTGTGTACGAGGGGCTTTACTTGCCGTCGGATGCTTGCATGGTGGCGCTCAAATTCCATGAGGTCGTAAGCATTCTGGAGGTTGAGCCAATTCTGTGGCGAAACGTTAAAAAACAGTCCCAAGCGGTATGCGGTATCGGCGGTGATTGCCACCTCTCCTCTAACCAGCCGACTCAGGCGTGATTCCGGGATGCCAGTAGCATGCGCCAAGCGATACCGAGAAAGGCCGAGAGGCGTGAGAAAATCCTCCGCAAGAATTTCGCCAGGATGCGGATTGTGAATGAGCTTCGTTTTCATAATGGGTTTCAATGATAGTCGGTTATTTCAACATCGTGCGCGTCTTTCCCGTCCCAGCGGAAGCAGAGCCGGTACTGAGTGTTGACCCAAATGGCGTGTTGTCCCTCGCGATCTCCTCCAAGAGGATGAAGTTTGTTTCCGGGTGGTATCTTCAGAAAGTTCAGCTCTACAGCGGCGTTGAGTTGGCGGAGCTCGCGCAAGGCGGTGGAATGAATGTTGGCGGGAATTTCCGGGGTGGAGCGGCCCCGCCAAATTATTTCCGTCGCCTCGTCGGCGAAGCTCTTGATCATCGTCGAATGTTAGTTGGAACAATACTTGCGTCAAGCGCAAGTATCACATGTTGAAAAGGGCTACGATTCGGCAGCTTGGGCGGCGAACGTCATCCGATTGGCCATATCGAAGGAATGGGTGTCCCTGAGATGGCCGTAGGTCTTGGCGACGAGGAGACCGCCATCCTTATGGCCGACCCAGGCAGCGATGGTCTTGAAATCGACGCCGGCCTCGATCGCGTTGCTTACCAAATAATGGCGCATGCAGTGATGCGTGAATGTAGCAAGGCCGGCGAGCTTGCACGCCCGTTCCATGGCCTTTGTCGCCTTCCCGATACTGCTTGCGGGCCGTTTCCGTCGTGGCCTAATTACGCTTTGAAGCATCGTCCCTGTAGCTCAAATGGATAGAGCAGCGGTTTCCTAAACCGCAGATCCCGGTTCAATTCCGGGCGGGGATACCACGCCGGGCGAACTCAATTCTTGAATGCGCGACCCACGGCCCCCAGCAATTCGCTCCGGCCGCAGGGCTTCGGCAGCGATTCAGCGATGCCGAGTCCCGCGAGTTCGGCCTGCTTGGCTTCCGAAGCCATGCCCGTCGTCACAAGGGCCCTGATGTCGGGTCGGATTTCGCGCATCTTCCTGAGCATCATGATTCCATCCATCCCGGGCATCATGACGTCGGTCAGGACGAGGGAAATCTCACCGGAATGAAGCCGGAAGAACTCCAGCGCTTCGCTGCCGCTGGCCGCGGCAAACGCGCGATACCCGCAGCGTTCCAGGACGAGGCGCGTGGATTCGCCGATGCTGGATTCGTCATCCACGACCAGGATGAGCTCATTTTGCCCGCGCGGAGCCTTTGCAGCCTCCGCCACAGGCGAACGAGGCTGCTCGGACGGCGCCGCCGGCAGATAGACCCGGAAGGTTGAGCCGTGGCCCGGCTTGCTTTCGACATTCAAGAAACCGCCGTGGCTTCGCACGATTCCGAGCACGGTTGACAAACCGAGCCCGGTCCCCTTGCCGACCTCCTTAGTCGTGAAGAACGGATCAAAAATGCGCCCGATGATTTCCGGGGTCATGCCCTGGCCGGTGTCCGTGACCGTGAGCAGGACGTGCGGCCCGGATTTGGCCGGCGGATTGAGTTGCGCCATGCCCGAATCGACGAACTTGTTTTCAGCGCAGAGCGTGAGCGTGCCGCCGTCCGGCATGGCATCGCGGGCGTTCACGCACAGGTTGAGCAGCACCTGGTGGAGTTGCGTTGAGTCGCCGAGCACGGGCCGCAGCTCCGGATCCACGACCAGGCACAGCGTAATGTTCCGGGGAAACGTCTCCGCCACGATGCCGCGAACCTCGCCTGCCAGCCGTTGCACCTGGACCGGCACGCGATCGCCGCCGCCGCCGCGGCTGAAGGCGAGCAGTTGCTTCACGACATCCGAGGCGCGTTGTGCGCTCTTCTCGATGAGGTCGAGCATTTCCCGGTCCTGGTCGGTTGCCGCGGTTTCCTTGAGCAGCGCCGGCGCCATCAGGACGGGCGCGAGGATGTTGTTCAGGTCGTGCGCGATCCCGCTCGCAAGGGCCCCGACGGACTCCAGGCGCTGCGCGTGCCTCAAGCGCTCCTCCAACTGGCGCCGCTCGGTGACGTCCTCCTTCACCGCGACGAAATGCGTGATCTTTCCGTAATCATCAAGCACCGGGGAGATCGATGCGCTCTCCCAGAACAGCTCCCCATTCTTCTTTCGATTGCAGAAAGACCCGTGCCATTCGCGCCCCGCCTGGATCGTCGCCCACAGGTCCCGATACTGCTCGGGCGTCGTCTGGCCGGACTTGAGCATCGCCGAGGTCTTCCCTCGCACTTCCGCCAAACCGTAACCGCTCACTTCAGTGAAGCGGGGGTTGACGTACTCAATCGCCCCGGTGAGGTCCGTGACGACGATCGAAACCGGGCTTTGCTCGATGGCCCGCGACAGCGAGCGCAGTTCCTCCTCCGCCCGTTTGCGGTCGGTGATGTCGAACAGGATCCCCTGGGAGCCGACAATCTTCCCCGACGCGTCGGATATCGGGGTCTTCGTCACATACATGCAGTACTTGCGGCCGTTGGGCAGGGTCCATTCCTCCTCGAGCTCAATGCGCTCGCCGGTTTTCATGATCCTTTCGTGGTGCGTCTCGCCCTGGTTGAAAATGGCCGCTCCTGTCGCGGACTCAATCCTCCTGGTCCCGCGCCCCGTCAGCTCCAAGCCGATTTGCGAGGCGCTCTTGCCGATGTAGTTCTCCGGTTTCAGCCCGGTGATCCGGCAGAACCACCCGTTGACATAGACGTAGCGCCCGGCGGCATCCTTGCGGAATATTCCGGCCGGCATCAGCTCGACAAGCGAGCGGTAGAGCGCCTGGTTCTCGCGCGCCTCCGACTCCGCCTGCGCCCGCGCCGACGCGTCCCGCTCCCAGGAGGAAAGCTTGCTCCGCAAACCCCAATAGAGCAGCAGCGCCGTCACCAGGACGAAAATCCAACCCTTCAGTATCGACAGTTCGCCGAACAGGCCGCGATTTGGCGCGAATTTCAACAGCGCCATGTCGGATAGGGCTATCCAGGCAAATCCCGCGATTGCGTAGATGAGCGCCGCCCGCAAGGCGAGCCGGGTCAGGGGAGCGCGATTGCCGCGCGGCGTCTCCGATGGATTCGGCGGGCTGGAGCCGGACGGAGGCGCCACGGCAGCCGGCCCCGATTGCGGCTCCTTCGCTCTTTTCATCGGATCACAGGTGCTTCCCGATCGCCTTTTCCAGCGGCTTGCGAATGAGGGTGAAAAGCACGCCGGTGCAGATTCCTATCAGCGCGAGCATGAGGAAGAAGTGCTGCTTCGGCATAGTATTGTAAAACGTTCCCAGGTAACCAGTCAGATAGTTGCCGAAGAAGTTCGAGAGGTACCACATGCCCATCATCATCGAGACAACTCTTTGCGGAGCGACCTTTGTCACAAGCGAGAGGCCGACCGGCGACAGATAGAGTTCGCCGGCTGTCGCGAGAAACGTTGTGCCGACGAGCCAGAATACGCTGCCGCGCGAGCCTTCCGGAACGGCCCAGGCGGCCACGATCATCACCAGATACGCCGAGCCGATCAAATAGTAGCCAATGCCCAGTTTTGAAACGCTGCTGGGCTCCCGGCCCTTCCTGGACTGGTGGAGCCACACCCAGCTCAACATCGGCGCGAAAATGAAGATCATCGCCGGATTGAAAGCCTGAAACCATGACGACGGTATCGTGAACAGCCCCAGAAAACTCCAGTTTGTCCGCTGGTCGGCCCATAACTGGAGCGTGTTGCCCTGTTGTTCGTAGACGGCCCAAAACGCGATGTTCAGGACGCACATCACGATCAGGGAGCCAATGGCGGTCCACTCCCGTCGCGTGAAGGGCTTGTGCGCCCCGCCCCGGGCGGCCTTCTGAACCGGGGATTCGCGCGGCACGAGACCGCTTCCCAGCCAGTAGATCAGCAAACCGAGCAGCATGCCCACGCCTGCCGTCGCAAAGCCCCAGGACCAACCGACCATCTGGCCGAGCGTGCCGCAGACAAGGGGGGAGAAAAAGGCGCCGAGATTGACCCCCATATAAAAGATCGTGAAGGCGCCGTCGCGCCGGGGATCGCCTTCGGGATAAAGTTTGCCGACTTGCGTGGAAATGTTCGGCTTGAAGCAGCCGTTTCCAAGGACCAGGAAAACGAGGCCGAGCAGAAAGGCGCGCTCGCTCGCCAGGAGGAACTGGCCGATCGCCATCAGGAAACCCCCGATGTAAACCGTGCGATACTGTCCGAGGACGCGATCGGCGAGCATGCCTCCGAAGAATGGGGTGAAATAGACAAAGCCCGTGTAGAGCCCGTAGATCTGGGAGCTCATTGCCTGCACGCTCATCGGGTGGAAGATCCACACCAAGATGCGCTCCAAGCCCGGATAACCCCAGACAAGCCCGGCCGTATGGGGATCGGCCAGCAGGTGCTTGGTCATGTAAAGGATCAGCAGGGCCCTCATCCCGTAGTAGGAGAACCGTTCCCACATTTCGGTGAAGAACAGGGCGAAAAGGCCGACGGGATGACCAAACAGTTGCTTGCCGTTTAGCCGACTGGTCACCCAATTGCGCATTTTGCGAGGGGAACGGACAACGCGGCCGCCCGCAATTAAAAATGCATGCGTGCGGCTTCGGCCCGGCGTGCTCACTTCTCGCTCGGCTTCCGGCAGCCGTTGCGTGTATAGGCTACCGTTTACAGATGCTTGAGAGATTTGGAAAAAAAGAGGTGATCGCCGCCTGGGCGTTGATCTTCCTTCTCAGCATTGCGGCCGCCACCTGGGGCGGGCGCCGCGCGCGCATGAGCATGCAGGAGGAATGCGCGGTCCGGGCGGGCGCATTCGCTGCTGCGCTGGATCAGGGGCAGCTTGCGGCGCTCGCCGGGGCGCGGCCGGATGACCCCGCCGCCAACGCCGTGACGGTCCGGCTCGCCCGGCTTCAGGCGTCGGACCCGCGGGTGCACTGGGTTTTTCTGCTTCGGCCCGGCGGGGTTGTTGGGAAGTTCACATTTCTTGCGGGGTCCGCGCAGGCCCTGTCGCCGGGCACCCTCAGGCCGGGGGACGATTATGGCGAGGCATCGCGCTCGCCCGCGCTATTGCGCGCCGCGCGAACCGGACTCGCTTCGGCGGACGGTCCGATCAGCGGCCGGTTCGGGACCCTGTTCGTCGGTTATGCGGCGACCGCCGGTCCGGCGGATGAAATCCTGGGAGTCGAGATCGGCGTTGATGACTGGACCGGCCGGTGGTGGAGCGAGGCCTTTCCATTCGCCTTGTACGCGTGGCTTCTGCTCGGCCTGCCGTTTGGATTGGGCCTCGCAATGCGGGATACGGAGCGGCGCCGCGAAGCCGCCCGAAACCTTTCCGAGGCCATGGAGCAGAACGATTCAGCCGTCGTGATTGTCGATCGGTCGGCACGGATCGAATACGTGAACGCCGGTCTCTGCCAGCAGCTCGGCTATGCAAGCCGGGAGCTGATCGGGCGGAGATGGAGGAAGTTTCATTGGGCCGGGGACGATCCTGCCATCACCGCGGAGATGCTGGCGACGGTCCGCTCGGGAAAGACTTGGCACGGCGAATGGGTCAACAGGCGCAGGGACGGCGAGTCTTATCCGGCGCGCGGAATCGTGACCCCGGTCAAACACCGCGACGGAAGCCTATCCTGTTTTGTGGCGGTGTTCGATGACATGACCCCGATCAAGAAGAACGAGGAAATGCTGCGGGCGGCGGTCGAGCGGGCCGAAACGGGAGACCGGACAAAGGCGCTCTTTCTCGCGACCATGAGCCATGAGGTGCGCACTCCCCTGAACGGCATCGTGGGCTTCACGAGCCTGCTTCTCGACACGGCCCTGAACGCCGAGCAGCGGGAGTACGTGCAGACGATCCAGACGAGCGGCGAGGCGCTCATTCAACTCACGAACGACATCCTGGATTTTACGCGAATCGAGGCGGGGACCCTGAAACTCAAGGAGCAGCACGCCAACCCGCGCGCCGCCGTGGAGGACACGCTGGATCTTTTCGGAGTGACGGCCGCAAGGAAGGGCATAGAGCTCCTGCATTGGATCGAAGACAACGTGCCGGCGGTCGTCCAGGTCGATGACGCCAGGCTGCGCCAAGTGCTCGGCAACCTGGTTTCCAACGCAGTCAAGTTCACTTCGAAGGGCGTTGTGGAAGTGACGCTGAGGGCGGAGAGAGAGGGAGATGCTGAGCCCGGCCGCTGGAAGCTTTTCTTTGCCGTTCGCGACACGGGAATAGGCATTGCTCCGGAAAATTATGACCGGCTGTTCAAGCCGTTCAGCCAGTTGGATGCGTCGATCACGCGCCGCCACACCGGCACGGGTCTCGGGCTGGCGATTTCCCGCAACCTGGTGCAGATGATGGGAGGAGAGATCCGGATCGAAAGCTCGCTCGGTCAGGGTTCGGTTTTCTCCTTTATCATCCCGGTCGAAGCCGTGTCCGGAATAGTTCGCACCGTGCCGGAACTGAGCCCGTTCCCGGTCGCCCTCTGCGCAGCGCCCGGCCCTTTCCGTGACGAATTTTCACGGCTTGCCAGGCGCTGGCGGCTGCCGCTGACGGAAGGCGACAGCCCATCCGTGTTTCCGGAAAGGCCGGGAGAGATTGCCTTTGTGGAACTCAACCTGGGGCGGGCGCGCCAATTGGCGGCCGGCCATGCGGGATTGCTGCCATGGCCGCCCCAAAGGGCGTACGCAATCGTGCCCATGGGCCTTGAAAACGATGTGCGCTCGGCGCTGCGGACCCATTTCTACCAGGTTATCAACAAGCCGCTGCATCACGATGCGATGATGGGTCTGCTGATTGGGATTAAACCGTCGGAGGAGAGGGGGAAGGCGATCCCGCGAAATTTCGGCGTCAACGTGCTTATCGTGGAGGACAACCTGGTGAACCAGCGGCTCGTGCAAAGGCTGCTCCTGAATCTCGGATGCACAACCGCGGTCGCGGGCAACGGTCTGATTTGCCTGGAGATGCTGTCCCAGGCGAAGGAACCCTTCGACTTGGTGCTCATGGATCTCCACATGCCGGAATTGGACGGTTTGGGCGCAATCAGCAGGATCCGAGGAGGGGAGGCGGGGAGCGGAGCCGCGTCGGTTTGGATCACGGTGCTGACCGCCGATGCAAGGCCCGAGCAGAAGCAAAAAGTGTTTGCAGCCGGTGCGAATGATTATCTCGTCAAACCGGTCAATCTCGCGGAGCTTGCGGCGAGCCTGCGCCTCCACGCGGACAGCCGGCGGCGGCGGCCCGACGACCAGAATTCAACGAAGAGCAATCCATGAAGAATAGATCGATAGTCATCGCCTTCGCCGCCCTGACATCCCTTTTTGCTGCAGGATGCGGCCATCTCGACCTCACTCCGGAGGGCAATCCGAGCCGCGTCTTGACGGGTGTCGTGGATTTCAACAATGAGGCCACGCTGGCGGCCGATTCGGTCGTAGTGATTCGGGTGGTCGATCCGACCGGAATCACGGAAACGCCGCCCGCGCAGGTGCTCGGTTCGCCTTCGGCAGCCCAATCGACGGCTGGCATGCCGCCCAAGGTCTTGGGAGAGCAGGTCATCCGCAATCCCGAGCGCACGCCCATTCCATTCCGGATCGAATACACGGCATCCGACGAGCAACTTCGACGCGGCCTCAACATAGAGGCAAGAGTCTCGTCTGGCGGCAAGTTGCGTTGCATCAACGTGAACAGTTATTCAGTCACGCTGGGTAGTGTGGGCGACCCACACACGATCTCGGTTGAGATGGTCAAGTGAGGGGTCGTCAGGTTCGGCTGATTCGATTAAGGTTTGTTATAACCATGTTAAGGATTTGGAATAGCCATGTGTATGGCTATTCCATGAGTGGACGTTCGTGGGCGGTCCGCACCCCGCGATTCCGACCCACCAAAACGAGCAACGCATCCTTAATCATGAAGAAATCCACACGTTTCATCGTCACTGCAGCAGCCATGGCGGGCCTTTACGCCGGTGCTCTCGCCGCCCGCACCTACGCCGCCGACGACCAGGCGGGCACATCGGATCAGACAAAGAAGGACTCGACAACGAAGCACGATTGCAAGGGCAAGAACGACTGCAAGGGCCAGGGGAGCTGCAACTCGGGCGATAACGGCTGTGCCGGCAAGAATTCCTGCAAGGGCAAGGGCGGCTGTGCGAGCAAGAGCGACGACAAGAGCAACGACAAGGGCGCCAGTCCGAGCGGCGCGTTCGTCATCTTTTCTTGAGTTTTCCAGGAGCGTGACGCGGCCGGCAAGCGTGTTGCCGGCCGCTTTTCATTGATGCCCGCAAACCGATTCAACGGATTCAACGATTACGGGATTGGAATAGGGCTGCGCGTGCCGCATTACCGGCACATTCTGGAGAGAAAGCCGGTCGTCGATTGGTTTGAGATCATCTCCGAGAACTTCATGGTCGACGGCGGGAAACCGCTCGAGGTGCTGGACCGGATCCTCGAGCAGTACCGCGTCGTCCAGCACGGTGTGTCGATGTATTTCGGGTCGGCGGACCGGCCGGATCGCGCGCACTTGCGGAAGCTGAAGGCGCTGGTCAGGCGGACGAAGACGCGGTGGCTCTCGGACCATCTCTGCTGGGGCAGCGTGGATGGCACTTTCACGCACGATCTCCTGCCGATGCCCTACACATTTGCGGCTGCAAGACGAACGGCTGAGAAGATCCGCCAGGTGCGCGATTACGTGGAAGTGCCGATCTGCGTCGAAAACGTGAGCAGCTACGCCGAGTTCCACGCATCGGAAATGACGGAATGGGAGTTCCTCACCGAAGTCGTCGAGCGCGCCGATTGCGGGATCCTCCTGGACGTGAACAACATCTACGTCTCATCGAAAAACCACGGCTTCGACCCGTACGATTACCTGAACGGGATTCCCCACAACCGCGTCGGCCAGATGCATGTTGCGGGCCACACGAAATTCGAAAAATACATCCTGGACACCCACGACCACCCGGTGCTCGACCCGGTGTGGAAGATGTATGCCCACGCGACCCGGTTATGCGGCGTGACGGCGACGCTGCTCGAATGGGACGACAAGATCCCATCCTTCGACGAGGTGCACAACGAGGCCCTGAAGGCGAACCAGTTCATCGACGGAGCCAGGCAGCATGCGCGAGCCGTCTAGAAATTCCGCCGTTCGGCAGCGCCGGCCCGTCCGTGGCAATCGCCAGCCGGAGGCAAAAGCGGGACTCCGCCCGCCGCCCGTGCATGCCCCAAAGCGGCTGCAATCCACGGCCGACCTGCGCCGCCTCCAACGCCTGATGGCCCACGCCCTGGTGCGGCCGCTCACCCGCGATGGCGGACTGCAGCGGAATTGGATCGACGGCCGGCCGACGGCCGAAGTGGCCGCAGAATTCATCAAGCCGAACGGGCGGCTGACCTCCTTTGAGCGGCTGGAGATCTACAATCGCATGTATTGGTACCGGCTGATCCAGTGCGCAAGCGACGATTGCCCCGGACTTCGGGCTTTGCTTGGCGAGAGCAGGTTCGGCCGGCTCATTCGCGCCTATCTCGCGAAATGCCCGTCCCGTTCCTTCACGCTGAGAAATCTCTGCTCGCGGCTGCCGGGATTCATCCGCGAAGAGCCCCGTTGGACAAGGCCGCGGACGGCCGCGGCCTTTGACATCGCGCGTTTTGAATGGGCGCAAACGGTGGCCTTCGACGGAGAGGCGCTGCCCACGCTCGAACCCGAAGCGCTGGCGCGAGCCGCGCCGGGCGGGCTCCGTGTCGGGCTGCAGCCCTACCTGTCGCTTCTCGCCCTGAAATACCCCGTCGATGAGTACGTGATCGCGGTCAAGCGCCGGGATGCGCTCCGAGGGGAGGCGAGCCATGCGATCGAAAGCAGCCACGCCGCCGGCCGGCTTCGCCAGGTGCGCGCGCCCAGGCGGAAGGCCGTTCATGTGGCGGTCCACCGGCACAGCGGCAAACTCTACTACAAGCGGCTCTCCCTCACCGAGTTTCGGATCCTGGAGGCGCTGCATGCGGGCCATCCGCTGGACCGGGCTGTGGCCGCCGGCGGAAGCAGGATCCAGCCGGGGAAAATCCGGCAATGGTTCTCCCTTTGGGCGAAACTGGGGTGGTTTTGGAAAGGGCATTCCTCGTCACGAGCCTGCTGATTCTGGCTTTCGGACCGGGAAAGTTTTCGCTCGACGCGCTGATCTTTGGGAAGACGTCCTCCCAGACTCGCGCTTCGCAGTGACCTGCGCTCCGGATCAGGGCGAATCCGCCGGGGGTGTGGCGGAAGGCTCCGCGGCGGTCCGCGCAGGCCCGCAAAGGTCCTCGTAGGCGTACACGAGCGCCCCGTAGATGAGCGGCATCGCCACAAACACTCCGACGATCAGGAGCGCCAAACCCAAAAGGGCGAAGACAAACCCGAGGAGAAGGAGCCCGAAGACACGCCACCATTGCGCCGTGATGACGCGCCGGCTCACCTCCAGGGCCGCCCAAAAATCGAGCTTTTGGTCGACGATCAGCAACCAGGTGAAGGTGTAGGCAACAACCAGATAGATGCCCGGCAGGACGAGCAGGATAAAGCCGCAGGCCATGAGGAGTCCGCCGACCAAGCCGCCCAAAGCGAGCGGCAGGAAGGCGGTTGTGAATCCCGCAAAGGCATCGCCCAAAACCGTCGGCTGGCCGCGAATCTTCTTGAGGAAGTAGAATTGCAAACCGCCGATGAACACGTTGCCGACGATGCTGATCAGCACGAGCTCGGGGATTTGGCCCAATCCAAAATAGCTTAGCAGGGCGGTCGCCTCTTCCATGACAAAGACAAGGGTCGTGACGCCGACCAGCGGCCAGAAATTGGCCTTCAACAATTCCCAGCTTCGCTCGAAACAACGCGAAACATCTAGCTTGCCCGGCCTGGCCTTCATTTCCTCGGCGATCCTCTCGGCGCCGACCTTGTGGATCGGGCCAACCGGCGTGGACGCGCTCGCGCCGGCGTCGGCAAATTCAGAAAAATCCCCCAGGCTCTTCCAATCGTCCGTTCCAAGAGCCTTGGCGCGAGTTTCGAGATTGGCGCGCCCCGCCGCGATCCAGCTCCGCACCTGCCCCGCTGTGACCGGCCCGTATTCCTTCCCGTCGCCTCCGATGATGGTGTACATGGCTGTAGGCGAGACCAGAACACACCGCAGCAACCGCGTCAATCAGCGCGGGACGGCGCCTAGGACGCGGGCGGTTCGCCGCAAGCGCGGGCGACAGCATGGCGGGCGATCGTGCAATCGTAGCTGGCCTGCAGACGGGCCAGCTCCGCCGCCCGGGCATTGCTCTGGGCGTCCAGGAGTTCAAAATTTGTGATGACGCCGTTGGCGTAGCGCGTCTTTGCGAGGTTCAGGGCCTCCGCCGCCTGGGCGACCAGCGCATCCGATTCGGCAAGCCGGGCAATGGACGCCTTGAGGTCGGACAGGGCGTCCGAAACGTCGGTTACTATGGTCCTGTGCAGCTCATCCACGCGGGACTGCGCCGCGCGGAGGTCGGCGCGCGCCTCGATCCGCTGGCCGGTGATGCGCTGGCCCGTGAAGATCGGAACCGAAACGCTGACTCCGGCGGTCACGTAACCCCGGCTGGCGTACATCTCGGGCAGCTGCCCGTCCTCGACGCCGGCCGCGGCATTGGCTGCCAGGGTCGGGCGATTCTCGCGATTTGCGGCATCGAGCCTTTGATTCGCCCCTTCTGCGGAATCGCGGGCGAGCTTCATTTCGGGACGATTCCGCAATCCGGCGGCAATCGTGGCGGACAGATCCGGCGGCTCGCCCGGAACGCCGAAATCCCCGGCCAGGACGAGGGGCGCGCCTGGCTCGCATCCGAGCAGCTGGCGCAGAACGGACTCCTGCTTTTCCAATGAGGCCCGGGCGTCGGTCCGGTGGTTGTGCGCGTTGGACAGCCGGACCTGCGTCGTCAGGAGGTCAAAGCGGGTGGCCGTGCCTCCGTTGAATTTCTTTTCCGAGATCCGGAAGGCTTCGTCGAGGGCGCGGATCTCCTCATCGGCAACGGAAACCGATGAACGGAGCAGGAGCACGCCATAGTAGGCCTGGATTGTCTGGTAGCCGAGCTGGCTGCGCGCCTGTTCTAGCGCGTCCCTTGCGGAGATCTCGCCGGTTCGCGCGAGCGCGACCAGGGCGTCCGTCCGTCCGAAGTCGCTAAGCAGCTGCCGGACGCCAACCCTGGCCTCATAGCTGTTCGCAATGGTCTCATAAAGCGAAATCCCCGGGATCGATACGTAGGGGCGCAGGGACAAATAAGTGTAGGCGGCATCCGCGGAAATCTGGGGCAGACGGTCGGCCTCGCTTTGCATCGTTCGGCCGCGGGCTGAGTCGACAGCCGCCTGCGCGGCGGCGAGCGAGGGATATCGGGCGAGGACGGCGTCCAGCGTCTGGGCGAGCGTTAGAGGTGAGGGCGGCGCCGGCTCGTCGGCCCGGATGGGAGACCCGATCGCAAGGGAGAGGAGGAGCAGGGCTGGAATGGGTTTCATTGGAAGTCTTTCAACTGAATTCGACAGCGGGCCGGCCCGGTGGATGCCGCGCGACCTGCCGGCGATCGCCAGTAAAGGCCGGCAAACGACGGCAATCAAGGCGATCAAGCGGTGCCCGTCGAGTCGAAGACGTGCGCCAGTGGAAGCTCACGCCATTTCCCCGGGGGAAGATCCCCGAGCGTGAGGTTCCCGAAGCTCTCGCGGTGCAGCGAAACCACCGTGAGCCCCTCGCCGGCAAACATGCGCCGCACCTGGTGATGGCGGCCCTCAACGAGCGTGAGTTCGGCGCACCGGGATCCCAGCCAGCGCAGGAAGGCCGGACGGCATGGGGTCGCCTCGTCGGCAAGGACAAGCGTCCCGCGGGCGAATCGCGCCGCGATTTCATCCGCCCGGGCAGGGGAAACGTCGCGGTCCAGGACTGCGGAGTAAACCTTGGGCACCTTTTGCTTTGGCGAAGTCAGCCGGTGGACAAGCATTGCCTGGTCGGTCAGGAGCAGCAGCCCGGTCGTTTCCCGGTCCAGCCTGCCGACGCTCGTGACCGGGGGATTTCGCCGCAGAAACCTCTCCGGGATGAGGTCATAGACCCTCGGCCCCTCGCGCGCGTCGTGCGAACAGACGACGCCAGCCGGCTTGTGCAGGAGCAGGAGAAGGCCGTCCGGGTGGTCAGGCGGTTCTCCATCGATACGGACGTCGGCCGGATTGCACTTCATCGCGGGATCGCTGGCTGCGCGGTTGTTCACAGACACGCGGGCGGATTCGATCCAGTCCCGCGCCTCCCGGCGGGAGCAATAACCGAGGCTCGACAGAAGCTGATCGAGCCGGCGCGCTTTCCCGCCGCGATCGCGCGTTGGCTCGGTGCGATCGGGCGGTTTCAGGCGTACCGATCCTCCGTCCACGGGTCGGCCGTGTTCGAATAGCCCCGAACTTCCCAGAATCCGAGTTTGTCCTCGGCAAGGAAGGCGATCCCGTTCACGAACTTGGCGCCCTTCCACGCGTATAGTTTTGGGATGATGACTCTCGCCGGACCGCCGTGCTCCAGGCGCAGGGGGGTGCCGTCGAATGAGGTGGCGACCAGGACGTCGTCATCGAGGCAGCGTTCGAGCGGCACGTTGGTCGAATAGCCGTCATTGCCCGTGAAATAGACAAATGCGGCCTCCGGCCGCGGCCGCGCCAGTTCGTACAGCGTCGTAAAGGCCACCCCTTTCCATCGGCAGTCGAACTTCGACCACGTGGTCACGCAGTGGAAATCGCTGACGTCCTCAACCTGCGGCAGGGCGTTGAACTGCGGCCAGGTCAGTTCGCAGGAGTTTTCCACGAGTCCGCCGAGGGACAGCCTCCATTTTTCGAGCGGAATGGCGGGCTGAACACCCAAGTCGAGCACCGGAAAGCCGGTCGTGAGCTTCTGGCCGGGCGGGAGGCGGCCGGTGGCTGCGATGGAACGCGCGACGCGGCCGAGAGCCTTCTGTTTTTCGGCCCAACGCTGTTTCGCCTCGATATAACGCGCCTTCGACATGCGGCGAACATAAGGCGTACGCCCGGGCGTGCAAGCCGACGCCGATTCTAGGCGCCTTCCTGGAGCGCCGTGGCGACGGCGGCCCGCCGACGGCGGTAGTAGATCGACATCCCTCCCTGGTAGATCACGGTGCCGATGCTGACGGCGCTCCAGAGGGTTGCATTGAAAAGGCGCACGGCATCGTCGGGCGTCAAATTCGCCTCGGCCGCCGCGCTCCGCAATTGGGCAAGCTGTTCGGGCGTGTACAGGCTCCTGAAGACAGCCTTTGTCTCGGGGATCGATATGTGATTCAGGCGGTACCACGCGTAGGCGAGGACCAGGGCCATCAGGAACAGCTGGCTGGCGACCAGCCAACGCATTCCCTTTTCCTTGCTGTTTCGCAAAAGTCCGGCCCCATGCAGTTCCATGGTGCCGGCCGCGGCGATCGCTATGCCCGTGCCGGCGCCGGTGACATCGTGGGCGGCGGCGGCGATCAGGGCAAACGCGCCCGAGAGGACAAGGACGATCGTGCCGTCAAATTGCGCCGTCCGCAGGACGCGGCGGAGGATTTCGGCGGGAAGAAGGGGAGGTGTTCTTGGCAAAGTGGTGGGATTGCCAGTCCACCCCTTCGCCGCCTTCGGGCAACCTGAATCTGTCGTCGGATTCGCCGCAACGAGGCCGATGGCGCCGACCGGCCCGGGCAACCATTTCCATTTGCAAGATCGGAACCGCAGAGTACGGTACGCGCACCCCAAGGAAGATTCCCCAATGACAAGCACGCCAATCTCCGTATTGCTGGAGCGCAAGAACGCTGAGGTCTGCTCCGTGAGTCCGACCATGACGGTTGCGGAGGCCGTCGCCGAAATGAATCGGCATCGCATAGGATCCGTCGTTGTCCTCGATGGAGGACGCCTCGCCGGAATCTTCACCGAACGCGACGTGCTTCGGCGCGTCGTGGGCGCGGGTGTCGATCCGTTGCGGGCCACCGTCGCCGAAGTGATGACGGCGGACCTGGTCACCGTGACGCCGGCCACGACGGTCGATGAGGCGATGGAAATATTCACCGAGAAGCGGTGCCGGCATCTTCCCGTGCTGGAGAACGGACGCCTGGTCGGGGTTCTTTCGATCGGCGATGTAACCCGGTGGTCCGTCGAATCCCACCGCGCCGAGGCCGAGCAACTGAAGAATTACATCGCTGGCGGCTTCTCGGCATAGCCATTGCCCGGCGTGTGCCCCGTCGGAGCATGCGGATGACAGTCGGGTTCGCTGCGGGCCTTCGGGAATCGAGCCATCCCGCACCCATGGGACTCATCGACACACACGCACATTTGGACTCGTATGCCAGGCAGGGAATCCTGGAAGACGTGCTTGCGCGCGCGCGGAGCGAAGGAGTGGAGGCGATCATCGCGATCGGGACAGGCGTTGACGACTGGAACTTCAACAGGGATCAGTCGCTGGCCCATCCGCAGGCGGTTCATTACACCGTTGGACTTCACCCGTGTGCGGTGGATGAGGGTTGGGAGGCTGCCGTGGCGCAAATCGAGGGTTTTTGGAAGGCCGGGATCGCTCCGGACAGCGTTGAAAAGGGAATTTGCCCGGTTGCGCTTGGTGAGTGCGGACTGGACCGTTTTCATCTTCCCAAGGATGTGGCTGGGGCGGAGAGGATCTTCTCCTGGCAGAAAGCCGCATTCGCAGCCCAGCTTGCCGTGGCGCGACGGCTCGGCTGCCCGGTTGTCGTCCACTCCCGGGGAGCCTTTTCCGCGTGCGTTGAAATGATCGAGGCGAGCGGGGTTGATTGGTCGCGGATCGTTTTTCACTGTTTCAGCGAAGGTCCGGATGAAATCCGCGAGCTGAACCGGCGCGGTGCGCGCGGTTCGTTCACCGGAATAGTGACCTACAAGAACGCGGAGAATGTCAGGGCCGCGGTCCGCGCCCAAGGCATCGACCGGCTCATGGTGGAAACGGACGCGCCGTACCTTGCGCCCGTGCCGCATCGCGGCAAGACCAACGAACCGGCATTTGTGCGGCATACGGCGGAATGCGCGGCAGGTCTTTTCGGCATCCCCGTTGAAGAGCTGGCGGAAAGGACAACCCGCAACGCGCGCGCGTTCTTTCCCATGGACGGGTGACTCCGTCCCGGCCCGGCAATATCCGCCCTTCCGCCCCGCATATTGCGAAGGCACCTCTACGCCTCGTCGAACTTGCGCGCGAAAAGCTGTTCCAACTCCGTCAGCATGGCCGCCGCATCGTCGCCCGTTGCCAGAAACTTGACCTTGGAGCCCTTGCCGGCGGCGAGCATCATCAGGCCCATGATACTCTTTCCATTCACCTGCTCTTCATCCTTTTCAACGAAAACCTCGGCTTTGAACTTGTTCGTGATCCGGACGATCATCGCGGCCGGGCGGGCATGAATGCCCATCTTGTTCTGCACGACCAACTCCTTGACAATCTGTTGTCCAATCGGAGTTGGTTCGGCTTTGTCCATGGAAGAGTGCGGAGCGCCCGGCGGCCGGGTGAAGATGCAGTTGGAGGAAAAATCCGCCAGGTCGGGCCGGCTTGCAACCTAATAACCGGCTGCCACGATGCAAGAGCATGAGCCGTGCCGCGATCATAGTGCCCTGCCGACTCGAATCCACGCGCTTTCCACGAAAGCTCCTGCACCGCATCCGGGGGAAGCCGCTGCTCCTGTGGGTTGCCGAGAGAATCGCTTCGCAGGCGCCGGATCATCCCCTCTATTTTGCCGTGGACCACGAACTTTTGCGCGGATGCGTCGAATCGGGCGGTTTTCGGGCGATCATGACGCGATCCGACCATGCGAGCGGAACGGACCGGATCGCCGAGGCGAACCGGAAGATCGGTGCCGAACAGGTCATCAATATCCAGGCGGATGAGCCGCTGGTGTCTGCGGGCCAGATCAGGCTGCTTGCGGAATTGATCGCGGGCCCATTTGAGGTGGCCACGCTGGCCACCCCCTTCAGGACGGCCGGGGACTTCAACAATCCAAACCAGGTCAAGGTCACGTTCGCCCGCGACGGCCGGGCGCTTTCCTTTTCCCGTTCGCCGATTCCCTATGCCCGGGATTGCAGCGGCCGGGTCGATGACGAGTGGGTGAGGACGCATGCGTGTTTCCGCCACCTCGGCCTATACGCCTACAAGGCGGGATTCCTTGAGCGGTTTTCGGGACTTCCCGCCGGGCGCCTCGAACAAATAGAAAAGCTCGAGCAGTTGCGCGCGCTCGAGAACGGCCATGCCATCACGGTGGGCACCACCGACGACCCTGCGATTGGAATCGACACCCCGGAGGACGCGGAAAGGTTCGATCGCCTTCTGCCCTAAATCTTCCCCTGCTTCCGCTGCTCGATCAGCCTGTAGAAATCGACAAAAAGGGGGTCTGCGTCGTTGGGCCCCGGCGCGGCTTCCGGATGGTACTGGACGCTGAACACGGGGAGGGAGGCGTGGCGAAGGCCCTCCACCGTCCCGTCGTTCAGGTTGATTTCCGTGATTATGGCGCCGCGGCTTTCAACGCTCTTGGGATCCGTCGCAAACCCGTGGTTCTGCGCTGTGATCGAGACGCGGCCGGTTTCAAGGTTCTTCACCGGCTGATTGCCGCCGCGGTGGCCGAACTTCAGCTTGTAGGTGAACCCGCCCAGGGCGTGAGTGATCATCTGGTGCCCGAGGCAGATGCCAAAAACAGGATATTCGGGAATGAGTTCGGTGACCGTCTTATAGATGTACGGAAGCGCGGCCGGATCCCCGGGGCCATTGGACAGGAAGATCGCATCCGGCCGGTGCTCGGCGATCTGCCCGGCGCCGGCCGCCGCGGGAAAGACCAGAACGTCGAAGCCATGGCGCACGAGCTTGCGGAAGATGGAATACTTCGCCCCGTAATCGAATGCCGCGACCTTGAAACGGCGGGCGGGAGGCTGAACGGAGCCGAAGGAGGTGCCAATCGGCACGTAGGCCCTGTTGTGGTTCGCCGCATCATCCGGAAGCCAGACAAACGGTTCCGCGCAAGTGACGTCCTTGACGTAATCACTGCCCGCCATGTTCTGACATCCCCGGGCCCGCTGAACAGCCTCGGCGCCGCTCATGGGAAGGGTGCTCAGGCAGCATCTCATGGAGCCATCCACCCGGAGCTTCTTTGTGAGAGCCCGCGTATCGACTTCGCTTATGCCGGGGATGCCATTCCTGCGCAGATAATCGCCCACCGAAAGGGTGGCCCGCCAGTTGCTGACGACCGGCGAGAGCTCCCGAACGACAAATCCGCTCACCTTGGGAACGGCGGCTTCGGCATCCTCATCGTTGACGCCCGTATTGCCGATTTGAACGGCCGTCATCGTCACAATCTGCCCAAAATAGGAAGGATCCGTTAGGATCTCCTGGTAACCGGTCATCGACGTGTTGAACACGCATTCGCCGGCGATTACGGCCTCCGCGCCAAACGCAAGGCCGCGAAAGACGCTGCCGTCTTCCAGGGCAAGGATTGCAGGCTTGGCTGGGGCGCCGTCCGGGGACGGCGTTCCGGCGGCCGCGGACGAAACTCCCCCGCAAGCGTCGGACAATGCTTTGGTGGGTTCCGACATCAAGGGAGGACGAAAAGGAACCGCGGGGCGCCTGCCAAGGGTATTCGGATTTGCCCGCGCAACAAACCGCCGGCAGGGGCTCGTCCCCGGTGCCGGCGCCCGTTCCTTGTGGCAGATCCGAACCTCGAAGACTTATTAGATATTAATCATTAATAACATAGGTATGACCATTTGACACTGGGGCGACGATCCACGTACATATGCCCTTCGCACGCCGATGCCCTACACCGAAGACCGATCCGCATGGTTTGATGGCCAGGGGCTTTGGCAGCATATTCCCCAGGCGGACTGGAATGACTGGACTTGGCAGCTCAAGAACCGGCTGACCACGGTTGAGCAGCTTGAGCAATACATGACCCTGACTCCGGAGGAAAAGGCCGGCTGCGCCTTTGCAAGCCATAAGCTTGCGCTCGCGATCACTCCCTATTTTTTCAACCTGATCGACCGCGCGTCTCCGGACTGCCCGCTGCGCAGGCAGGTGATACCCCGGTCCGAAGAAAGGATTGTAAGCGAGGAGGAAACTCTCGACTCGCTGGGAGAGGATGAGCATTCGCCGATTCCCGGCCTTGTTCACCGCTATCCGGACCGCGTGCTGTTCCTTGTGACGGACCGGTGCGCTGCGTACTGCCGCTATTGCACCCGCAGCCGGCTCGTGTCGAACGCCCAGGACTATAACTTCCACCCGGAGTTTGAGAGGGGGCTTCGGTACATCGAGGCGCACACGGAAATAAGGGACGTGCTGCTTTCAGGGGGCGATCCTCTGCTTCTTTCCGACAAGAAGATTGAACATCTCTTGAGCCGCCTGCGTGCGATTCCCCATGTCGAATTCATCCGCATCGGCTCGCGGATTCCCGTTTTCCTGCCGCAGCGCATCACGCCGGAGCTTTGCGCGATTTTCAAGAAGCATGGCCCGGTTTGGATGAGCATCCACGTGAATCATCCGAAGGAATGCACGGCCGAGCTGCGCTCGGCGTGCGAACAGCTTTCCTTTGCGGGCGTGCCGCTCGGAAACCAGAGCGTGCTGCTGCGGGGCGTCAACGATGACGCCGAAGTGATGAAGGCGCTCGTGCACCGGCTTCTCCGCATGCGGGTCCGGCCGTACTACCTCTATCAGATGGATCTGATCACGGGCGGAAGCCATTTCAAGGTGGATGTGCGCAAGGGGCTGGAGATCATCCGGGCGCTGCGCGGGCACACGTCGGGCTACGCTGTCCCGCAGTACGTCATCGACGCCCCCGGTGGGGGCGGAAAGGTGCCGATCAATCCGGACTACGTGGAAAAGATAACGGACGAGGAAGTCATATTCAGAAACTACGAAGGCCGCGTGTTTCGTTATCCCCTCAAGAGCACCCCTGTGCGACAGCCGGACAAGTCGCCTGCGCATCCCGAAATCGAGGTTCCGGCGATCCTGCAATAGGTCCGCCGGCCGATTTGGAAGATGGCCGGACTGGTCCGGCTCCTCTGTTTGCTACCGGCGCCGGTGTGACGAACGGCACGAGATTAATTTCGTAACTAGTTTATTGTTAAATTATTAGATAACTATTAATGAACGGATGTTTTTTTCGCAATTTTTTGAGCGTTTTCAACAGACACGCGTCTACCTCTGCGTAATCACACCGTTCGCAAGAATGGTGAATGTTTGTAGTTCTTACGGTTTGCTTGGTGTTAGGTCACACGGGGCGCCTCGCGAGGGGCGCCTCTTGTGTTTTGGGCGATTGGCGCGAGCCGGTTGCACGCCGAAGCGGGATGCCGGTGGCAAAAACGGAATTGCCCGCTGAAGCACGGCGCGGTGGAATGCTACAAGACGCTTTTGAACAGAATGTTATGCGTCATGGCGTTTCCGTCACCATGGAACAATCGTCTCTTGAATCGTGACTAAGCTACGTAACTTCAATTTACACCCATGAGCCAGCACTCAAGATTCGTCTCCATTCTGATTTTATCCGCCCTTTGCGCAGGTTGCGTGGGCACGGGCCCCAATACGCAGCAGGGAGCTGTCACCGGCGGCGCCATCGGCGCCCTTACGGGAGCAATCATCGGCAATAACAGCGGTGGCCGCAACGGATTTGCCGGCGCCCTGATCGGCGGCACCATTGGCGCCATAGCCGGCGGCACCATCGGCAACAGCATCGATAACGAGCGCAACACGCTCTACACTTCGGAATATCAGGCGACGACAAGGGTCGTGGTCCAACAGCCGCCTCCGCCCTCGCCTCCAGCCCAACCTGAAGTGGTCGTGATGCAGCCCAGGCCGGACGCCATCTGGATCCCGGGTTATTGGGACTTCAACGGCGTCCAGTATGTCTGGATCGGCGGCTTCTGGGCGATTCCCCCGCCTTACCATCACCAATACATGGCCGCGCACTGGGCAAACCGCGGGGGCTCCTGGGTCTATATACACGCTTACTGGCGCTAGAGTTTGCGCCCCGGTTTCGGGCTCGATGACCAGGCGGCGGCAGGTCTTGCCCGCGGCCGCCTCCGTGCTTTGAATGGTGCGGAATGATTTCATTGCACGAAGGCCGGGGGTCCGCTCGAAAGAAGCCTGCGGAGCGGGTCTACCAGTTGCACTTGAAGGTGGCCGGATGCCGGCCGCAAATCTGGCGCAGGCTGCTTGTGCGCGAAACCATGTGGCTCTCGCGACTGCACGATGCGATCCAGGTGGCCTTTGACTGGTATGATTATCAGACCCACTCCTTTTCATTCGGGGATTTGCGGTTTGGCAATCCGGTCAGGAAAGACGATGTCACGATCGAGGACGATCGCGATGTGACGCTGGCCGACGTGATTCCCGGCCCGCATGCCCGGTTTCTGTATTCGTATGACTTTGACGAGGGTTGGCGGGTTGAGATTGCCGTCGAGCAGCAGCTGACGCTCAAGAAGGCGGCCGCCTATCCCCGGTGCACCGCTGCGGAACGGGCGGGTCCGCCCGAGGATTGCGGGGGGGCGGAGGCCTATCTCGACATGCTTGCCTGCATCAAGGAGCCCCACACCGATCTCGGACGGGAGTGGCTCGAATGGCTGGGGCCCGGCTACAATCCGGACTTCTGCGACCTGGAGAAGGTCAATCGGGCTCTCGGAAAACTGCGGCGATGACCTGGCGGGCGCCTTCCCGCCGGATCATTCCGATCCGAAACGGTCAAGCGATTTCGTCCTCCCCCTGCTGTCCAGCCTTGCGGTTGCCGGGCAGGTGGCCGGGGAGGAAGAAGTAGTAGCTCATGAGCCACCAGCTCCGGGATGACCTGTAGAGCAAGGCCGGGATGAGGACGGCGCCGGCGCCGGCGAGGATGGTCGCGGCTGTCGCGCCGATCCAACCCTTGCAGGCGGCGATCAAGACCGGCACCAGGAAGCAAACGATCGTCACGCCGTAGTTGATCGACATGGAGCCGAGGAAGAAGCCCTCGTCACGCTCGATCTTGAGGCCGCATCCGGGACATTCCTTGTTGATCTCGAAAATTCTCCCTTCCTTGAAGAGCGTCCGGCCGCCGCAGTTGGGGCAGCGATTGGTGATGCCGCGGGCCACGATCTGCAGCCGGGTCACGCAAAAGGGCGGAGGCTTTTCCGGAATTCGGGTCATCTCACAGCAAGCGGAGAACACCTCGCCGCACAGGAAGCGAAGCGCCGGCGACGGTTTCTTCCGGCGTCAGGATCCGAGCTGGAAGCGCACGAACCGGCGGATCTGGATATTTTCGCCGATCTTTGCGACCTTCTCGGTGAGAATCTCCTTCACCGTCTTGTCCGGCTGCTTGACGAAGGGCTGGTCGACGAGGCAGACCGTCGAATAATATTTCTCAAGCTTGCCCTCGACGATCTTCTGAATGGCCGCCGGTGGTTTGCCCTGAACCTGCGCCGTCGCGATTTCCCGTTCCGTGTTGAGCAAGGCCTCGGGAACCTGGTCGCGCGAAATGTACAGGGGGCTTGCAGCCGCGATTTGCAGGCAAAGATCCCGCACAAAAACGCGAAACTCGTCGTTGCGGGCGACAAAATCGCTTTCGCAATTGACCTCGATCAAAACGCCAACCTTACCGCCGACGTGAATGTAACTCTCGATCAGGCCCTGGAGCGTTGCGCGCGCCGCCTTCTTGGCTGCGGACGCGGCGCCCTTCTTGCGGAGGATCGTGATCGCCTCCTCCGCGTTGCCGTTGGCCTCAGTGAGGGCGTTCTTGCAGTCCAGGAGACCGGCGCCCGTCTGGATGCGCAGGTCGTTTACCATTTTTGCGGTGATGGGAATGCTCATGAAACGAAATCCTTACATGCTGTGTGGTGACGCCGGTTGCAGGATGATTGGCCGCCTCCCTGGCTCGGAGAAGGGCGCGGGCCCGTCGCCTCGAGAAGGGCGGAAATCGGGATGTTCACTCGGCCTTGACGAGGGCCTTCTTTGGACGAACCACCTTGCGCTTAAGCGTTGTGGTCTCGGTTTCGCCTTCGACGGCTGCGGCCACGTCCGCGGGGAGTTCCACCTTTGACAGGTCGATTTCCGTTTCCGGCACTTCGACCCCCGTGACGGCGGCGGGCTGCTGCTTTGCCTCGGGTGCGCCGCGCTGCGCGCGCCGCGCATCGCGTTGACTGAGGCCGGCTTGGATCGCTGTTACGATCGTCTCGACAATGATGCGGATGGACTTTACGGCGTCGTCATTTCCAGGGATCGGATGGCTGACGGCAGTCGGATCGGAATTGGTGTCGACAATCGCAATGCAGGGAATCCCGCAGCGCGCAGCCTCGGCGACGGCGATCTTCTCGTGGCTGATGTCGACGACAAACAGCGCGCCGGGCAAACCGCCCATGTCGGCTATCCCGTTGAAATTCCGTTGCATGCGGGTCATCTCGCGCTTGATGGCCGATTCTTCCTTTCGGGGCAGCTTGGACATCTCGCCCGAGGTTTCCATCTGCTGGTATTTCTTGAACTTGGCAATCGAGCGCTTGACCGTCTCGTAATTTGTCAGGGTGCCCCCGAGCCAGCGATCGACGCAGAGGGGCATGTTGGTCGAGGCCGCCGCCTCGCGAACAATCTCCTTTGCCTGGCGCTTGGTGCCGACGAGAAGGACGCTGTTGCCTTCGGCGACCGTGTTCTCAATGAAGGCGCAGGCTTTTTCCAGGGCTTCGTGCGTCTTGGTGAGGTCGATGATCGTCACGCCTTGGCGATGATCGAAAACGAACGGCTTGGAGCGGGGATTCCAGCGCTTTGTCTGATGCCCGAAATGCACGCCGGCATCGAGCAGGTCCTTGGGGGTGATGCTGATACTCATGATTGATCTATGTATCGTGCGATACACAGGTCGGCCGATGGGCCGCCTTGCGATCGAGGATTATGGTTGTTGTTTATTGCAGGCTTGTGAAGAAAACGAGGGTTCAACAGATAGCAGACTGATGCCGCTGGCAAGCGATTTTCGGGTCACTTTCTGGCGACTACGGCGCGCCGGCCCGGGAAAAGGGTGCGGCAGATTTCGCAAGTAGTGCCGTCGCAACCGCGGGCCGTGCAGTACTGCCTTCCGTAGAATATGATACGGAGGTGGACTTGATTCCAGTGCCCGCGGGAAAAGAGGCTCTTGAGGTCGCGTTCCGTCTGCTCAACGCTTCGGCCGTCGGTCAGGCGCCATCGCTGCGCGAGCCGGTGGATGTGCGTGTCCACTGGGAAGGACGGAACGCCGAAAGCCTGCGCCATGACGACGCTGGCCGTCTTGTGCCCCACGCCCGGCAAAGCCTCCAGTTCCCCAAAGGTCGACGGCACGCGCCCGCCGTGGTTTTCAACCAGCAGGCGGGAAAGCGCCGAAATCGCCCGGGCTTTCTGCGGAGCCAGCCCGCAGGAGCGTATGATGCCCTGGATCTTTGCAACCGGCAGGCGGGCCATTCTTTCAGGCGAATCAGCCGCCGCGAAAAGGGCTGGAGTCACTTCGTTGACGCGCCTGTCCGTGCATTGGGCCGACAGAACAACGGCGATCAAAAGGGTGTAAGGGTCGCGATGGGCCAGGGGCACCGGCGTTTCCGGGTAAAGTTCAGCCAGCCGCCGATCGATGAAGGCGGCTCGCTCCGGGCGGGTCGGGAAGGGACGTGGAGGCGGCATGCGCGGGCGGGCAGCAGACCGTTTTCTGGGGATGAAAACAAATGCTTTGTTCAATTCGCGATTGCGCGGCATTTGCGGCGCCCTACGGTTTCCTTCGCTTATGCAGCCTTCGTTCGCTCCGGTGGACACGTTCGCCCGGCGTCATCTCGGAGAAGATCCCGTCGCCACTCGTGAAATGCTCAGCGTCCTGGGCTACGCCTCAACGGACGCACTGATCGAAGCCGCGGTCCCCGCCCAAATCCGCCGGGGTCCGCTCAATCTGCCCGCGGCCCTGGGAGAGAGCGATGCACTGGACGAATTGCGTGCGATTGCCGCTCAAAACCGGGTATTTCGCAGCTTCATAGGCGCAGGCTACCACGACACGCATACGCCGGCCGTCATTCAGCGGGCGATCTTCGAAAACCCCGGATGGTACACGGCCTACACGCCCTACCAGTCCGAGATTTCCCAGGGCAGGCTTGAGGCGCTGCTCAATTTCCAGACCATGGTCACCGACCTGACCGGCCTGGAAATTGCCAACGCATCCATGCTCGACGAAGGAACCGCGGCGGCGGAGGCAATGATGATGTGCCGGCGGTTCAAGGAGGACGCCTCCGCACGGCAGTTTTTCGTCTCTTCGGGATGCCACCCGCAGACCGTCGATGTCATCGAGACCCGGGCGAAGCCGCTCGGCATTGCGGTCATCGTGGGCGATCACCGCCGCATCGAGATCGGGCCGGGATTCTTCGGCGCGCTTGTCCAATACCCGGACACAACCGGTTCGATTCATGATTATGAGGGCTTCTTCGCCCGCGCGCATTCGGCGGGGGCGGCAACGATCGTGGCGGCGGACCTTCTTGCGCTCACGCTCCTGCGCCCGCCCGGGGAGTTCGGAGCGGACGTTGCGGTGGGCTCGGCGCAGCGGTTTGGCGTCCCAATGGGATTTGGCGGTCCGCATGCGGGGTTTCTGGCAACCAAGGACGGATTCAAGCGGCAGATGCCCGGCAGGCTGGTGGGCGTTTCCAAGGACGCACAGGGAAACCCGGCCCTCCGGCTGGCCCTGGGCACCCGCGAGCAGCATATCCGGCGGGAGAAGGCGACTTCCAACATCTGCACGGCACAGGTGCTGCTCGCCGTGATGGCTTCCATGTATGCGGTCTACCACGGGCCGGAGGGCCTGACGCGCATCGCGCGACGGGTGAAGGGGTTGACCGGGCGCCTTGCGGCGGGGTTGCGCGGGCTGGGGATCGAGATCAATTCCGAGCCGGTATTCGACACGGTGACGGTTCGCGGAATCGACGCAGGGCGCATCCACGCCGCTGCGGAGGCAGGAAAGATCAACCTGCGCCGCATGGATTCCACCGCGGTCGGAGTTTCCTTCGACGAGGCGGTCACGGAGGAGGATGTGCGAACGCTCCTTGCCATCTTTGGCGCCATTTCAACGAAGCGTGAGGGAACGCCGACAACGCCTCTCCGTGAGCCGGATGACGACTTTCCCGCTCCGCATGCGCGCCGGTCGCAATTCCTGCGCCACGCGGTGTTCAACCTGTATCACACGGAGCACGAGATGCTCCGCTACATCAAGCGCCTTGAGGCGCGCGACCTGTCCCTTTGCCATTCGATGATCTCGCTGGGCTCGTGCACGATGAAGCTCAATGCCGTGAGCGAGATGCTGCCTGTGTCGTGGCCGGAGTTTTCAAGGCTTCATCCCTTTGCGCCTGCCGACCAGACCTGTGGATACCGGCGCCTTTTTGGCGATCTCGAAACCTGGCTTGCGGAGATCACAGGACTGGCTGCGGTTTCATTGCAGCCGAACGCGGGATCGCAGGGGGAGTACGCGGGGCTTCTCGCCATCCGCGCCTACCACGAGGCAAAGGGGCAGGGCGGCCGAAATGTCTGCCTGATTCCCGCGAGCGCGCACGGCACGAATCCCGCGAGCGCAACCCTGTGCGGCTTCAAGGTGGTTCCGGTGGGATGCGACGCTCACGGCAACATCGATGTGGCCGACCTGCGCGCCAAGGCTGGGGAGCACGACGGGGATCTGGCGGCGCTCATGGTGACGTATCCCTCCACTCACGGGGTTTTCGAGGACGCGATCCGTGAAATTTGCGAACTCGTGCACGCGCACGGCGGCCAGGTCTACATGGATGGGGCCAACATGAACGCCCAAGTCGGGCTCAGCTCGCCCGGCCGGATCGGCGCCGACGTCTGCCACCTGAATCTGCACAAAACATTCTGCATCCCGCACGGCGGTGGCGGCCCGGGCGTTGGCCCGATAGCGGTGGCGGCCCACCTGAAGCCCTACCTGCCGGATCATTCCCTCGCGGGGCCTTTTAAGGATGCCGGCGGGGCGCACCGTGCGTTTGGCGCGGTCGCGTCCGCTCCGTGGGGAAGCGCCTCCATCCTGGTCATTTCCTGGATGTATATCCGGATGATGGGGGCGGACGGACTCACTGCTGCGACCAAGGCCGCGATCCTGAACGCAAACTATGTGGCCAAGCGGCTTGAGAACCACTTCCCGGTCCTGTACCGGGGACTCTCGGGGCTTGTCGCCCACGAATGCATCATCGATCTGCGGACGTGGAAAAAGCACGGGATCGAAGTGGAGGACGCCGCAAAGCGGCTGATGGACTACGGCTACCACGCCCCGACAATGTCGTTTCCGGTGCCGGGCACGTTCATGGTCGAGCCGACCGAGAGCGAGACGAAGCATGAACTGGATCGCTTTTGCGACGCCATGATATCGATCCATGGCGAGATGCAGGCGATCGCCAGGGGCGATGCGGATCCGGTGGACAATCTCCTGAAAAATGCACCCCACACGGCAGCGGTCGTCTGCGCGGACAGGTGGGATCGCCCGTATTCGAGGGAGTCCGCCGCGTTTCCGGCGCCTTGGACGCGGGAGAGCAAGTTCTGGCCCGCGGTCAGCCGGGTCGACAACGTTTACGGCGATCGGAACCTCATCTGCTCCTGTGCCGGCATGGAGGCCTATCCCTCTTGAGAGCGCAGGTTTCCCGAGCTGAACAGAATACCCCGCTTCGCGGCTCGAGTTGTTCACTGCCGCGCCCAGAGGGCGCCCGCGGCAGCGAACCCCTCAGCTTCGCTTCGGGGCTGAAGCCCTCTTCGCGCTGACGCGCTCCGTGCCCAAGGCCCAATCTGCCCGCCAAACCGGCCTGGGGGATATCGTGGTTACCACGATATCCCTCCCGGCCAAAGAGGCGGGCATGAGGGCAACCAGAGCCGCTCCGAGGGCATTCTGTCCAACTCGGGAAACAGCCGAAGAAGGCTGAGGCTTGCCACCGCGCGAGCCGGAAGGTGGATTTGTCGCCAATGAAACTCATCCGTCACCTCACCCCCGGTGGTCCGGCCTATGCCGCTTTGCAGCAAGACGGGTCCTTTCGCGAGATCGCGGGCGACATCCTCGGCGAATTCGCCGTCACCCACAGGGCGATCAAGCCGGGCAAGCGACTCGCTCCGATCGTGCCGCCGAACATCCTGGCGATCGGGCTCAATTACAGGAAGCACGCGGAAGAGGGCGGCAAGGGCGTGCCGGAGCGGCCCATGCTCTTTCTCAAGGGCACAAACACACTGCAGAACCCGGGCGATCCGATTGAAATTCCGGTCAGGCTGGCGAGCAGCGAGGTCGACTTCGAGTGCGAGCTCGCCGTTGTCATCGGCAGGCGGTGCAAGAACGCGACGCGCGAAAATGCCCTCAGCCACGTGCTCGGCTACACGTGCGCGAACGACGTGTCGGCCCGCGACTGGCAGCAGCGCCTGGGCGGGGGGCAGTTCTGCCAGGGAAAGGGCTTCGACACGTTCTGCCCGCTGGGGCCGGTGCTCGTGACGACCGACGAGATCCCGAATCCGAACGCACTCAAGATCCGCACGATCCTGAACGGGGTCGCAATGCAGGATTGGAACACGAACGACATGGTGTTTGACGTGCCGGCGCTCATCGAGTTCCTGAGCGGCAGCAAGACCCTCCTGCCGGGAACCGTCATATTGACGGGGACACCCCATGGAGTCGGCTTTGCCCGGAAACCGCCGGTCTTCATGAAGGCCGGGGACACCGTGAGCGTTGAAATCGAAAAGATCGGGACCCTGACGAACCCGGTTGTGAACGAAACCGTTTGAAGGCCGAGGTCGTTCTTTCAGGTCTTCCGCGTTCGCAGGAGCTTTTCGCGGCCGACGAAATAAAGCAGGACGACGAGGACGGCGAAGGGAATCATCGACAACAGGTCGGCATTCGGACCGTTGAAGAAAGGATTGTGGACATTCGACCAATCCGTCAGCGCCGAGTCGAAATGCTCGATGGCGCCCGGAACGCCGGTCGTGATTGCGATGATGATTCCAGCGATCGCTCCACCGGCGATGTAGCCGGAGGCGAGCAGCACGCCGGGGCTCTTGTCGCATTCGGCCACAAGCTGCTCCTCGGTCAGGTTGGCATCCTTCAGCTTCCGGCGCTGGTGCCAATCCACGAGGGCGCGCACGAGCCCGCCGACCCAGATCGGGGTCGAAGAGGATAGGGGCAGATAGACACCGACTGCGAATGCGAGCGAGGGCTGTCCCAACATCTCGAGAACCAGGGAAATCATCACCCCCAGGAGGACAAGGGCCCACGGGAGCTTCCGGTCGAGGATTCCCTTGATGATGTAGGACATAAGGGTTGCCTTGGGGGCGTCGAATTTCCTCACCACGCTTCCGTCGGGCCGGTGGTTGAACCGGCCGTTGATCCCCGGGTCGACGTACCACACCGCGCGGCCGGAATCGTCGACCAGATATTTACCGGGGGTGCCGCCTTCGAGGTCCGTCTTCTGCCAGACATGGTACAACCTCGCATCCTGCTCGGCCTGGGGTCCCTTGATCTTCTCCGTCCGGTCGAGAGCGCTGACGTCGGTGTGCAATGCGCCGGGCGCCACCTGCGCCGCCGGAAGATAAACGGTCGCGGACTGGTTGAGCACGAGGAGGATCGGCCCGAGCGCGACGGCCGAGGCGAAGGCGCCGAAAAGGATGGCGATCTGCTGATACTTCGGCGTGGAGCCAAGGAGATAGCCGGTCTTCAGATCCTGGGAAGTACTGCCCCCGTTCGAGGCGGCTATGCAGACGATGGCCCCGACGGACAAGGCGGTCACGTAGTAGGTGCCTCCGGTCCAGCCGACCAGGAGAAAGATCAGGCACGTCAGGAGCAGCGTGGCCACGGTCATCCCCGAGATGGGATTTGACGACGAGCCGATTTCGCCGGTCAGGCGCGACGAGACGGTGACGAAAAGGAAACCGAAGACGACGATCAACAGGGCGCCGAGCAGGTTCATATGGAGGGCGGGCGCCGCCGTGATTCCGACAACCAGGATTATGATGCCGATCGCGACGAACTTGAGCGAGAGGTCATGTTCGGTGCGAAGCGCGGTCTTCTTCTCCGGTCCGGCCGCCCGGGCCAGGCCCACGTCGTGAAGGCCGGCCCGCAGACCGTGCCAGATCGTCGGAACGGAACGGAAAAGGCTGATGATCCCGCCCGCAGCGACCGCGCCCGCGCCGATGTAGAGGACATAGGCGCTTCGGACCTGCGACGGATCCATATCGGAAATGGGAACCGTCCCCGGCGCCAGCGGCCCGGAAATCTTTTCCCCGAAAAACTTGATCATCGGGATGAGGACCAGATAGGCGAGGACGCCGCCGGCGCACATAAGAGAGGCGATTCGCGGGCCGATGATGTAGCCGACGCCCGTCAGTTCGGGCGATATCTCGACGCTTATCGAGCCCGACTTGAACGGGGCCCCAAAGACCCTCTCGGGAATGTCCCGCCATCCCTTCCCGGCGATGTTGAGCACCTTGTAGAGCAGCCCGATGACGAAGCCCGAGAAGATGACCTTGCCGCCCGGGGACTTGCCGAGGCCGGCGGCCTCGGCGGCGCGGATTTCTGCCTGCGCGGACGGAGAGGCGAGAGCGATGTCGTTCGGGGAAACCCCGGCCGCGAGAACCGCGGCGCAGGCGGTGCCCTCTGGATACTTGAGTATGCCGTGTTCCTTGACGATGAGCGCGCGTCGCAGCGGGATCATCATCAGAATGCCGAGCAGGCCGCCCAGCACCGACACGAGAAGGACGCGGGTCAGCTCGAGTTCGAAGCCGAGAATCATGATCGCCGGCATGGTGACCGCGACCCCGAATGCGATGGACTCCCCCGCCGAGCCTGCCGTCTGGGTGATGTTGTTCTCGAGTATTGTCGCGTCGCGCACGCCGAGCTTTGAAAGTGCCCGAAAGAGGGCGAGCGAGATGACGGCGACCGGAATCGAGGCGCTCACGGTCAGCCCAACCTTGAGGGCGAGGTAGAGGGAGGAGGCGCCGAAAATTATGCCGAGGATCGTGCCGGTCAGGACCGCGCGGACGGTGAACTCGGTCATCCGGGTTTGCGGCAGGATGAACGGCTCCACCTGAGGGCCTGTCTTCGGAAGCTCTCTATTCGACATCGGGGAAAAGGACAGGCTGGTTCCGGGCCGCCCGCTGGCAATTGAAATTGGGTGGATTTTGGCGTCGCAGTCTTCACGGGTTTCGCTGAAAAGAAATCATGGCCACTACCCTATACTGTGCTGCGGTTGATCTCGGCGCGACGAGCGGCCGGGTGATCACGGGCTCCTGGGCGAAAAATCGGCTTACGCTGACGGAAACCCACCGGTTCCCCAATAACTTCCATTCGCTCGGAGGCCACGATTACTGGGACATCGGCTCGCTTTGGGAGGAGGTGCGGATCGGCCTGCGAAAGGCTGCCGCGGCCCTGCCCCGCCGGTCCCACCTCGCTTCGGTGGGCGTCGACACCTGGGGTGTCGATTACGCCCTCGTCAACGATTTGGGCCGGCTGGTCTTTCCGGTGCATGCCTATCGCGATGCAAGGACCCGGCCGGGGCTCGAGCGGCTGGGGCGCACGCGGGCCGCGCTTGAGCGCGTTTACGAGGCGACCGGCATCCCCAACGTATTTTACAATTCGAGCCTCCAGCTGGAAGAGGTCGTCGCGAGCTGTCCCTCGGTGGCCGACCTGGCAACCAGGTGCCTCTTCCTTCCGGACTATTTCAATTTTCTCCTGTCGGGCCGGATGGAAAACGAGATCACAATTTCGAGCACCTCGCAGCTCCTCGATGTGAACTCGACCGATTGGTCGCGCGCTGCGCTTGACCACTTCCACGTGCCTCCGCAATGGTTTTCGAAGCCGATCCTGGCGGGAACAAAGCTCGGCCGCGTTCGGGACATTCCCGAACTGTCGCGGACGCAGGCGATCGCCGTTCCCGGCCACGACACGGCGTGCGCATACGATGCCATGCCAGCCAGCCCCGACGGCACCGACCTTTACCTCAGTTCCGGCACCTGGTCCCTGGTCGGTTTCGAAAGCGAAAAGCCCGTCCTCGGACGCCAGGCGCTCGAGGCCCGCGTCGCCAACGAGCGGATCGGCGACGGCCGGTACCGTCCGCTGACAAACGTGATCGGTCTTTGGCTTCTCGAGGGGATCATGAAGGACTTCAGTTCCCGGCCTAAGAGCGACGCCGAGTGGGCGGCGCTCATCCGGGCCGCCAAAAAGCTGCCGGTTTCCAGGGATGTTCTCGACGTGGCCGACGGGTCTTTCGCGAATCCGCCGTCGATGAAGGGCGCAATCGATGCGCAGTTGAAGCGGCGGCACATCTCGCCGCCGAAGACGCTGGCCGGCTACGCGCGGCTCATCTGCGGCTCGCTCGGACGCGGACATGCCGACGCCAAGGCGGCCTTCGAGCGGATGACCGGGCGCACGTTCAAGCGGATTCTGATCGTGGGCGGCGGATCCCGCAACACGCTGCTTTGCCAGGCGACCGCGGATGCCGCGGGGCTGCCGGTTGTGAGCTTCAAGCTGGAGGGCACCGCTGTCGGGAATATCGCCCGCCAGCTGATTGCCCTGGGCGCGGTGAAGGACCTGGCGACCTTCCGGAAGCACCTCGGCGCGGCGCTCGAGCAGAAGGTCTACCCGGCCCGTTCCTAGCGCGGCAGGAGCTTGTCCAGCGCGCTCAGGCTCTTGAGGGCGGGCCCTTTTCTGCCGGGCTCGCCCGTCAGAAGCGGCACCCTCGTGTCGGGCGGCTGCGGGGAAGGCGTGGCGATGCCGCCGCCCGGCGATGTGCTTCCAGCCTGGGCAAAGGCGCGATCCAGCTTCGCCGTCGAAACCGACTCGACCGTGCCGAGTTCCTGGGCGAAAAGACTCACCCGGAATTCCTCCACGAGCCAGCGCAAAGGGGAACAATGTCCGCCCGGATGGGAGGGCAGCTTGGACGCTGCGGCGACGTAGGGTGCCAATTGGCGCGCCCGGTCGGCATCCTTGGCGGGGCTCTTCCGCCAACGTTCCGCCCGGATGACCATTGCCTTCAAATATCTGGGCAGATGGGCGAGCTGAGGGTAGGGTGTTGCGCGCAAAAAGTCCGGTGGCATCAGCGCGCGAAGATCCTTCTCCATGCCCTCATAAGGCTGCGGATGGACAAGGAGGTCCTGGCGCAGGGTGAGGATCTCCCGGAGAAGAACCGCAAAGCGCGGCACGATCCCTCGCAGGTCCGATTTGGCTTGGTCGAGGGCCGAGGTGAATGTGGTGGCGGCCAGCACGGGATCCGTGCCGCCCCCGCCGAGCCGCTCCGGGGCGCACACCCATTCGCGGATCGAGGCAAAGGCATTCTCCTGGAGCGATTCGACCGGGGCCAGGGTCGCCGGCAAGGCTCCCAGGTCGCGGAGGGCGCGCAAGTCGCGCTGCAGCCAGCCGAGCTCGTAGCGCAGCCCTGATTCGAGAAGGGCGGAGATTCCCCGGGCGGTTTCCTCGCGAGCCTGCGATTCCTTTCGGAATAGATGCAGCGAGACGCCGCTTGGACCGGCCTGCAATCCGGGGAATGCAAACGCGGGGAGGCCGGCCCGGTCGCTTACGGGCACGCGCGAGGGGATGTCGCCGAAGGTCCATGTTAATTGCGGAGGGCGCTCCCATTGTGTGCAGGCCCTCCGCCAGCCTTCGGGATCCTGGCGGGCCGCGCTGGCATTCGCCTCCTCGGTGCGAGCCGCGAGCGCCGAGGTGAGCCCGGCGAGTTCGCGGCTCTCTGCCAGCACGCGGTTCGCGCCGTCGCGGACACGAACGCGCACCCTCAGGTACTCCGGCGGCGGCTTGCCGTCCCAAATTGAGGCCTCTATCCCGAGCTTGAACTGCTCGCGGATTTCCGCGGCGAGTGCCTCCGCCACTGTTTCGCGCCGGCCTGTCAGCCGGTCCCGCTGGCGGAGCGCCCCGGCCATCCGGCGGGCATTTTCGGCGAGGGGAACGAAGGCCCGCCGCAGTTCCTTCGGGAGAGCCCGGAGATAATGCTCCACCTTGGCTTCGAGGTGGCCCGGCACGGCCCAATCGAGGGTCGCGGCGGTCAGGCACCGGGCCTCAAGAAGGCCCACCTCGATCGTGACCCCGTCATCAACCTCTCCCGGACGATAGGAGTAGTGGATGGGAATCACCCGATTTTCGAGCGGCAGCGCTTCCGGAAACTCTCCCGGGTCGGTCTTCGCTTCCTCGGGATCGTGCAGATCCGGGGCCTCGACAAACAGAAACCGGGGCTCCATTCCCTTCCGCTCGCGCACAAGGGCGGCGAGTTCGGCCACGGAGGAAACGCCCGCGGGGCCGACGCGGTCCGGCGCAAGACGCGCCGCGTAAAACCGGTAGAGCGCTTCATCGATGTTCAAGATTCCGCCGCTGCGCGCCCGCGTAAGGGCGTCGGTCACCTTTTCGCGGACCTCGCGGTTGTGGGCGATAAAATCGAGCGGCCGGACGATCGTGTCGTTGACAAGGCCTTCCCGGATGAAAATTTCGGTGGCGTAGGCTGGATTGATCTTCCCGTAGCCCACCGAGCGCCGATCAATTTCAAGGCCGTAGAGAAGCGTGCGTTGCCTCGCTTGCACGCGGCCCGCTTCGGCATCCCAGAAGGGTTCGCTGTGGGACACGCGCAGAAGATGAGCGCCGAGATCGAGGACCCATGCCGGATCGAGGCGGGCGCAGGTGCGGGCAAAAAGGCGGCTGGTCTCCACAATCTCGGCCGCCATGATCCAGCGGGCTGGTGCCTGTCCCCGCTCGGTGTCCGACGAAGACTCTGCTTTCGCCGGGGCTCCGGCGGACCATTTCCTGGCATCGTTCTTTTGGTGCAGGACCGAACCGGGAAACAGCGCGACCCGCCGGTCGTTTGTCGCCTTAAACAGACTCAGACGTGCTCCGCTGCCTGCAGCGGAGGTTCGCTCATTGGCGTTAGGACGCCGCCTTTCGGCGGCGTTCAACACCGCGCCCTCGGGATCGCGAATCGCTATGTTGCCAAGGAGGCCGGCGAGAATGCTCCGGTGAATGGTCCGATAGGCGGCGGTTCCGTACGCGGTCCGGGCGTTTGGACCTTCCGGCTCGGCCCGGCCGCGACGGGCAGGCCGCGACGTCTGGGTTCCATCGAAAACGGAAGTCGCCAGGAAACCGCGGCGCTCGCGCAAAGCTTCGAGCAGTTGCTGGTGGATATCCCGCCATTCGCGCATGCGGGTGTAGCTGAGAAAATGGCCGCGGCAGAAGCGGCGCAGCCTTGACTGGGTCATCTCCTCGAATTCCCCGTGGTACGTCTCCCAAATGTTGAGGAGCGTCAGGAAATCGGAATCCGGATGCGCGAATCGGCGGTGCGCCGCGTCCGCCTGGGCCTGCTTCTCGAGCGGCCGTTCGCGCGGGTCCTGGATGCTCAGTCCGGCGGCCACGACCAGCACCTCGCGCACCGCTTTTTCCTCCCGCGCCTGAAGGATCAGATCGGAAGAGCACACGTCTGAACTCCAGTCACTTAGGCATCTCG
>OBLW0100000101.1_pt1 | contig 63967 bp, 53 predicted proteins | sample 1520161 | NCBI WGS metagenome assembly OBLW01 (sample SAMEA3539309, study PRJEB22396) | soil metagenome | biome: tundra; feature: field; material: soil | place: USA | collected 2010-05 | depth 0.15 m
CGACGGACAACAAATACATCAGGCGGACGCTTTCGCTGCCCTCGTCGCGGGAACTTTTGAACACTTGCGCACGCGAGCGGCCAATCTGGGCGAGTTCAGGATAATACGCGCTGCCGAATAGCACTTGGGAGCGAGTCTTCATCCAGTTGTCGCCAAAGGCCGCCTGCATCTGGGCGACGGCCGGCCCTTCGATCATGTAATGGGAGTCGCGCCAGTGATCCTTCGCGCTGCCGTCTCCGGCCCAGGCGTCGGCGATGCCGACGCCGCCTGTGAATCCGATTCGACCGTCGACCACCAGCAGTTTCCGATGGGTGCGGTTGTTCAAGCGGGACAGATTGTACCAGCGCAGCGGATGATACCGCTCCACCTCGACCCCCGCGGCCTTCATGTCCACGAGATACTTGCCATCGATCTTCTCGGCGCCCAGCCAGTCCAGCAACACGTGGACCTTAACACCGGCCAGCGCCCGCTCGCACAAGGCATCCGAAAATTGCCGGCCGATGTCCCCCGACCAATAGATGTAGGTTTCGAACGTGATCGATTCGCGGGCGCCCCGAATCGCCCCAAGCATGGCCGGAAATATCTGATCGCCGTTTTGCAGCGCCGTCACCTTGTTTCCAGGCAGGATCGCCGGGCCAAGCAGCTGGCCCATGCTGCGCAGAAACTGTGGATCTTCGACGGCAAACCGGTGCGCCAGCTCGTAACGGATCTGCCTCTCCCCCTGCCCGGGCAGCCCGCTGCAGGAAATGAGAAAGCCGAGGGCGAACCCCATGGCGAGGACTGCCAGCCCGCGTATTAGGAGTGCTCGCGTCCTGTCTCTCGCACCTTGGGGAGATGGGCTCATGGCTTCCATGTCCGTTGAGGCTATCGCACGGGGAGCCGGAGTGATATGGGGTGAACTGCTAGCGTGGGACGAAAAGGTGGGCGAACGCCGAACGCCAGCGCCGCCGGCGCGAACGGATCAATGGCAAGCGCCGGCCCCGTCAGAAGGAACCCAGCCTCTTTCAGCCACCGGTTGAATGGTGATTGGAAGACCTTCTGCGCTCCACCTCCGCAATGACCTGGGCGCCCAGTAAGATGATCACTGCGATCGCCTCAATGCTGATCAGGGCCACCACCGACGTGGCAAAGGAGCCGTAGATCAAATTCACCGATGAGACGACCGAGTAATACCAGACCAACACCCGGCGGGTGATCTCCCATAAGGCCGTCGCGACCGTTCCGCCTATCACGGCGTCCCGGAATGTGATGCGCACCGACGGCATGACCAGATAGAAGGAAGTCAGCAGCAGCACCTCGCCGAACACCCCGATGAGATACAGTGCGACGACGGAAGGACCCTCCAGGCTGAGCGCCCATCCAAAGATGATCAACTTCCGGCTGTTATGGCTGTCGATGGCGCCCGCAATAAACGACACCAGCACGATGCCAAGGCCGATCAAAAGAATATAGACGTAGGGAGTGACGGCCGAGAGGAGAAAGTGCCGGGGCGGATTCCTGAAACGATGGGAGAAAATCACCGACATGGCGCTTTCGAGCGCGCTAAAGGCGATGGAACCGAAAAAGAGCATCGCCAAAAATACGAAAGTCCCGACCGACTTGCCGTGCTCAACAAACACCTTCGCTTCCTCTGTCAAGGTCGGGCCATATCCCGGGATGATCAGTTCCATATAGCTCGACAAGGTTTGGAACAACACGCCCTTCTCGATAAAATGGGACAGCACAATGAGTCCGAGGATCGAAAGGGGTACGATCGACAGCAGGGTATAATAGGCGATCGCACCGGCCAGCAGGAGGCCCTGGTTGAGCCTGAAATCGCGCCATACGCTGATTGCAAAACCGAAGAACCGGCCGGCGAGCCGATAAATATGTTGATGCTTCCTCATTGCGGGGGCGGGCAGTCCAAGAATCGGAATCAATCCCCCGATCCCGACAGGATGCCGCTTCTTCGGTGGAAGAGCCCTGGGTGCGGGCGATGAGCCCGCGGCTCTTCCGCCTACTCGGCTGTTTTTGGCTCTTTTTCCTCCTGTCTTCGTTCCTTTGCGATTTCCACCGCGATCGCAGCGGCCTTCGCCGCCGGCTTCTGTTCGGTTCGCAGCTCGTACTCCTGCTCCTGCTGTTCGTCCTTCCGCCTCGTTGCCACATCCTTCGGTTGCTCGATTTCGCCCGGGAGGTCCACGCGAAGCTGGTCGATCAGCATCACAATCGCCGCGGCCACCGGCAGCGCCAGCAGCGCGCCGATGATGCCGCCCAGGACCGCGCCGACGATGAGCGACAAGAGCACGACCGACGGCGGCAGCCGCAACGCGCGGCCGTACACGAGCGGCACCAGAAAGCGGCTTTCGAATTCCTCGTACAGCAGGAGCGCCGCGAGAACGACCGCCGCGATCACCGGGCCGTTGCCATAGGCGGCGAGGACCGCCGGCGCGATCGTGAGCAGCGCGCCGACATAGGGCAGCACGTCCATCGCGCCGCCAAAGGCGGCAAGCGCGAGCGCGTTCGGCACGCGGCACACGAGCAGCAGCACGAGGATGAATCCGGTTATCAGCGCGCTGGTGACGATCTGGCCGCGGACGTAGCCGCCGACAATCGTCTCGAGGTTGAGCAGCACCCGGGAGAACCGGAGGTGCTGCCCCCGCGGCACGAGCGCGAAAACCGCGCCCCGCAGCCGGTCGCGATCGATCATGAAGTAGAGCGCGAGGAAGACGGACGCGCCCAGGCAGGCAAGGATTTCGAACGCGTGCTTGGTGGCCGACAGCACGGTCGTTTGCGACGATCTCAGGCGTTCGCCATAGTCCAAATTCTTCAGCTGTTCAGCCAGCGGGATCGTGAGCTGCGAGCGCCGCAGCCACTCAACCGCATGCCCGCGAATCTCGGGCTCGCGTCCGACGAGTCCCCGCAGTTGCTCGATCAGCGGCGGAATCGTCAGAAACAACAGCAGCCCGGTGAACGCGAAGGACGCCCCAAACACGATCACGATCGCGCCCTTGCGCCCCATCCCTTTCTTCTCCAGCCAGCCGACGACGGGGTTGAGCGTTCCGACCAGAACCAGCGCCGCAATGAACATCAGCACGACAGGGAGCAGCTTCACGAGCATTCCGACGGCGGCGATCAGCAGTAGCGCAATAAGCATCGTCTTCGGCGCGAGTTCGATCCGCAGCACGCGGCGCTGCGGGGGGGGGGGCGGCAAAGATTCGTCCGGTGATGGGGAGCTTTTCATCCGCGTGGAAACCGGTTCTTCAGGGCGGGTTTGAATGATGGTCCGGCGGAACGGCTGGTCTTGGACGTGGGAAAAACCGGGAGCGGCCCGTAAAGGAGGATTGAAAAGCCCTTCCGATGAATTATGCGCCCCGGTTCGGCCGGACGGTATGGGGTGTAGCCCCACCAACAAGGAACCCGTGACGCCGGCCAATTCCTGCGATAGCGATTCCATTCTTTGGCGGCCTGAGGCATCTTTTCCCCATGGCTCCCACCTTCACCCTCCAATCGCCGCAGACCGGGACGGAATACTGGATCTTTGTCGAGGCGCCCGAACCGGCGGGTGAGCCGGGCCCCTGGCCCGCGGTGGCATTTGTGGACGGGGACAACCTGTTCTCGTTTGGCGCGGACGGGTACCGCCAGGCGCGGGCGGCGTGCGCGGTGCCTCCCATCCTGCTCCTGGGCATCGGTTACGGGGCGGGCTTTGGCAAGCCCCGCAACAAGCGGGTGCGCGATTACACCGCCACGGCCATGGCAACCGAGATTGAAAGCGGAGGGGCGGAGGAGTTTCACTCGTTTCTGGCCGACACGCTCTGGCCGGAGTTGGCCCGGCGTTATCCGCTGCGGGAGGACGAGCGCGGACTGGCCGGCCATTCGCTGGGCTCGCTGCTGGTGCTGCACGCCCTATTCCGCCCCAAGCCTTTCTTCACGCATTTTTTGGCTGGAGCGCCGTCCATCTGGTGGGATGACCGGAGCGTGCTCGCCCAGGTGGCGCACCTGCGGGAATGGCAGGATGGCTTGCCGGGCAGGCTCTACCTCGGGGTCGGCGCGCAGGACACCCCCTCCATGCTCGGCGACCTCGACCTCCTTGAGCGCCAGCTGACGGAACATCCCTTCAGCGGGCTCGAGGTCATCTCCGAGCGCCTTCCCGGAAAGAACCACTACGATGTCCTGCCGGACGAATTCCGCCTCGGCCTCCGGGCCCTGTTCGGATGAGGCGCCCCGGGGTCAACCCCGCCGCAGCCCCATCAATATTGCAGCGTGAATTGACTTTCGGTCGATCCGATGGACGGGTACCTGTCCCCTCTGAGGTGCCTGTCCCCTCCACCCGCGGCCCACTGAAAAGCTCCATGAAAAAGATCGTTTTCCTCTCCGCGCTGTCCGCCGCACTGGTGGCGCAGGCGGCCCTCGAAGATCTTCCGTTCGCCGGGACCCCGAAGGTCGCCGCGGGCGACACCGTGCCCCCGCCCTCCCCCGTGACGCCGACGCCGGTGCAACTCCAGGCCATCCAGGCAAAGCTCGCCGAATTCAATGCCGTCATCCTGGCGCTCAAGGACGCAAAGGCCGACGACGACCTGGTCGTCGATGCCGAGGCCTTTGGCTGGGTTGTGGAAAATGTTGTGCGCGTTCCCGGCGGATTCATCAACGCGGGAGCCATCGGGCGCTGCCCATCGATTCTGGACGACGGCCTGCGTCGCGCCGCGCAAATCAAGGCCGGGACCGCGGCCTGGCCGCAGGCCAAGGGCCGCGTCAACCGGGCCTATCGCTCATCGGTAGACGGCACCGCTCAGCCCTATCACCTCAGCATTCCGGCCTCGTACGATCCGGCCAAGCCCATCCCGCTCTATGTCTACCTCCACGGCCGCAGCCACGACACGCCCGATCTCGGGCTCACCTGGGTGGGCGGCAATGACGCTTCCAACAGCGCCGGCGGCAACGGGGCTTATATCCGGGTCGAGGCGTTTGGCCGGGGTAACAACTCCTTCCGCTGGGCCGGCGAAACCGATGTCCACGAGGTCATCGCTTCCGTTCGCAAACGCTACAACATCGACCCGGACCGCATCCTGCTCGCCGGCTTTTCGATGGGCGGTGCGGGCTCCTGGCAGATCGGCCTGCACAACCCCGACCTGTTCTGCGGGCTCGAGGTCGACGCGGGCGTGATCGGAAACCGCCTAAACCTGGATGATCTCACGCCATCGCAAAGAGCGTCGAACAGCACCTATGGGATCATGATCGATCACGCGCTGAACGTGTTCAACGTCCCCCTGGTCGCCTATGCCGGTGCCAACGATGCCCAGCTCGCCTCCTCCACCAGCATCCGCACCCAGCTCGGGCGCGAGGGATTCACGATCCGGAGAACCAGCCAGTACCTGTTCTCGGGCCAGGACATAAACGCGATCTTCCTGGCCAATCCCGGGCAGGGCCATTCGCACGCCACAGGCGAGACCGCACGCGCCATCAACGAGTTCAACGCGGCCAACCTCAGCCGGGGCCGCGTCGCGCCCGACCGCCTCCGCTTTGTCACCTACACGACCCGGTACAATCGCGACTACTGGATCACCGTCGACGGCCTTCGGGCGCACTTTGCCCGCGCCAGTGTGGATGCCGAGCGCGATTCTGCCAAAGAAAACTACACCATCAGGACCGGCAATGTCTCCCGCCTACGGCTCACCGGAACGTCTGCTGCGCGAAAAATCACGATCGACGGCGAACCGCTGCGCGTCGAGCCCGCCGACACCCTCCTTCTGGTGCGCAACGGCGATCACTGGCAGTCCACCGACCTCACCGCCCCGACCGGCCTACGCAAGGAGCACAACCTGCAGGGTCCGGTCAACGACGCCTTCTTCGACGCCTTTCTGTGCGTGGCGCCCACGGGACAGCCGAACAACGCCCTGGCCGGCGAGCAGGGAAAACAGGAACTGAACCGGTTCGCCCAAATGTTCGCTCGGGACTATTGCGGCGAGGCCCGGACCAAGGACGACACGGCTGTAACGGCCGATGACATCGCGAACAACAATCTGGTTCTTTTCGGCGACCCCGGCAGCAACCGGATCCTCCGCCAGATCTTGGACGCTCTGCCGATCCAATGGACGGGGGACAGCCTCGTCGTCGGCAAAAAGGCCTACTCCTCCGCCGATCATGTGCCGGTGCTGATCTATCCAAACCCGCTCAACCCGCGCCGCTATGTCGTGATCAACGCCGGACTGTCCGCCCAGGGATTCCGGGGGCCGGCGGGCTATGGCGACTATGCCGTCCTGAAGGTTGCGCGGCAGGCGGAAGGCCCGTTGTCGACCGAAATCGTGGACGAGGGCGTGTTTGACGAATCGTGGCGGTTGCCTGCGCAACCGTGAGCACCCGCCCTCACGCCAGGTACGGAATCGTCAGGGGCCCCTCGGGCAGCACCGCTACGGGCGCGTCCGGCCCGATTCGCGCAAGTTCCCCGCGCAGCGCCGCGCTGAGGTCGGGCACCGCCTGAAAATGCGCCCGGCGCAAGGCATCGGCGGGCACCTCGCAGTGAAGGCCGACTCGCGCCCTGCACAGAATGATCGCCAGCAATTGCGCCTGCCATTGGTCGTAGGTCGCGAAACCCGGCCGTTCGATCGTCTCCAGCAGCGCCCGCGGGGTTGCGTGCGTGAACAGCATCTCCCTGAAATTTCCGTGCTCGGGGAAGCCGTCATTGCAGCGCGCGGCGCACAGGATCAGCCCCCCGCCGTCCACGATCCGCGAGGCCGCTGAAATCCCCTTGACCGCCTGGTAGACATTCTGGTCGAGCGGAAAGCCGCTGTTCGTCGTGACCACGATCGGAAACGGCCGCGGGCACGCCGTCATGGCCGTCTCCCTGGCAAAGGCGCAGCCGGCATCGTGCGCCGCGAGCGTCTCGCCGCAAAAAAAGCGCGTGATACGCCGTTCCGTGTTGAGCGTGACGTTTATGCAGAAGTCCGCCCCCAGCAGCGCCCCGCCCTCCCGAATCCGCTCCTGCGTCGGGTTGTTTTCCATCCGGCCCCACGTGCTGAGGGGATCGCCGATCACCGCCGCGCCGTGGTAGTGCATGATGGCGTCGATCCCGAGGATGCCCGGAAAGACCGCCTTGTATCCGCCCGAGAACCCGGCCATGAGGTGCGGCTCAACGAACCCCAGGAGGATGCGCCGGTCCGCCGCGACCGCCTCGCGGTTGAACGCGATGTCATAGCCGAAGCGGGAGCGCCCCACGCGCGTGAGCGTCGCGGGATCGTGGGCGTTGTGATTCACCACTCGGTAGCGCCGGGCAATGGCGGGTCCGAGCATGCGGTCCAGTTCCTCCTTCGTGTTGGCCCGGTGCGACCCGGCTCCGACGACGATCGTGAAGTTTTCTGCCGGCACATGGGCCAGCTCGGCGAACACCCACGGCAGCAGCCGGTCGCTCGGCAGCGGCCGGGTGCCGTCGGGAATCACCACGGCCACCGTCTCGCGCGCCGACACGACCTCGCGCAGCGGCCGCGTTCCCAGGGGGGCACGCACCGCCTCGGTGAAGGCCGCCGCCTCGTCCGGCAACCCGGGCAGGTACCGCGGGCGCAGCACGGTTGCGTTGACGCCGGTGAGATCGAGCTCCAGCCCGGTCGTGCCGTAGTCAAGCCGGATGCTCATGCGGGAAATCAAAGCGATTCCTGCTCGGCGCGGGCTAGCCGCCGATCGGGAACCCCGGGTGAATCTCCGACCGAAAAGTCCCCGACCTTGCGCAGGACGAAAAAGGGCGCGCCGCCCGCGCGAGCGGCCTTCACGGCGTTGAAATCCGCCCCTTCCACATCTTCGAGCACGACGACCGGGCGCGTGTCATCCTTGACGAGGCTCAGCGCGACATCGTGAAAGGAGAGGTTCTTCGCATGGCGGGCATAGATGCCCCAGGCGGGCAGGATACCAAACATTGAGGGCTCGGGATAGGCCTTCTCCTGTTCGGGCGGAAAATAGGCGTCGCGCGGATCGGCGAGCCCGGGGGCCCGGAGAAAGAACCGGTTCACGAGCTCGGCCGGCTGCTTGGCCGCATCGTCCAGGGAGAGCCCCCCGCGGGAGACGACGCGGATGTCGCTCAGGCGCACGTCCTCGACCGGATGGCCCGGCAGGCCTGCGATCAGGATGGGGTAGCGGCCGTCGACATCCGACGCGACGACATGGCTGATGCTCACCCTGCGGATCGCGCTGAAGGGCGTGCCCGCGGGCGCGCGGGCGCGATTGCCCAGCCGGATGAAGATCGCCGAATTGCAGATGTTGCGCATCGCGATGTTGGTGATCGTGACGTCCTCGATCGTGCCGCCGTCAACCGCCTCGAGCGCGAGGCCGCGGCTGCGGTCGAAGACGCAGTTGGAGATCGTGATGTTTTTGAAGCCGCCGGCGGACTCGGTGCCGAGCTTGATGCGGCCCGTGGGGCCGTCGCGGTCCACCGCGCGCGCCTGGGTCTGCTTGAACGTTCCGTCGAAGAACGAACCGGGATCATAGCCGCTGACCTGGCAGCCGGTGATCGTGAAATTCTCGCAGGCCCGGAGAGTGCCCAGGGCGTACGTGCTCTTGAGGACGATGGCGTCGTCGTTGATGGCGTTGACCGTGCAGTTGCTGATCCGCACGTTGCGGCAGGCGTCGATGTCGAAGCCGTCGCGATTGGTGTCCACCTTGACGTTGTCGATCGTGAGATTGTCCACGCCGGTCGCGATAAGGGCGAACCAGCCTCCCTGGAGAACGGAAAAATCGCGCAGCAGCACATTGCGACAGTTGATGAGCGCGATCGACTTGTTGCCTCCCTTTCCCCGGGCGAAGGCGCCCGCGGAAGCCGGCAGCGGCGGCATCGGGGGCAGCGGCGGCATCCCCGCGAAATCGCCCTTGGGGACGCCGTTGGCCGAAGGACCGCGGCCGAAGCCGCCGTTGGATCGCGGCAGGCCCTTGCCGTAGATCATGCCGGGGCCGGTGATTGCGACCTCCTCCAGGCCGTCGCCCCAGATCAGGCTGTTGTGAAAATGGCTGTGGCCAAAGTCCTGGTATTGGAACTTGTCGGCCAAATCGTTCGGTTCGGCCGGATCATAGGCCCCGAAGCCGGGCGCCTCCGCCGCCGCAACGATTACGCTGCCCGGGTCGAGATGAAGGGTGATGTGGCTCTTCAGCCGGATCGAAAAACTCAAATACGTGCCGGCGGGCACCTGCACGGTGCCGCCCCCGGCCGCCGCCGCGGCTTCGATCGCCTTGTTGAAGGCGTCCGTGTCCAGCGTCTTGCCGTCGCCCGTCGCGCCGAAGGCGCGCACATCGTAGACCTGCCCCCCCGTCGCAGGCGGAACCGCCTGCCCACGGGCAAGGCCGGCGCCCAGGGCGATGATGAAGGAAGCGAGAAGGCTGCGCCGGACAGGGAGGGATGTCATGGGTAAGGTTTTCTTTGTTTGAGCGGGGCGGCCACCGGCCATCAATCCAAATCAACGCGGCGCCCCTCCTCTGCGGAGAGGTACGCTGCGTAGATGAGCTTGACGCAGCCGACCGCCAAATCGATTCCCGCCAAAGGCTCCCGTCCGTCCCGGATCGCTCCGGCAAAGTCCGCGATTTCCTGGGCGAACCCGCGAAACCAGTCCTCATCGCAGCTCGGGCGATTCCACCCCGCCTTGGTCTCCAGCTTCTCGGTGAAGTATTCCTTCTGAAACACCGATGCGTCCGGCGCATAGGTCTCGATCGCGTCGTTGCCGGTCATGTTCGCCTTGATGACCCCGTCGGTCATGAATGCGCTGACCCGGGTGTTCAATCCGCCAAGGCCCGTGTCGCTCACGATGACGCTCGCGCGCGAGCCGTCCTCAAATCGGATCGCGAGATTTGCCCAGTTTTCGACATCGACCGGATTCGAGCTGATCCATTGGTTCGCCCCCGCCCGCAGCGCCAGCTCGGCCGCCTCGGAATGCACGAGGTCGGCCGTGTCCGCCAGGACCGACACCGGCCGGATTCCCCTTCCCCGGCGGACCTTCCCCTCCCATTCCTTGAGATGGAGGCAGGCTCCGACGGAGTGCGCGCCCATGCGCAGCAGCGCTCCGCCTCCGGTCTCCTTCCATTCCCGCGAATACGCCGAATTGGACCCTGAGTGGTTTTCCTCGGCGCGCAGCTCGAGGACCGATCCCTTCGCCGCGGCGATCAGCTTGCGCATCTTGGCGATCGGCGGCGCGTACACCCAGTTTTCCGCGTAGCAGAAGCGAACGCCCGCCCTTTGGACCGCCTCCCGGACGGCCTCGGCATTGCGCAGCGCCCCCTCCCTCATGCGGGCGCGCGGCACCCTCCGGCCGATGGGCTCCGGATCGCCAGGAGCTCCAAAATAGCCCGTCAGGGGCTTCTCCATGATAATGTGCTTTCCCGCCTCCGCCGCCCGGATGGCAAACTCGTGGTGCAGGGCGGGCGGGACGCAGATATCGATTGCATCGACATCCGCGCGGGCCAGGAGCTCGTCGAAGTCCTCCGTGACGAAGGGGATCCCCGCCTCCCGGGCGAGCTTGTCGGCGCTCTCCCGGGTCCGCGCGCAAACCCCCCGTATGGCCACGGATCCGGGCGGCAGGCTGGCATAATTCGCCAGATGCATCCGGGCCCCGAAGCGGGCCCCCGCGAGTCCAATTCCGATCATTCGGAGGAAGAAAGCCCGGGCTTCGCGCAACGTCAACCCGTCCGGCTCGTCAAGAGTGGGGTGCAAATGGCCGCAAGGTTGCGGTCCGCCCCGCCGAGCCCCAAGGATTCCGCCCCTGTGGGATCAGCGGGCCGCCCTCCCAAAAAAAAGACCATGACAACCCCAAGTTTCCGCCTCCTCCCCTTCTGGTGCCTGTCCCTCGCCTTGATATTGTCAGCCCGGTTCTGCCCGGCAGCCACCGAGGCGGAGCGCAATATTATTGTGCCCGGGCACCGCAATCAGTCGTACATCGATCCGGTCCCGGACGCGGACTACCATCACGCCTCGGAAGCGGCGTACGATGCGTTCCGGGACATGAAGTACGCCGTGCGCATTCACTGGGGCATCTATTCGGTCGCAGGCATGGTTCACGAGTCCTGGCCTTTCATGGGACTATCCAACGAGGAGCGTCAGCATTACCTCCAGCTCTACAAGACCTGGAACCCGCAGGGATTTGATGCAGAACAGTGGATGCAGTTCTTCGATCAGGCTGGCTTCCGCGCACTGGCGTTCACCGCAAAGCACCATGAGGGCTTTTCGATGTTCGACACCAAGACCCGCGTCCGCTCCCGGGTCAATTGGACGGTCCCCGGCGGCCCCGCCCTGGAGGATTGCGACCTGGCCTACAGCATCATGGAGACTCCCTTCCACCGGGACATCGTGAAGGAAGTGTGCGACGCCGCCCACCAGCACGGACTCATGATCGACCTTTATTTCTCGCACCCGGACTGGTACGACGCCGATTTCCGCCCCTACGGATACGATCCGGCGCAGGTGGAGGGCAGCGACACCCTGGCGGGGGTCGTTCAGCGGCAACACGGCCGCCCGGCAGCGCTGTTTCCACCGGTCACGGCCGCGGAGCAGGACCGGATGATGGCCCGCCACCGGGAGCAACTGCGCGAGCTATTGAGCAATTATGGCAAGATCGACATGGTCTGCCTGGATATTTCCCTCGGCGCGAAGGTCTGGCCGCAGATGAAGGAGACGATCAAGCAGCTGCGAGCGATCCAGCCCGACGTGATGTTTCGCGACCGGGGAATCGGCAACTACGGCGACTACTACACCCCGGAACAGGTCGTTCCGAGCGACAAGCAGCCGACCGGGATGCCCTGGATGGTCATCTATCCCCTCGGCAGCGGGTTCTCCTACGATCCGGTGGACAAGAACTACAAGGGCGCAAAATGGATCGTGAACAACCTCGTGGACACGGTAGCCAAGGGCGGAAACTTCATGGTCGGCATCGGGCCGGACAAGGATGGGCGCTTTCATCCCACCGCGGTCGCGCAGATCACGGAGGCAGGCGCTTGGATCCATGCCAACGCCGAGGCCATCTACAGCACGCGGGAGCGGCCGGGACAGCTCTGGAAGGAGGGCTCCGACGTGCGTTTCACCCGGACCAAGGACAACCGGTTCGTTTACGCCATCAGCCTTTCCCGGCCGTCGGGAACCCTCGTATTGAAGACGGTCAACGCCCTGCCCAATTCCGAGGTGGTCCTTCTCGGCGGTGCCGGCGCGGTGCCGTGGACCCAGACAGCAGACGGCCTTGAGATCACCCTTCCTTCGAACGCGCCCGCGGCCCTGGCGTACGCCTTCAGGATCCAGACGGGCTCCTAGGCGCCCGGGTCATTTCTTCTGGCGCGCGCACCCCGGCACGGCAAACTGCGGCGAGATGACGGTCTGGACCCAAAACTACAATCCGACCGGAAGCGCGGTGCTGTCCACGATCCTGGCGGCCCTGCCGGCCGCCGCACTTCTGGCAATGATCGTTTTCCTGCGCATGCGCATCCACCGCGCGGCGCTGATCGCTCTGGCTTTGGCTGCGGTAATCGCAATAGGGGTATTCGGGATGCCCTCGGCCGTGGCGGCGGCCAGCGTTGTCTACGGGGGAGCCTTCGGCCTTTTCCCCGTCGGCTGGATCATCCTCAACGTCATCTTCCTCTACCAGCTGACGGTGCAGCGCGGGCATTTTGACGCCCTGCGGGAGAGCCTGGCAGCGATCGCGCCGGATCCCCGGATCCAGGTGATCCTGATCGCGTTCGCCTTTGGGGCCTTTCTCGAGGGGGTCGCCGGCTTCGGCGCGCCGGTCGCGATCACTGCGGCGATCCTCGTGCAACTGCGCTTCAAGCCCCTGCAGGCCTGCGCCATCGCCCTGATCGCCAACACCGCTCCAGTCGCCTTCGGCTCCATCGGGATACCGATCACGACCCTCGAACAGGTCACCGGACTCGACTCCCGGCTGGTCAGCATGATGGTGGGCCGGCAGCTGCCGATCTTTTCGGCCATCATTCCCTTCTGGATCGTGGCGGTCTTTGCCGGCTGGCGTGCCATGCTCGGCATCTGGCCCGCCGCCCTGACGGCGGGCCTCGCCTTTGCCCTGCCGCAGTTTGCGATCTCCAATTTTCACGGCCCCTGGCTCGTAGACGTCGTTTCCGGCGCCTCTTCGATCGTGGCGACGATCGTTCTCCTGCGGTTCTGGAAGCCCAAACTCCTCTGGCGCCTGGAGGGCCCGGACAGCACGGCGCCGGCCCGGAAGCGCCGCGAACTCTGGCGGGCCTGGCTGCCCTGGGTGATCCTGACGGCGTTCATTTTCGCCTGGGGAGTCCCCACGGTGGGAAGTGCCCTTGATCGCGTCTTTTCACCCAAGGTCGCCGTCCCCCATCTGCACCGCCTCGTGCAGCGCATGCCGCCAGTCGTCCCCTCCGGCGCCCCGCCCGAGGCGGCGGAATTCCGGCTGAACGTGCCGTCCGCCACGGGCACGGGAATCCTGCTGGCGGCATTGGTCGCGGGCTTCACGATGGGCTATTCCCCCCGGCGGATGTTCGCATGCTACGGCAAGACTCTTAGGGATATTCGCCCGGCCCTGCTGACGATCTCGGCGATGCTGGCGCTCGGAAACCTGACCAAGTACTCCGGCACGGACGGCACCCTGGGGCTCGCCCTGGCGCACACGGGCCGCCTCTATCCTTTCTTCGGCACCCTTCTCGGCTGGCTCGGCGTGGCGATGACCGGCTCGGATACCTCCTCCAACGTCCTGTTCGGCAACCTCCAGGTGATCACTGCCCGCCAAGCCGGGCTGAGCCCGATCCTTATGGGGGCGGCGAACAGTTCAGGAGGCGTCATGGGGAAAATGCTGTCCGCCCAGAGCATCGTGGTCGCCACCACGGCGACCAACCTGTACGGCGAGGAAGGCCGCATCATCCGCTCCGTGTTCCTGAGCAGCCTCCTCCTCGTGGCGCTCATGGGAATCCTCGTCACGCTGCAGGCCTACTTCCCGCCGTTCACCGGCATGGTTCCGAAGTGATCCGCGCTACGGCTCTCCTCAGAAATTCTTCAGCAGCCCCCGATCGCCCATCCATTCGATCAGCCGCGAGGTCCAGCCGGTGACGGCGAGCGGCCGCTGGCGCACGCCGAAACCATGGCCGCCGCTGTTGTAGATGTGCAGCTCTGCGTTCACGCCCGCCTGGTGGAGGGTGAGGTATAGATTGGCCAGCCCGTCCGACATCGCCGGGCGGTCATCATAGGAGCAGGCGAGGAACGCCTGCGGAGTGTTCGAATCGAACTTCAGGTCCTTCGGCAGGCCGGGGTAGATCAAGACCATGAAGTCCGGTTTGGACGATTCGCTCTCCACCGGGTCGGCTGCGTCCGGCCAGCCCGCGGCGTAATGCGTGCCAGCGAGCGCAGCGACCTCTCCGCCCGCGGAAAAGCCCAGGATGCCTATCCGCTTCGGATCGACCCCCCATTCCACCGCGCGGCTGCGGACGAGCTTGAGCGCGCGCTGGGCGTCGGCCAGGGCCTCGACGTTGGACCGGTACACCGAGCCGCCCGCCTGGTCGCGGGCCAGCCGGTACTTGAGGATGAACGCGGCGACGCCATGGTCGGCGAACCACTGGCCGACGTCGTAGCCTTCGCGGTCCATCGTGAGAAACATGTGTCCGCCGCCCGGAGCGACGATGACCGCCGCCCCGGTCGCCCGGTCCGCCTGCGGCAAAAAGGGCGTGATCGACGGATTGTGGATGTTGAAGGTGACAGGGAAAACGATGTCGGGCTCCTGCCGCCAGGCGACCCGCTCCTTCTCATCCTTGCGCGCTTCAAATCCCGGCGCGCCCGCGGGCCAAAGCGGAATCGACGGCGGATGCGCCGTCTCCTGAGCCGGGGTTGATGGAATGGGCGGTGGCGTCGGATCCTGCGCCGCGAGGCGGACGGCCGCAGACAGCAGAAGAAACCCGGCCAGTGCAGCCGGGGTTTTCAAGGGGTGGTGGTGCATGGGGGGGGGTAGGGCGACTCTGTCCCGAGATCGATCGAAAGGACCCGATCGTCAAGCCGGGTCTCGTCGATTTTTTCCACGGACAGTCCGGATTTCCGTTAAACCCGCGGCAAGTTCCTCAGGCGCCGCTCGCCTTATTTCCGCAACCTGTCATGCTGCCATTCGTCTCCCAAAGCATCCCCAAAACCCCATGAATCGACGCGAATTCCTGGTCAAGACCGGCCTCACCGCGGCGGGCTGCGCCGCCGCTGGCGTTTTCCCAAAAAGACTCTCCTCACAAGTTGCCGCGCCCGGAAGCGTGTCGATTCTCTGCGATCCGTCGGATCCGGTGGCCGGCTCGGCCCCGGCACAATGGGCTGCCCGGCAATTGCAGGATGCCCTTGCCGCGCGCGGATTCCAGGTGCGCCGGTGCGCGAGGATGGGCGAGGCTGTCCCCGAGGATCTTTGCATTCTTATGGCCGGCCCGGCTTCCGCCTGGGCGCGCGACACCGGAGTGCCTGTCCCCTCTGACGGCGAAGGCCTGGCGATCGGCTCCGGCTCCCTAAGCGGCAGGACCGTATTGGTGGCGAGCGGCGGCGGCGTGCGGGGGCTCGTTTACGCGTTGACCGAACTCGCCGACGCGGTCGCCGACGATCCGAACCCGGCGCTGCACCCGGCCAAGGCCCGCTCCGAGAAGCCGGCCAATGAGGTCCGCAGCGTGATGCGGTCGTTCACCAGTGCCGCCGAGGACAAGGCCTGGTTTCACGATCGAGATTTTTGGCGGCGCTATCTCTCCATGCTGGCCACCCAGCGATTCAACCGGTTCAACCTGGCCTTCGGCCTGGGCTACGACGCCCCGAACCGGCTGCGCGACACGTACCTGTATTTTGCCTATCCGTTCCTGCTGGGCGTTCCGGGCTACGACGTCCGGGCGACCAACCTGCCGGATGCGGAGCGCGACCAAAACCTGGAAATGCTGCGCTTTGTCAGCGATGAGGCGGCGCTCCGCGGGCTGGAGTTCCAGCTCGGCCTCTGGACCCACGCCTACGAATGGACCAACAGCCCCGATGCCAACCACGTCATCACCGGCCTCACGCCGCAGACCCAGGGGCCGTACTCCCGCGACGCCCTGGCTCTCGTGCTCAAGGAATGCCCGGCCATTTCCGGCGTGACCTTCCGCGTCCATGGCGAAAGCGGCGTGCCCGAGGGCAGCTACGATCTGTGGAAGATCATTTTCGACGGCTGCGCCCGGAAAAAGGACCGACTGAGGATCGACATGCACGCCAAGGGCATGACCAACGAGATGATCGGCGTCGCCCTGGATTCCGGCTCGGAGTTCACGATTTCGCCAAAATTCTGGGCCGAGCACATGGGTCTGCCCTACCACCAAGCGGCGATCCGCTCGACGGAGATGCCCGTCCGCGCCAAGGGCAAGGGGGCCTTCTCCGCAAGCGAGGGCGCCCGCAGTTTCCTGCGCTATGGATACGGCGACCTTTTGGCCGAGAACCGCCGCTACGGAATTGTGCATCGCATATGGCCCGGCACGCAGCGGGTGCTGCTCTGGGGCGATCCGGCCTTCGCGGCCGGCTACGGTCGCGCGATGAGTTTCTGCGGTAGCAAGGGTGCGGAAATCTTCGAGCCCCTTTCCTTCAAGGGACGGGAGGGCTCCGGCAACCCAAGTGGCGACCGCAGCGGCTACGCCGATGTCTCGCTTCGGCCGCCTGGCGGCGATTTTGAAAAATACCTGGTCACCTACCGGTTCTGGGGCCGAATGCTCTACAACCCGCAGGCCGATCCCCAGGGTTGGCGGCGGCAGTTCCGCCGGGACTACGGACCGGCGGCCGAGTCGGCAGAGGTGGTCCTGCGGCACGCGAGCCGGATCCTTCCCCTGGTGACGACGGCCCATCTGCCGTCCGCCTCCAACAACACCTTCTGGCCGGAAATGTACACGAACATGCCGATCGCGGAGAACGCGGGCAGCGGCCCGTACAGCGACACGCCCAGCCCCAAGCGGTTCGGCACGGTGAGTCCGCTGGATCCGCAGCTTTTCTACCGGATTGAGGATTACGTCGATGCCCGGCTGCAGGGAAAGGTCGACGGCAGGTATTCCCCCGTGGAGGTCGCCCAATGGCTGGAGGACCTGTCCCATTCCACGTTCGAGCATCTGGCTGAAGCGGAGAAAGCCGCAACGGACCTGAACGCGCCCGCCTTCCGCCGGCTGTCGATCGACGTGCGCGTGCAGGGCGGTCTCGGCCGGTTCTTCGGCCAGAAGCTCCGCGCCGGCGTGTTCTTCGCCCTCTTCGAGCGGACCGCCGAACCCGCGGCCAAAACCGAAGCCCTGCGCCTGTATCGCTCCGCCCGCGAAGCGTGGGCAGGCGTCGTCGCGGTGACCCAGGGCGTCTATGTCGCCGATCTCTCCTACGGCGACGGTCCGTTCAAGCGCGGCCATTGGTCCGATCGCCTGGGCGCCATCGACCGGGACATCGCCGCGGTGGAAGCGACCCCGATTCCGGTGCCCGCAAAGGCGCCCTTCGATCCGTCACGGGTCGCCGCCCTGCTCCGCGATGCGGCGGCTCATCCGCAGCGCCCAGCCATAAATGCCACCCACGTTCCGCCCGGCCCTTTCCAGCGCGGGCAGCCGGTCGCCCTCTCCCTTTCGTTTTCCCCCGATCACGAGCAGGCGGCGGTCCTCCTTCATTATCGCCGGGTCAACCAATCCGAAACCTGGCGCACGGCGCCGATGCAGCTCGCAGGCCGCTCCTGGCAGGCCGAGATCCCCGGCCCCACCACAGACTCGGATTTTGCCCTGCAATACTATTTCGAGCCCACCGATCCTTCAGGCATTGCCTGGATCCATCCCGGCCTCGGCAGCGCGCTGGCCCGCCCGCCCTATCTGGTCCTGCGGCAGGCGTAGCCATTCCGCTCCGGATTCGTCCGCGATCCTAGTCGAGCATGAATGCGATCGGCACCTGCATGTGGGTGTTGACCGTGCGCCCGCCCTTCTTGCCCGGCCGGAATCGCCACTTCGCGACGGCCTGGACGGCGAATGCCTCGAACTCAGACTGGCTTGCGGACACGGCATAGGCCAGTTGCACGTTGCCGGAGGTATCGACGATGAAGTCGACAGTCACGGACCCGGAGATGCCCGCGCGCCGCATTTCAAACGGATACTGCGGGCGGCCCTGGACGATGGGGACGGGAATCTGGTCCAGCTTGGAAATATCGAAGATCTGCCCGATGCCGGCGCGCCAATTTCCCGTATTCTGCGGAATTTCGATGGCCCCCTTGCTGAGCATCGCGGCGTCGGGCGGAGGCGGCTCCACCTTCTGCACGAAGGAGGTGTCCGTCGTGAGCGACGGCACGTCGGTTTGCATGGGCGGAGTAAAATCGGTCGGCACCACCTGCTGTGTGGTGTCATCGACGGGGTCCGGCTCGTCCGGCTCGAGCCTCGGCATCTCGATGAGCTGGATGGTCGCCTCCTGCTTCTTTACTTTCACCGGCTGCACACGATGAGACGTAAGGTCGGAGATCCAGACGGAGCCGCCATGGACTGCGAGTGAGAAGACGATGCCTATTATTAGATCGCGGCGTAGTTTCATTTCGAATCGAAGCTGCCAGATTAGACGCAAGGGGCGTGCCAAAGGATGCTGCCGATCGCAACAACAATGACCTAATTCCATTTGCGCAAAATTTGCGCGCTCGCGATAACTGCCGCTCCAGGAAACTTCTACGCATTGCCGGGCCCCCGCCGCTGCCCCTAATGCAAACCTGGAAACCCGGGACGTTTTCTTATACTCGCACACCTTCTCCCCCTTTATTACGTCTAATCAGGCCAATACCACACCGGCCCCCTCCCCGGTTCCGAAACCCCTTTTTCCCCATGAAACGACTTCTCACCCTCGCATTCCTGTTGGCACTCTGCTCCGCCGCCCGCGCCGCGCTCACCAAGGACATCGAATTTGCCAAGGTCGACGGCGTGAGTCTTCTCCTCGATACCTTCGTGCCCGACGGCCCGGGGCCCTTTGCGGGGGTTATCATGGTGCACGGCGGCGGCTGGAACAGCGGTGACAAGTCGGGCGGAAGAGGCAAGGGCCTGATGGCGCCGATGGATGACCCGCTGTCCCGCGCCGGCTTCGTCTGGTTTGAGATCAACTACCGGCTGGCTCCCAAGTACCCCTATCCGGCCTGCATCGACGATGTCGAAACGGCGATCCGCTGGGTCAAGGCGCATGCCGCCGAGTATCATCTCGATCCCAGCCGCATAGCGCTTGCCGGCGAATCGGCCGGCGGACACCTCGTCGACCTTGCGGCGGCGCGCGCCGATCCGTCGACGCGGGTCGCCGCCGTAGTCTCCTTCTATGGCGTCCCCGACCTGGTGGCTCAGGCGAAAGCGAGCGCCGCCACCAACACCGTGGGCCGGATTTTTGGGCTCTCGCACCTCGACGACAGCGCGACGCCTCTTCTTCTGTCAGCCTCGGCCATCTCCCACCTCAAGCCCGGGCTGCCGCCCTTTCTCCTCGTGCACGGCGACAAGGACGAGAAGGTTCCCTACCAGGAGGACCTGGATTTCCGCGCCAGGCTCCTCGCCCTCGGCGTGCCCTGTGATTTGATCACGATTCACGGCGGAGGGCACGGCATGATCACCTGGGAAAAGATCGCCCCGGAATACAAGGATCAGGTCGTCGCATGGCTCAAGAAGACCCTTCCCCCGCATCCCTGGCGCACTCGGCTTCACAAGCTGTTGGGGATTTGAGCCGGAACTCAGGTCGAGCCGCTCTCAGAAAATTTCCTCCATGTCCACTGATCAGCCTCCCCGCAGCCGCCCCCTGACAATCTTTCTGTCCTGCCTCGTCCTCGTCGGCCTTGCGATCGCCTTTGCGGACCGCCCCGCCTCCACGTGGTCTCACGCCGTGCTGCACCGGATGTTGGTCTTTGTCTGGCTGACCCACCTCGTCGACCCGCTGCCTTCCGCTGCAGCCTTCGGTCTGGTGATTGCCGGTTGCGCCGCCGCCTTCGGCTGGCGGCCAAGCGAAGGGGGCATGACGCTGATCGCCTGCTGTCTTTCTGCAGTGGTGGCCGTCGCCATCAAGGAACAGCTCAAGTTCGACTTTGGCCGGACGTGGCCGGACACCTGGGTCGATCACAATCCCTCGTGGATCGCCAACGGGGCCTATGGCTTCCATTTCTTCCACGGCGGCGAAGGCTGGGCCTCCTTTCCATCGGGCCACATGACGATCATTTCATCGGTGATGACGGTGCTCTGGCTGCGGGTGCGGCCGCTGCGCTGGCTTTGGTTGACGCTCGTCCTGGCGGTCGCCGCCGGGCTTTTCGGTTCGGACTTCCACTTCATCGGCGACATGATCGCGGGAACCTACCTGGGCGCCGGTTGCGCGGCCGGCGTGCTGGCCCTGCTCTCGCATCTGCGCAGCCACGCCCGGCAAACCCTCTGACCATGAAGAATAATGCCCTGCTGTCCCCGGCCCAGGCTGGCACCTGCTCCCTTCTTGCACCGGTTGAAAACGTCGCTCATGGCATCGTCAGCCGGGCTGTGCTGACCACACCCACCCTTCGCCTCACCCTGTTTCATTTCGACGCCGGCCAGGAACTCTCCGAGCACACTAGCAAAGCCCGCGCGCTTGTGCAGATTCTCAGCGGCAAGTGCGCGTTCTCCGTTGGAAAGACCGTGCACATGCTCAAGCCCGGCGACCTTCTGCATCTACCCCCGGGGATATCGCACGCCGTCACGGCTCCGGAGTCATTTTCCATGCTGCTGACCCAGGTTACTGAACCTGCGGCATGACAAAGGCTGCAGACCGTCAGTCTGCTTGCGTGCGCGCCTGATCTTAACGGGTGAGCGCCGCATTGGTATAGCTTAGCGCCCAGCGATCATGGGCTTCGGGACGCAGTCGTTCCGCCTTCAATAGCGGCGCTCACCTTGCGGAAGTTCCGCCCCTTCGTAGCTTCCGCAGGCTCAGCGGCCCGGCGCGCGGCTCCCAGGCCGCCGTCTCAGCCAAACATCAACCCTTTGCCCCATGCGAAACGCCGTCGGCTTGCGCATCCTGATCTTTTTCACCGCCATCGGCTGGGACCTCGGGGCGGCGCCGATTCATGACGCCGCAGAAGCGGGGAACGTCGCGAAAATCCGCGCCCTGCTGGCGGCGGACCCGGCCTCGGCCGCTGCCAAGGATGATCACGGAAACACGCCGCTGATCTTGGCCGCCGAAGGCGGATACTCTGAGGCGGCCCGGCTGCTGCTGGAAGCCAACGCCCCGGTGGACGCCGCGGCCGCCGGCGGATTCACCCCGCTCATGATCGCCGTGCAGAACGGGCGGTTCGACATGTCGAAGCTGCTCCTGAAGAACGGCGCGGCGGTTGAAGCCCGGAGCAGGAAAGGCTTCACCCCGCTCATGGTCGCCGCCGACGGCGGCAAGACCGACGCCGTGCAACTCCTCCTGCAAAATGGCGCGGCTCCCGGCGACGCGGATCCATCCGGGATCACTCCGCTGTATTTCGCCGCGCGAGACGGGCATCTCGACATCGCGCGGCTGCTGATCGGGGCCGGCGCCGCGGTGGGCGCGCAAACTACGGCAGGTTCCACGCCCCTGCTGGCCGCCGCCGAAAATGGCCATCTCGACGTCGTTCAACTGCTGCTGGAAAAAGGCGCGCCGGCCGACAGCGCGGACTCCAAAGGGGTCACGCCGCTGATGCGCGCCACGCTGAAAGGGCATCTCGGCGTTATGAAGGCGCTGCTGGACAAGGGGGCCGGCGTCGACAGGACCGCCGGCGGCCTTACGCCGCTCCAGATCGCAGCGGAAGCGGGCCAGGCGGGCGCCGCGAAACTGCTATTGGAAAGACATGCGGCCCTGGAGGCCGCTGACGACAACGGATACACGCCGCTGATTTGGGCCTCGTTGAACGGCCACCCCGACGTGGCCCGCCTGCTGATCGGGGCCGGCGCCGCGATGGAGGCCGCCAGCAAGAAGGCCTACACCCCTATCATGGTTGCCGCCGAAGGCGGCCACCTCGAGATCGTGGAGATGCTGCTGGAAAAAGGGGCTCAAGCGGATGTCCGGAGCCAATCGCAGGTCACCCCGCTGATGCTGGCCGCGAATGGCGGGTACCTGGACGTGGTTACGCTGCTTCTCGCCAAGGGCGCCGCGTTCGACGCCCGGGATGGGGGCGGCTACACGCCGCTGATGAACGCCGCTTTGAAAGGAAACTTCGACGTTGCAAAACTGCTGCTGGCCAAGGGTGCCGCCACTGATGCGAAGACGAGCGACGGCTTCACCCCGCTGCTCTGCGCCGCGCAAAACGGCAGCACTGATGTCGCGGCGCTGCTCTTGGACCACGGCGCGGCCGTCGACACCGCGAACGCCAAGCGGGCCACCCCCATGTATTTTGCGGCGCAGAGCGGGCACGCCGACCTCGTTCGCCTGCTGCTGGCGAGGGACGCGGCGCCGGACGTCCCGACCGCCGCCGGTTTCACTCCGCTCCTGATCGCCTCCCAGCACGGATTCCTCGATGTGGCGGGGCTGCTCCTGGACAAGGGCGCTTCGCCCGCCGCCCAGACTGCAAAGGGCGTCTCGGCGCTGATGCTCGCGGCCGCCTATGGACACGCCGATGTGGCAGCGCTTCTTCTCGAAAAAGGCGCCTCGCCAGCGACTCCGGACTCCGACGGCCGGACGGCCCTGTTTTACACGGCGCTATACGGGCAGGCCGACGCCGCGAAAGTCCTGCTCGACAAAAACGCGGCGGTCGACAGCCCGGACAGCGGGGGTGTCACGCCGCTCATGCGAGCCGCGATGGACGGGCATCTCGACGTGGCGGCGCTATTGCTGGCAGCCGGTGCTTCCCTCGAAGCGAAGACGAAGGAGGGCCTGACGGCCCTCATCATTGCTCAAGCCAACCATCAGCTGGAGATCGCCGAGTTGTTGAAGCAGGCGGCTTCCCAGGCAGGCGCTCCGGGCGCCGGAAATCCGGAGCAGGCCGTCTCGCCCAATGCTCCACCGCCCCCGCCGAACAATCCGGATGATGATCCCATCGGGGCCGGCGGTTTCATCACGCCCCCAGATTCCAAGTGACCCGGGCTTGCGCCACCACGCGCTCCGAAGTCATTCCACCGGCCGCATCTGTATCGTGTCCACGATCTTCATGCCCGCGAGCACGTTGGTCACAACCACCATCAGATCGTCGCGCTTCACCCAGCCGCGGCGCATGAGATAATCGAAGCTGTTGCGAATCGTCAGCTCGGGTTCCTCCGAAAACGTCATGAGAAAGGGCTCGACCCCCCAAACCAGAAGCAGGTGCCGAAACACCTGGGGCACGTCCGTGAAAGCGTAGATGGGACAGCGCCTCGCCCGCATGGCGGACAGGGTCTGCGGCAGGGAGCCGTTGCGGGTGAAGACCACGATGCCGAAGTCGCCGAGTTCCTGGGCCAAAACCACGGCCGAACGGAGCAGATGGTCCTTCGGGCCCCGGAGCGGAAGCTCGGAATTGTATCCCTTGGAGGCGCTCGCCTCCACCCGTCCCGCCACCCGCTTCATGAATTGCACACATTCCAAAGGATAGCGGCCTGTGGTCGTTTCGCCCGAGAGCATGATGGAATCCGCCGTGGACCAGACGGCCCCCGCAATGTCGCTCACCTCGGCGCGTGTCGCCACTGGAGACTGGATCATCGATTCCAACAAGTGGGTTGCGACAATCACCGGCTTGCGCAGCCGGATGCAGGCATCGACGGTCTTCTTTTGGATCAGCGGCAGGTCCTCCATGGGCACCTCGATGCCCAGGTCCCCTCTCGCGACCATGACGGCGTCGGCGGCCTGGATGATTTCGTCCAGGTTTGCGATCGCCGACTGGTCCTCGATCTTGGCGATGATATGGGCCTCGCTCTTTGCGTCGGTCAGCACCCGGCGGAGGATGTCGACATCATCGGCTTCCCGGACAAAGGAGAGGGCAAAGAAGTCCACCTGTTCCTCGACGCCCACGGCTATGTCCGCCCGGTCCTTCGGCGTAATGGCGGGCAGCCGCACTTTGATGCCCGGAAGATTGATATGCCGCCGGTTGCCGAGTTTGCCCGCGACCGCCACCCGGCAGTGAACTCTTGAGGCCGTCGTGCTCAGGACTTCCAGCCGGATCAGTCCGCTGTCCACCAGCACGACACTTCCAGCGGAAACGTCCTGGCCAAACCGCGCGTAGTTGACGCCGACCGCGAGAACCCCGTTCTCGGACGCTCCCGGCCTGGGCAGCAAGTCCACCAACTGCCCCTGGGCCAGGTCCACGGGAGCCGGCAGATCCCCCGTCCGAATCTCGGGGCCCTTGATGTCCAGCATGATGGCGATGTGCCGTCCCACCCGCTGGCAAACCTCCTTCACCCTCCGAATCATGGTCCGAGCCCAGGCCTGGTCCCCGTGAGCCATGTTGAGCCGGCACACGTCGACCCCCGCAAGGATCAGCTGCTCCAGCATCTTCTCATCCGAACTGGCCGGCCCGAGCGTGAATACGATCTTGGTCTGCCGAAACGTGTCCTTCGGTGAATTGCTGCTTACGGCCGTCTTCATGCCTGGCAATAGCATATCCTGTGCGCAACCGCGGCGGATCTTGCCCGGCACGACGCAGGTCCTGCAAACAAGACTTTGAGCAGATGCCCGATTGAAACAGGGCCGGAATCACGCCTCGTCCTCAAGTCCGTTTGGCATCACCGGAGTGCACAGGCTGACCCCCGCAGCAACGGCGCCATTGGCACAGAGGGCCACAAAGCCGGCGTTCAGTCCCAGGAACGGATCCCGGTTGCTCAGAAAGAGAATGAAGAGGCAAACCAGCCCGGCCACCATTCCCGCGAAAATGCCGGCGGTTGTGACGCGCTTCCAGAACAGTCCGAATACAACCCCCGGGAAGAATTGGGCCACCCCTGCGTAGCCGAGCAGCAGCAGGGAAACCAGCGTGGTTGTGCTGAACACGGCACAGGCAAGGCCCACCAGGCTGATCAGCACGACGACCGCCTTGGCCACCTTGGCCACCTGATCATTCGACATGGACGGCGCAAAGATCGGCCGGAAGATATTCTTGGCAAACAGCGTGGCGGCGGTGAGCAATAGAATGGCCGCGGGCACCATGGCGGTGAGCGCTCCGGCCCCTCCGATCAAACCCAGAAACCAGGCGGGAAATGTCTGGCGGACTACTGTCAGCAGAGCCAGATCGCCGTTTCCGATCCCCGGCACGAGCAGCAGGGCCGCGAAACCCACGAAGAAAACGAAAGGCAGGGTGAGCGAGTACAAGGGCATGATCACAGCATTGCGCCGCAACACGTCGCCGCTCTTTGCGGTGTAACAGGCCCCGAAGGCGTGGGGCCACATGTAGAACCCCAACGAGCTGAGCAAGACCGTGGAGACAAACCAGGCGTGGCCAAGGTTCGGAGTGGAGCCCGGCATGGTGAGATGGGCGGGCTTGGCTTGCACGAGCGCGGAAAACATCCGGCCTATGCCCCCAAAGTAAATCGCGGGCACGGCGATGCCAATGAAGGCAGCAACGAACAAGAGCAGGAAGTCCTTCAGGATGCTGACCCAGGCTACTGCACGCACGCCGCTGGAAAGAACAAAGGCCGTCACCAGGAAACCCGCGATCGTCATGGCCGGAGTCCGGCCGATGCCGTCAAAACTCGCCACTCCCACAATGATCCCCAGGCCTGTAAGCTGCAGCTGCAGGTAGGGAATGATGGAGACGATCCCGATCAAGGCGACCAACGCCGTCAGGAACCGGTTGCCGTAACGTTTCTCGAAGAAGTCCGGCTCGGTCTGCAGCCCGTGCCTCGAGCCTGCGTCCCAAATCGGAGGCAGGATATAAAACGACACCACGTACGCCAGGGTCAGGTAAGCCAGAATGTAAAGGGCAGGCCCTCCCTTGGAGAAAGCCCAACCGCTCGCCCCGAGAAAGGCGAAGGTCGTGTATACTTCGCCCGCCATCAGCAGCCATAACAGAACGGAGCCAAATCCCCGCGCGCCCACCGTCCATTGCTCCAGGTCCATGCGACGCCGAAATCCCGCCAGGAATCCGATGAGCGAACCAATCGCAACAATCCCAAAGATTACCGACAAGGCGATCGCGCTCGAAGTCATGGCCTGTCGCTCTTCACTTCCTTACCGGTCCCGCCGGGCCTCCGCGGCTTCTCGAGCCGGTACGCAATCCCCATGAAGACCGGAGTCAGCGCAATCCAGCAGATCAGCCAAAACAAGTTGAAAGGCAGCCCCAGAACCATCGGATGGACGCGATCCCAAAGCGCCACCGAAAAGCACATGGCTGCGAATGGCACCGCCCCCAGGGCGATCGCCCCTGCGGAAGGTCTCTTTGGATTGTGCGCCTGCGGCATTGCCCGGCGAACGTGCCTCTCCCCACCGCTACCGCAAGCAGATATTCCTTTTCCTCACGGTACGGCGCGCATCTTTAGCAGCCGACTCGGAGCATCCGTTGCTCGTTGCCTCGCTTCGCACCCTCATCACCGATGAACCGGCGATTCTCAGCCCGTGCGGTGAACACCCCGAGCGCCGTCGCAATGCGGTCAAGTCGTCCCGGCTGTGTCTTCGTTGCGGAATTTCCGCTTCGAACTTTTCACATGCGCGCTCATATTTGCCTTTGTGGTTGGTATCCTCGTCGCTTCGATCGTCCGGATCGCCATCTCAACGTCCCTGTTCGGCATCAGGTTGCTTCCTGGCCCCCTTCAGGCTATTTTGGTGGGGCGCTGAGAATCGTAGGAAATTCCCGAACTGAAGGAGATGATCGCCAACTTCAAAAAGTTCCGGGAACTCGTTGATCACTGCATCGACGTGTCCATCCAAATCGCCGCCCGAAAATTCCAGCTCCAACGTGAATCCCAAACCCATGCACAATGATCCCAGACCGAGGCCAGCGCCTGGCGCCTCTTCAGACTTCCCGATCCACCGTCGATCGGGAGATGCGCCCATTATAACCGCTTGTCGGGATCTCTATTCTCGACAGGCAACCGCTCCCGGTCCGCTGCGAAAGGAAGTTTCGATGATGTATGTACGATTTCTCGCGGCCGTGGCTGTCATGATGTTCCTGACGCCGGTGGCGCCAGCGCAGCCGGCGCCCCAGACCGAGGCCGCGCCAACCTCCAGGCTGACCGGCACCTCGTTCGGGGCGACCCCGGACCGCGACCTGCGACCCCAGGTGATCTCGAACAGCTCGGATTATCTGACCCAACTGGCCACGCAGGCCGATCCCGCCTCCCAAGTGTCGGACGTCGAAGTCATCTTCTGGCGCAATGCCGTCAAGCCGCAGGCCGTGGAGGCATACCGGAAGCTCGTCACCGATAATCTCAGCCAGGGCGGTTACACCTATACGGTGACGGGCACGCAGTCGACCGCCGGGCAGACGACGACGCTGTTTACGGCGGAGTCCAACCAGCAGGGCCGGATCATCGGTTTCTGGCAGGCGACGCCCCAGGGGTTGTTCTTGAACTGGGGTCGGTCCTCTGGCGGGGCCGCAACGGCGCCGGCGCCCCCGCCCCCGGCGCAGGCCGCGGAGCAACCCGGCGGCCCCGCAACTATGGCCCCCGCATTGGCACCGACGAATATTCCGCTTCGTCCGCTCGATCAATCCGCCCTCGTCGTCAAGGCAGCCGATGGCACCCCGATCGTTGCCAACAAGAATGGCAGTGGCATCGACGGCATCAAACTCTCGCAACACGACGTGGCGATCGTCAGTCCGTCGATGACCGTCGCGCCGGATGGAACCATCCACGTCGCGTTCGTTGAACAACACCGCACCACGTATGCAAACGCCATTTACCACCGCTCCAGCACTGACGGCGGCAAGACCTGGACCGAAGCGAAGAACCTTTCCGAAGACATGCCCAATATCGACGTCGGCCGCTGCCAGGTGCTGGTGGATGCGCGTAACCGGGTCTACGTGATCTGGCGGTCCGGGATGGGGCAGTACGACAGGGTGTCCGGCAACCCGTCCGGCGACGCTCGATCCAACCTCTGGTTCCGAGAATTGGAAGGGGGCAAGTGGACCCGGATCAAGCCGATCGGTGAGACGGTCACATCAGAAACGCAATGGAACTCCGCGTTTTCCTACTTTGCCGCGCTGGATGCCGCGGGCCGGGTACACGTTCTTTGGAACGTGAGCCCGGACAAGTGGCACCCCGAACTCACAGTCAACCACGTGCATTCAAACGGCATCGGGAACGGGCTGGTCTTCCAGTCTATCCTGGACGGCGCCAGCGCGGGCACGCCGCGCGAGGCGTTCCTGCCCGTCATGATTCCCCCGTCGCCGGGCCAGGAATATTTTGGGCCCTCTTGTGACAGCCTGGATGCGATGAACGGCTACGTCGACGCCGCTGGCGAGGCGCACTTTGTCACCACGTTCACCACACCGAAGGAAACCGCCGTTTTGCATCTTCACTTCGAACTGATCGAGAATGGCAACGCCGGGCAGAAGACCGATTTTCCTGAACTCAGTTTTCACGGCTGTAAGGACATTCCCACTTTGCTCGTCGACGCCGAGGGAAGGCGGCATGTCATCGCCCTCTACCTCGCGGGCGAACACCCCAATATCCGCGACTACCTCCTGGGCAGCGACGACGAGCCAACCGTGATCCGAGCCGCCGTCGGCCTGAACGGCATCATCGACGGTTTCCAGGCCTATCAGGGCCCCGGCGGGCAGATGGTCGTCATCATGCAGATGAACGACACCGGCGAGCGCTTTGCCGGCGACAACTTCGTCTCGATCAGCACCGGAGACGGGAAGTGGAGCGTCCCGGTGAACGTCACCAACAACGCCGGCCGCAAAACTTTCCACAACACCGAGACCAGCGCGCAGTCGAATGTCGCGGTGGCCACCAGTTGCCTGCCCGGCCCGGGCGCCGTCGCCTTCGACCGCGACGGCCACCTGCTGCTGATAATGGTCAAGGGAGAGTACAAAATGGTCCTGGCCACCGCCTTCGGCGTCAACACCGCCGGCGGCGACACCATCACCCCAACGCTGCGCTTCCTGAAGTTCTGAATGATCCGTACGGAGACTATGAAGGTCCCGCAGCGTTCGAGGCAGGCCTGAATTGGTCAACTCGGCGCGGCCCTGGGGGGCAGAAGCGCACAGGGTCAGGACGATGCGCTCATGGCCGAAATTTTTTGTTCGTGAATTTCCCGCCTTCGCGCGTTGCGCTTCGGCGGACAACTTTCGCAACGCGAAAGCTGGTGCCCAAGGGGGGACTCGAACCCCCATGCTGTTAAGGCACAGGCTTCTGAGACCTGCGTGTCTACCAATTCCACCACCTGGGCATCCTGCCAACCACTCAACTTTCAAACACCTGCGGAACTATCGGTCAAACAGGAGGCAAGGGTGGCTAGGAGCCGCACTTCAGAAGCGCCTCTCGATCGGCCGAGCGTGAACTATTACCTTCTGGCAAAAGCCTCCGGCAAGCCAAAACGGAAAGGCTTCGCCACCTTGCCCGCCCCGTAGGGCGATTGCCAACACGGCTGGGGAACCGCAATGTGCGCCGGGAACCAATCCGTGCGCATCGGCCCCTACACTCTTTCGTCGAACCTTTTTCTGTCACCGCTGGCGGGCTACACGAACCTGCCCATGCGATTGACCGTGAGGGAGCTCGGCGGGCTTGGATGGGCGACGACGGACCTGGTGAATGCGAGGTCGCTGATCGAGGGGAATCCCGCTGCGATGCGGCTGGTGGCGACCCGCGAGGAGGACCGGCCGCTGGCCGTGCAGCTTTTTGGCAGCGTTGCGGAGGAAATGAGGGATGCGGCGGTGCGGTGCCAGGAACTGGGGGTTCAGGCGGTGGACATCAACATGGGCTGCCCGGTGAAGAAGGTGACGAAGATCGGGGGCGGGTCGGCAATGATGGCGGATCTCGAGCGGACGGTGAGCCTCGTGCAGGGAATGGTCTCGGCGGTGAGGATTCCGGTGACGGCAAAGATGCGGCTGGGGTGGGACGAGGAGAACATCACGGCGCCGGAGCTTGCGAGGGCGCTGGAGGGGGCGGGTGTTGCGGCGATCTTCGTCCATGGCCGGACGCGGGCACAGGGTTTTTCTGGCAAGGTGAACCTGGAGGGAATCCGGGCGGTAGTGGATGCGGTGAAGGCGATCCCGGTGATCGGGAATGGGGATGTCATGACGCCGGAGGCGGCGGGGCACATGATCCGGGAAACCGGGTGCGCGGGCGTGGGGATCGGGAGGGGGGCGTTTTACGACCCGTGGATTTTCAGGAGAACGGAAGCGTACCTGAGGACGGGGGAGGCGCAGGCGGAAGCGGGGTTTGACGAGAGGGTGCGGGTCATGCGGAGGCACTTCGACAGGTATTGCGAATTCTTCGGGGAGGCGCACGGGGCGCGGCTTTTCCGAAAGGTGGCGCCGTGGTATTCCAAGGGGTTCGGGCCCGCGAAGGCGTTCCGGCAGCGGGTGCACACGATCGGATCAAAGGCGGACTTTGAGGGGGCCATCGGGGAGTACGTGGCGTGGCGGAGCCGGTTCTGCGACGGGGCGGGCGAACTCTTGCCGGAATACCGGATGAAGCCGATGGTGGCCTCCTTCATGGATGGGGGAGAAGCGACCGGAGGAATTCCCGTGCCCAAGGGGCCTGTAGAACTGTGGTGAGAGGGAAAAATCCAAGTTGCCGCGAGACCGGGCCGCGACCATCCTTTCGACCATGACAGCCCCCCCGGGTGGCGAGAGAGATGAGGAAATCAGAAACATCCTCGGCCTCCGGTTTTACGTGGGCAGTTTCCCTGGTCTTTTGACCCGAACGTCGCGGGGAGGGCTGATCGTAGTCCCCTCGGCCCCCGTGCTGGTTGATCTCTCGAACGATCCTGCTCACCGGGAAGCCCTGGAAGGAAGCGACCTGGCCATCACCGACAGCGGATTCTTCGTTTTGCTGTGGCTCCTTTTCAAGGGACAGCGGCTGCCGAGGATCTCAGGGCTGAGATACCTGCGGGGGCTTATATCGTACCCGGAATTTCGGAAGCCCAGGGCAACCTTATGGGTCATGCCATCGGAGGAGGATGCCCGGGCGAACCGCGAGTGGCTCAACCGCCAGGGCCTGCCCGTCGGGGCCGATGACTGCTGCGTGGCGCCCATGTACCCGGCCGGGCGCCTGAGCGACGAGGGCCTCCTCGCTCAAATCGAACACAGGCGCCCGGCGTTTGTGGTCTTGAATATCCGCGGTGGAGTGCAGGAGCGGCTCGGATTCTTTCTGATTTCCCGGTTGTCGTACCGGCCCGCGATCATCTGCACAGGGGCCGCGATCGCCTTCCTCACCGGCAGGCAGGTCGGAATTCCCGTATGGGCGGACCGGCTGATGCTCGGCTGGCTTCTGCGCATGCTGCACTCGCCCGTTGGATTCTTCCCGAAGATATGGAAGGGGATGCGGCTCGTGCCGGTCGTTATGAGGGCGAAGGCCCGGACGTAAGGCGGCTCTTCAGCGCGCGAGCATGATTCCCGTCGCGCCGGCGATCGCGAGCACGGCGCCGGCGTAGTAGCTGAGCCGCGGCCTGTCCGCGCATTCAATCCAGATTGAAAATGGGATCGTGAGCAGTGGGGCGATGGCTACGATCGGCTGCACGAGCCCGGCGGGCGTCGAGCGCAGCGCCCACTGGTAGCAGGTCACGCCGAGGATGGGCCCGGTGAGGGCGTTCCCCAGGACCCAGGGCCAAGACCGCAAATCGCGGAGCCACCTTGCTCCACCTGAAGCGGCGACGAAGACCAGCACGGCGCCGCCGAAGACAAGTCCGCCAAGCGTGCGGTGGTAGGCGGCCGTGCCCGGATCGACGAGCTCGTGCACCGACGCGGCGACGGCAAAGGCCTTGCGGCTGAATACGGCGCCGGCGCCCTGTCCAACCGCGGAGAGAAGCGCCCACCCCACCCCGGCCTGGAATCTTCCCGGAGATACGCGCACGAGGCTGTGCGGCAGGAGGCCGATCGTGACGCCCGCGAGCGTCAGCGCCGCAAAAAACATCTGGCTCCCGGTCAAGGAAGTGCCGAGCCAGATGAATTCAAGGGCCGCGGCGACAAGTGCCGCGACACACTGCACGATGAGGGTCGACAGGCTCGAGCCGAGCCGGGGCAGAGAAAGGAACATCGAGACGCCTCCAATGCCAAAACCTGCGAGGCCCCCAACGAAAAACCAGCTCCACGCGGCCGTCCGGACGCCGCTCCCGAATAGATGTGCCCAGACGCCGAGCACGATCACCGCGACGACGAGACGCCAAAAATTGGCCGGAATGCTGCCGAGCCGGCGGGCCGCGCTATTGGCAAAAACGGGGGTGAGGGCGAAGCAAAGGGTGGTGCCGATGGCGCCGAACATGGCGGGAAAGGTACAACCTATGCGAAAACTGGCAACGGGTCGCTAGCGCTTCCACTCGACCCCTATTGTGACTGCGCGACCCGGAGCCGGCAGGAAGATCGCCGTTCCCGCGGGGTTGCGCGCCTTGTCGAGGACTCCGGCGGTGCTCGCAATCGTCGCCCGGTTGAAGAGGTTTTGCACCTCGACGAAGAACGTCCAGGACTTGGCGTAACGCCAGCCGCCGCGGACATGGGCCCGGGCCTGGCCGCCGTAGGTGAGCTTGCCGGCGTGGTCGACCGGCGTCGCGCCGGCGGTCCAGTCGGCGCCCGCGGCGAAGAATTCTCCGTCCGGGGCATCGACCAGCAGCTCGGCCGTGCCCAGATGCGGGGGATTCCCCGCCAGGCGGTTGCTTCCGTATACGGGATCGCCATCGAAGACAAAGTGGGTCCAGGCCGCCGTGCCGGTGAGAAAGATCCGGACGGGATGCTCGCAGAGGAGCCATCGCAGGGAGGTCTCGATGCCATCGTGGGTGGTGGGGCTCGCGTTCACGGATCCGCGGGGATTCCCGTTCGCATCGGTGAGGCTGAGGATCTCGTTCTGCCACACTCCATGGTACACAGCCGCGTCCCAGGCAAGCGGACCGGTCTGCCCGCGCGCGCCGATCTCGTACGTGACGGTGCGCTGCGAGGACAGGGCCTGGCTTTGGCTCGCAAGCGAGGGGTAGGAGCCCGTCGTGAGGAGCAGGTCGTCAAAGGTCGGGGATTCCGAGGAGGTCGAGACGCTGGCGAAGGCTACATCGTTCTTGGTGAGGCGCCAGCGCAGGCTCGCGGCGGGAAGCGTGGAGCCCGAGGAGAGATCCCGGGCCGCGGAGGAATTGGCGCCGCTGCGGTCCTCGATGTCGCGGGTCGCCTCGACGCGGGCGACCCCGAGGGTGCCGACGAGACTTGGGGCGAGGGCGATGGATTCCTCCAGCTGAAAAGCCGCCGTAGTGGGAAAGAGTCCGTAGTGGGCGAATTCCGCGCCGGTCTGCCCGGAATTGTTCAAAAAACGCTGCTGGTCGCGCCAACCGCGGTCGACGGTGGCCGTGACGCGGAGTTCGTTCGGGGCGAGGTCGCTGTCGAACCGGCGGATGAGTGCCGCTCGCAGGTCGGCGTCATCGCTGCTCGAGGTCGTGACTCCGTTGGGCTGGAGCTGGCGAAAGTTGTCGCTCGTGTGCGCGAACGACGCCCCGGTGAAGAAGTTCCAGTCCCGGCCCGAGTCATCGAAGGAGCCGGCGATGCGGGTGATCGCGGAGGTGCGGTCCGGAAGGTCGCGAAGGACGCTGGACGAGACGCTGGCGGGCGCGGTCATCGCAGCCGAGAGGGTCAGGGGTCCCGGGACGTCGTAGCGGGCAGAGGCATGGTAGACCTCGAGATCGGCATGCGACGTGGCCGAGAGGGACTGGTCGAGCGAGGCCAGGAGAGCGGTGCGCGCCTGGCCGCTGTGCGCGCGGTAGCCGTCCTGCTGGGAGACGGAAAGGGCGGAAGTTTCGCTGGTGGCTCCCTTGACGAGGGATTCCGAGCCGGAGCCGCGCAGGGCGCCGAACGAGCCGGCCTCCAGGCGCACGGAATCCGAATCCCGGCCCGCGGTGCTGCGGCGGAAGTCGAGCTCGCCGCCGGCCACCTGGGGCGACGCCCGCCAGCCGTCGATGCCGCGCTGCACCTCGATCCGCTCGCTGAGCAGGGGGTCGAGGAGCGCGCTGTTGAACGAACCGTCGGAAAGACCGAGGGGAAACTGGTCGAAGAGGAGCTCTACCCCGCGGCTCGAGGGAGCGCTCTGGATCCCGGAGCCGCGAATCGAGATGCGGGGCGGCTCAAAACCGCCCCAGCTTTCCTGAAGGATCGCACCGGGAATCTGGTTCAATGCTTCGGCAAGGGTTCCCACCGCCCGGCCGGACCAGGCTTCGTTGGGCAGGAGCGAGGTCGCCCGGACGCCCTTGGCATCCGGGCTGAGCGGGGTCTCCGAGACAATCCAGGGAGGCAGCCATTCCGGCGCATCCTCCGCCGCGCCGGCGGAACTTAGGAGCAGCGCGGCGAGGATGAGAGGGGGCCTCATCGCCCTATTTCTTGTAGAGCGGCCGCGCAGTGTATCGCGTGTGCAGCAGTTCGTGGGCGCGGGCGCCCAGCGGCTTGCCGAGGAACTCCGAATAGACGCGGATCACCTCGGGGTTCTCGTGCGAGCATCGGATCTCGGAGTCGCGGTCGTCCTTGTACAGGCCTTCGGCCCGCAACTTCCGGCGCTCGTTGTCGACGCCGTAGGGCTGGCCGCCGCCGCCGATGCAGCCGCCCAGGCACGCCATCACCTCGATGAAGTGATACGGCGTCTCCTGGCCGGCCTTCCAGGCTTCGCGCACGCGGTCGAGGACCTGCTCGACGTTGGCGAGGCCATGGGCGACCGCGACGCGCACGGGCGCGTCGCCGACCATGATGGTTGCCTCCTTCACGCCCTTCAGGCCGCGGACATCATCGAGCTCGATCTTGTCGAGCTTCGTGCCGGTGGCGTAGAAATATGCGGTTCGAAGCGCCGCTTCCATGACGCCGCCTGTCGCGCCGAAGATCGTGCCGGCACCGGTGTAGTCGCCGAGGATCGAGTCCGGCTTGCCGTCCTCGAGGGCGAGGAACTCGATGCCCGACTGCTTGAGCATCCGGGCGAGCTCGCGGGTGGTGAGCGCCACGTCTACGTCCTTGAAGCCCGACGCATACATCTCGTCGGTGCGGGACAGCTCGTACTTCTTGGCCGTGCACGGCATGATCGAAACGACGAACAGCTTCGCCGGATCCAGCCCGAGCTTCTGGGCGTAGTAGGTCTTCGCGAGGACGCCGAGCATCTGCTGAGGCGACTTCGCCGTGGAGAAGTTGTCAATGAAGTCGTAGTGGTTCTTCTCCATGAAGTCCGTCCAGGACGGGCAGCAGGATGTGATCAGCGGCAGCGGGCCGCGCTTGTTGGCGAACCGCTCGAGGAACTCGCTCGCCTCCTCGACGATCGTCAAGTCGGCGGAGAAGTTCGTGTCGAAGACCGCGGTGAAGCCAAGGCGGCGTAGCGCGGCATAGAGCTTCTTTGTCAGGTTCGTGCCGGGCGGCAGCCCGAAGGCCTCGCCCACCGTCACGCGAACGGACGGCGCGATCTGCACGACGCAGATCTTGTTCGGGTCGTGCAGCGCCTCCCAGACAAGCGGCGTCTCGTCGTTCTCGACGATCGCGCCGGTCGGGCAGTGCGCGGAGCACTGGCCGCACTTCACACAGGGCGACTCGGCGAGCGTGATGTCGCCGGCGGGCGCCATGCGGGTGTTGATCCCGCGGTCGAGGAAGGACAGGGCCCAGACGTTCTGGACCTCCTGGCAGACCTGGATGCAGCGGCCGCACTTGATGCACTTGGAGAACTCGAGGACGATCGAACCGGTGGAGCGGTCGGGCGGCACGTCCTTCACGTAGCGCTTGATGCTCTCGACCGGGATGTTGAAGTCGGCGGCGAGCGACTGGAGCTCGCATTCGCCGTTGCGGCCGCAGGTGAGGCAGGCCTGCGGGTGGTTCGACAGGATGAGCTCGAGCGTGGAGCGCCGGACTTCGACGATCTCATGGTCGTGCGTCGTGATCTCCATCCCCTCCTCCAGGGGGGTGCAGCAGGCGCGGATCAGCTTGTTGCCGCCCTTGTTCCGCACGATGCATATGCCGCATGCGGCCGTGGCGAGGAGATCCTTGTGCTTGCACAGGGTCGGGATCTTCACCTGCACGCGCCGTGCCGCCTCGAGGATGCTCGTGCCTTCCGGCACCTGCACTTCATTCTGGTTGATGCGTGCGGTGATCATAATTCAGCCCCCATGCTGGATGCCGGGATTGCGGGCGTCGGCGCGGGCCGCGGAGGGACGGCCGGGGCCGCAGGGGCCCCTCCGGTTGCCACGCGGCTCATCTTCCGCGCATAGGCCGGCCCTCCGGCGATGAACGCCTGGTACTCCTCGCCGAAATAGCGCAGGGTGGAGAGAACGGGGTTCGAGGCCGTCTGGCCGAGCCCGCATAGCGAGGCGCGCTGCATCGACAGGCAGATGCGCCGGATGAGCGCGATGTCGTCGGCGTTGCCGCGGCCGCGGGAAATCTTTTCGAGGATCTGCAGAAGCTGGTAGCCGCCGATCCGGCACGGAGCGCACTTGCCGCAGGATTCGTCGACGCAGAACTTCAGATAGAACTTGGCGACCTCGACCATCGAGTCGGTCTTGTCCATGACGAGCATTCCGCCGGAACCCATGATCGATCCGAGCTGCTGGAGGGACTCGTAACTGACGGGAGTGTCGAGGTGCTGCACCGGGATGACGCCGCCGGACGGACCTCCGGTTTGGACGGCCTTGATTTCCTTGTCGTCGAGGACGCCGCCGCAGATGTCGTAGATGATCTCGCGCAGGGTCGTCCCCATGGGGACTTCGACCAGCTGGGCGTTGCGGACCTTGCCCGTGACGGCAAAGACTTTCGTGCCCTTCGAGGTCGCGGTGCCGAAGTTCGAAAACCACGCGCCGCCCTTGGCCAGGATGGCCGGGACGCAGGCGAGCGTCTCCACGTTGTTGATCGCCGTCGGCATGCCCCAGAGGCCGCGGACGGACGGATAGGGCGGGCGGGGGCTCGGGCTGCCGCGCTTGCCCTCGATCGAGGCGATGAGCGCCGTCTCCTCGCCGCAGACGAATGCGCCTGCGCCGAGCCGGATCTTCGCGTCGAAGGAGAAGTCGCTGCCCAGGATCTTTTCGCCGAGCAGGCCCTGCTCGCGCGCCTCCTGGATCGCCTTGTCGATGCGCTCCACGGCCTTCGGGTATTCGGCGCGGATATAGAAATAGCCCTTCGAAGCTCCCATCGCATAGCCGGCGATGATCATGCCCTCGAGGACGGCGTGCGGGTCGCTCTCGAGGACGCTGCGGTCCATGAAGGCGCCCGGGTCGCCCTCGTCGCCGTTGCAGATTACGTAGTGCTGCGGCGCGGCCTGCGCGCGGGTGAGCTGCCACTTCATCCAGGTCGGAAAACCGGCGCCCCCGCGGCCACGGAGGAGGCTCGCCTTCATTTCGGCGATCACCTGCTCGGGCGTGAGGTCAAAGAGCGAATGGCGCAGGGCCTGGTAGCCGCCGACGCGGCGGAGGTAGTCGTCGAGGCGGCCCGGATCGACGTTGCCGCAGTGGCGGAGGGCGATCCGGACCTGCTTGTCCGGCTTCTTGCAAAGGAGGTCGTCGAGGACCCGGCCGTTCTCGACCGACTCGGCGACGATGCGCGCGACATCGGGGGCGAGCACGTTGACATAAGTGACGGCAGAGGGCAGGAGCTGCACGACCGCGCCTTGGTTGTAGATGCCGATGTCGAGAGCGCGCGCCACCTGCACCCGGTCCGCGAGGCCGCGACGCTTCAGCTCCTCATTGAACGAGAACTGAAAGAACTGGGTCTTGCTCGACGCCTCGGGCCCCGTGTCGCAAACCAGGACGTGGGTCACGGGCGCTGTAAGCTCCAGGGAGCGCGCCCGGGTCGCGATGACGTGATCGTCGAGAAGCCGGTGGCCGGCCATGTGCTGGTCGAGGATCGCCTCGGCGACCTCCGGGGTGACGCATCCATAGTGGATCCGCGGCATGCCGGCCGACTGGACCTCGACCACGGGGTCGGCGAAGGAATAGCCGACCGACCCGGCCCGAAGGAGGGAAAAGGACAAATGGCGCTCGCTGCGAGCGTTCGCGAGCGCTGAAAAGGCGGTCTCGGCGCCGGCGGCGATCCCGCCCGTGTCCAGCTGCACGCGAATCCACTCCGGTGGATCCACATAGGGCTGTGTGGCAATAGTTTCCAGATCCTCGCGGGTAAGCTTGCTCACTTGGTCGCTCCCTTCTGGGCCTTGATTGTGGAAATGAAGCCGGCGATGTCGGTCGCCTTCACGTGGCCGCAGGTCTTGCCGTCCACCACCATGGCTGGCGCCATGCCGCAGCAGCCGATGCAGCGGACGACCTCGAAGTGGAACTGGCGGTCCGTGGTGGTCTGGCCCTCGGCGATGCCCAGTTGCGTGCGGGTCTCGCCGAGCAGGTCGGTCGAACCTTTAAGGTAGCAAGCAGTTCCGTTGCAGACGGTTATATTATGTGCGCCGGGCGGCTGCAGCTTGAAATAATGGTAGAAGGTGATGACTTCGTAGATGCGGGCGAGCTTCACGCCGAGCTCGCGGGACAGCTCCATCGCAACCTCGCGCGGCACGTAGCCGTACTGGTTCTGGATGGCGTGAAGGATCATGATGAGGTTGCCCTCCTCGGCGCGCCAGCGCTCGACATGCTGCTGCACGTCGCGGCGGGTGGTCGACTCGAGCTTCCCCTGGATGCGGCGGATCCGCTCGAGCTTCACTTCGAGGACGCGCGCGATCTCCTCTGAGACGTCGCGCGGCACGAAGCCATGGCGTTTTTCAAGGTCCTGGAGCAGATCCAGGAGGGAGCCTTCGTCCTGCCGGGCAAACTCGACAGGTCGGTGGCCCGCGCCCGGAACGCTTTCGTGAGCAGCACTTTTCATCACACCTTAATGCTACCGGCACCGGCAAGGGCCTACTCCGCAAGAATTGGTAATTCGTGCGCACGAATTGGTCTTGCCCGGTACCGCCCTTTGGCGTCAGGTCTGGCACCGGTGAACGCGTCCAATGTCTCCCATTTTTGGGAATTGATCCTCGGCACGGTCGTCGGACTGCTGCCCGTCATCAATCCGCTGGCGGCAACCCCCACTTTCCTTGCGATCACGGAGGGCGATTCCCAGAAGCGGAGGCTGGAACAGCTGCGTAGGGCCTGCGGCTACATGGTGGCGATCCTGGTCGGAGCGCTCGTGTTCGGGACGTTCATCATGAACGTCTTCGGGGTTTCGATCCCTGGGCTGCGGATCGCCGGGGGCATGCTGGTCGTCGGGATCGGCTGGAAGATGCTGCTTGGGCCGGACGACGGGGCGCAGCATGGAGGGCCGGCGATCCCGGCCGCGCGCGCCAAACCGGACATTTCCTTCACTCCGCTGGCGATGCCCATGCTGAGCGGACCGGGGTCCATCGCGGTCACGGTGGGGTTCGCCTCGCTTGCGGGGGCGTGGCTCGACTATGCGGCGATTATCCTTGGGATCCTGGCCGTGGCGGCGATCAGCTATGCGGTCTTGCGGCTGTCCACCCGGGTCGTCGTCGTGATCGGGGCGAACGGGATGAATGCCCTGACGAAACTGATGGGGTTCATGCTCGTCTGCGTCGGCATACAGTTCGTCGTGAACGGGATCATCGGGGTCGCGGCCGAGCCCGCGCTCATCCGGGCGGTGAGGGACGCGCTGCAGGGGCGGCCCTGAAAGGGCCGGGCCCGGGCGAGGGGCGGCGGGCTGGGAAAAGTTTGCCTCGCCGCTGGACCTTGTTGCCGCCACGATTGTCTTCTTAACGCCACCATGAAGCGCCTCATCCCCGTTTTCGCCGCTGCACTCGCCATCGGGTTTTGCGCGGGTTGTTCGAGTTTTTCGATGCCGCATATTCCCTTTTTCGGGCATAAGAAGAGCAGCACGGAACCCCAGCTGCCAAAGGAGGACTCCCACATCGCGACGGCCTCGGAAACGGACTTCAAGCAGCGCTGGGTGGACAAGCGGTCGGCCGAACTGGTCGCCCAGGGGCTGGCGCCAGACACCGCGCGCGCCCAGGCGACGGCTGAATTCAACACCAAGTTCAGCGCGACGCACGTCGCGCACTGAGCCAAGCCCTGAGAGCCCTAGTGCTCGCGGTCGAAGCCCAGAAGCTCGATCGTGAAGACCAGCGAGGCGTCCCGCGGAATCTTGGGCGGGTCCCCCTGCGAGCCGTAGGCGAGTTCCGGGGGAATGATGACCAGGCGCTTCTCGCCGGCCTTCATTTGCTGGATGACCTGGTCCCAGCCGGTGATCACCACTCCGCGGCCGAGTCGGAAGGTGAAGGGATGGCTTCTGTCCTGGTTCCCGTCGAAGCGGGCTCCAGTCAAAAACGATCCTGTGTAGAGCACGTGGACCATGTCGCCCGGCCTCGGGGTCTGTCCCTCGCCTTTCTGCTGGATGATGTAGCGGATGCCCGTGTTCGTCTTGAGCGCCGTGGGCCAGGTCTTTTCCAGGTACAGGAGGTCGTCAAAGGGGAACTTCTCGCGCTGGGCGCGAAGGGCGGGGGTCAGGGAAACAGCGGCGGCAAACAGGAGGGTGGCGGTAAGCAGGCGCATGGAGTGTTGGATGGAATAGGCAAATCGGGAAGGAGGCCCGAGGAAAGCGAAATCTTGGCCTATCGGATGGTCGAGATGGCCGGGTGGGCGGCGATGAGGGACAGTCCCTTGCGCAGAAGCGTCTTCCCGGGCTCCATGCGGTGCCAGGGAGAGGCTCCCGACGGGTGCGGGAGGGGAATGCAGTCGGCCGGGTGGCCGCGGTAGGAGATGGAAAAGAGCTTGCCGATTACCTGATCCAGGGGTGCAGGCGGGAGAAACTGGGTGAGCGCCAGTTTGCCGACGGGAATCACAAGGGAGGGCCGGAGGACCTGGAACTCGCGCTCAAGCCAGTGCGAACAGGCGGCGATTTCATCGGGAGCGGGAACGCGGTCGCCCCCTTCAGGGCGCTTTCCGGGAAAGCAGCGGCAAACGGCGGCAAAATAGATGCGGTCGCGCGTATCGTCCTCAGTCCAGCCAAGGGCTTCGCCAAACCACTTGAAGAGTGTGCGGCCGGCGGTCCAGGCGAAGGGACGGCCGAGCCTGGGCTCCTTGTCGCCCGGCGCCTGGCCGACCAGGATCACACGGCTCAGGACCGGGCGGCCGACAACGACCGGCCTGTGCATCCGCGGACAGCGCGTGCAGGCCTGCAGGTCGGAGAGGTGTTTGAAGAGGGCCGGCTTTGACAAGAGACAGACTGTGAGCGGGGGCGGACGAAGGCCAAAAAAAGACGGGGCCTTTTGAGGGCTCCGTCTCTTGCAAATTGAAATCCGGTATTAAAACCGGATGCGATCAGTACCGGCGCTCGCCGCGATCGCGATGGCCGCCGCCGCCACCGCCACCACCGCCGCCGAATCCACGACCGCCGCCGCCGCCACCGCCACCAAAGCCGCGACCGCCGCCGCCGCCGCCGAATCCGCCGCCTGTGCGCTCTTCCTTGGGACGAGCCTCATTGACGGTGAGCTGGCGGCCGCCGAGTTCGGAGCCGTTGACCTTTTCAGCCGCTGTTTTGGCCTCTTCTTCGGTCCCCATGGTCACGAAGGCAAAGCCGCGCGGGCGTCCCGTCATCTTGTCCATGGCGACGTAGACGTCGGTGACTGCGCCGAATTGGCCGAAGTGCGCGCGAAGTTCGTCTTCCGTGGTCTTGAAGGACAGGTTCCCAACGTAGAGTTTGGAGTTACCCATTTGTTGATTTCGTAGAGCCACCGTCCGCTGCCAGTCCGTTCCCACCATTGGGTTTCGAAATCATCACTTAAGCTACCTGCTCAGCCAACGACTCACCAGATGCTGTCATCAAAACGCTATCTCTAACGAGGGCGCAAAAAACGCACAGAAAAGAACTTGATGCAAGGCTTATTTGGGAAGGCGCCGGCGGCGCCAGAATCACCCAAATCACTCATGCGCTTGTCCCGCGGCGCAGGAAAACGGCGCCGAAGGGAAGTCAGTTGGCGGCGACCAGGTGCTTTACGTCGCCCAGGTTGCCTCCCACCCAATCCTTCAGGATGTCCTTCTCGAATCTGAGGGGATCGTCCATGTTCACCGTAAGTCTCATGTCGAAAGAAAGATCGCGAATATCTTCCTTCCCCTGCTTGATCACCTTTCCCGTGGGGTTCGTCACGGTCCAGGCAAACTTGAATGCGGGCGGGTAGATGGGCTTGACGATCCGAATGTGGTCCCACTGGCCTCCATGCCAGGGCTCAAAGTCCCCGGCCAAATCGATGTCCGTGAAGGTGATTGTGAGCTTGCAGCCGTCCGGGATGTAAGGCTTCACCTCCGAAACCAGATACTCGCGGATCCTGTCCAGGATAGCCTGCTGTCCGCTGTCGGTCGGGTTCACCTGATCCTTGATGTCGGTGAACTTTTCCGGGTGATCGAACACAATCTCGGCCCAGGCCGGCTTTGGCGCATCCGCGCCGTACAGTGCGCCGGCGGCGACCCATGCCGCCACCGTGGATAACAAGGCGATTTTTTTCATGGTGCGCTCCTTTGGGAACAATACTTGGGAAAGCCCGCTTCTTTGAGACACGATATCACCATTGTGTTCCAAAATCCAGCCAGCCGCCCGCGGTGCCTGTCCCCATATCGGTGCCTGTCCCCTCAAGGGTGCCTGTCCCTTGCGGCAGGCGCGGGAAACCGTTACAGTGATCATCCTGTTCAAAAGGCCGCTGGAGCCCTAACTCTTCCCTGGAATGCAAACACCGTTGTTCAATTGGCTGGAAAACCGCGGGGCGGGCGTCCTGCTGCATCCGAGCTGCCTGCCGGGACACCAGGGGATCGGGACCTTCGACGCGCACGTGGACCGCTTCCTGGATTTTCTGCAGGAGGCAGGGATGAGCACCTGGCAGATCTGCCCGCTCGGACCGACCGGCTATGGGGACTCGCCGTACCAGTGCTTCTCCGCCTTCGCCGGGAATCCCTACCTGATCGATCTGGGCGACCTTGCGCTGCGAGGCCTGCTGACGGCGGCCGAGCTTTCTCCCGTCACCCGGCTGGCGCCCGGACATGTCGATTTTGGAACCCTGTACCGGGTCAAGTGGGCGCTCCTGCAAAGCGCATTTGATCGCTGGCGGGAATCCGGGGCCCCGGATCTCGAAGGCGAGAGCTTCGGCGCGTTCAAGAAGCGGCAGGCGGACTGGCTGGACGCCTACGCCCTGTTTCGGGCGTTGAAGGACTTCCACGGCGGCAAGGCGTGGACCGAGTGGCCCGCCGAATCCCGGAACTTCGCAAACGCCAGCCGCTCCCCTCTTCGCAAAAAGCTCTCCGGCGCCTGCGAGGCGCACCGGTTCTACCAGTACGTGTTCTTCGCCCAGTGGCTGCGCATCCGGAAGGAGGCCGCCCGCCGGAAGATTTCGATCATCGGCGACCTGCCCATCTTTGTCGCGGCCGATTCCGCCGACGTGTGGTCCCACCCCGAATTGTTCGAGGTGGACCAGGCCACGGGCCGGCCCGCGGCCGTGGCCGGCGTGCCGCCGGACTATTTCTCGGAAGACGGCCAGTTCTGGGGAAACCCCCTCTACGCGTGGGAGCGCCATGCGGCCGACGGCTATGCCTGGTGGCTCTCGCGGCTGCGCGCCTCCTTTGAGCTGTACGACATTGCCAGGATCGACCATTTCCGCGGCTTCGAGTCGTACTGGCGCGTCCCGCTTCCGGCCGCCAACGCGCGCACCGGCGCGTGGATCCCGGGCCCGGGGATCGATTTCTTCCGCGCGATCCGGCGGGCGCAGCCCGGCGCGAAGATCATCGCGGAGGACCTGGGGCTCATGACCCCGGGCGTCGTCCGGCTGCGCGAGGAGACGGGTCTCCCGGGGATGGCCGTGCTGCAATTCGCCTTCGGGGGCGGCGAGGACAACCTCTACCTGCCGCACAACCTCGTGCGGAGCCAGGTTTTGTATCCAGGAACTCATGACAACGACACCTCCCTTGGCTGGTACGCCACTGCCGACGAGGGCGTGCGCGATCACGTCCGGCGCTACCTGCGGGTGAGCGGGGCCGAGATCGGCTGGGACTTGGTCCGCGCCGCCTACGCTGCGGTGAGCCGGCTGGCGGTCATTTCCGTCCCGGACATATTGGCGCTCGGATCGGAGGCCCGGCTCAACACCCCGGGGAAGCCCGAGGGAAACTGGCAGTGGAGGCTTTCGGAGGCGCAGATGGACGGGCTATCCGGAACCTCCGCCCGGTATCTGCGGGAACTCGGCAGGCTCAACGGGCGCTGTTGAGCCCCGCGAATCCAAAAGATGTTTTTCAGTTTCCACGGCCTGCGCGCCCGACGGATCCCGCCCCATTACGAGCGGGCCTTCGTGGAGTCGGTCCGCGTCCCCGGGACCGCGCCGCACACCCGCCGGACGGAGAGGCTTCTTGTCCTTTGCTGGATCGTCATAGGGCTCAAGTGCGCGTTCGTCGCCTGGGCGGTCCCCCATTTCCACGTGCCCTTCAGCTCCCTGTGGGTGATCCTGCCGACACTTTTTCTCGCTGGAACCGCCACGGCCATCTATCTCCGGCGGGATTGAGGCGTTTCGCCCGCGTTTGAAATGATTTTCGTTGAGCGCGGGGGCGCTCCGCGGGATATTGGACGCGCTCGCCCGCCGGCCGATGAAAAAACAGCGCCAACTCACGGTGTACTTTTCCGGGGAGATGTATTGCCTGAGCCACCTGATCGGCAATGCGTACCTGGCCGAGGCCATCTATGAAAAATCCCACGGCCGGTATCTGTGCGCCCTGCCGCAGGATCTCGAGCCGAACGGCCGGCGCCCACGCGCGATCCGGGACCAGGGGATCAAGACCCTCATCGGCTGCGACCTTGCGCTCTTCATCTTCGAGGGGCCCGCGATCGACGCCGCGACGGCGATCGAGTTCATGTTCGCGAAGTTCGCCGACATCCCCTCGGCCATCCTCCGGAGCGACCTGCGCAGGGGCGGCGACGGGACCCACCCGTGGACCCTGATGGCGAGCCATTTTCCGCGCACGGTCAACGTGATCCTGGACAGCCTGGAGTCCTACAAGGCGATCCTGAAACGCAGGCACCGAAAGATGGACGAGGTCCTGAGGCTCGCCGGCCAGCACGGCTCGGCCGATGCGCAGCGCATGTGCGACGCGATCGCGGCGGCCTGCGTCCGGGCGTTCGACCGCGTGAGAGAGATCGAGCCGGTAATGCCCAGGCACCTGCGCGAGGAGGCGTACAACTGGCTGAGCCTCCTGCCGGGGCTGCGGGGAAAGACGAAGGAACTCCGCCGGGAGTTCGAGCACCTCCTCGAGACCAAGGTGGAAAGGAATCTGTTGTGAAAGGGGGACTGCATCTCGTCGAGCATCCGCTCGCCCACCACATCATCACGCACCTGCGGGACAGGACGACCCATCCGGCAACGTACCGGACCCTGACGTATCAATTGAGCCTCCTCCTGGCGATCGAGGCGACGCGGGACCTGGCGACCACGGAGAAGCCGATCGAAACGCCGCTGGAAGCGGCCCAGGGCCGGGTCCTCGTGCAAACCCCGCTCGTCGTCGTGCCCATCCTGCGGGCGGGCTCGGGGATGCTGCAGCCGTTTCTGGACGTGTTTCCCGATGTGAGCGTGGGCTACATCGGCCTGGAGCGCGACCATGAGACCGCGCGGGCCCGAAGTTATTATTGCAAGCTGCCGCCCCTCGAGGGCCGCCGGGTTTTCGTCATCGACCCCATGCTCGCAACCGGGGGCTCCGCCACCAAGGCCCTGCAGCTTGTCAAGGAACGGGGCGCGACGGATCCGAAGCTTGTCTGCATCGTCGTCGCACCCGAGGGGCTGGAGGAGATGAGCCGGACGCACCCGGAGGTGCCCATCTTTGCCGCGGCCCTGGACCGGGCCCTGAACGCGAGAAAGTATATCCTGCCCGGACTCGGCGATTTTGGGGACCGGCTGTACGGGACGTGACGCGCGGGTTGAATTCCGGTTGCGGGCGCATGCTTTCTGGCGGATGATCGGGGTCGTGAAAACCCCCGCACGCCTCCTCTTTCTTTTTCTGGCGCTGGCCATGGCCGGCGACCTCGCGCTCAGGGCCGAGCCGGCGGCCGCTTCCCCCACGGAAGTGAAGGTCACTCCGGCCGACGGGCGCATCCGCGTCGAAATCGGCGGCCGCCTGTTCACCGAATACATCTACGCGGGGGCCGACCGGCCGTACTGCTACCCGATTCTCGCGCCGGATGGAACTCCCCTCACGCGCGATTTTCCGATGAAGGACACGCCGGGGGAGGATCGCGACCACAAGCACCACCGCTCCCTCTGGTTCGCCCACAGCGATGTGAACGGGATCGACTTCTGGAACGAGGGCACCGCAGGCAACAGCCGGGCGAAAGGCAGGATCGTGCATGACGCGATCCTTGAGACCAAGAGCGGCGACGTGGGCATGATCCGGGCAAGTGATCGCTGGGTCGCACCCACGGGACAGGTGTTCTGCACCGATGAGACGACCGTCTCCTTCCAGGGCCTGCCCGACGCGCGGATCATCGACTACGCCGTGACCCTTCGCGCGCCGGCCGATGCGCCGGTCTTTATTGGAGACGACAAGGACGGGACGATAGCCGTGCGGCTCGCGCAATGGATGACGATGCCGCACAAGAACGGAAAGCAGGATGTTCCGGGAAACGGGCACATCGTCACGGCGACGGGCGATCGAGACGAGAAGGCCTGGGGAAAGAGATCCGACTGGTGCGACTATCATGCGCCGCACAATGGGCAGACCTACGGGGTTGCGATCTTCGACAACCCGCAGAATCTGCGGCACCCAACCTGGTGGATGGCGCGCGATTACGGGCTTTTCGGGGCGAACCCGTTCGGCCAGCACTTCTTTGAGGCCAAGATGGACCAGCCCCACCTGGGCGATTACACGATTCCGGCCGGAGGCAGCCTGACGCTCCGGTACCGCTTTTACTTCCATTATGGCGACGAACAGGAAGGCCGCGTCGCCGAACGCTACGCCGAATACGCAAAGGTCCAATGACGACAAGCATCCCGCCCTGCTCCCGCCGCACGTTTCTCAAGGCCTCCGCGCTCGCCGCGGCCGGGGCCGCATTCTCCGCCCGCTCCTGGGCGCAGGTCGCCGGCGCCAACGGCGATGTCCGCGTCGCCGTCGTCGGCCTCAACGGCCGCGGCAAGAACCATGTCTCGAGCCTGCGCGCGATCCCCGGCGTTCGCCTGGTCGCGCTTTGCGATCCGGACTCGGCCGTCTTGCGCCGTGCCGCGGAGTCCGTCGGCGGCGGGGTGAAGACCTATCGCGACATCCGCCTGCTCCTCGCCTCGCCCGATGTGGACGCGATCACGATCGCCATGCCGAATCACTGGCACTCGCTCGCCGCGATCTGGGCCTGCCAGGCCGGCAAGGATGTCTACGTCGAAAAGCCGGTTTCCCACACGGTCTGGGAGGGGCGCCAGCTCGTGACCGCCGCCGCCAAGTACGGCAGGATCGTCCAGGCCGGGACGCAGATCCGCTCGGGCGAGGGCCTGCGCGAGGCCGTCGAATGGGTGCGCGCGGGCAACCTCGGCAAGATCACCGCATCGCGCGGCTTCTGCTACAAGTTTCGCGGCAGCATCGGCCTGACCGCAGGTCCGCAGCCGGTGCCCGAAACGGTCGATTACGACCTGTGGTGCGGCCCCGCTCCGCTGGCACCCCTGCGCCGCAAGCGCCTGCACTATGACTGGCACTGGGTGTGGCCGACCGGCGACGGCGATGTCGGCAACCAGGGTATCCACCAAATGGATGTAGCCCGGTGGTTCCTCGGGGAGCCGGGCCTTCCGCGACACACGCTGAGCGTCGGCGGACGCCTCGGCTACGCCGACGACGGCGAGACGCCCAATACCCAGGTCGTGATTCACGACTACCCGACAGCGCCGCTCATTTTCGAAGTGAGGGGCCTGCCCTCGAAACCGGTTGCGGAAACGGCCGGGGACTCCGGGAGCGCCGAGGCCGCCGGCGCGCGCGCCTCCCTGATGGACAACTATCACGGCGTCTCCGTGGGGAACGTGGTCGACTGCGAGGGCGGCAGCGTGGTGACGGCCTCGTATTTCTCGGCGACGGCCCGCGATCGCGAGGGAAAGGTCGTGAAGGAATTCCGGGGCAAGGACCGCCACATGGCGAACTTCATCGATGTCGTGCGCAGCCGAAAGGAGGCCGATCTGTACGGCCCCGTCGGCGAGGGGCACGTTTCGAGCGCCCTTTGCCACCTGGGCAGCATCTCCCACCGGGCCGGCCGCGCGGCGGATCCGGGGCAGACCCTCGAACAGGTCCGGGGGAACCCGCCGCTGGCGGAGGCTTATGGGCGCCTCGTGGAGCACCTGGCGGCCAACGGGGTCGACCTCGCAAAGACCCCGGCGACGCTGGGGCTGCCCCTCCGCGTGGATGCGCGGAACGAGGCCCTCGTCGGCAGTCCCGAGGCGGCCCTTCTTCTCACGCGGGAGTACCGCGAGCCATACCGAGTGCCGGATTTCGCCTCTCGGACCGCCTAGGGCTGCCAGCGCCCGTAGATTCCGCAGGGAAGGACCTTCCCGTCGCGCTGGATCGGCAGGCCGACCTCGCCCGCCAAAATCGTGCCGCCGCGCGGCCCGAGCAGTTCGGCGAGCAGATTGGCGACCACGGTCGGCGACAGCCGGGCCGTGTACGCATTCACAAGAAAAAAGAGCGGCTCGTCGGAAAGCAGCGCGCGGCACTCCTCCAGGAGCGGCCACAGGCCGTCATCAAGCTTCCACATCTCCCCGGCGGAGCCGCGTCCGAAGGTCGGCGGGTCCATGATGATCGCCTCGTACCGCCGGCCGCGCTTGCTCTCCCGGCGGACAAATTTCAGGCAGTCGTCCACGATGTACCGAATCGCGGCAGCCCCGAGCCCGCTCAAAGCCGCATTTTCGCGGCACCACTTGACCATGCCCTCGGCGGCGTCGACGTGGCAGACGCTTGCGCCCGCCGCAGCCGCGGCGCAGGTCGCCGCTCCCGTGTAGCCGAACAGGTTGAGCACATGGACCTGGCGGCCCTTCTCCTTTGCGGCGCGGATGAGCCCCGAAAACCAGTCCCAATTCACGGCCTGCTCGGGAAACAGCCCGGTGTGCTTGAATGAGGTGGGCCGGATCTTGAGCTTCAGGGAAAGGGGGTCGTAGTGGATCTCCCACTGTTCGGGCAGCGGCCGGCGGAACTCCCATCGCCCGCCGCCGGCGGGACTGCGATGATAGAACCCATCCCAGTGTGGCCATGGAGCGTCCGGGGCCGAGTCGTGCCGGGGCCAGAGGACCTGAGGATCGGGCCGGATGAGCGTATACGGTCCCCACCGCTCCTGTTTCATCCCTCCGCCGCAATCGATCAGTTGATAGTCCCGCCAGCGGTCGGCGACGATCAGGGGATTGCGTTGGACGGTTGGAGCCATCGAAAGTTGCGTCAAGGAGCGAACCCCGGCCGCCCGGTGGTGTCGAGTCGCAAGACGGCCCGCAACGGGCCCGCCCGCAAACGATAAAACACGGGAAAGATCCAATGTAACGCAATTTGCCCATCTACACTCTTGTGCATCCTTCACCAAGGGGTTTGATACTCGCAAACCGTCTCCCTGCACTGCCGCGCGGGCCCGTGCGATCAGATCCTGCGCCGGATTGCCATCAAATCCCGGCTTGTCCGCCGGTCAAAACCAAGGAATAACCCTCCAAAAACGTCTTTATATGCTAAAAATACACACCCTCCCGATCCTTTGCCTGGCCGCCGGCCTGGCAGCCATTGCCTTTGGAACATGCCGGCTGGCCGCCGACGTTGTCGAAACCAAGAACGGCGCGCGAATCGTCGGAAAGATCACGAAAATTGACGCCGGCTCCGTCTATGTGACGACCGATTTTGCCGGGGACCTGACGATCAAGCAAAGCGAGGTGACCGCAATCACCAGCGACCAACCCCTGTCCGTGCGCCTTGCGAGCGGCACCCGGACCCAGGGGCCGATCGCCACGCAAAACGGCGTGCTGCAAATCGCAGGGGCGGATGGAACGATCAGCACCAGCGTCTCAAAAATCGCGGCCGTATGGGCGGCTGGCGGAAAGGACCCGCAGATCGCCGCCCTCGAGCGCCATTGGTCCTTCGAGGCGAGCGTCGACGTCGAAGGCACGTCCGGCAACAAGGATCAGCTCGGCACGGCGGCCGGGTTCCGGGCAAAGCTCGTGACGCCGGATGACACGCTTCAATACTATACAGGGTACAACCGTCAGGTGACCTCCGGGACCAAGTCCGCGGACCAGTTCAGGGCGGGCGTCGATTACGCCGCAAATTATTCGCCAGATGCCTCCTGGTTCGTGCGCGACGAGGGCGGATTCGACCGCATCATGGACATCCGGTTTTATGACACGGCGGCGGCCGGAGCCGGCTACAGCATCTTGAACAGCAAATTGGACGTCCTCACGGCCCGCCTCGGCCTAGCCTACCGTTATGACGGGTACAACGACCCGAAGACACAGACCGTGAATTCGGCGGCGGCGGACTTCGAAATCGCGAACGACCTCAAGTTTGGCACTTCCGAACTCGTCACCCACCTGGCGGTGGTGCCCGCGTTTTCCAATTTTTCGAACTACATCGTGGCGCACGACAGCTTCTACCAGATTCCCCTCGCCAATCCGTCGTGGAAACTCCGGATGGGCGTGGCGAATGAGTACAACAGCATTCCGAGCGCCGGCTTCAAGAGGCTCGACACCACCTATTACACGCGGCTGATCCTCGACTGGCAGTAAGAACGGCAATTTCCCGGGCTCAGCCGGTCCGGGCAAGCAGGCGCCGAACCCCCTCGATGGGGGATTCGTCAATCGTCCTGAGGAGGAAAGGCGATCGCTCGCGCAGCGCCTCGGCGACGATTGCGTGCGTCAGGATCGGACCGCTGAGTCCGGCGTGAATCTCGTTTGCGGGAACTCCCGGAAAGAGCCTTGCCACAACGCTGAGGGCGAGACTCAGGAGTTCTCCAGCCGATTCGACTGCAATTTCCCGGGCGGCGGCATTCCCCGACCCCGCGAGCCGGAGCACCTCCGGCGCAAGCCCCGCCATTCTGGTGTTCGCCGCCTTCGCCCGGTTGAAGTCCCGGCTGATCGCGTTCGCATCCTCCAGGCCCGTATAGCCCTGCAACAGCCGCCCCATTCCCGAATCTGGCATCCACCCCTGCAATTCGAGCAGCCCGAGGGCGACCGCCCTCCGCCCTATGTCATACCCGCTTCCCGGATCCCCTAATCGCCAGCCGAGCCCGCCCGCGTAATGGACGACCCCAAAGGGGACAGCCTCGTTTGGGGGGACAGCCTCCTGTGAGGGGACAGCCTCGCGCGGAGCGCGCGCAGCGACAAAGGAGCCGGTCCCGGCATGCAGGACGAGACCGGGGGCGCCGCCCGTGGCGAGCTCGAGGACGGGGAGGGAGTCGTCGACGGTGATGACGCGGCCGAGGCCGGTGAGGCCGCCGGCGATCTCGCGCCAGAAGATGCGGCTGCCGGCCATGCAAAGGAGCGTCATTGCAATAAAAGGGCGGCCTGCAGCGGGTTGGGAAAGGAGGGCTTCGATCGAATTGGCGACGACCCGCCTGGCAACCGCGGGGCCGACGATACTCGGATTGGAACCCCCGGCCCGATGGCTTGCTATTATCGATCCTGATTCATCGACCAATATGCACTCGGTCTTCGTTCCGCCCCCGTCGATGCCCACCTTGAAATTCATGCGAGGCCGCCTCAGGCCAGCTGGCGAGAGAGCCGCCCCTGATACTTCCGGGCGAGCGCCCGGTTGTGCTCGATCGCCCCCGGCAAGTTCTGGCTGCGAAGAACGGGCAGCGGGTGGCCGTTTGCCTTCAGCCAGTCCATGACGGAGAGCATGAGCCAGTTGAGGACCGAGCACCCGATCACAGTGCTCGTCGGGCCGGCCTTCGCCGCGTTTCCGGGCCCCTCCCCCAGGTTCACAATGGCGTCGCCTGGCACTCCGCCGTTGTCCAGGACGTAGTCGGCGCATTCGAAGAGACGCTTCCCGCTCGGGTGCTGCGAGGGCGTGGCCCGCGACATGGACAAGCAGGTCAGGGCGACGACGTTGAGGCCCTTCCCCTTCGCGTAGAGGGCCACGTCGATCGGCGAGCCGTTCTTTCCGGAATTGGAAATCACGATGACCGTCTCGCCGCTTCTCAATTCATACTGCCTGTCGTAACGCTCCGCCAGCCGCGTTCCATAGCCGGCCAGATTTTCGACGAACCCGCCGGTTGGGTCGATGATCCCGGTCACGCACACGAGCCCCCCGGCCCGTCCGATGATCTCCCGGGAAACCAGCTCGCTGTGCCCGCTGCCAAACGTGTGGATGACGCCGCCCTGGGCGACGCTCTTTCCTATGATCGGAGCCGCCTGCGCGATGACGGGGCCATTCTCAGTCCAGGCGCGGGCGAGGAGTTCGTTGGCGCGGGCAAAATAGGACGCGGCGAGCGGATTTGTCATGGGTCGTCGCGTCCGATCATGGCCGGACACCGCCGGCACTGCAAGCGGGCTCGATTCCCGGCCGGGTCATTTCGCAGCCGGGGTGCCGCCCCAGACCGCCATCAGGTCCGGCGATCCCTGGCTTCGGATTCCATTGTCGGTCAGAATCTCGTCGGTCGCGGAGAGCAGCTCCTTGCGGTTGAAGACGAGCGTCTCGGTCCCATGACCGGCAAATTCGATGCGAATGAAATCGTCCTTGGAGTCGCGGAAAAGCTCGACCAAGTGTCCCAGGTTCCTGACCCGGACGCCGTTCACGGTTTCCACGACCTTGGCTATGGGGTTTCCGTAGTTGTTCGCGATCTGGTGAGGCAGAAATGGAGCCGCGATCACGACCAGCTGCTCACCCGGAAATTCGGGCCGGTCGCCCCTGCGGGCCGTGAGCGGGCTCCCCATCCAGCTCAGGTCGGCGAGCGAGCGGGGTGTGATTCCGTCAAAGTACATGCGGGTGGCTGGGGTGAACACAACCGGCCCGAGTATGAAGAAAGCGGGATACTGGCCCATGAGATCGGGCATCAGCATCGGACGGTCGGAATAGACGGGCACCTGGATATCCATCTGCCTGCCCTGCCGGACAACAGTCAGGGGTACCTTTCCATCATGGGCGGTCTTCTGGATCATGTACTGGAATCCAAGCCTCAGGTCGCCGTTGATCCGGATCATGCCGTCGTCGTCGATCGGCTGGGTGCCGATCCTGGCGATGACGTCCCATTTCTTGAGCGGATAGGCCGGCTCCTTGCCGTCGGGCTTGTTCACGACCAAACCCGAGACCGATTTGTCAAGTTTCAGGTAGTTCCGCAGCGCGGGATTTTGGAGCGTCTGCATCTCGTCGAACAGGGCGGGTTTTCCGTACCGGACCCCATGGGAGACCCGCTCCAGGAAGTAATCGACCTCCTCACAGGGGATGATGTAGCCGATGTTCTCCGCACCCCCGAGGTGGCTGAAGGCGATTCCAATCATCTTGTCGCCGGCAATCGCGGGCCCCCCGCTGTTGCCTGGGTTGATGGCGGCGTCGATTTGAATCCTGAGGCCGGAAACAGGAAAGTTGTATGCGGCAAACTCGATCCGCGAGACGATTCCCTTCGTGATCGAAAGGCTCGTGCCGCCCGTCGGAAACCCATAGACGAGGACGGAATCCTTGATCGCGGGAAGCTTGTTCTCCCGCGGAAGCGGCGGGTGCGAATCGAAAAACGACTCGTCGGAGAGCTTGAGGACAGCCAGATCGATCCCCGGGGCAATCGACTCGACGCTGGCCGCGATCTTGTCGCCCGATTGGTTCGCCTGCACCTGCACCTGGTTTGCATAGAGGACCACATGCGCATTGGTGAGTATGCGCTTCCCGTCGATGACAACCCCGGAGCCCGAGATCTCGTTGGGGGCCTGCTTGGTCCACGGGCGGTACGGGTCTGGATAGCGGACGGTCGAGAAGACCTTGACGACCGAGGTCTCGACGTCCGCCGGTTGGACGGCGCGGGCGGCGGGGAGGATGAAACCGAAGGCAAAGGCAGCCGCGAGTGCCGCGGCCCTGCACGATGGAAGAGAAGGAGGGAACATGGGAAGATGAGGAACGGAGCCTACGAATGAGCCGGGGAGAAACGCCATTCGCAAATTTGCGGCGGGCGCCCCGGAGCCCAAACGATTGTTTACATGACGGTGCCGTGGACGCATTGTCTTGCGAGGCACAGCCAAGCGCAACCTTCCGCCCCATGTACAGCCTAGGCCTGGATTTCGGCACCAACTCCGTCCGCTGCCTGATCGTGCGCTGCCGCGATGGCGCCGAGGTGGGAACCGCCGTGGCCGCCTACGCAAGCGGCCGGCAGGGCATCCTTCTCGATTCAAGGGACCACCATCTGGCCCGCCAGAACCCGGGCGACTACGTCGATGGTCTGGAGCGCAGCGTCAAGGCCGCCCTCGCCCAGGCGCGTCGCAAGCCCGGCTTCGACGCCTCCCGGATCATCGGCCTCGGCGTCGATTCGACCGGATCCAGTCCCATCCCGGTCGATCGCAACAACCGGCCGCTCGCACTCGACAGAAAATGGGCCCGAAACCTGTCCGCGCAATGCTGGCTTTGGAAGGACCATACGTCCTGGCGCGAAGCCGCGCGGATCACGGAATTGGCCGCAAAGCACCGTCCGCAGTATATCGCCAAGTGCGGCAACACCTATTCATCGGAGTGGTTCTGGTCGAAGATCCTCCATTGCCTCGCTGTGGATCCGAAGGTGTTCAAGGCCGCCCATTCGTGGGTGGAGCTCGCCGACTGGGTGCCGTCGCTTCTGGCCGGCGTGACCGATCCCCGGGAGGTGAAACGCGGGGTCTGCGCCGCGGGCCACAAGGCCCTTTATTGCGACGAATGGGGAGGCCTCCCCGACAAGAAGTTCCTCGCGCTCCTGGATCCCCGGCTCGCACCGCTGCGAGACCGTCTTTACGACAAGGCTTATGATGCGACCGAGCCGGCGGGACGGCTCTCCGAAGCCTGGGCGAAGCGGCTCGGGCTGCCGGCCGGCATCCCAATCGCGATCGGGGAATTTGACGTCCATTACGGCGCGATCGGTTGCGGGGTCACCGAGGGGACGCTCGTCAAGGTGATCGGAACCTCCACCTGCGACTGTGGCGTCGTTTCGGCCGACAAGTCCGTCCCGGACATTCCCGGCATCTGCGGGATCGTCAAGGGCGCCATCCTGCCGGGCTACTACGGCATCGAGGCCGGCCAGTCGGCCGTCGGCGACATCTTTAAGTGGTGGGTGGAGGTCGTCTGCGGCGGGAAGGACGCGCTCCACGAGGCGTTGACCCGGGAGGCGGCGGATTCGAAGCCGGGCCGGTCGGGCCTGCTGGCCCTCGATTGGAACAACGGTAACCGGACGATCCTCGTCGACCCGATGCTGACCGGGCTCGTCATCGGATCCACCCTGCACACAACCCGGGCCGAGATCTACAGGGCCCTCATCGAGGCGACCGCCTTCGGCGCGCGCGCGATTGTTGAGCGCATCCGCGAATACGGCGTTCCCGTCGATCGCATCGTTTGCGCCGGCGGCATAGCCGAGAAGAATCCGCTGCTGATGCAGATCTATGCCGATGTCCTCGGATGCGAGATGAGGGTGGCCGGCTCCAGCCAGGCCTGCGCCCTCGGCGCGGCGGTCTCGGCCGCGGTCCTGGCCGCGGCCCATCCCGATTTTCCTTCCGCCCAGCGCGCGATGACCTCGCTCAAGCGGGTGACCTACCGCCCGACCGCCTCCGGCCGCAGGGTGTACGGCGAGCTGTATCGGCTGTATCGGTGCGTCCACGACGCATTCGGAGGCCTCAACCGGGCGGCCGACCTGTCCCGCGTCATGAAGGACCTCCTCGCGATCAAGGAGAAGCAGGCCCGCTAACCCCCACCCCACCCATGCCCGATCCACTCAAATCCCTGGAAGTCTGGTTCGTGACCGGAAGCCAGCACCTGTACGGGCCGCAGACGCTCAGGCAGGTCGCCGATCACGCGAAGAAGATCACAGAGGGGCTTCGCGCCTCCCGCCGCATCCCGCTTGCGGTCGTCTGCAAGCCCGTCGTAAAGACGCCCGAGGAGGTGCGGGCGCTATGCCGTGACGCGGACGGGGCGCCAAAATGCGCCGGGCTCATCCTGTGGATGCACACCTTTTCGCCGGCCAAGATGTGGATCGGAGGCCTCGCCTCGCTGCGCCGCCCCTTCCTCCACCTCCATACGCAGTTCAATCGCGACCTGCCGTGGGGCGAAATCGACATGGATTTCATGAATTTGAACCAGTCGGCGCACGGAGACCGCGAGGCGGGCTTCCTGCACACCCGACTGCGGCTCAACCGCAAGGTGGTCGTCGGCCATTGGGAGGATCCACAGGTCCAGGACCGGATCGCCGCCTGGATGAGGGCCGCCCGGGGATGGTTCGGACTGCAGGGGGCCAGGTTCGCCCGGTTCGGCGACAACATGCGCGCGGTCGCCGTGACGGAGGGCGACAAGGTGGCGGCGGAGATCAAGTTCGGCTTCTCGGTCAACGGCTACGGCGTGGGCGACCTGGCCGCGCGCGTGGCCGACACGGCCGTCGATGATTCCGCGATCAGGCGGCTGTGCGCCGAATACGAGGAACGGTACACGGTGGCGAAGGAACTCCGGAAGGGGGGCGCCCGCCACGACTCGCTCCGCTACGGCGCCCGGCTCGAACTCGGCCTTCGCTCGTTTCTGACGGAGGGCGGATTTGCGGGATTCACGACGACCTTCGAGGACCTCCACGGGCTGCGGCAGCTCCCCGGGCTCGCCGTCCAGCGCCTCATGGGCGAGGGCTACGGTTTCGGGGCCGAGGGCGACTGGAAGACGTGCGCCCTGCTCCGCGCGATGAAGCTCATCGCGGCCGACCTGCCGGGCGGCACCTCATTCATGGAGGACTACACCTATCACCTGGGGGTCGGCGGCCCCCTCGTCCTCGGCGCGCACATGCTTGAGATCTGCGAATCGATCGCCTCCGGCAAGCCGAGGGTCGAAGTCCACCCGCTCGGAATCGGCGGCAGGGAGGATCCCGTGCGTCTCGTGTTCAACGCGCCGGCCGGCCCGGCCCTGAACGCCTCGCTCATCGATCTCGGCAACCGCTTCCGCCTCGTTGTCAACGAAGTCGACGCGGTTGCGCCGCCCCGGCTGCCGCGGCTGCCCGTCGCCCGTGCGGTCTGGAAATGCCGGCCGGATTTCGGCACCGCCTGCGGGGCGTGGATTCTGGCGGGCGGGGCCCACCATACGGGCTACAGCTACGCCGTCACGGCCGAGCACCTGGAGGATTTCGCGGCGATGGCGGGGATCGAGATCGTCGTCATCGGCAGCGACACGCGCCTGCCCGCGTTCAAGAACGAACTGCGCTGGAACGAGGCGTACTATCACCTTGCAGCCGGCATCGGCCGCTGACGACCATGCTTGAGGAACTCAAACGGGAGGCTCTTGCGGCCAATCTCCAGCTCAAGCGCGACGGCCTGATCCACCTCACTTTCGGCAACGCAAGCGCCCTGGACCGCGCCCGCGGGATCTTCGCCATCAAGCCGAGCGGGGTTCCCTATGACGCCCTGAAGGCCGGGGACATGGTCCTCGTCGACCTCGACGGGAAACGGGTCGAGGGCCGGCTCAATCCCTCGTCCGACACGCCCACCCACCGGCGGCTCTACCTCGGTTTCCAGCAGATCGGCGGCATCGTCCACACGCACTCCTTGCACGCGACCGCGTTTGCCCAGGCTGGCAGGCCGATTCCGGCCCTGGGGACGACGCACGCCGACAACTTCTTTGGCGAAATCCCGGTCACCCGCAAATTGACGGCGATGGAGATTGGGAATGACTACGAGTGGAACACCGGCGGGGTCATCATAGAACGCTTTAGGGGACTGAACCCGCTGGAGCAGCCCGGCGTCCTCGTGAATCGCCACGCTCCGTTCACGTGGGGCACCACGGTCGCAAAGGCGGTGGAATCGGCGCTCGTCGTCGAACTGTGCGCGCAAATGGCGATCCTTACCCTTCAGATCGCTCCCCGTCTCGGAAGCATCGAGTCCGAGCTGCTGGGCCGCCACTTTCGCAGAAAGCACGGCCCGCGATCGACGTACGGCCAGAAGCCGGGATCCTAATCGGCAACCAGGAATCCGAGGATCCACCCCGCCGCAAAGCCCGCCGCGTGCGCGGGGACATCCGTATCCTCCCCTCCGGCCCCGAACCACCCGAGCAGCGCAATTCCGGAGGCCAGCGGGACAAGGGCCGGGCGCCAATGCCGGGGATGCCGGCCCCGGAGGAGGCCGCGGGTCGCCCGACCCGTTAGGAGGCCGAGCCCGGCAAAGACCGAGGTCGAGGCGCCGAGCGAGCGGTACGCACCCGGATAATGGATCGCCGCGACAGCGAGATTTCCCGCAACCGAAGCCAGGAAGAGAAGAAGCCATCCGCGCGCAACGCCGAATGCGGAAATGACGGACGTGAAGACAAAAAGGCCGGCAACCAAGTTTGAGATCAGGTGCTCCAGGTCCCAGTGCAGGAAGAGCGCCGTCACGGCCCTCCACCCTTCGCCGTCGCGAAAAACAGCCCGGGCGTCCATGGCCCCCGCGGCTTCCCAGCGGCCCGGCGATGCATTCTGCGCAGCGAAGACGGCCAGAACGGCCAACGCCCACAGGAGAGGGGTCAGCATCGCCCGGCCCCATTTGGAGCCGGACGGGACAACCGGCCGCGGAGGCCAGCCGATCCTCTCGCGTTCGAAACAGGCAATCTCCTCGCGCACGGGTTCGGCGAACCGCGCCTCCACAAGGAGGCAGTAGCCCTGCGCGGCCGGAATGAGCCAGTAGGCGAGGCCCATCGAAAGGACGACCAGTCCGCGCTCAAAGCCCTCCGAGGGCGTCGCATAGGTCCCCGCCTCCGCAAAATCCCCGGGAGGCCCGGGCTCTCCGCGCGTTCCGGCAGGAGGGTCCCGTGGAGGCACCGGATCTGGATTCGATGCGGGCGCGTCCATCGCCCCCCAATATCCGCGGAGCCGGCAAACGGTCAACACCCCGCCAGCCGCGGCCCGATCCCGGCATCAGCCTTTCGGCTTCGCATCATCGCCCGCAGGGGCCTTGAAATTGATCGGAATCTCGACGCGCATGGCAACCGCCTTTCCATCCCGCTCCGCGGGCTTGAAAGTCCACTGCTTGACGGCGGTGAGCGCCGGCTCGGAAAACGCGTCGTCGGAGGCCTTCACGACCTTCGCGTCCTGCACGTTTCCATACACATCGATGACGACGCTGACGGTCACCTGTCCGGCTATCTTCCGATCCTTCATCGACTGCGGATAGTCCGGCACGACGCCGCTGATGATTTCAGGAGGCTTTATGGCGGCGAAAACCGGAGCAGCGGCTCCAATGGCGAGAACCAGGGCGAGTGCTAGATGTTTCATCGGGGGTTACGTGTCTTTCCATCTTCCGGTCCGTCATGCAAGATGTCTTATCGAGGCCCGGCCAAAATTGGTGGAAGAACGCGGCCTGCGGCAGGTTACCCCTGTTTCGTTCCGTTTTCGGCGTAATCAGTCGCCTTCCACGCACGCCGTTTTTATGATCCGAGGTTCAGCCCACAAGCCCATGAAAAAGAAAGACGCATTTATGCTCCGAGCTCCGCTCTGGGAGGACAAGCAACCGCCGCATGATCATGCGCCGTTCCATGTTTCATTCTCCGGGACCTGACAAAACCGGCGGCTTGAAGCCGCGCTAGGGGGTCAGACGCCCACCGCGGCTCAGCAGTGGTGATACGGCACAAGTTGCCTTCCGATTGAACGCCGCCCCCGGGGCGGCGTCCTAACGGCCGATGACGTGGCCTCGCAGCAAGCTGCGAGGCGTGTTTTGGCTGAGTTCGGAAAGCAAAAAGCGAGGGGCTTGCGGCACCTCGCTTGCAATAGATTCCCGCCTTAGCCCGTTGGGCTACGGCGTGGTTTCTTTCGGATTCCGAAAGAAAACGGATCAGTAGCGGTTGTTAAACGCGCCGGCCTGCCGGTTCGGACTGCTGAAGCCGCGACTGCCTCCGCCCATGGATTCCTTCGGCTTGGCTTCGTTCACGGTCAATGCGCGTCCGTCGAGCTCGACCCCGTTCATTTTCTCGATGGCCACTTTGCTCTCCTCGGCCGTGTTGAAGGTCACGAAGGCAAATCCGCGCGGGCGCCCTGTCTCGCGGTCATTGGCAATGTAGACATCGGTGATCGCGCCAAACTGGCCAAAGGCCGTGCGCAGCGCGTCTTCGTTCGTGTTGAACGACATGTTCCCGACATAGAGTTTAGTATTCATTAGTGATGATTTCGTATGCTTCGTCCTCTGCCAGCGCGTTCCCGGTAATCGGGTTTCGAATCATCACCTGAACCTGAAGCTCACCTGAAGACTCACCAACCACTGTCATCCAACTCCACTACGAGCCACCACTGTCCGCCGGTGCATCCCGAAACGCAAGGAGTATCGCATTTCGGAACGCAGACCGGCCGACGTGGACGCGCGATCCCGTCGCGCGACACCGGCTCCGTGGTGCGGGCGAATGAACTGGCCCACCAACGGATTAACTCTACTTCTTGGCCCGCTTCTCCGCCCTCTTTTCCTTGAGCGACCGCAGCGGAGCTTTCTTTGTCTGTTTCTTGGAATCCCGGGTCTTTGACATGTTTTTCCTTTGTTGATGTTGCCTGACAGGCTTGAAGGGGGGCGGATCCGGACCGGAACCTTTATTGCGGTGAGACCAGGTCGCGCGGGGTCGCGAGGTTCACGTCTTCGCGTTCGGCTGTCGGGCGATCATGCGACAGCCGCCGGGTGACGTCGAACTCTTTCCCAGTCGCACGGTGCATGCAACATATCCCATTTCGACCGAACAGCCAGCCCAGCATCCATTTGGAGGCATGGAGCCGCTTGCTCGGGATGGCAGTCGACTTCCTTGCGAAATCGTCAAGAATCAGCGGGTCATCGCGCGCTTCGGGCCGGGAACCGCGTCGGAGCCTCCGACAGCGACTCAGCCGGGCCGGCCGCAAATGTCAGCGTTAACGCGCAAAAGGCGCGCCTGCGCCAGGATAAACAGAGGAAAATCATGAACGAAAAAAACGAAAATCTTTCCCGCGCCCAGGCGATGCGCGACGATATCCTTGCCTCGCCGGACGTCTGGCTTCCGCGCCGCGACACTCTGCTGGACTGGCTCAACGCGTTTGTGCAGCGGGCAGCAATGCCGAGCTACACGATCGGCGAGACGGAGGCTGCCGACCTGACGGCGCTCGATCGCTTTCTGCGCAACAAGAAAGTGCCCGCCGTGGTGCAGGCGTAGGCGCCCCGCGGGCTGTGACGAATTCGCGCGGATCGCTGATTGCGTTGGACGCAGCCTGCCGGGTGTGCGAGGGTTGATGCCCGAGAACAAAAACCGGACAACCGGTCCTGCCATGGGAGTGGACACAAGAAATTCCGAATCACCCAGGGTTCTGGCGATCAACGGCGGTTCATCGAGCATCAAGTTCGCGCTCTACTGCATCGGCGCGCCGCCAAGGCGGGAGATCGCCGGGAGCATTGACCGCATCGGCCTGGGCGGCACCCGCCTGACTTCCCGCGGCCCGGCGGGCAATGAGGTCGAGGATCGGGAGATTGCGGCCTCCGACCACCGGTCCGCCGCGCATATCCTGATGGACTGGCTCGGGAAGCGGGAGGCGTTCGCTTCGATCCGGGCCGTGGGGCATCGCGTGGTTCACGGGATGAACCACGTCCAGCCCGAAAGGGTCACCCAGGAACTCCTGGATGAACTGCATCGCATCAGGCCTTACGATCCAGATCACCTGCCCCGGGAGATCGAACTGATCGAGGCGTTCCGTCAGCGCTACCCGCGCCTGCCCCAGGTGGCCTGTTTCGACACTGCGTTTCACAGCGCGATGCCGCGCGTGGCCAGGTTGATTGCAATTCCGCGCCGCTTCGACGCCAAGGGGGTGCAACGGTATGGTTTCCACGGCCTGTCCTACGCCTACCTGATGGAGGAGCTCGCGCGCGTGGAGGGCGCGAAGAAGGCCCGGGGGCGCGTGATTCTGGCGCACCTGGGAAACGGGGCCAGCCTGGCGGCGGTGAAGGGCGGCAAGAGCATCGACACGAGCATGGGGTTCACGCCCACCGCGGGCGTGCCAATGAGCACGCGCTCGGGCGACCTGGATCCCGGCCTCGCTCCGTACCTGGCGCGAACCGAACAGATCTCGTCGAAACAGTTCTACGAAATGGTCAACCACGAGTCGGGCCTGCTCGGCGTTTCGGGGACGAGCTCCGACATGCGGGACCTGCTCGCCCGTGAAGCCAGCGACGGGCGGGCGGCGGAAGCGGTGGCCCTCTTCTGCTACCAGGTGAAGAAGTGGGTCGGCGCCTACGCGGCCGCCCTGGGAGGGCTGGACACGCTGGTTTTTTCCGCCGGCATCGGGGAGAACTGCCCAGCCGTGCGCGCGCGCATCTGCGATGGCCTGGATTTCCTCGGCATCAAGCTGGACAAGGCCCGGAACGCGCGGAATGCGCCGGTGATCTCCGCCAGGGGCGGACGCGTCCAGGTGCGGGTTATCCACACGGACGAGGAGATCATGATCGTGCGATCCGTCGCCCGCGTCCTCAAGTCCGGGATAATTTCAAAGCCATAGACCATGAATGCCCAGACCCTCGCGCCGGAATTGCTCCACCGGATGGACGCCTATTGGCGGGCCGCCAATTACCTGTCCGTCGGCCAGATCTACCTCTACGACAACCCGCTGCTGAGGCGGCCGCTGAAGCTTTCGGACGTGAAGCGCATGCTGCTGGGACACTGGGGCACGACTCCCGGGCAGAACTTCATCTACGTGCACCTGAACCGGGTCATCAGGAAATACGACCTCGACATGATCTACGTCTCGGGCCCAGGGCACGGCGGCCCCGCGGTCGTGGGCAACACCTACCTCGAGGGCACGTACAGCGAGATCTATCCCGATATCAGCCAGGACGAGGCCGGGCTTCGGAAGCTGTTCCTCCAGTTTTCATTCCCCGGGGGAATCCCGAGCCACGCATCCGCGGAGTGCCCGGGCTCTATCCACGAGGGCGGCGAGCTCGGCTATTCGCTCAGCCACTCGTTCGGGGCGGTGTTCGATAATCCGAATCTCGTCGTCGCCTGCGTCGTCGGCGATGGCGAGGCGGAGACCGGGCCGCTGGCCACGGCGTGGCATTCCAACAAGTTTCTCAATCCGGCCACCGACGGCGCGGTGCTGCCGATCCTGCATCTCAACGGCTACAAGATTTCCAACCCCACCCTCCTCGCCCGCATCAGCCGCGAGGAGTTGGATCAGCTGCTCCGCGGCTACGGGTGGACCCCCATCTTCGTCGAGGGCCACGAGCCCGCCCCGATGCACGAGGCTATGGCCGCGGCGCTCGACACAGCGGTCGAGCAAATCCGGAAGATCCAGGAGGATGCCCGCGTCCGCGACAACCTGACCCGCCCGCGCTGGCCGATGATCGTCCTCAATTCACCCAAGGGCTGGACGGGACCCAAGATCGTCGACGGCCTGCAGGTCGAGGGAACCTTCCGTTCGCACCAAGTGCCGCTGTCCGACCCCGCCGCTCATCCCCAGCACCTCAAGCTCCTGGAGGATTGGCTGCGGAGCTACCGGCCGGAGGAACTCTTCGACGAACAGGGCCGCCTGAAACCGGAACTCGCCGAACTTGCACCCGAGGGCGCGCGGCGCATGGGCTCAAACCCCCACGCCAACGGCGGCGGTCTGCTCCGCGACTTGAGGATGCCCGACTTCCGCGACTATGCGGAGGTTGTTCCCGCGCCGGGGGTCGGCGGCATCGGCGACACGCACGTCCTCGGACGTTTTCTGCGCGATGTGGCGAAGCTGAACGCCGACCAGCGCAATTTCAGGGTTTTCGGCCCCGACGAAACGCTTTCCAACGGCCTGGAGGCGCTGTTTGAAGTGACCAAGCGCCAATGGGAGGCCGCCACACAGCCGAACGACGAGTTTCTCGCGCCCGCCGGGCGGGTGATGGAGATGCTCAGCGAGCACCAGTGCGAGGGCTGGCTCGAGGGTTACCTGCTCACCGGGCGGCATGGGCTGTTCAACTGCTATGAGGCGTTCATCCACATCATCGATTCGATGTTCAACCAGCACGCCAAGTGGCTCAAGGTCAC
>OBLW0100000106.1_pt1 | contig 63629 bp, 50 predicted proteins | sample 1520161 | NCBI WGS metagenome assembly OBLW01 (sample SAMEA3539309, study PRJEB22396) | soil metagenome | biome: tundra; feature: field; material: soil | place: USA | collected 2010-05 | depth 0.15 m
GGCATCGAGGCGTTTGTGGAGGCCGGGAACGGGACCAAGGTGGTCCACACGTCGGTCGAGAAGAACCCGAACAACGGCTCCTGGCGCGCCGCCTTCGCCCTGCGGCCCGACGGTTCGGAGCATCCTGTGGAGCTGCGATGCCAGCTTCGGCGGGCATCCAAGGTCCTGACCGAGACCTGGACCTATCTCTGGCAACCGTGAGGGGCATGCCGGGGACGACCCGATGAGCGAAATTCCGATCCACGTCGAACTGCCGCTGGAGGTGCGCCCGAGGACGGGTTCGCTCGACGCGTGGAACGCGGCGTACGTGCGCGTCGAGGACTACCTGCGCGCGCACCGCATCCACAACCGGCTGCACCAGCTGCGGCTGATCCAGAAGATCCTTGAGCGGGCGGCCGCGCGCCACGCGGCGGATCCGAGCCGGGATCCGACGGTCCTTGCGGCGGAAGAGACCGAGGCGTTGATGGATGCCTGGTTTGCGAAGATCCTCGAGGAGCCTGGGGAGCCTCACGAGCGGATCGCGGTCGACGGCCGGGTGGCGCTGCTTCTATGCGACGGGCCGCAGCATTGGCCCTACGCGTTCCTCGAGGAGGCGGACATTCCGCCGGAGTTCGTGACGGCGATGCGGGCGAGTTCGATGAGGGCGGGACCCGACATGGCGGTGTCGAGCATGGTGCCGCGGCCCATCGACCTCGGGCGGATCACCGAGGTTGCAGGCGAGACCCTGGAGCGCTTCGAACGCTGGCCGATCCTGCGGACTCTGCTGCTGTGGCTGATTTTCGCGGCGGCCCTCGGTGCGATCTTCCGTCTGACCCGTTAGCCAAAGGCGCCCCATGGAGCTCGTGGTCAACGCTCAAATCAGCCGGAAGCGCCTCAACCGCCGCCGCTTTCTGTTCTTTTCCGCGATCTTCGTCCTGACGAGCTTCGCAACCTGGTTCATGGCCGACCTCCTGTGGCGGGATGGGATCAACCGCCTGGAGGTTGCCATCCTTGCGCTTTTTGTCGTCCTTTTTGGGCATGTCGCCGCCGGCTTTTGCTCGGCGCTCGTGGGCTTCTACGTCGTCAACCGGGGCGGGGACAGCTGCCGGATCTCGACGACGCTGCCGCGGGAGGACGAGGAGCCGCCGCTCGCGTCCACGGCCGTCGTCATCCCGATATTCAACGAGGATGTCAGCCGGGTTTTCGAGGGGGTGCGTGTCATCTTCCGGTCCGTCCAGGAGGCCGGCCGGCTGGAGCACTTTGACTTCTTTGTCCTGAGCGACTCCAACCAGCCGAACCAGTGGATCCAGGAGGAGGTCGCCTGGGCCGAGCTGTGCAGGCAGGTCGATGGATTTGGGAACATCTTCTATCGGAAACGGCGCCAGGCGATCAACAAGAAGGCCGGGAACGTGGCGGATTTCCTGCGCCGATGGGGGAAGCGCTACCGCTACATGGTGGTCCTGGATGCGGATTCGATCATGACCGGCTCGGCCCTGGTCAAGCTCGTGGCGATGATGGAGCGAAACCCCCAGACAGGGATCATCCAGACGGCCCCGCGCCTGATCTACGGCGAGACGCTTTACGCGCGGCTCCAGAGCTTCGCCAACCGGCTGTACAGCCCGCTCTTCCTGGCGGGCATCAACTATTGGCAGCAGCACGAGGGCAATTACTGGGGACACAATGCGATCATCCGCGTGCAGCCGTTCATGGATCACTGCGCCCTTCCGGCGCTGCCGGGGAGCGAGCCGTTCGGCGGCAGGATCCTCTCGCACGACTTCGTCGAGGCGGCGCTCATGCGGAAGGCCGGGTGGGCCGTGTGGCTGGCCCACGACATCGAGGGCAGCTACGAGGAGAGCCCGCCCACGCTGATCGACGCCGCCAAGCGGGACCGGCGCTGGTGCCAGGGCAACCTGCAGCACACCTGGCTCCTGACGGCGAGGGGGTTCCGTCCCGCCAATCGCTTCCACCTGTTCATGGGTGTCATGGCCTACCTGTCATCGCCGCTGTGGATGCTGTTTCTTATCCTCGGATTGATTGAGGCGCTGGACGAGGCCGCGCTCGATCGGATCGGGATATTCCGGATGCCGGACACGACGTCGGTCTTCGGCTACCATGTGCAGATGCCGGAGGCGCTGACGCTCTTTGTCTTCACGCTGCTCCTGCTGTTCCTCCCCAAGGTCGTCAGCGTCATCGTCGTCTCGGGAAAGCCCGGGGAGGCCGCGAAATATGGCGGACGCGCCCGTCTCGCCTGCAGCGCCCTTCTGGAAGCGGCCGGCTCCGCGCTCCTCGCGCCGATCAACATGATGTTCAACACGCGCTTCGTGGTGTTCACCCTTCTCGGGCAGGGGATCACATGGGTCGCGCAGAAACGGCATGCGGATGCGGATGGAACGGACTGGCGGGAGGCGATTCTCACGCACGGCGTCCACACGGTTTTCGCCGTCGTCCTCGGGGTGTCGTCGTTCATCCTGCTGCCGTCGTATTTCTGGTGGCTCACCCCGGTCCTGGCGGGGCTTGTCCTGTCGATTCCGCTCTCCATTTTCTTCAGCAAGGTGAGCGTGGGCCGGGCTGCGCGCGATTTGGGCCTGTTCCTGACGCCCGAGGAGACGGAACCGCCGCCCGAGCTCAGGCAGTTGAGCCAGAATCTGCAGCAGTGTTACCGGCACCTGCCGCCCTTCGAGCCCCTGCGGGCCGATTACGGGTTCATGCAGGCGGTGCTCGACCCGTACATCAATTCGATGCACGTCGCCCTCCTGCGCCAGCGCAGGCCGGGCGGGGAGGCGCGCGAATGGTTCCTGCGCCTGCGCGAAAGGCTCCTGCGCGAGGGTCCCGCGGAATTCTCGACCAAGGAAAAGATGGCGCTTCTCCTCGACGCGGATTCGATGATCTGGCTGCACCGCGAGCTGTGGAGCTACCCGCCGGACGCCCTGGCCGAGTGGTGGCGCCTGGCGATGCGGCAATACAACGTTCTCACGGCGACGCCGACGACCGCCCTGTACCGCTGATTCCGGCTCAGCCCTTCGGTCCGCCGGGTCCTGCGGCCAGGATGCGCTGCAATTCGTCGTTTGCCCGCGAGAACTCCGCGCGGATGTCCTCGATCGAGGGCCCAAGCTGCGCGAGCGGCTTCGTGCGGGCGTCGTCCTCGACGCGCGCGGCCACGGCCGCCAGCTGGCGGGCCCCGAGATTGCCGGAACTTCCCTTGATGCTGTGGGCGGCGCGAGTGAACGTGGCCCCGTCGGCGGCCTTGAGGCCCGCCTCCAGCTCTGCGATCCGCAGCGGGGTGTCCTCCAGGAACAGCCCGACCATCTCCCGGAGAAAGGCGTCGTTGTCGCCGGGACTCAGGTCCCTAAGGGTCTGAATCGAGCTCGGATCGATGACAGGCAGGTCTGGCATGGGGGCTGGCTTCTGAGGATGGGAAGCGGCGGTTCGAAGGCAAGCGCCGGGCGGCGGGAAGGGCATCACATCACTAAATCGGGATATGTTGATATTTGGCTTGCCAGCCGATTCCGGCCGGGCTTCCATGCCGGTCCGAATCCTATGGCAGACTCATTTGTATTTTCCTCCGAATCCGTGGGCGAAGGCCATCCCGACAAGGTGGCCGACCTCATTTCCGACAGCGTCCTCGATGCGTGCCTGGAGGGCGACCGCCTCAGCCGCGTCGCCTGCGAGACCCTGGTGAAGTCCAACCAGGTAGTGATCGCGGGCGAGATCACGACGGCGGCGAAGCTCAATTACGAGCAGATCGTGCGGGCGGCCGTGCGCGAGATCGGGTACGTCCACGATGACGACGTCTTCCATGCCGACCGGATCTTCATCCACAACCTCATCACCCGCCAGTCCCCCGACATCGCCCAGGGGGTCGATGCGCGGTCGGCCGAGGGGAAGGACACGGCCGAACAGGGCGCGGGCGACCAGGGCCTGATGTTCGGCTACGCGTGCAACGAGACGCCCGAGATGATGCCGACGGCGATCATGTTTGCGCACCGGCTCGGCCGCGAGCTGACCAAGCTCCGGAAAGCGGGCGTCGTCGGGTGGCTCCGCCCGGATGCAAAATCGCAGGTGTCGATCCGCTACGAAAACGACCGACCGGTGAAGGTGGAGAACGTCGTCATTTCCACCCAGCACACGCCGAACGTGAAGCACGCCGACATCCGCGAGTTTCTCATCGAGTACGTCATCCGGAAGGTGATCCCGGCCGACATGATGGACGGTGCGACCCAGTTCTTCATCAACCCGACCGGCCGGTTCGTGGTCGGCGGCCCCGAGGGGGACTCGGGGCTGACCGGAAGGAAGATCATCGTCGACACATACGGCGGATGGGGCCGGCACGGCGGCGGCGCCTTTTCCGGCAAGGATCCGTCCAAGGTCGACCGCTCGGCGGCGTACATGTGCCGCTGGGTGGCGAAGAACATCGTCGCCTCCGGGCTGGCGGACATCTGCGAACTGCAGGTCGCCTATGCGATCGGATGCCCGGAGCCGGTGAGCATCTGGGTCGATTCCATGGGCACGGCCCGGGTGCCCGAGGAGAGGATACGGAAGGCCGTGCGCGAGGTGTTCACTTTCAAGCCCGCCGGGATCATCAAGCAGCTCGACCTCCTGCGCCCCATCTACCGGTCGACGACCAACTACGGCCATTTCGGAAAGCCCGACCTGCCGTGGGAACAGACCAACCGGACAAAGGACCTTCTGTCCGCCGCGAAATGACCCCCATGCCGACCGTTGCAGCAATCGAACCCGCCCAGGATTATCGCGTCCGCGACATCGCGCAGGCGGATTGGGGGCGCAAGGAAATCGCGGTTGCCGAACACGAGATGCCGGGCCTCATGGCCCTGCGCCGCAAGTTCGGGCCGCAGAAGCCCCTGCGGGGAGTCCGCATCACGGGGTCCCTCCACATGACGATCCAGACGGCCGTCCTCATCGAGACGCTGGCAGAGCTGGGGGCCTCGGTCCGGTGGGCGTCGTGCAACATCTTTTCCACCCAGGATCACGCGGCGGCGGCGATCGCGCGCAGCGGCGTTCCGGTGTTCGCCTGGAAGGGTGAAACGCTGGAGGAGTACTGGGAATGCACCTGGAAGGCGCTGTGCCATCCCGGCGGGCGCGGTCCGCAGCTTGTGGTCGACGACGGGGGCGACGCGACGCTGCTCCTGCACAAGGGCCGCGAAATGGAGGAGGGGAGCCCCTGGGCCGGGACGCCGTCCGATTCGGCCGAAGAGCAGGTCATCAAGGATCTGCTCTTGCGAATCCACCGGGAAGATCCGCGGATCTTCCATGAAATTGTGAAGGATTGGCGCGGCGTTTCCGAGGAGACGACGACGGGGGTGCACCGGCTGTACCAGCTCCACGAGCAGGGGAAGCTTCTCGTGCCGGCGATCAACGTCAACGACTCGGTGACGAAATCGAAATTCGACAATCTCTACGGCTGCAGGGAGTCGCTCGCGGACGGGCTGAAGCGCGCGACCGACGTCATGATCGCGGGCAAGGTTGCCGTCGTCTGCGGTTACGGGGATGTCGGCAAGGGCTCGGCCCACTCCCTGCGGGGATTCGGCGCGCGGGTGATTGTCACAGAGATCGACCCCATCAACGCCCTGCAGGCGGCCATGGAGGGATTCGAGGTGGCCACCGTCGAGGACACGCTGGGAATCGGCGACATCTATGTCAGCGCAACGGGCAACTGCGACGTGATCACGCTCGAGCACCTCGAGCGCATGAAGGACCAGGCGATCGTCTGCAACATCGGCCACTTCGACAACGAGATCCAGGTCAGCCGCCTCTATAAGGCGCCCGGGGTCGTGCGGACGACGATCAAGCCGCAATACGACATGTTCACCTTCCCGAGCGGCCGGAGCATCTATCTTCTCGCCGAGGGCCGGCTGGTGAACCTGGGATGCGCCACCGGGCATCCGTCCTTCGTCATGTCGAACAGCTTCACCAACCAGACCCTGGCGCAGATCGACCTGTGGAAGAACCGGGATGAGTACAAGCCGGGCGTCTACCGGCTGCCCAAGCGCCTCGACGAGGAGGTCGCCCGGCTCCATCTGGAGAAGATCGGGGTCAAGCTGACGGTGCTCTCCGCGAAGCAGGCGGCCTATCTCGGCGTGCCGCCGGGCGGCCCGTACAAGGCCGAGCACTACCGGTATTGACGGGCCGCGCTTTCGCTTCCGACGGCGTCAGGGCATTTCATAGACTTCGATGATTGCGACGCCTGTGGCCCCGCCGACGCCGGAGATTTGTACTGTGTAGGCGCCGGGGGCGAGGGTGGTGATCAGGGCGGCATCCTTGCTGCCGGAGCCGAGCGGGAAGGCGCCGACCGCGGTGAAGGCCGAAACGAGGTCCGAAGCGCTTGCGACCGCCTGGGTGGAGGTGACCGGAGTCGGAGTGCCCCAGTTGTCGTTTTGCGCAATGACGGCTCCAGTGCTGGAGAAGACGCTCAGAATCGGATCGGAGAGGGTCCCTGGGAAATTGAAGGAGCTCTGCAGGGTCGGGCCCGCGCCGCGGATGAGCACTTTCTTCGGGGAGTTGCCCGAGACGACGAATCCGGTGACGAGCACTCCGACGCCGTTGGTGACCTCGCCGCGCGAGGAGACGTTGACAAGGCGCTGGCCGCAGGCCTGGGACGATGCGCTCACGTCGTAGACCTCCACGAGCGCGATTCCCGTCGAGCCGGCCGCGCCGCTCACCTGCACGGTGTAGGCGCCCGGCTGCAGGGTTGCGACGGCCGCCGCGTCGGCGCTGCCGGCGGGAAGCGCGAAGGCGCCGACCTGGCTGAATACTGCCACGAGGCCCGAGTCGCCACCCCAGCCGCTGTTGGTCAAAAGCAGATTTCCGCTGCTGTCGTACAACTGCAGGACCGGATTGGAAAGCACCCCGGACACTCCGAAGGTGGAGAGCGTGGGGCCAATCGCGCGCAACAGCACCTGCTTCGGGCTCTGGCCGGCGATGATGAAGCCGGACACAAGGCTGTTCGAGCCGGTGCCGACAAATCCGCGGGACGACAGGTTGACCACCTTGTCGGTCGAAGGCGTGGTGGTGCAAAGGCCCGAACATGCGACAGTGCCTCCGTTCGACAGGGTGATCGAACCGGTAAATGCCGTCGTCCCAGGGTTGATTGAGCCTGAGATGGTCACCGACTGCGCCGTCGACACGGAGAAGGAGTTATTGGATCCGACCGTGCCGGTGCCCCCGGTTACCAGACCCGGGGTGACGGCGAGCACGTAGACTTCGCCCTGGGTTCCCACGATCGAGTAGGTGGTGCCGGAGGAGGAGGCCACGGTGGAAGCCTGATACAGGCTGGAGATGGCCGCAGTCGACCCGCTCGACGGATCGAGCGAGGCCGTGAAGGGCAGGCTTAGCTCCACGATCGTGCCCGTGATCGCGCTGGCGGTCACCTGGCCCGAGAAGGTCAGGGTGGGTCCGGAGGTGGATCCGCCCGTCAGGGCCGTCGTCGAGGCGGTGAACTTGCCCTGGGAGTTGGTCGTGAAACTGACCGCAAATCCCTCGGCCTGCGCGCTGAGGTAGCCGATCAGCGTTCCGCCGCTCCTGTCCGCCGCCACGCATGCGGCCAGGTTGATGCCCGAGGCATCCGGTCGCATGCCGGTTGGATCGGAGGAACCGGACGTGCCGCCGGTCTGGCCGAAGAACGTGAGCTCGGACGGAACGTACACGTTGAAACTGATGGTCGTGCTCGTGGCCGCCAGATAGGTGCCGTTGCCTGCCTGGCTGGCCTGGATGACAACGGTGCCGGCTGCGCCCGTCAGGGTGAGCACGTTGCCGCTGATGGTCGCGGGCCCGCTGAGGACCGTGCAGGTGACGGGCAATCCCGAGGTGGCCGTGGCCGCCAGCGTCAGCGGCCCGGCGTTGGTCGGCTGGTCCGCAGGCTGCGAGAAGGCGATTGTCTGGGTCAGTTTGGTTCCGGACGCCGACGCGGTCTGTGTGACTGCCGGGGCGGCCTTGTAGTTGGCATTTCCGGCCTGGCTCGCCTGGACAGTCACGGGATTGGTATCCTTGATCGTGAGCGTGGAACCGCTCAGGCTGGCGTTCCCGCTGACGAGGGAGAAGCTCACGGAAAGTCCGGAGGAGGCGGTGGCGCTGAGGGTGACCGGCGCCCCCACGGCGGCAGTTATGGGCGCAAACGAGATCGTCTGGCTGGCCTGGGAGATGACCAGGGCGCTGCCCGCGGCTCCAATGTAGGCGGGATCATTCACCATCGCCGTCACCGCGTAGGTTCCGGCGTTGACCGGCGGCCCGGAAGATCCGCCGTACGTGATGATCAAGGACAGGCCGGCGGGGACCGTCGTCGCTGTCGCGATCTTGGCCGTGCCGTCATAGGTCTGTGAAAGGTTGCCGAGCGTCACCGTCGCCACGAGCGACCCCGTCAGGGTGGTCGATGCGGTGGCGGTATTGTAATCGGCCGCGTCCGTTGGCGTGAAGGTGACGTTGAGCGTGTGGCTTCCCGAACCGAGCACCGAGCCGCTCGCCGGATTGTAGACAAAGGTTCCCGGAGTGTTGGCGGTTGCGTTCAGCTGGGTGCCCGAAAGGGCAGTGGTCGGGCTAATCGGAGCCGGTGCGGGCCAGGTGATGGCGGGCGTTGCCTTGGCGATTGAAAGCGTTCCTGTGGCCGCACCCTGATAATTGGTGTTATTGACCGTCCCAATCACGGAATAGGATCCCGCCGCAGTCGGAGAGGTCCCGGAGCCGTTGTAGGTGAAGTTGACCGTGAGCCCGCCCGGAGTCGTGGTGGCGCCAGCGCTCTTGGCGGTTCCGTCGTAGGTGGCGTTAAGGCTGGTCAGGCTCACTGTCGCAGTCGCCTTGGCGATTGTGAACACGAGGATAGCCGTCCCGGCGCCGTTGCCATTGGTGGCGCTCAGAGTGACGCTGTAGGGACTTCCGGCCGCTGAGGTCGGCGTTCCGGTGATCTGTCCGTTGCCTGTGTTGACGGTAAGGCCCGGCGGAAGGCCGGCGGCGCCGTAGCTGCCTGGCGAATTGCTCGCCGTGATCGTGTACATCGAAATCGCGCTGCCGTAGGTACCGCTCGCTGTCAGCAAACTCGAAATCACCGGCGAGCCTGCGTTGTAGGTAAACTGATCGCCGGCGTTGGCGGCGCTCGTGCCGCTCGCGGTCGTGACCGTGACGTCAACCGTGCCGGCTGAGCCAGCTGGTGAGGTGGCGGTGATGGAGGTCTCGCTGTTGACCGTGAAACTGGCTGCGCTGATCGAGCCGAAGTTCACAGCCGTGGCGCCGGTGAAGCGAATACCCGTGATCGTGACCGACGTTCCGCCCGCAATGCCGCCGCTGTTCGGCGAGACCGAGACAACCGACAAAGGGGCGGGTGCCGCGAGCATCTGGCTGGCGATGCCGTCGCTGACGGTGCCAAGCGCAATGACACTCATGCCGTAGAGGGCGCTACTCGAACTGGTGTTCACCGCCACGGGCACGCTGCTGTCAACGGTGGAGTTATTGCCCAACTGGCCGGACGAGTTGAAGCCCCAAGCACAGACCGTGCCGTCGCTGGACAGCGCCAGGTTGTGGCCGTCGCCTGCAGCGATGGCGACGACCGTCTTGCCGACCAGCGCGCCGCCTGTGCTCACCGCCACGGGCACGTTGCTTTCAGCGGTGGAGTTGTTGCCCAATTGGCCATTGTTGTTGTAACCCCAGTCGTACACAGTGCCATCGCTCGCCAGCACCAGGCCGCCTGTATAACCGGCGACGCTGATGGCGACGATGGTCTTGCCGGCCAGCACTCCGCTTGAATCCACCGCCACCGGCACCGATCTGTTGACCGTGGAATTGTTGCCCAGCTGCCCGAAGTTGTTGTTGCCCCAGGTGTAGGCCGTGCCGTCGCTCGCCAGCGCCATGCTGGTATATCCTCCGGAGGCAATGGCAATGATGGTCTTGCCGGCCAGGACCCCGCTCGTGGTCACCGCCACAGGGACATTGGTGCCTGTGGTCGCGTTGTTGCCCAATTCCCCGTAGCTGTTTTCTCCCCAGCCATAGACAGTGCCGTCGCTCGCCAGCGCCAAGCTCTGATAGTACCCGGCGGCTATCGCGACGATTGTCTTGCCGGCTAAAACACCGCTGGTGTTCACCGCAACCGGAACCCCGCTGTCGCTGTAGGAATTGTTACCCAGTTCGCCCTGGCCGTTGTAGCCCCATGAATAGACGGTGCCATCGCTCGCCAGCGCCAGACTGTGATAACTCCCGGCAGCGACGGCGACAATGGTCTTGCCGGACAGGACGCCGCTTGTGCTCACCGCAATCGGGACGGCGCTATAAGGCACGGAAGGATTGCCCAGTTTTCCGTTGCCGTTGTCGCCCCATGCGTAGACGGTGCCGTCGCTCGTCACTGCCAGGCTGTGCATGGCGCCGGTCGAAACGGCGGCGACGGTCTTGCCGGCCAGGGCGCCGCTCGTGGTTACTGTCACCGGAACCGGGCTGTTTGTTTCGGAATTGTTCCCCAACTCCGAATAGGTGTTGTCGCCCCATGCGACCGGCGTGCTGCTGCTCGAAACGACATAGCTCTGGCCGCGTGTGAAGGCCGCCGGCGAGCCGCTGATGGCGGAACCGTTGCTTAGGTCGACCCGAAGCGAACCGATGCCGGAAAGCGAGTTCACGGTCACGTCATAGACGCTGCCGCTGACAGACGAGACCGACGAAATGGCGCCCGACGCCGTGCCTGTGGTCGTTATGGAGAACGCACCGGCAGCGACCCCCGTGACGCTTTGGTTGAACGTGACCTGGAAGACAGTGCTCGTGCCCGTAACAACGGGGCCGGGATTCAACCGCGCAATCGAGGTTACCGCCGATGCGCACAATGTCTGTGCAAGGCCAAAAAAGAGTGCCGGAATGATCCCAGCTCTAAGGAATGGGGAGATGTGTTTCATGGGGTGGAAAGTTTCATGGGGTTGGTGGAGATTCCGTCACTGGGGCATTTCATAAACTTCGATGATCGCGACACCTGTGGCTCCGCCGACGGGGCGCGCCCTCATGCCAATGGTGCGCGCGACAGAGTGCAGGCGCGAAGCAATGCGTTGGGTGTGCATATGCGCAGCAATGATTTTGTCTCGCGGGGACATGGGCTGCCGGCTTCGGGGTGGCAAACGCCGCAGGACGAACCCCTTCGTTGAGGCCGGAAGAGGCGGAAGAGTGGGCCTTGCGGGGGGGAAACCGAATAGCCGCAGCTATCGAGATTTGCAGTGTGGGGGCTAAGCAGCGATCCCCTCAAACGCGGACGCTATAGGGCGACTATATTGCACACAATTCGCGAGCAGTGTCAGGAAGTCATAATTAGCCGGTTTTCAGCTTCATATAACGAACTGTCATGGGCCTTCCGATCCGTGGATCGTGCGGGGATCGATTTCACTTCTGCCTGCCTCAGCCCTATGGACCACGCCACAACTTTTTCAACCCCGACTATTTTCCACCTCCGCCCGCCGAACTGCGCCGCAACTTTTTAAACCTCTCCGGAGGCAAGACTCAGGAATCCAGATGGGATTTCATCCTGATCTTGGCGACGCACTCCGGGCACAGCCCGTGGGATGTCTTGGTGTTAAAGCTCTCGGAGAAATACTGCTCCAAGGGGACCCATTGGCCCTCGTAGCCAATCTTCTGGCACGAAGCACAGACTCTCGGAAAACCTTCCAAATAATACAAATGGGAGACCAGTCTTTGGGTAAAATAGAAAACGACGGCCCCGACGCCCAGAACTGCTCCACTTTCGAGCAGGCTTTCATGCCAGGACAGATGATATTCATCCATCCACGAGAGGACGGCCAGCAGCAGGAAGCCTGCGCCCTCATACCAAAGTATCCTCGATGCCGTCTTATGGGTTATTTTCATGGCTGGCGCAGCGTGCTCCTATTCACTTTGCATCCAATGCATTTGTTGGACGGTTGACCGGGTGCATTCATACAGCGAGGTCCAACGGATCGTCAATGACGATAGATTCCCGAAGCGTCGTGGTCTACGCGACGCCGGGGGAACCGCTCCGATTTGCATTCATCGGCACGTGAAGAAGCCATATCGGAAGCAACCCGTGCGAAACGCGAGCCAGATTCGGCCTGCGGCGAGAGCAAAGACGCGGTCTACAGCGGTCGATTGAAACAGAAACTGGCGGTACTCGCGGCGTGTCAGCAACCGCAGTGCCGTCCGCCCGATGATCAGGTTCCATGTCTTCGCCACTTGTGCCGTGAGGTCTTCGAACTCCACCTCGCAAAAGCCGGCAGAATGGAGCACCGCGCCGAGGGCGCCGGCAGTCGTCAATGGCGGCTGGCGGCCCTCCCGGCAGAGCGCATCGAGAAGATGCCGTTGCGACCACGCGGAAACTCGGTCGGCTCGCAGCCAGGTTGCGATCACCAACCTGCCCCGCGGTTTTATCGCCCGCCGCATCTTGCGCGCGAAGCCAGCCTTGTCGGAAAAATGTTCAAGGCTTTCCAGGGCAAAGGCAGCATCGAGTTCTCCATCGACGAACTCGGCCTCGGCCCAGTCCTGCAGGCGGATTTCGACCGCGCCCCGGGACACGGCGAATCGATCGGCATGGAACTTTTGCGCCGCCGACACCGTGAACCCGACCACGCGGGCTCCATAATCCTCGGCAGCGAGCCGGGCGGTGGCCCCATAACCGCATCCGATATCGGCGACGGAGGCGTTGGGCGGGAGTTCGAGCCGGTCGAGCACACGCCGGCTCATCTGGAGGACCGCCTCCTCCGAAGACTCCCGGCCGCTCAGCCACAATCCGTGATGCACGTGCTCGCCCCAAATGTCGCGATAGAAGCGATCGAGGGAGTCATAGTGCCCGGCGATGGCCTCGATGGTGGGCTCGGGAACATCCTGCATGGGAGCTGCTTTCATGACTCAGCCCGCCTGCAGGCCCAACGCCACGCGAAGGCGTTCCACGATGGCGTTCAGCAATGGGAAATACGCGGAAAAAAACAGCGTCATCGCGAGGCTGAAATTTCGCTCACTGAAAACATGGTCGAGCCAGTTGCCGGGGTAGGCATAGCTGCTGTGCAGCGAGTAACCGCCCAATTCGAGAAGGCCCATCGGCAGGAGCCCGTAGAGGTACTGTTGCCACCAAGGCAGGCGCCGAAAGGCGACAGAAATCGGCACCATGGTGCACACATAAACGGTGATGACCTGCCACCCGTGCGCGAAACACGCAATCTGCAGCCATTGGCCCGCCTGATTCATCATCGTGCCGGCGAGAAAAAAGACGAGGATGTAGAGGGCCCAGTGTGGGGCTGAGAGGCGAAAGGACTCGCGCAGACGCTGAGGCATCAGGCTCGGTCGGTCATCCATGGGTGAATTCCCTCGAATCAGCGGAGCGCGTAATAGAACGCGCGAATTGGGGCCAGGCGGAGATTGAACAGGGCTGCGACCAGGCGCTGCAGCCGCGGCTCAAGAAAGAACGGCTGGAGGAAGGCTGCGGTCTTCAGGCGCCGGCTAAAACGCCGCCTCTGCGCTGCGCCGACAGCGCGGATGGATTCCTCCCAACTCGACTGGCCAAAGGCGTAAGCCCGCAGCGGTTCCACGGTGAGTTCGGCCCCCTGAAGCGCCATCGCCAGTCCGTTGCCTGTAAATGCCGGAATGGCTGCGCACGCGTCGCCGATCCGGATGCGATCGGGCGCTGCGACTCGACGGTCGCCCAGCGTGACGGCGGTTGTGCAGAATGAAGCGGGGTCGATCGCTGCATCGCCGAGGCGTTCGGCCAGCGCCCCCATGCCGGCGGCCGCAAGATATGCCGGGACCAATTCGGCTCCGCGCGCTGCGAGGGGCCGGTGGGCGAACATGCCGCATACATTGACCGCTCCGGTTTCCAGTCCGGACAAACCGACGTAGGCACGGTTGCCCAGGTGGACCTCGAAGCCGCTGACCAATATGAGGTTCCGCACATGCACCTTCAGACCGACCCAAGACTCGCCGTGGGGCTTTCTTCCCGAGCTGAAAACCCGGCCGGGTGGCGCCTCGCTCTCCGGTATCCGGGCGCCGGTCTGAAGGTTTCCGCCGGCCGCAACAAACGCCGCGGCCAGGCGAGCATCGAAGGCGTAACGGCTGATCCCCCAGGCGGTCGCGGGCAGGGAAAACGAGCGGAGCGGCTGCTCGCGAAAATGATAGGTCGCCGTGCGATGCGGGTGGGCATCGCGAAGAATCTCACGCAGCCCGAGCCGTGCGACGGTGCTGTCGCCCGCGCCGGAAATGAATTCGCCGCACACGCGATGGCGCGGATAGCTGCCCGCCTCGAAGATTGTCACAGGAACACCGGCTCTGCGCAGCGCAAGCCCCAGCGAGAGCCCGGCGGGGCCACCGCCGACGATTTCGATGGGGAGAGGGCGGTTCAAAAGCATCCCTATGCGACCGCGCGCATCCGGCAGTGTGCCATGCTCTCCTGAGAAAAGAGGCGGCAATTGTGCCGGTCTGAATTGGCCTTCGCCATGGTTTCGTCGATCGTCGATGGAGGCATCAGGGGCGGGCCAGATTGCCCTGGATGTGAAATCGCACCCGCACGATCGGATTCACGGTCAACAGCAAATAGCTGCGGAGAATGGGCAGGCCGAACTCGCGCGTATCCAATGAGACTTCGCCATCGATCGACCAGAGGTCATGCTCCTGATTGATGGTGACCGGAAATGTTATTTCCCGGAATTGGCCGTGGAGGGTCAGCGTTCCGCTGGCTTGAAATTTGCCGGCGGCGCCCGTCTGCATGGCGCTCAGGACAAATCGCGCATCGGGAAACTTCGCGGCCTGCTCCCATTCCAGCATGTCTTTATCGCGGCCGGAATTGCCCGTTTGGATGTCGCTGAAATGAAACCCAAACGCGACTTGCTCAATGCTCTTTTTTTCGGAATCAACGGTGATAACTGCCCCGAAGTTCGGCAGCTTTCCAACAAAGGATCCGACTGTGGCCTTGACCACGATATCGATGTGCGACTGCGCCGGATCGATGACGAGCGGCGCCGGGGCGGCGGCTGCGGGGGGGAGGAATCCGAGGGTCAGAAAGAAAAAGCGACTCATGATATCCCGTTATTGATTCTTGCCGATGCCATTTTCAAAACCGGGCCGGGGAAACGGGGTTCTCCGTTGTGGTCGATGTGCCTGCCAACTGGCCGAGGTCATCCTGCCATTATCGTTTTGCCGGCTTTCAGAATGCCATCCAAGCCTCGACGTAGAGGGTGTTGTTGCCGCGCGCATTGGCGCCGGCGCCGTCGTAATTCATCCGCGCGCCATCGAAGCGATTGTAAACCGTGTATTGCAGGGAGAGCTTGACGTTGCTGCGGGGCCAGAATGAGGGACCGCCGCCCTTGTTGAACGGGAGGTAGCTGGCCTGCAGGATAAATCCATCGCTGGTCGGCGCGCCCGTCTGGCTGCCGCTGTAGAGCGCCGCATCGCTCGATCCGTTTATGAGGAAATACTGGACCGTGGCTCCGTAGGTCTTGTCGTAGACGTAGTTCACGGTCGCCTTCAGTTCCCACAGCGTGTCCGCGGGGTTGCCGGCATTGCCGAGGGCGTAGCTCGCGGCCCAGTTCTGGCGTTCGTAGATCCAGCTCAGCATCGCGGTGAAATCGCCGGAACCGTGCGATAGCTGATATTGCGAATCGAATCCGTAGTCCGTGATCCGATCCTTGCCGGCACTCGGGTCGCGGCCCGGATATGTTTCGGCTGCCAGGCCAAACGTGCCGATCTCCCAATGTGCCTCGCCGAGCATTTCTGTGAAAGCAAAGCGCCAGTAAGGCGCAAGCCCCGGAATCTGGGCTTCGCCGGCCGGGTCGATGCCGAGCGAATTCTGGAGGCTGGGGCCGATCGTGTGGTACGCGCCCACGTCAAAATACAGCATGTCGGCCACCATGGCGTAGGCGCCAAAACCGGCGACCTGCTGGGCGAGGCCGCCATCGATCAGGGTGGCGGCGGCGGGTGTCGGTGCAAGTTTTGAACTCGAGAATGGATATCCCCATGCCGGCGTGGTATTCCAAGGGTCCTGCAGGGTCGGATTGTTGTTCGCGTAGACTCCGTATATCAAGTCGTTGTCGCCGACGGTGCCGGTGTTGGCGAAGCGCAATTCCGTGTTGTCCCAGGACCACGCCTTGGCCACGCCATCGTAGGTCGTTTGGCTGAAAATGCCGAACTTGTCCAGGATCGCCGCCGCATCCTTGCCGAAAAGGTCGTCGGCATACGGGCCGAACAGCCTGCCGGCATAAAAGAGACTCAATTGCGAGACCGCCCAGTTATCATTGTTCCCAAATCCAGGCGCGGCGCCGCCAGCCTGGGGGGCCTCGGTGCGCGTGAATGAAGGCTGAATCATGACGGCGATGGGCGGCAGCTGCATCGAGCCGGCGCTCGATGGCATCGGCGTCTGGCCGGCGGCCGCGGGCTGCGGTGCCTGGCTGGCACTCGACGTGTAGCCGCTTAACTTGAATTGGCGGCCAAACTCGTCGAGGATCGGAAACTCGGTGTGGCACGCGATGCACTGCATATCCATTTGACGGGCAAAGCTCGGCAAAGCGCGCGCGGCAGTCGGCACCAGCAAAGCGACCGCCAGCAGCAGACCGTCGAAAGCCCGGGCCCCGGGGCTGGCGGCGCGGAGGGGAAAATAGCGTTGGCGTGTTCGAGCGCTGGCGGTGTTTGGGTTTGGCAAAGTGATATTCATGGTTGATCCATCCGCTTTCATCCCGGTTTGAGGCGCTTTTGGAACGGAAGGCCGGTGCGGTTTGGGAAGGTGGGATTGCACGGCTCTTAGAATCCTACGTTTTCGTCCTTGGGCTTCAGGCTAAAGAGGTAGGCGATCAAATCGTCGACTTCCGACTCTTTGATTTTGCTGCCCCAAGCGGGCATATAGAGGGGCGGCGGCGGCCGGTGCGGGTCAAGCGCCGCAATCTCGCGCTGGCCGGAGAGGATGAGCTTTGTCAATTCGGGCTTGGTGTAGCCGTCGGCCACGTGGGTCAGCGCGGGCACCTGTTGCGCCGTCTTCGCATTGGGGTTGGGCACGCCGCCCTTGCCCTCGGGTCCGTGGCAACCGACGCACCCGAATTTGAGGAAGACTTCGCCGCCTCGGCCAACCGGACCCATCAGGGCGGGAATGCTCAGGGCCACCTTCTGGTCGCGCAGGTGCAGAAGAAAGTCTGTCAGCGCCCGCGCCTCGGCATCCGTGAAACCGAAGCGAGGCATCACCGTGCCCGGGCTGACAACCTGCGGGTTGAGAAAATGCTGTATCATCCACTCGGGCGTGCGTCGCAGACCCACATCGTCCAGGACGGGTCCAACCTTGCCGCCCTGACCGGCAACGGAATGGCAGCCGATGCAGCCCTTCGTCTCGAAGAGGTGCCGGCCCTGGCCGGCGCTGGGGATGACCTTCATCGAGGCATAGAAACCGGGAAGATTCGTTCCGGTTTGGCTCAGCATGAAGAGCACGATTGCATCCAGGTCCGCATCAGAAAATTTCTGCGGTGGCATGCCGGAGCCGGGTGTGACGGCGGCGGGTTCGAGAAAATGCTGCTTCAACCAGCCGGGCGAGCGGCGGGCGCCGACCGTGTCGAGTTCCGGCCCGATATTGCCGCCGCCGCCGCCGAGCTTGTGGCAGCCGCGGCAGCCGACGGTTTCGAACAGCTGCTTGCCGCGGGCCAGCTCAGGCGCCGCCGGGTTGTCCTCGGCCTCGTGACACTGGGCGCAGGAGGCCTCGATGTATTTCAGCGGCAGCATCGGTTCGCCCCAATGCGGCGCGTCGCCGTGGGCATCGGCGGTGGTGGTGGCGCGACCCTGGCCGCGATGGCAGATCGTGCAGCCGAATTTGTCGAACGGATGCTGGTCGTGCTGAGGGTGATAAGCCAGCGGCTGGGGGTAGCCTCCGTAGCTGGGATCTTCGACCGCCAGATGGCACGTCGTGCACCGGTCGACGCGGTCAAGCTCGGGCAGGAGAATCTGCCGGATTTGAACGGGCGTGCTTTGAGCCAGCACCCGCTGGTCCCGCGTCGTCGCACGACGGAGTTCCTCCTGAATGAACCGCTGCTGGTAGTCCTTCCAAGGGCGATAGTTGTCGCGGTAGTAACCGAGTCCCACCAGCACCCCGACCAGGAGGCCGAGGACGATGAACCAGCCATAAAACTTGCGGGGGGATTCCTCGCTCATTTCAGCGGCCCTCCGTTATGGCGGGAGGGCTCTGCCACGGCACGACCCACGACCAGTTCGGACCCCGAAACAGCGTGCCGACAATCGTCAACGCGATGGCCGCCGCAAGGCACAGCGCGAATACCGTGTTGGCGATGACGCGTTCGCGCGCAAACCAGCGCCCCACACCGCGGCGCCCGCGGTCCAGGTAGGGCAGCAGAACCAGCGCCGTCACCAGCAGCGCCGGCACCACCACGCCGCCCCAGAATGCCGAGTAGCTGACGAGTTCCTGCAGGCCCAGAAAATACCAGGGGGCCTTCGCCGGATTCGGCGGATGGATTGCATTGGCGAGTTCCTCCAGGGGCGCGTTCCAGAAAACCGCCAGGAACAGCACCACGGCGACCACCAGGAGGAACAGCAGAAGTTCCCGAAAGATCAGGTGCGGCCACGAAAACACCTCGTCGTCCGGGTTGAGGCCGACCTGCGGCGTTGTGCCGCGCGCGAGCTCCATCAGACCGTAGCTCTTGTTCGTGGGCAGCTGGCCGAGCGCGAGCGACTGGACGCTGTCGTCGGGTTCGTCCGGCCGCGAGAGCCCGCCGTCCTTGCGCACCCGCCACAGGTGGACGGCCACCATCAGCCCCGCGACCGCCGGCAGCACAATCACGTGCAGGGCGTAGAAGCGCGTCAGCGCCTCCTGCCCGACCGTGTTGCCGCCGAGCAGCAGGAATTTCAGCTTGGGTCCGATCACCGGCGCATAGCCGGCGATGTTCGTGCCCACGGTGATCGCCCAGAACGCAAGCTGGTCCCACGGCAGCAGATAACCGGTGAAGCTCAAACCCAGGGTCATGAGAAAAAGGCCGACGCCCAGCACCCAGTTGAACTCCCGGGGATGTTTGTAGGCGCCGGTGAAGAACACGCGGCACAGGTGCAGCAGAACGAACAGGACCATCAGATGCGCCGCCCAGCGATGCATGTTGCGGACGACCAGCCCGGCCGAGACGATGAACTGCAGGTCCTTCATGTCGTCATAGGCCTGCTTGGCGCTCGGCACATAATAGAACATTAGCAGCACCCCGGTGCCGATCAGGATGAAGAACAGATAAAGCGAAATCAGGCCCAAGCCGAGTGTGGATGAGGCGCGCAGCGCGCGGCGGCTGACCTTTGCCGGCTGCACATGCAGCAGAAAACTGGAAACCATCGCCTGCGACCGCTCCAGGTTGCTTTGCGGCAGGCCCACGCGAAAGACGGACCGGCCGATGCGCGTCTTCGCGAACCACAACCAGATCCGTTTCGGCAGCGGGGTTTTCACAGCACGAGATACTTGTCCGGACTCACGCCCTGTTGCTTGTCCACGAGCAGCCGGTTGTCCTTGGTCAGCGTCACCAGGAACCAGGCCAGCGGGCGAGGCGCCGGCCCGCTCGCGACATTCCCCTGGTCATTGAACACGCTGCCGTGGCACGGGCAATGGAAGCCCTCGGGGGCGCGATTGACCGTGCAGCCCAGGTGCGTGCAAACGGCCGACAGGCACCGAAAGGTATTGCCCTGCCGGACGAGAAAGACCCGTTCATCCTCCAGAAACGTGATCGAAGGGTCGGAATAATCATCGGGCTTGCCTGCCTTGAAGCGCTGGCTCGGTTCGTACAGCACATTCGGAACGAGGAAGCGCACGGCCGCCGCCGCGGTCGCAGCCACGGCAGACGTGCCCGCGAGCCAGCCCAGCATGAGCTGGAAGAATCCGCGGCGCGAAACGCCGCCATCGTCAGGGGATGTCCGGTTCATGTCAGGCAGGGACTAGCTCGACGCGCTCCATGGTGATCGCCCCCGTCGGGCAGCGGACGGCGCAAAGGCCGCAGCGGATGCAGCGGGTCTCGTCCTTGATGATCGCGCCCTGCTCACCCCGGGCGGGGACCCGCGCGTAGCGCGCCAGGAAGGCGGCCTGCAGGCGCTCGTCGCCCCGCAGATTCGCCACATCCACCAGCCGCAGGCAGGATTCCGGGCAGACGTCGGCGCAGCCGCCGCAGAGAATGCATTCGTCGCCGTTGAATACGGGCCCCACGTGGCATTTCAGGCAGCGATCCGCCTGCTGCCGCGCGTCGGCCTCGGGATAGGCCTTCTCCACTTCGGCGATCCCAATGCGCCTGTCCAGCGGCAGGGCCGGCGGCGCACGCCGGATCAGCTTTTCGTAGTCGGGCGTCATCCGGTAACGATCCCGGTTGTAGATCGTGACCCGTGCCTGCTGCGGATCGGCCGGCACGCGCCCGGTGAGAAACTTTGCCATCGAACGCGCCGCGCGCTTCCCTTCGGCCACCGCCGTGATGATGATGCGCGGCCCGAAAGCGGCGTCGCCGCCGGCAAAGACATCCGGCCGCGAGGTGGCCAGCGTGGCCGGATCGGTCTGCAGCGTTCCGCGCGGCGTGATTTTCAGATCATCTTCGGGGCGTATCCACGAAAGGTCCGGAGCCTGCCCGATGGCGAGCACCACGGTGTCGGCGTCCAGTGTTTCCTCGCTGCCCTCGATGAATTGCGGATTGAACCGTCGATTCTCGTCGAACACGCGGCTGGCCTTGACCAACTCGATCCCGGTGACCTTGCCATCCCGGCCGAGGATGCGCTTCGGGCCGTACCGCGTGTGGAGCCGTATGCCCTCCTTTTCCGCCTCCTCGATCTCCTCCCGCGCGGCGGGGATTTCGTCGAGGCTCTCCAGGCAGTACATATGGACTTCCGGCACGCCCTTGCGGATGGCCTCGCGGGCCACGTCGAGGGCGAGTCGCACCTCGTCGGGGGCAGCCGAGTCCTTTGCGGTCAATTCCTCGAGCGCCGCTGCGGCCTGGCGCAGCGCCACGCGCAGTTCAGCCTCGCTCATTCCGGCCATCTTTTCCGATTGCCGCACGACCGAGCGCGCCGCGTCAAAAGCGACGTTGCCGCCGCCGATCACTACGACCTTTCGGCCGAGCGACACCCGGTAGCCGAGATTGACGTTGAGCAGGAAATCGATTGCGCGCAGCACCCCGTCCTGTTGCACGCCCTCGATCGCCAGCTCCCGGCTTTTATGCGCGCCGATGCCCAGAAAGACCGCCTCGTATCCCTGCTTCTTCAGGTCGGCAAAGGCAAAGTCCCGGCCGAGCCGCGAATTCAGGCGGATTTCCACGCCGAGCGCCTCAATTGCCGCGATTTCGGCCCGGATGATCTCGCGCGGCAGCCGGTATTCGGGCACCCCGAGCACCAGCATGCCGCCCGCCAGGTTTTGGGCCTCGAACACGGTCGGGGCGAAGCCCATCAAGGCCAACTCGTGCGCGCAGGACAGGCCGGCCGGCCCGCCGCCGACGATGGCGACTTTCCGCCCATTCCCGGGGCGCTCGCGGCGCGGATCGCGCAATGCAGGATAGACCCTGCCGAGGTCGAACGCGCCCGACTCGACCCCGTAGCGCTCGCAGACAAACCGCTTCAAGGCGCGGATGGACACGGGCGCATCCAGCGCCCCGCGCCGGCATTTCGCCTCGCAGGGCGCGGCGCACACCCGGCCGCAAATGGAGGCGAACGGGTTGGGCGTTCGCGCGACGATATAGGCATCCTCGTAGCGGCCCTCCGCGACAGCCTGCACATATGCGCCGGCATCGGTGCGGACCGGGCATCCCTCCCGGCAGAGAACCTGCCGGGCAAAGTAACCGGCGTCGGGCAGTTCCACGGGGTAGCTGGCGCACATGGCGGTCGGTCCCGGGGGCTCGCGCGGATCACTTCTCTGCGTTGGCTTGGGCGATTTCCTCGATCTTCTTCTCGGCGTCGGCCCGCTCGGCCGGGGCAGCATTCGCAAGTTTGTCATCGAGCAGCGCCTTCTTGCGGACGCTGGAGTCATAGACCAGGAACTCGTAGATCTTCTTCCCGTTGGCGGGGCTGATCATCGAGCCGGGCTTGTACATCATTCGCTTGACGTACCGTGACCACTCGTCCGGCAGCGCAAAGTCGGAATTGATGGGTCGGGCCAGCGTATGGCACAGCGTGCACTTTTCGCGGAATATCGCGTAGCCTTTCCGAATGCCCGCCGGATAGGCCGCGACGTCGATAACGGCCGGGCCCTTGTCGAAGCCGAGAATCTTTGCCTTGGTGGCCGCGTCGACGTCGGCGCCGAAAGTGGCGTCGGCGGCGCGGATCATGGCGGCGCCGATCAGAGTGAATCCGGCCGCAGCCAGGAGGGTCAATGTGAGCGTGGGGATCGATCTCATGGTTGGTTTTGGGATTTGAAGGATGCCGGCTGCATTGGGCTCTGCGCCCGCTCCAGGCAGAGGGCGCAGGGGGAAGGCTCGTGACCGGTGTACCTGCAATATATCAGAGCCGCGTGCTCGTGGCTACTTGCGCCTTGGCGGACTCTTATTGCCTATTGCCGTGCCGCGCCGTTGTCCAGCCGCGGCTCATCCTCGCGTTTGCGAGCGGAGCGCCGCACGATACGCCGTCGGCGGCATTCCGATGAATCGCTTGAATACGCTGTTGAATCGCGGGATCGATCCGAAACCCGAGGCGTAGACGACTTCCGTGATGCGGAGCGAAGGATCCATGAGCAGCGTCTTGGCTTTCTCCAGGCGGACGCGCGTCACATATTCGGTCAGCGTCATGCCGGTCGCCCGCTTGAACAGCTTGCAAAAACGGAACCGGTTCACCCGGACGTGAGCCACCACCTGTGTCAGGGAGATTGTTTCCTCGACCCGCGCCTGGACAAACTGCTTGGCGCTGGCCACCGCGGCCGGCTCGTCGGCGGAGGACGCAATGGCGTGGCGATCCGCATAGTCGGCCAGGTACTGCGCGAAGACCTGCAGCAGCTGTATGATCGCCTCGAATCGCTCAGCGGTCAGAACCAGCGTGTTGAAATAGGCATTCCGCAGCTTGCCTTCCCATTCGCGTCCGTGGCTTGCGCCCAGGATTTTCACGACCATTGCGAAATCGCGCTGAGTCGGCTCGCGGCGGAAGACCTGCCCGCTCATCAACGTTGCCACATGGCGCCCGCGGATGACGACCGGCACCGCCAATTCGGTCAGGCCGGCAAAGCAATTGACCTGCTGTGGCCCTCGTTGTCTGGCGACAGCCGTCTGTGCGCGCACCTGGGCCTCCAGACAGGCGTCACATCCCGTCGGCGTGCCGGCGGCGAGCGCGCAAAAGCCATTTTCCGCCGGTCCGGCACTCCGCCGCCGTGTGGGCTCGTCCGGCGGCACGACTTTGAGCAGCACGCCGGTCGCCTGGCGGAAGGCTTCTTCGTAATACCGGATTACGGGCAATCGGATGATGTCCTGAAACACCGGCTCATTCACACAAAACAATATCCATGTTGTGATTTAGGACAAGGAGAGACGCCGGAATTGCGAGCCACCGGTTGATTCGCCTTCGGCGACTCCGGCTTCGGCACTGTTGTCACTGGGCCCTCACCCAATCATGCCCCCTCCCCAAACTTTAAACTGGAACCCCGGATTTGGCCAAACCCCGCGAGCGGGGTAGAGTGGTGGCAAGGCCCGGAATCGAACCGGAGACACAAGGATCTTCAGTCCTGCGGTCGAGCTGTTGCGGTTTTGCCGAAGATCAACATGCGCCGCCGGCTGTCGGAAACGCCTGTGCCATGAGCTCGATTTCTGCGCGCGATAGATGGTGGATCGCCGCGACGGTTTGCCACCGGCTGACGGCTCTCCTCACGCGTTGAAGGATCTCTCCAGCCTGTCCGTCACTCAGGCCGTAGAACTCGGCCGTGGACAGCGCCAGATTTACGTCTGGCGTGGGATCGCTGGTGTCGATGGCCAGGTGATGGTGCGCGCTGTCAATGTTTGGATTGAGGTCATAGGCAGGAGCGAGCCGCCAGCCGTCCGCAGCCAGGATAAACCCATGGTTGCGCAGGTGGTCATCCCGGTTGGAAACCAGAATATTGAAGGCGACGCGCGTCCATAGTTCGCGCAGATCCTCGTCCTTGTGCGCCGGACTCCCGCGTGTGCTGAGGAATTCGGCGAGTTCGAGATAGCTGGCGTCTTCGCCGTCGCGTCGATCGAGCAGAGTGAGGGCGGAAACAAAGAATCGCCTCTTCCCGTCTGGCAGCCGGTCAAAACGGCGGCAGGCAAAAGTCTGGTACAAATTGCCGGGGCTGAACAGTTGTGCATCGGGAACGTGCAACCCGCTGTCTTGTGCAAGTTGATGCACGACCATTTCCCAGGCGCCGATGTTGCGCCGGTCCTCCCGGCTCGGAAACTTGGCGATCCACAACGTGCCGTCCGAGCAGGTGAAATTGGCCTTGGGCCGGGCGCCGCCGAGTGAACTGCCGGGAGCCAAAAGGGCGGTGAGCCATTGGCGGAATTGGGGCTGCGCATCGGCCCCTGGCATTTCGAGCGCCAGGGAGGCGGCTTCCAATTCGCGAAGCGAAGCGATCGGCGGAGCTGCCAAGTCACGATCGTTGTCCAAGAACGGCGAGCCGGCATCCCGCCGGAATCGAAGAGCGCCCATGCGGCAGAGGTCGTGTACGCCGAGGAGATAATCCCACTCCGTGAGCGTTCGTGCTCTGCGCTGTTCTTCTCGGGCCCTCAGGATTTCGCGGCGGTCGAGCAAGAGCCGGCCCCAGCGGTCCGGCGCAGAATCTGTGAAGATCCGGAACATTCCGGCTGGCTGGCTGGGATAGCTTTCGGCGTTGTGCAGCTGCAGGTCCGGGTCGATTTCGAATGTGTTGGAGCGTTGCAGCCAGTCTGGATCGTATACGAAGGAGAAAACGGGATTGCCATGGGCGGCTGCGTGAAAGAGCGTGCCTACCCGACACAGCGCATCCACGATGTCGGCGTCGAGACAGACATCGATCTGTTGGCGTGTGGCGCCGGGCACGGGCTTTCTCGTGTTTGTGCTCATGGCGAGGTTGGCTTTGCAGATGATGCCGGAGGAATCGGATCCTCTGTCTTGGGAGGGGGCATCTTCCGAAGGGACTGCGGACGGCGCGGCGCGGCCCTGCGGATGGGCAGTTTCAAGTCCTGCAGTTTGCGTCCCAGCACGTCATCACGCGCAATCAGGTCGAGATCACCTTGCAGACCCAGCACCCGCAGCACACTGGCATAAGTGGCGAGACTCACCCCAGGGTCGCCGACTTCCACGCGATAAAGAGTCGCGCGAGCGATCCCGGCGCGCTTGGCCACCGATTTCGCAGGATAACGCCGGCGCAACCGGGCCATGCGCATCCGCTCGCCCAACGCAGTGAGTTGGCGGGTCGAAGGCGGAAACAAAACGGGGATGGTCCGTGGCATGATGTCTTATATATTGATCAAATGATAAAACATATGTCCAGAATATAAGACATTTATCGCTCCTCCAAAACTTTGAACTGGAACCCCCAGTCTGTGGACTAGACCCTACAACATTAACTCCAACCATACCCCCCTCCCCAAACTTTTGGCGTTGAGCCGTTGAGCCCCATCCCCTACGTCCCCACTTCGTGGTGGAGAGCCCAAACTTTGAACTGGAACCAAGTGGTGGCAAGGCCCGGAATCGAACCGGGGACACAAGGATTTTCAGTCCTCTGCTCTACCAACTGAGCTACCTTGCCATTACACTTTAGAGCAACGAGTTAATAAGCTCCACCTCTCCAATCATTTCGGACTTGTCACCCACATTTGTCACCGTATGCTTTCGAGCATGGAAACCGAACCTCTGGGAGAGGCTAAGACGGCTCGTAAGTTGGTGTTTCATCGGGTGTCGGAGAACCTCTATCGTTTGGAGACGAGTGGTGGGTATTACGCCCTGCTAAAACGGGGAGACAAGCAATTTCGACGGTCGCTCAAGACCAAGGACCGCAAGCTCGCCGACCGCCGCTTGGTCGAGCTCCGCGCCCAGGTGGGGAACCTCACGATTGGCGAGGATGCCCGGCTTTCGTTCGAGGAGGTGGCCGAGCGATGGAAAGCCGCCACCCAGCACGGTCTGAAGGCAAGCACCGTTCTTCGGCGTGAGACGTGCATCCGCAATTTGGCGCCGTTTTTCAAGGGAATCACGGTCCGGCATATTCAGCCCCAGCATTGCGAACGGTGGCTGACGGAAAGGGGGGCGAAGATGGCTCCGCAGACCCTTGTCCACGAGCTCGACACCATGCGGCTTGTTTTCGACTACGCAGTTCGTATCGGCCTAATGCTCGCGAACCCTGCCAAGGACATCAAACGGCGGAAGATCGTCGCCAAGCCGATCGAGGTCCCCACGCGCGAGCAATTCAAGATGTTGGTGGAGGCTATCCGCTTCTCGGATGGCCGGGCGGATAGCCAAAGGAAGGCGAAGGCCGGTGCCGATCTGGTGGAGTTGCTGGCCTATTCAGGCTGCCGGATTCAGGAAGCCACGGCGTTGCGCTGGTCCGACGTGGATTTCGACCGCAATGCGCTCACGATCACCGGAGGCGAGATCGGCACCAAGAACCACGAGCACAGGACAATCCCGATGACCGACGCTCTGCGATCGTTGTTGCTGCGGTTGCGGGATGAGTCCGGTCCTAAGCCTGCGGATGCGATCGCCCAGGTCCATGACGCCAAGAAGTGTTTGGGCACCGCGAGCCGACGGCTGGGTTATCCTCGTTTTACCCACCACGATTTCCGTCATTTCTTCGCGACGACTTGCATTGAAGCCGGCGTCGACATTCCAACCGTCAGCCGCTGGCTGGGCCACAAGGACGGAGGCGCTCTTGCAATGCGGGTCTACGGCCACCTTCGCCAAGAGCACAGCTTCTCAATGGTCAAGCGGGTGACGTTTTAGAACGAGTAGCGGTTTCCTTAATTTTAACAGGCCGATTTTCTGTTGTTTGCCCGAATTATCCGGGTCGATCAGGCCGCTCGGATTCAGTCGCTTGCCCTGTTCGATCCGGTGCTGAACAAACTTCGGTTGCGGTCCCTGCGAGTGTGAAGTCCGAAACCAACTTATGGACGAGCTGACACGGCTGCCTTGTGCGGCCGGCCGCCCTTGCGGCCATTACGACGCGCTGCCAGTCTCTTCTTGGCGCTGATCGTTTGGCCGCCAAGGCGCCCGAAGGCGCTCGCGATGGGGTTACTCGGGGCAGGCGGCGCGATCCCGTCTTCCTCCAGCACTTTAAGGTTCAGTTCCAGAGCAACTTGGATTTCACGGGCAGCTTCCTCCATCGTGTCGCCCACCGCCGTTACATTTGGCATCTCCATGACTTGAGCGACGTAGCAATTATCGCTCGGATTCGAGCTATACCAGATGTTCACGGGGTAATCTTTAACAGTGGTCTTCATTTGAGATTTTGCTGTTTGAGTTGTTCGCGGCCTTGACTGACCTGGTAGCCTTTCACTTTGCCGTTTCGGTCCTGGACAACAAGGTTTGGGAAGCCCGGCTTGGAAAAAATGATGTGGCTGCCTTTGCCATGTCTTTTCGTGTAACCGCATCTGAGCAGCATCAGGCAGTAATCGTCAAAATTCAGATTATGGTCGGCTTCGCCGCTCAGCACCTTTTCCAGCGTATTTTTCCAGTTCGTCAAGTTCGGGGGCAACAAAACCTAAGCTGTTGGGTTTTACAAGAAAAAGCGAATAAATCTTGCCGAATGCGTCGTTCAAACGGTCCCCGCGTTCAGAGATTCGCTCCGCTGAGATGCTGGTTGGTCCGGCTTCATCGGTCAGACCCCGATTCTCGCGCTGATTGGGGCATGCGCGGCAACGAGACGGCGGATTCGCGCCGCCAATTCGAGCCCATGTTGCAGCAAGGCCGCCCCCTGCGGGAGGGCGGCCTTGGCAATGCCCGACCGGAGAATCCGGCGCTACTGGGCCAGGGAGCCGCTGTAGCCAACCATGACTGCCGAAACCAGCAACAGGACCAGTCCTGAATAAAGGAATCTCTGCGTCCTTCCGCTGGTCCCCTTCCATTCGCCCAGCATGAGGCCAAGGATGCCGCTGAACATGATCGTGCTCCCCATCAGCACGGCCCAGCCGACGTAGCTCAAGCTTCCCATCGCGGGCTCGCCGGTCTTGAAGGCGATGAACTGGCAGGTCCAGATGGCGCCGGCGAGCGCGCCAAAGAAGAGATTGCCGAGGACGGGAGCATCCTTCTTTGCATAGTCGCCAAAGGTCTTGTTCTTGGCGTTGAGGAACAGGCACCACAGGGCGTTGATCGTGAAACCGCCGAGCAGCACCACGACGAGCACGGGCATGCCCTGCCACGTCACGGTCGTGGAAGGAGCCACGACGGCTGCCAGATTCTGCAGGGTGGGGCCGCCTTGCAGGCCGAAGCTCATGCCTGCGCTCATGATTCCGGAGAAGATGGCGATGAGGAGACCCCTCTTGAAGTTGTACTCGGCCACCGCCTTCTTTTTTTGTTCCTCGGGAAGCTCCTTTTCCTTGGACATGCCCGCCATGCCGACGAGCACGATCCCGAGGAGCGAAACGGCCGCCGCGACGAGCGAGGCCCGGCCCGACTGGCTGTGGAAGAGTTGGGTGAACTCGCCCTTCAGCATCCGCGGGACGACCGTTCCCGCGGCCGAGCACAAACCGCACCCCAGCGCCAGTCCGAGCCCGAACCCGAGGTAGCGGATCATCAGACCCCAGGTGAGGCCGCCGAGGCCCCAAGCCGCTCCGCAGAGGTAGCAATACAGGACTTCCTTTGCGGGCGCCTGCGTCACCACCGAGATCCAATTAGGCGACGTCGTGAACGCCAGGATCAACGGCACCACCACGAGGGCGAAGACGGCCCAGACCAGCCAGTAGCTTTCCCACGCCCAGAGCCTTACCTTCTTGAGAGGCAGATAAAACACCGCCCCGGCGAGGCCGCCGAGCGCAAAGATCGTCACGCCGAGGGTCGGATTTGTGGTAACTTGAGCGAGCATGTTCATGGGGTCTCGTTACTGGCGCTTGGACAACACGTCCTTCTCGTACTTCTTCACCTCGGCGAGCCAGGCTTCGCCGACCGGAACGTTCTTCTGCAGGCAGTGGTAGTCCCACACGGCCGCGTACGGCAGCGTCTTGGACTCCTCCATCAGGGCGAGGCGCGAGGTGTAGTCGCCCTCGAGTTCGAGCCGCTTCAGGCGGGCGATCGGATCGAGCATCGCGATCGTCAGGGCCCGGAGCATGTTGCGGGTGCCGATGACCCAGGCGGCGACGCGGTTGATGCTGGCGTCGAAGTAATCGAGGCCGATGTGCGTGCGGCTGAGATAGCCGCCCCGGACAAGCTCCTGCGCGATTGCCAGCAGGTCATCGTTGAGGATGACGACATGGTCGCTGTCCCAGCGGACTCCGCGACTGACATGCAGGAGGATTTCCGGAACGAAGCAAAGGACCGACGAGATCTTGTCGGAGACGTTCTCGGTCGGGTGGTAGTGTCCGGCGTCGAGGCACACGAGTATCTGGTTCTTCACGGCGTAGCCGAGATAGTATTCGTGCATGCCGACCGTGTAACTTTCGCAGCCGATGCCGAAGAGCTTGCCCTCGACGGCGTCGAGATTGTGCTTGGGATTGAGCGGCTTCTTGAACACTTCGTCCAATGCGGCCGTGAGCCGTTCGCGCGGATCCCTGCGGTTGGCCGGCGTGTCCTTCATCCCGTCCGGGATCCAGACGTTGGTGACCGTGGGGGAGCCCAGCGCCTTGCCCATCGCCGCGCCGATTTCACGGCAGCACTGGCAATGCTCGATCCAGAACTTGCGGATGCCCTTGTCCTGGTGGGCCAGCGTGAAGCCGCTCGCGGCATTAGGATGGGAGAAAAGGGTCGGATTGAAATCCAGGCCGATGCCGACCGACTTGGCCCAGTCTATCCAGCTCTTGAAGTGCTCCGGGCGGATCTCGTTGCGCGGTATCTTCTTGTCGCCCTTGGTCTCGATATAGATGGCATGCAGGTTAAAGCGGTGGCTGCCCGGGATGAGCGAGAAGGCCTTCTCGGCGTCGGCCCGAAGTTCCTGGGGTGTGCGGGCCTTGCCCGGGTAATTGCCGGTGGCCTGAATGCCGCCTGACAACTCGGCCGTGGGGTCCTCGAAGCCGGCCACGTCGTCGCCCTGCCAGCAGTGCAGGGACACGGGCACCTTGCTCAGGGCCGTCAGCACCTCATCGGTGCTTATTCCGAGGCTTGCATATTGTTCGCGGGCCAGCTTGTAGGCTTTTTCGATCGCGACTTTGTTGGGCATATTATTTCCTGGTTATATGATGGTTTGGGACAGGGGGTTAGACGAAAAAATGGGGCGAGAGGATCCCTTCCGGCCGGCCAGCGGGCGGAGCTGATTGGAAAGCTGGTGCACCTCGGTCAGGCCAAGGCGGTTTTTCGCCCAGATACCGGCGATGACGCGACCGCTGGTCGCACCGAGATCAACCGCCGCACAGGTTGGGGGCTTCATGACGCGGAAAGGAAGGGGAGGGGTTAACACTATTCATACAAGAATCGCTTGATTCCAAGCAAGATCGCGGCTGGCCGGACTGCGCGCTCACCAAGATTCCCGGTGCACATAGTCGGGGTTGAAGCGCGTCCGCGGATCCTTCTTTTCCCCGGGCAGTCCGACCGCGACAACCGATATGGGAACTACGGAAGGGGGCAGCGCGAACATCTCCTTCAGCTTCCGGATGCGGTCCTCGCGGGGGTGCACGCCGATCCAGCATCCGCCGAGGCCAAGGGCGTGGGCGCAAAGCAGCAGGTTCTCGATTGCTGCCGCGCAGTCCTGGAGAGCGTAACTCAGCTGGCGGTCATGGGCCGCGTCCAAGTCCCCGCAGACTACAAAGCCGACGGAAGCCTGGGCCAGCATGCCTCCGTAGGGCAGGGCAGCGGCGACCTTGGCCAGTTGCTCCCGTTTCCTGACGACGACGAAGCGCCAGGGGTCCTGGGCGGCGGCCGATGGCGCGGCCATGGCGGCCTGCAACAGCCGGGTTATCGCGGGTTCGCCGACATCTCCCGGGGCAAACCTGCGAATGCTCCTCCGGCTGAAAATGAACTGCAGCCTCTCATCGAATTCGTCGGGCATGCCCGGGCTTGTTGCGAAGTTCACAATCGCAGTATGCGGCCGCCCCGCCCGGAGCCAAGCGCCGTCTGAGCCGGCGGCGCGACTCGCAACGCCTCAATTGCCCGCCTTCTTGCCGCCCGCCTTGTCGCTCTTTTCCGGGGTGTCGAAGTCGAATTCGTTGGCGCGGCCCAACGTCCGGATGACGGCATTTTCCTTCAGGAAGACTTCGGGGTCGGAGCGCGTCCCCGAAATCACAAAACCGACGCCAAAGAATTCCCCCTCCGCATCCACGTGCTCGTCGACGAGCCCGTAGCTCGCCTTGTCGAGCTTCAGGTGCCTGATGAACCCGGATCCATTCAGGGTGAAACCGCCGATGCTTGCGTGTTTCTGGTCGACCGTTATTTTGTCGAGAGTCAGCTCGTCGACCAGGGGCGAACTCTGCAAGGAGTGGCGCGATTTCAGCGCGAGCAACTGCATGGCGCGCGGGGGCCGCACCATGGTCGTCTTGGTGATCTGCAGCCGGCCGCGAAACCAGGTGTCCGCGGAGGGATTGAGGACTGCATCAAAGGCGATGGCGCCTCCGGAAAGGATGGCGGGCACTTCGGCGATCTGGCCGATTCTCTGGCCAAAGGCGCCCGATGTCGGGATCGCTCCCTGCCATGGGGCGACCAGAAGGGCGACCCAGGCCGGGGCATCGTCGATCTGGAGCTTGATCGCTTCCGTCGCGCCGGATTCGCCCAGGGTGGCGTGGATCTTGTTGCCGGCGCCGGCCGTCGCATCGAGCTTGAGGGAGGACGACTGGGGGTTTTCAAAATGCGCCTGCACCCGGAGATCGTGAATGTCAAACCCCGGCCCCATTGCGACATCGCCGCATTGGATGTCCGCATCCACGACCGGGCCGCCCGCCGGGGCGGGCGGAGCGGCCGCCGGCCGAGCCGCGGCAGGAGGAGCCTTTTTCGTTGCGGGCGCCGGGCTTGGGGCGGCCATGGCATCGGCAAAAGCGACGGCCGCGCGCAGCCAGGGCGCCGCGTCGATGCGAGTTCCCCGGACCCGAAGGGAAATATGTTCGGGCGCCGGATGAGTAAAGGAAACGGTCAGGGACGAGGAGCCATGCTGGAACCGGGTCAATTCGAATTCGTCCGGCTGGAAGCTTCCCGGGCTGAACGCCAGCCGTCCGTCGATTTCCAGGGGTTCGCCGAACCAATGCGATGCGTGAATGGTGAAATCGCCCTTTGGCTTTGCTCCGGGCGCGCCCCAATCCTGAAGATTCAGTTTTGCCTCAAGAACGTCGGGCGCGGCATTCGACGATCCCGGCAGCGCCATGCCGCCCTTCGTCAGGTTGGCGGACAACCGGCACTTGATTTCCCGGCCGCTGAGCAGCCCGGTGAATTCGCCGTCGCCTTCCGCGCTGCCGGCCAGCCTGAGCAAGTCGGGAACCGCGTATAGGCGACCGGCGGACGGAAGATCGATGGCGAAATGGACGGCTGCGGAAAAGGAGGCCCTGGGAGTTCCGAGCGCCGCGGTTTCCACGCGCACGCGGGACAGTTCGGCGCCGGGCAGCGACACGGCGGTCGCCTCGGCCGCGATCTTCGGGAATTCGAACTGCAACGTCAGGTCTTGAACACCCATGGGCCCGGGCAGTTGGGGCACGGCCATCCGAAGACCCGTCAAGCGGGCTTGGCCTTCCAGGGTCTCAATGGAAAAACCGGCCGGCTCCTTGGGATCGTAGGCGGCGGTCCATTTGAGGTCCGCACCGGCGAACTGGCCCGCCCTGAGAAAGGCCACCACCTGTTTGCGCATTTCGGGCTCAAGCGCCGGGGCGCAAACAGCCGCGAATGGAGCCAAGGCAAACGAATCGATCCGAATCCGGCCGCGCGTCCGATAGGGAGGATCAAGGGAGCAGGTGGCATCCGCCAGTTCCAGGCGAACCCCGGCCATGGCCAGTTCCAGGGTTTTCACCGACGCTTGCCGGCTAACCGGATCGTAGCCCGCATCGATCGAGAGGGACTCGAGCGGAGGATCGATTTGCGGCGCCGATGCGTAGCGCACCCGGCCGGGGCCGGCATGCAATTGCAGGTTCAGGCCGGTCAATCCCTGCTCCATGCCCGCGCGGGCGACCAAATGAACCGTGGCGGGAAGATCAAAATCCTTGGACTTCCATCCGGCCGGCAGGATGAGATTGAACGCTGCGGGCCGAAACTCCGGAATCTCGATGTCCGCCAGGACCGCCCCGGCCTTTGACAGGGAGAATTGAGCTCGCATGGTCAGCGGGACCCCCTGCACGCGGAGCCCGACCGCCAGCGTCGCATTCGCGGCGCCCGGCCCCCAGGCTCCCTTGGGCCCCGCCAGGGCCTCCACTTGGAACTGGCTCTCGGCGCGGTCCAGCGTCAGTTGGCCCAGATTGATCCCGTATGGGGCGAGGGTTTCGCGCGCGGCCGGCGGGAGCCACGGGCCGGCGAACGCCCCGTTCATTCCAGCCAGCCGCACGAGGCCACGAACCGCGATCCGGGCGGACGTAAATTCCGCGCTGGCATCCGCCAATTCCAGCGTCGGACCATCGACCAGCTCGGCCTTCAGGCTCGGCACCTGCCAACGGGAGGCGATGCTCTCCGACTCGAATCGGGCTTTGGCGGATCGCAATGTCAATTGGGGGAGGCCGGGCATCAGCCGGGGCAGCCGGCCCGTCCCGGCGCCAAAGTCGATCGAGAGCGAGGCGATTTCGCCTGTGGAGGCGATTTTCGCCGTGGCGGTCAGGGTGATCGGCGCATCGAATCCGCCAAGGCCCATCATCTCCTGCCAGCGCGTGGGCCAGCGGTTTGTGTGAATGGGGGCGAGCCTGGCGGTCATCTCCATCGGCCCGCGTTCGCCCGATTGTTGCACCGACGCCTCGATGGCCACGTCTTCGGTGCCCAGGTGCGCGCCGAGTTTGCCATCGGCCGAGACGGATTCGACCGCCCAATCCCCGTTGGCGGCCCGCGCCAGTTGCGCCTTTCCGCGGGTTCCCATGGCGATTGCCGTAAGCTCGTCGAGCAGGGCCGCCGATGGCGGCAAGTGAAGCTGCGGCAGTTCCCCAGCAATCTCCCGAACGACCTTGCCCTGCACTCCGGTCAAATCAGCCTGCCATTGAACGCTTGGACGCGGACCGAGCACGGCGTCGAGCTTGGAGATGCTCAGCTCCGCCCCGGCGAATTGCACCCGCCCCGATTCGATCCGGGCCGTGCCGGCCTTTTGGTCGAAGAAACCGCGAAGGTCCAGCAAGGGAAAGGCAAGGGGCAAGCCGAGCCCCGGCAGCACAACCACGCCGTCGGCCACGTGCATGCTTCCCGACAGTTTATGAAGCTGGTTTTGGACGATATTGAATTCTCCCGAGAGGTCGACGGCCACGGTCGCCTTCAAACTTTGCGTGGCGGGGAACGACAGGAGGTCGGACGTTGCGAATAGGGGGGCCTTGAGGGTAAAGGTCACGTCCCCGGAAGACGGGACAAAGCCGGCGTCGGCGACGATCTGACCGAGCTTGGCGCCGGACCCGATCCGAATCGAAACGACGCCGCGCAGCCGGCCGTCCGCCGCAGCCATGAAGTCCGCCGTTGCGCCGGGCAGCCTGACCTCCGTCTCGCCGGTCGGCAGCCGCAGCCGCAAAGACAGCCCATCGAGAATGAGAATGGAATGCCGATCGGGCCGGGGCAGGATCCGCGACGGTATCGAAAGGACGGGGCCCCCGGCGGCTGGCCTAGGTTTCGGGGCTACGGACGTCTCCGGAGCCGCCAGATCGAGCGTCGCGACGGTTCCCTTCAGCGCGACCCGGGCCGGCGCGAAATTGCGCCGCCAAAGCTCCGACTTTGGCATTTCAACCGACAGCTCCCCGAGCTTCGCGGCTGTCCGGCCAGCGGTGGAAATCGCGATGCCGCGAAGCGTCAGGAGGCAGTCCTCGTTCCCCAACCGCCAGCGAAAATCGGCCGAATCAAGCCCGACATGAAAGGCGGAGTTTCGGGGAAGGGTCAGGGCGATGGCTGTGCGCAGCACCCATCCGAGCGGCACCGGAAGAAACAGAAGGCCGGCAAGAGCCGCCGCGGCGAGGGCCGCTGCGACCAGCAGCCATCGCCGCAAGCGTTTCTTGGGAACGGACCTGGATGCGCTGGGATCGTTCACCGGAGGCGAAATGCGCGCCAGCGCGGGATGGCCTGGCTGGCGCTGATATGGGGAGCGCTACTGCACCGCCGCCGTCCTCTTACCAATGCCAGGCCGAAGTGAGGCCGACCGACCACGACTTGAACGCGGTCCCTGTATCGTAGTTTCCGGCGATCGACAGGTTGTAGCTCTTGGTCGCGCGCAGCGACAAGCAGGCGCCAACGGTTGTAAAATTCTTGATCTCGGCCGCATTGATGAAATTGGTTTCGACGACAAAGCAATCGAGGATGACGCGTTTGGTCAGGGGCGTCACAAAGCGCACGCCGTTCTTGAGGATGCCCTGGTTGACCTGCGGATTGAACGAGTACGATCCCTCCTTGATCGAGAAGCTCTTGTTTAGCGTGTATTGATCCATCAGGCAGAGCACCAGCTTGGGGCTCACCTTGAAGTCGACCGAGCTGATCGCGCCCGCCTCCCAAAGGGCGGCCCCGCCTGCGAGATCGACCGAAGCGCGCGCGTTGACGCCCGCCAGCGGAATCAACCTCCAGTTTAGGGGATTGTTCTGGTCCATGATGCTGATCCGGATCGGCAGCACGAAAGTGACGCCGGCGCCGCCGACCTTGGCGCCGGAAACGGTCAGGTAGTTGAAATCCACGGGCACCTGGAGGCGGACGCGATCGCCAAACCCGATGTTGAGCGCCGTTAAGGACAGATCATAATTATTTCCGGAGAAGGAGCCGGCCGTGAATCCCCCCGTGTCGAACCCGAGGGCCAGCCCGCCGAACTGAGGCTTGGCGCCGGCCGCCTGGTCGGCCACATCCGTGGCGGGAGTCATCGCGGCGCTTAGAAACACGCTGTTCGCCGCGACCGCGGTCGCGGCATTCGGATTTCCGTCGGTGACCGCAATGGGAGAGGTCTGGGAGACCGCCTTAAGAAAACTCGCGAGGATTCCCGCCCCGTTTTTTTCGAAAAAGTTGTTGATCTGCGTTTTTACGTCGTCCTTGGAGGTCCCCGTAAAGGTCATCGCAAAACCGATCGGAGTCAGCTTCATGGTGACGACCGTGCCGGTGTTGTTGGTCGAATAGAGTATGGCGTTTGGCACGCCGAGAAATGTCACATTGGAATTATAGGAGTGGCCGCTAAAGCCCTGAAACTGTCCCGAAACTTCCGTAATGTTCGTGGTGAAGTCCTGGAAATTGGAGCCGGACGCGATTACGGCTGGGAGGCCCGAGCCGTCGGTGACCACCGCAGTGGCCATGAACGGCGCTTCGGAGGCGTATGCCGCAAGGGAAGCCAGCAAAAAGAACAGACCTGTAGGCAATTTGATATATGAAGTCTTCATGTTGGCGTGTGTTGGTGTCCTTATTTCCAATGGGCTGGGGTGATGTCGGTTGCTTACTAGGCCCCTGACGAGGCGTTCCGCAAGTCGAATTGCAATATTTAATGACCCCCATTAGTCCGGCTTGGCCGCGCCAATGAGGGGCTCCGCGAGCGACTAATTGCGCCCCGCGGACCGTTGACAGGTTCCGAATGCCCCTGATTGTGTCCAGTCGGGTAATCCACACACTGTATGAAAGTATCATTGGTCGGCCTTGCCGGCGTCCCGTTGGGAAAACACAAGGTCAAGGATCCGCGTCTGGATCAGGTCGACAAGCTGGTGGAGGCGGACAAGAAGGTTTATGCCCAGGCGGATGTCGTCGCCGAGGACGAGGCCCTGACCGCCGATGCGATTGTGGCTTCGCCGGAGGGGCGCCTCGAGCTGATCATCCGCGATCTGGAGCTTGTGGAGACCCGCCTGAGCCGGGAGCCGCCCGAAGCGGAGAAGGGCGCGCTGCAAAAGATCAAGGCCTGCCTGGAGGCCGAGCAGGTTGTCTCCAGGGCCGGGTTGGCCCAGGAGGAATCGCAAACCGTGGGCGCCCACGCTTTCTTCACAATGAGGCCGATCCTCGTGGCGGAGGCGCCCGAGATCGAGAAATTCGACGAATTCCTGGTCCGCGTCGTCGCGGAGGCGGGCTATATAAGCTTTCTGACCGTGGGCGGCCCCGAAAACCGGGCGTGGCTCATTAGGAAGGGATCGACGGCGCCGGAGGCCGGGGGGGCTATTCACACCGACATCGAAAAGGGATTCATCCGCGCCGAAATCCTCGCATTCTCCGACCTCATCGCAGCCGGCGGCGAAACCCAGGCGAAACACGCGAACAAGGTCAGACTCGAGGCAAAGGCGTACGTGATGCAGGATTTCGACCTGGTCAATTTCCGCTTCAACAAGTCGTAGGGCGGGACAGGGACGCGCCGGATCCATCGACACTTGAACGTCCAAGGCCGACCGTACCGCACTATCTGGCCGGGCGCCGACGGCGCCTCGGTCGAGATCATCGATCAGACTCGCCTGCCCCATGCATTTGCCATAACGCCGCTGCGATCCCTCGGGGAGGCTGCCGAAGCCATCCGATCGATGCGCATCCGCGGGGCGCCGCTGATCGGGGCCGCCGCCGCCTATGGCCTGTGGCTCGCCCTGCGCGAGGATGCCTCCGATGCGGCGATGCGCGCGGCCTGCGCGGCCCTTCTCGCAACCCGGCCCACCGCCGTGAACCTGCGCTGGGCGTTGGAACGCATGACGGGCTGGCTCGCGGCCCTGCCGCCGTCCAAGCGCGCAGGCGCGGCCTTTTCCCGCGCCGCGGAAATCTGCGAGGAGGACGTCGCCATCAACCGCGGCATCGGCGCCGCGGGCCTGCCGCTTCTCCGCTCGCTTGCCGAACGCAAGGCGCCCGGCACATGCATAAACATCCTCACGCATTGCAATGCCGGCTGGCTTGCCACCGTCGACATGGGAACCGCCACCGCGCCGATTTACGCCGCGCACGACGCCGGTTTGCCCGTCCATGTATGGGTCGACGAAACGCGCCCCCGGAACCAGGGGGCTAGCCTGACCGCATGGGAACTGCTGAACCATGGCGTGGCGCACACGATCATAGCGGACAATGCGGGAGGCCACCTCATGCAGCATGGGAAGGTGGACATCGTGATCGTCGGCACCGATCGCACCACGGCCGCGGGCGACGTGTGCAACAAGATCGGCACCTACCTGAAGGCGCTCGCTGCGCGGGACAACGGCGTACCATTCTATGCCGCGGTGCCGTCGCCGTCGATCGACTGGAGCGTGCGCGACGGAGTGCGCTGCATTCCGATCGAGGAGCGTCCCGCGCGGGAGGTGACCCATCTGGAGGGGAGGCTGCCAGATGGGAGGATCGCGACGGTCGCGCTCGCTCCGGAAGGCAGCGCCGCCGCGAATCCCGCTTTCGACGTGACGCCGGCGCGGCTGGTCACCGGCCTCATCACCGAGCGCGGGATCGCGGAAGCGTCCGAGGCCGGGCTGAGGGCGTTGTTTCCCGGGCATTCGTGAGCGCCGGGCTGCCGGCGCTCGAAATGCCGGTCACCCGGGCTTACTTTATCACCAGTTCGCGGATGATCTGGGAGCCGAGGACTTCGCGCATCTTTCCCCGGTCGACGGCGGCCTCATTCGATTTCTTTTCGGAACCAAAGACCTTCTCGACCACCGCGTCCTCTCGGGCATCCAGGCCGTCCAGGGCGGCCATGTTCGCAAACGTCACGGCGAGGACAATGTCGGCGTCGCTGGGGCTGCGCGCCTCGCTGACATAGACCTTCGCGTCGATGATGATTCCGGCCTTCTTCTCCTCGTCCAGGAGCTGCTTTCGCTCGGTCGCGATCCATTTCATATACGCGTCAAACATGCCGGGCTTGACCTTGATAAACGTAATGTCCGTAACGGGTCCCTCGGTGTAAGGGCGATCCTCCATGGCGGAGGCGAGCGCAGCCGAAGACACCAGCAACGCGGCAAACAAAGCAATCGACGGGATTCTTAGCATGATAAGCCTTTCTGCTTTTATGATTCAGATTATATACTGACGACTGGATGCCATCTGTATTGGGAAGCAAGGAGCGAGATCGGTTCTTTTTGTCAAATAAGAGGATACGATTCCCGACGATTAATACATCTATAGATACCATTAGGAGTCCTTTACATCCCGGAAGATTACGCGCGGCAAGAGCCTGCCGCGCGAACGAAAAGTCTCAGCTGGGTTGTGGAGAAGTTTGCCCGACCTGCAGACTGAAGGGCCATGCGGAGCCGACTCATCTCCCCGTCCGGATCCCAGCCGACGCAAGGTGCCAGTTGCCGCAGACCGGGCAGAGATAAGCCTTGCGGTGGCGCTCAAGCCCGAGAATCGCCGCAGCATCGAGCGCGTCGCCTTGGGTGCGGTATCGCCGCTTGCCGGTGCAGCCGGGGCTGTCCCTATACGGTCTTGCCGTTTTGCGCGGCACGTTTTGCGCGGATGTCGGCCAGGATCTTGTCGGCGTGCTCTGCGGGCACTTCGTCGTAATGGCTGAAGTTTTCGGAATGGCGCCCGCGGCCGCTCGTGAGGGAGCGGATGATCGTGCTGTAATGATACAGCTCCTTCTGCGGCACCTGCGCGCGGACGATCTGGAAACGTCCGTCGGAATCCACCCCCTGGATGCGGCCGCGGCGGGAGGAAAGGTCCCCCATGATCGCGCCCAGGTAATCCTCGGGGCTCGTCACCGTGATGCTGAAGATCGGCTCAAGCAGGCAGGGTGAGGCGTTGGCGAACGACTCCTTGAATGCGTGGTAGCCCGCAACCTGGAAGGCGATGTCCTTTGAATCCACCGGATGCATCTTGCCGCCGTAGAAATCGGCCTTCACATCCACGATCCGGCAGCCGGCGAGGATCCCCTCGTTGCAGACCGTGCGAACGCCCTTTTCGACGGATACGACAAAGACCCGGTCCACGTCGTTTCCGACGAGCGACTGTGTGAATTCGACCCCGCTGTCGCGCGGGGCGGGCGAGATCCGCATCCACACTTCCGCGAACTGCCCGGCGCCGCCGGTCTGCTTCTTGTGCCGGTAGCGCGACTCGGCCGGGCCCCGGATCGTTTCCCGGTACGGGATGAGGGGTTCCTCAAGTTCGACCGAGACCCCGAACCGGCGGGCCAGGCGCTCGACGAGCACCTGCAGGTGGATTTCGCCCTGCCCCGACACGATCGTCTGCCGGACCTCGTCGTCCACCCGGTACCGGAATGTGGGATCCTCGCCGTGCAGGGTCGCCAGTCCCACGGCGAGCTTGTCCTCGTCGCCCTTCGAGCGCAGGCGCAGCGCTCCGTGGATGTTGGGATTGGGATACTCGATCTTGGGGAGCTCGACCACGTGCCGCGGGCTGCAGAGCGTGTCGCCGGTGTGGGTTTCGCGCAGCTTGACGACGGCTCCGAGATCGCCGGCGCCAAGGCTGGGGACGGCGATGCGTTCACGGCCGTTGAGGATATACAGCTGGCCCAGCCGTTCATTCGAGCGGCGGGCCGAGTTCAGGAGGTCCTCCCCCGACCTCACCTTGCCGGCATAGATCCGGAACAGCGACAATTCGCCGACGCCGGGTTCGTTCATGGTCTTGAATATGTACACGACCGGGTCGGGGAGGGACAACGGCACGGACCCCGGAAGGCCGCCCGCATCGCGGGCGGGAGCCTCGGGGCGGTCTTCGGGAGACGGGCCATACTTGGCGATGAAATCCATCAGCCGCGCGACACCGACGTTCTTCTCGGCCGACACCGCAAAAAGCGGGATGAACACCTGGTTTTGAATGGCCCGGTGCAGGCCCGCCCGCAGCTCTTCCTCGGAAAGCGCCCCGTCTGCGAAAAACTTCTCCATCAGGGCGTCATCCGACTCCGCGACGTATTCAATCAATTCGCGGTGGAGGGCCTGAACGCGCTCGGCCAGCGGGCCTTCGGCCGGCTGCTCCTCGTACTTTCCGTTGCCGCCGGGCTTGTAGATGAAGACGGAGGCGCGAAGGACGTCGAGCACCCGGCTGAAACCCGGCCCGGCGTCGAGCGGGATCGTCATGGGGAAGACCTTTCGCCCGAAGTGCTCGCGGGTGGCTGCGACAACAGCCTCGAAATCGGTGTTCGGCTTGTCGAGCGCATTGACCGCGATGATCTTCGGCAGCCCGTAATGCGTCGCATAGTCCCAGGCGTTGTCCGTCCCGACGCCGAGACCGTGCAGGGCCTGGATGACGACGAGCGCAAAATCGCTCACCCGCAGGGCGCCGATGCCTTCGCTCAGGAAGTCGGCGTATCCGGGGGAATCGATGATGTTGAATTTCCGTCCGAGCCACTCCGTGTGCAGGAGCGATGCGTGCACCGAAATCTGGTGCTGGTGCTCGCTCGCGTGGTAGTCGGACACCGTGGTGCCCGCCACAATGCTGCCGGCGCGGCCGATCCGGCCGCTGCAGACAAGCATTGATTCGGAGAGGAGCGTCTTGCCGCTGGAGGCGTGGCCGACGACGGCGAAATTGCGCAACTCCAGGGGTGTATATGTATCCTTCATAAGGGGCTATACGGGGCGATCATTGCGATCTCCGCGGCATTGTCGGCGAATTTCCGGGCGGACGCTAGCTGTTTTACCTGTGCGTGCAATTTCTGCGGATTGTTGGCCAAGAGGTGAGGAGGGCGGGGAAAACGGGAAGTTGCCATCCAAGAGGGTCTGGGTTAGGCCGTTAGCCATGGTAAGAATCACCGGCGGATATCAAGGCGATCTCAATTGCACGGCGGTGCACACCCCGTCGGGAACCGTGATTTCGACCGACGCGCCAAAGGACAACCAGGGGAAGGGGGAGGCGTTTTCGCCGACCGACCTCGTGGCTGCGGCCTTCGCCACCTGCATAGCCACGACGATGGCGATCGTCGCCCGGCGGCATTCGGTCGATCTGGCCGGGCTGAGGTACGAAGTGACCAAGGAGATGTCGTCGACCTCCCCAAGGAAAATTTCCAGGCTCGCCGTCCAGGTGTGGATGCCTGCGGCGGCAAAGCAACTGCCCCCGGGTTTGATGGAAAGCACGGCCCAGGCGTGCCCGGTGCACGCGAGCCTCGCGCCGGATGTGGAGAGGGTGATCCAGATTCACTGGGACTGACCGGAGTTTTGCGCCCCCGGGGCGCTGCCTACAGCGGGCAGCCCGTATGTCGTCCTGAACACGAGGACGATGCGGCGGGAGTAGAAGAGCCTCACCCGGATCCGCCCGGTGCCCGCATCGATCGGTGTGACAGTGCCGTCGACCCGGCGCACCTTCCCGTCTTCGCGCACGGCGTTTCCCTTGAAATCGAACGGATGGCCGGCGGCCAGCTGCCGGAGGGCGTCATCCGGGACGTCGATCCGGAGGCTTCCCTGCTCATTGTAGAAGAAATACGGGAAAACCTTCGCCGCGTAGGTTGCCGTGAAGGAGTCTCCGTGCCTGACGAAGCGTCCCACCGAGAGGGTGACGCTCGCGAGGTAGACCCAGGTCTTGACAGGCTCCACGTCGACCGCCGCATAGGGCGCAAGGGAGGCGTCTGCGCCGCGGGCGGCCGACGCGGCCAGGGTCGCCGCGATCACGATGGCGGACAATCTCTGTCGAACCATCGCGTCACTGTGGCCGGCGGGGCGCGCATGACAACCCCTCAGTTGGGCGGGTGAATGCCCTCCCTTTCCAGACTGTGCCTTCGTCCAGCAACGAGCTCTGGGAAACGTTTCTCGTTGCGCGGTGCCCCCGGTCGGCCTCACTCATTATGCATGCCCAAGCCCGCCCAGGCAACCTGGGGCGGCCGCTTCAAGGCGGCGCCCGCCGAGTTGATGCTCCGTTTCAGCGAATCGGTGTCTTTCGATCGGCGGTTGGCGCCCTTTGACATTGCGGCAAGCAAGGCCCATGCGGCCATGCTCGCGCACGTCGGGATCCTGACCGCCAGGGAACGGGATGCGATTCACAAGGGATTCGATGCGATCTCGCGCGAGATCGCCGCGGGCCGGTTTCGATGGAAGCGCCGGCTGGAGGACGTGCACATGAACCTGGAGCAGGCGCTGACGCGGCGCGTCCCCGCCGCCGCGAAGCTTCACACCGCGCGAAGCCGCAACGACCAGGTCGCCACGGACATGCGGCTGTTTCTGAAGGACGCGTGCGCCGGATTGCAGGAAAAGCTGCGCAAGGCGATGCTCGCCATCCTCGCGGTCGCGGAGCGGAACCGCGGGACGCCCGTCCCGGGGTACACCCACCTGCAACGGGCCCAGCCGGTCTCCGTCGCCCACCATCTTCTGGCGTGGATCGAGATGCTCGGGCGGGACCGGCAGCGCCTGGCCGAAGTCGCTTCCCATGCCAACTGGTGTCCGCTCGGATCGGGGGCGATCGCCGGGACGACGCTGCCTATCGATCGCGCGTTCACCGCGCGGGCGCTCGGATTTGTGGACGCGCGCGGCCGGCCGCAACTGACCCGGAACTCGATGGACGCCGTCGCGGACCGCGACCTGTGCATCGAATTCGCGGCGGCGTGCGCGATCGCCGGCGTGCATTTCTCCCGCATCGCCGAGGACCTCGTGCTTTGGAGCAGCGCCGAATTCCGTTTTGTCGAAATGCCCGATGCCTTCGCCACCGGATCCTCGCTCATGCCGCAGAAGAAGAACGCAGACGCCTGCGAGCTGCTGCGGGGCAAGTCGGCGCGCCTCCAGGGAAACCTGCACGTCCTGCTGGCCCTTGCAAAGGGGCTCCCGCTCACCTACAACCGGGACCTGCAGGAGGACAAGCCGCCGGTATTCGATTCCCTGGACCAGACGGCCGTTTGCGCGGAGGTGCTGGCCGGGGTGGTTTCCGGGCTGAAGGTGAACCGGGACCGCTGCGTGCAGGCCGCCGCCGATCCTGCGCTTCTGGCCACGGATCTTGTGGATTACCTGGTTTTGCGGGGCGTGCCCTTCCGGCAGGCGCACCACGCCGTCGGCCGGCTGGTCGGACTGGCCGAGAAAAGATCTGTCCCGCTGAACGGACTCGGCACATCTGAGGTGCGGGCGGTTCACCCGGCCTTCGGAAACGATTGGGCGAAAGTCTTCGACCTCGGGCGTGCGATGCGGGCGAGGACCGGATTTGGTATGCCGGGACCTCCGCAGGTTGCGGCCCAGGTCAGGCGGTGGAAGAGAATCTTGAGGGGATAGGAGCATCGCCGCCCCTCTCTGCCCGCCGGTCACCTCCGGGCCGCCCATGCCGCAGATCCATATTCTTCCCGAACGGGTAGCAAATCAAATCGCAGCGGGGGAAGTCGTGGAGCGGCCCGCGGCCGTGATCAAGGAATTGGTCGAGAACTCCCTGGACGCGGGCGCGACCCGCATAGAGGTCGAGTTTCGCCAGGGCGGCCGCGAGCTCCTCCGGGTGGAGGACAACGGCTGCGGGATGTCCCGGGACGATGCGCTTCTCGCGCTCGAACGCCATGCCACGAGCAAGATTGCGGAAACGGCCGATCTCGACCGCCTCACGACCTTTGGGTTCCGCGGCGAGGCGCTTCCCTCGATCGCGAGCGTCTCGCGGTTCACGCTCCAGACGCGCGCCCGGAATTCGGACGTCGGGACGGAGATCCTTGTCGACGGGGGCAGGCAGGTGCACGTGCGCGATTGCGGGCGCCCCGTGGGAACCAGCGTCGAGGCGGCCCGCCTCTTTCACCCGGTGCCCGCCCGCAGGAAGTTCCTGAAGACGGACGCGACGGAGGCCGCCCACCTCGTGCAATGCGTCCGCCTCTACGCCCTGGCCTGTCCGGGTGTTGCCTTCACGCTCATCGGAGACGGCCGGGTCGTCTTCCGGTCCCCGCAGTGCGCGACCCTTTCGGAGCGGGTCGGGGAAATCTTTGGGGCCCAGATGGCTGAGCGGCTGCTTCCGATCGAGGCCGAGGAACCCGGCCTGCGCCTGAGCGGACTGATAGGGAGGCCGGGGGAGGGCCGCTCGACGCGGCATGAGCTGATGACGTTCGTCAACGGCCGGCCGGTGGAAAGCCGCGCCCTCAATTTCGCGCTTCTCGAGAGCTACCGCGATTCGCTGCCCGAGGGGCGGTATCCGCGCGCGATCCTGTTTCTCGCGTGCGATCCGGCGGATGTCGATGTGAACGTCCATCCGGCGAAGCGGGAAGTGCGCTTCCGGAGAGAGCAGCAGGTCAGGGGATTCGTGATCCGGTGCGTCCTGGCGCGGATCAGGGAACTGGGGGGCGCTGCGGACCCAGGCATCGCGCCAGCGTCCGCCGAAGCCTTGGCGAAGGCGGAACTCACCGGCCTGGGCGAACCGGCTTCGGCCTACGGTCTTCCCGCACCCGCCCCGCCGGTCGGCTCCCCGGGCGAAGAGGGGCCCGCCGCACCGCAACGCGTGCCCGCAGACGGGGAGGGCCGGGTACGCGCGTGGCGTTTCCTGGGAACGGCGCACGACCTGTATGCCCTGTTTGAGACGCCGTCCGGAATCGTCCTTCTCGACCGCCGGGCGGCCCACGAGCGGATCTGGTTCGAGCGGTTGCGGGGGCAATTCGCGGCGGGGAGGGTGCCGGGTCAGCGGCTGCTTCTGCCGGTGCCGCTGGAGCTTGAGCCCGTTTCTGCGGCGATTCTCATGGATTCGCGGGCGTTCATCGAGGCCCACGGATTCGAAATCGCGGAATTTGGCTCCAATTTCTTCCGGATCGAGGCCGCTCCGCAATGGATGGAGCCGGCCGACGCCGGGTCCTTCATCAGGGATGTGCTCGGCGAACTGCGCGATGGGAAACTCTCGCCCGGCAATCTCGATCTCGCCCGCGATGAGCTGGCGCGGCTGGCCGCCTCGCGGGCGGTGCGCCTGCCGGCGGCGGCCGGCGCCTCCGAAATGGAGTCCCTCGCCTCCCAGCTCTTCGCCACGGAATCGCCCCTTGCCAGCCCCGCGGGCCGCCCGACTTTCATCGAGATCGACCGCGCCGAACTCGCCCGGCGCTTCCAGCGCAAGTGATTGCAAGGTGGCGGGTCGAGCGAATTGAGCCACTGTGGATCGCGGCTTGGCTTTTTCTTTGGGCCTGTGTCAGATTCAAATCCGGCACACCCATTGCTGCCGCTTTAACCACCGCATGTCCACCACAGCACCTTCCCTCGCGTTGCCGGCACCGGCCGGCTCGCGTCCCCGGGTCGAAACGCCGGTTGAGGTCTTCCGCTCGCTCATCCTGCGGCACCTGATATCGACGCTCGCGCGCCCCTCGACGGCGGCGACGCCCAGGGACTGGTGGGTCGCAACATCGCTCGCGGTGCGCGACCATATTCACGACCGGCTGATCCAGACCCAGGCGCGGCACAACGCGCGGAACGTCCGGCGGGTGTATTATTTTTCGCTCGAATACCTGATGGGGCGCCTCTTCGAGAGCAACCTGCTGGCGAGCGGCCTCGAGGAGACGGCGCGCGGCGCGCTCAAGTCGCTGGGAGTGGATTACAACGAGGTGCGCGAGTCTGAGGTGGACATGGGCCTGGGCAACGGGGGCCTCGGACGGCTCGCCGCGTGCTTCCTCGATTCGCTCGCGACGTTGGACTATCCGGCCCTCGGCTATGGGATCCACTATGAATTCGGGCTGTTCAAGCAGGAGTTCGTGCACGGCAGCCAGATCGAGCATCCGGACCGCTGGATGCTGTTTGGAGACCCCTGGGAAGTCGTGCGCGCCGAATATGCGCAGGAGGTCCGCCTCTACGGCCGCGTGGAGAACGTCTTCGACGACAGCGGCCGCTACCGCCCCCGCTGGATCGGCACGAAGACGGTGCTCGGCGTGCCGCATGACATCCCGGTCGCCGGTTTCGGCACGGGAACGGTCAATCTGCTGCGGCTTTGGGCGTCGCGGGCGACCGACGATTTCGACCTCGCCGCGTTCAATTCGGGGGGCTACGTCGACGCCGTGCGGGAGAAGGCGGTCGGCGAGACGATCTCGAAGGTCCTTTACCCGAACGACAAGACCGAGAACGGAAAGGAGCTGCGGCTCGTGCAGCAGTATTTCTTCGTCGCCTGCTCGCTGCGCGACATCATCCGCCGTCATTTCCGCAACCCGGACAACTCCTGGCAGAATTTTCAGGACAAGGCCGCCATCCAGCTCAACGACACGCATCCGGCTGTGGCCGTCGCCGAGCTGATGCGGATCATGCTGGACGAGGCGCAGATGGAGTGGGACGAGGCCTGGGAGATCACCCACCGGACGTTTGCCTACACGAACCACACTCTCCTGCCCGAGGCGCTCGAGCGCTGGGGCGTCGCGCTTTTCGGGCGCGTGCTTCCGCGCCACCTCCAGATCATCTACGAAATCAACGAAAGGCTCATGGCCGTCTGCGAGGCGAAATGGCCGGGCGACGGGGAAAAGAAGCGCGTGTGCTCCCTCGTCGAGGAGGGCCCGCAGAAGTACATCCGGATGGCGAACCTTGCGGTGGTCGGCTCGCACGCGGTGAACGGCGTCGCCGTCCTGCACACGAAGCTTCTGCGAAGCCATCTTTTTCCGGAGTTCGACGCCCTTTATCCCGGAAAATTCCAGAACAAGACCAACGGCATCACCCCGCGGCGCTGGCTTCTCGAGTGCAATCCCCGGCTCGCCGAACTGCTCACGCGGCGCCTCGGCGACAGCCGCTGGCCGCGGGATCTCGAGAGGCTCAGGGGCCTGGGAAAATGGGCGGACGACGGCGACCTCCAGAGGGAATTCATGGCCGTGAAGCGCGCGAACAAGGCGGACCTGGCCCGCGTGATCCGGGCCGAGTGCGGAACCGAGGTGTCGCCCGACGCGATGTTCGACGTGCAGATCAAGCGGCTCCACGAATACAAGCGGCAGCACCTGAACCTGCTGCACATCATGGCGCTGTACCGCCGCATCGTGCAGAACCCGGGCATCGACATCGTTCCGCGGGTGTTCGTGTTCGCGGCGAAGGCTGCGCCAGGCTACGACGTCGCGAAGAACATCATCCGGGCCATCAACATCATCGGCGGGCAGATCAACCGGGACCCGCGCGTCGCGGGGAGGATCAAGGTCGTGTTCCTTCCGAACTACCGGGTGTCGCTGGCCGAGAAGATCATTCCGGCCGCGGACCTTTCGGAGCAGATCTCGACCGCGGGCAAGGAGGCGAGCGGAACCGGCAACATGAAGCTCGCGCTGAATGGCTCCCTGACGATCGGGACCCTGGACGGCGCGAATGTCGAGATACAGGAGGAGGTCGGCCCGGAAAACATCTTCATTTTCGGAATGACGGTGGAGGAGGTCGAGGCCCTGCGCGCCAGCGGATACCAGCCGATGGACTGGTACCATCGCGACGAGGAGCTTCGCGCCGTCGTGGACTGGCTCGGAAGCGATTTCTGGACGCCCGGCGAGCACGGCGCATTTGAGGCGACCCACGGCACGCTTCTGGCCGGCGGCGACCCATTCATGGTGCTCGCCGATTTCCGGGCCTACTGCGACTGCCAGGCAAGGGTGGACGCCGCCTACCGGGACAAGGCGGCATGGGCAAGAAAGGCGATTCTCAACACCGCGCGAATGGGCAAATTCTCCAGCGACCGGTCGATCCGGGAGTACGCGGACGACATCTGGCACCTGAGCGCCGTCCCGGAGGCCTGATTCCGGCACCCGACGATGATCTCCGTTCCCTCCCGATCCATCCGCGCCGCGGCCCTTCTTGGAGCAGCGGCGGCAGCGGCCGCGCCGGCGTGGGCTGCGGACCTCAAGCCCGCGATTGTCTACGATTTCGGCGGCAAGGCCGACCGTTCGTTCAACCAGTCGGCGGCCGAGGGCGTGGCCCGATTCACGAAGGAAACCGGAATCGCGTGCCGTGAGTTCGAAATCACCAACCAGGCGCAGCGCTCGCAGATCATGCGGCAGCTCGTGCGGCACGGAACGAACATGATCGCGGCGATCGGATTCAACCAGGCGTCGGCGGTCGAGGAGGTCGCCAGGGAGTCGCCGGACGTGAAGTTCGTGATCGTGGACGGCGTGGTGGACCTGCCCAACGTCGAGTCGATCACGTTCAAGGAGCAGGAGTCCTCGTTCCTCTGCGGGATCGCGGCGGCGCTGGCCTCGAAGACGGGCAAGGTGGGCTTCGTGGGCGGCATGGATATTCCGCTGATCCGCAAGTTCGCCCTGGGCTACCGCGCCGGCGCAAAGTACGCGAACCCCGGCATCGAGGTTTTCGAGAACATGGCCGGCTCGACTCCCGCCGCGTGGAACGATCCGACGCGCGGGGCGGAATTGGCGAAGAGCCAGAACGGGCGCGGCGCCGACGTCATCTTCCACGCCGCGGGCGGGACCGGAATCGGGGTCATGCAGGCGGCAAAGGACGGGGGCTTCCTGGCGATCGGCTGCGACAGCAACCAGGACCGGTTTCAGCCGGGCACGGTGCTCACTTCCGCGGTCAAGCGGGTCGATGTGGCGATTTACACGGCGTTCCTGGAGGCGAAGGATGGCCGCTGGCGCGCCGGCCCGAAGGTTCTCGGCCTGGCCGAGGGCGGCGTGGGATATTCGATCGACGAATACAACCGCGGCGTCCTGACGCCGGCCATCGAGCGGCGGCTCGCGGCGGCCGAGGCCGACATCATTGCGGGGCGCATTCCGGTGCCGGAATACAAGGAATAGCCGTGGAGGCCGCCCTCGAGTTGCGGGGAATCGACAAGCGGTTCGGCCCGGTGCATGCGAACCGGGCGGTGTCCCTCGCGATTCCGCCGGGCACGGTCCACGGCATCATCGGCGAGAACGGCGCCGGGAAGTCGACCCTGATGAACATCGTCTATGGGTTTCAGAGGGCCGACGCCGGCGAAGTCCGGGTGCATGGCAGGACCGTCGACATCCGCAGGCCCCACGATGCGATCGCCGCCGGGATCGGGATGGTGCACCAGCATTTCATGCTGGTTGAGAATTTCACGGTCCTCGAGAACGCGGTGCTCGGCGCGGAGGGCGGGGCGCTCCTGGGGCGCGGACTGCGCCGGGCGCGGGCGGAACTGGAGAGAATCGGCCGGGACTACGGTCTGGAGGCGCCCCTGGACGAGCCGGTCGGACAGCTTCCGGTCGGATTGCAGCAGCGCGTGGAGATCCTGAAGGCGCTCTACAGGGGCGCGGACATCCTGATCCTCGACGAGCCTACCGCGGTCCTGACGCCCCGGGAGGCCGACCAGCTCTTCCGCATGCTCGCGAAACTGCGCGCGCAGGGAAAGACGGCGATCCTCGTCACCCACAAGCTTCGGGAGATCATGGCCATCGCCGATCGCGTCACCGTCATGCGCCAGGGGGCTGTCGTCGCCGAAATGGCGACTGCGGAGACCTCGCCGCGGCAGCTGGCGGAAAAGATGGTCGGACGGCCGGTCCTGCTCGACGTTCAGAAGTCGGCCGCGCGGCCGGGGGCGTCCTTGCTGGAGGTGGCGGATCTCGAGGTGCGGGACCGCCGCGGCGTTGCCAGGGTGAAGGGGGTCAGCTTTGCCATCCGGGCAGGCGAAATCGTCGGGATTGCGGGCGTGGCGGGAAACGGCCAGTCGGAATTGCTCGAGGCTCTCTCGGGAATCTCCGCCCCGAGCCGCGGAAAGATCCTGCTTGCGGGAAGGGACGTGTCCGCCGGAGCCCGGGGGCGCCGCCGGCAGGGATTGGCCCACGTCCCGGAGGACCGCTGGAAGATGGGCATTGTCGCATCTTTCTCCGCCGAGGACAACGCGATCCTGGGCTACCAGGACCGTCCCGAATACGGCCGCGGGCCCTTTCTGGACCGCGCTGCGATCCGCTCCGGCTGCGCCAAAAAGATGTCGGACTGGGACGTGCGTCCGGTGGAGCCGCGCCGCCGGATCGGGGCGTTTTCCGGAGGGAACCAGCAGAAGCTCGTCCTTGCGCGGGAGGTCGACAGCCGGCCGCGGGTTCTCATCGTGGGCCAGCCGACCCGCGGCGTGGACATCGGCGCAATCGAATTCATCCATCGGCGGCTCGTGGCGCTGCGCGATTCGGGCGTCGCGATCCTGCTGATTTCCGTGGAACTCGAGGAAATCCTGGGGTTGTCCGACCGCATTCTGGTCATGGCCGGAGGCCGGATTTCCGGAGAGTTGGACCGCTCGGAGGCGACGGAGGAGAGGATCGGCCTGATGATGGCCGGGATCGGACGCGAGGAGGCAAGTTTTCCGGCGCCGGACGGGGCCGCTGAAACCGGGAGGGGACCAGCCGGATGAGTGCAATTGCGGAGTCGGCCGGGGCGCGATGGATGGAGCGGATCATCCTGCCGGCAGCGAACCTTTTTGCCGCGCTGGTCATTTCGGGAATCATCATCCGCATCATCGGCGAGAATCCCTGGACCGCGCTCAAGTTCATGCTCGGCGGGGCGTTCGGCTCCACCGAGGGGATCGGCTACACGCTCTACTACGCGACGAATTTCATCTTCACGGGGCTTGCGGTCGCGGTGGCCTACCACGCGGGCCTGTTCAACATCGGAGCCGAGGGACAGGCGTACATTGGCGGGCTCGGGGCGGGTCTTGTGTGCCTGGCCGCCGGCACGGCTCCCTTCTGGGCGGTGCTGCCCGTTGCGATCTGCGCGGCCGCCGTCTTCGGCGCGGCATGGGCGCTTGTGCCCGCCTGGCTTCAGGCGCGGCGCGGCTGCCATATCGTCATCACGACGATCATGTTCAACTTCATCGCCTCGGCATTGATGACGTGGCTGCTCGTCAACGTTCTCATCAAGCCGGGCCAGCAGTCGCCCGAAACGCGGCAATTCGCATCCGGCGCCTGGCAGCCGACGGCCCAGGACATTCTTGGCCGCATCGGGATCCGCATCGATGCAAGCCCGCTCAATCTCTCCTTCCTGATTGCGATCGCCGCCGCTGTGGCGGTCTGGGCGCTTGTCTGGCGGACGAGCTCGGGTTATGCCATACGCGTCACGGGCGACAATCCGTCGGCCGCGCTCTACGCCGGCATCTCCCCCTCGAAGGTCACCTTTCTCGTCATGCTTCTTTCGGGCGCCCTCGCGGGCTGCCTCCCGCTCAATGAGCTGATGGGCGCGCAGCACCGGATCTCGCTCGATTTTCCCGCAGGTGCCGGATTTGTCGGGATCGCCGTCGCCCTCATGGGGCGCAATCACCCGGCCGGCGTCTGCGTTGCGGCGGTGCTTTTCGGCGCGCTGGTGCAGGGTGGATCCGAGCTTTCGTTCGACATGCCCCACGTCAACAGGGACATGGTCGTGGTGATCCAGGGCCTGGTGATCCTTTTTTGCGGCGCGCTGGAAAACCTGTTTCGGAGCCCCCTGCGCGGCCTGCGGGGGCGGACCCGGGGAGCGCGTCCCCAACCGTAGCCATGGAATACTACACGCTGCTGGTGCTCCTCCTCGCCGCGACGGTGCGCGTGGCGACTCCGCTCGTGCTTGCCGCCCTCGCCGGGCTTTTTTCGGAGAAGTCCGGAGTCGTCGCCCTCGGGCTGGAGGGGATGATGCTCGGGGCGGCCTTCGCGGCCGCCGCGGTTTCAGCCGTGAGCGGATCTGCATGGCTTGGCCTGGGCGCGGGAGTTGGAGCGGCGGTCGCCCTGGCGCTTCTTCTCGCATTTGCCTGCGTCACCCAGCGCGGAAACCAGGTGGTGGCCGCGATGGCCGTGAACATCATCGTCGCCGGCGTCGCGCCGGTTTTGGCCCTGGCGTGGTTCAATCAGGGCGGGCAGACCCCGCAGCTTGCGGACCGGGCGCAGCGTTTCACCGAAATCGTCTGGCCGTGGGCCCGTCAGGCCCGTTCGGTCCCCGTTCCCGGCATGCTGTACGCGGAGCTGCTGAGCGGCCACAGCCTGATCGTATATCTTGCGGCTGCGCTCGTCCCGTTGAGCGCGTGGGTGCTCTACAGGACACGGTTCGGCCTGCGCCTCCGCGCCGTCGGGGAGAATCCGCAGGCCGTGGACACGGCGGGCGTTTCGGTCGGGCGCCTGCGCTATCAGGCGGTTCTCATATCCGGCGTTTTGTGCGGCGTGGCCGGCACCTATCTGTCGATTTCTGCCAGCTCGGGGTTTGTCCGCGACATGACGGCGGGCAAGGGATACCTGGCGCTGGCCGCATTGATCTTCGGCAAGTGGCGCCCCTATCCCGCCCTGGGGGCGTGCCTGCTGTTCGCATTTGCGGACGCCCTTGCCGCCCGCCTCCAGGGCGTTCCGCTTCCCGTCGTGGGCGTGATCCCGGTCCAGTTCATCATCGCGCTGCCCTACGTCCTGACGGTTCTTCTGCTGGCGGGGTTTGTCGGGAAATCGACCCCTCCGCGCGCGATTGGCGTTCCGTACGAGAAGGGTTCCGTGTGAGGGCCCGATTTGACGCAGGGACACCCTCCCTCGTCGAGTGCTGCCATTGCCCGGATCCTCCGTCAAGGCCGGCCGCCAAGAGCCGCCGGCTGATGCCGGCCAGATGGCGTCCAAGAGACTCCGGATGAGGCAGCAATTCTCCGAGTGAGGGTGTCCCTGCGTCAAATCGGGCCAAACCGAAGAGTTGACCTTATGATGATGAGGCCGTTCAACCGAAACCGACACCCATGACGCACGCAGAACGCCTCGCACGCCACCTCGGAAAGACGCCGGATATCTCCCGGGCGATCTTTGTCGCTTCCAACGCCACGATCAACGGCGATGTGGTCCTCGGCCCCGGCAGCAGCGTCTTTTACGGGGCGGTCCTCCGGGGCGACATCCAGGAAATCCGCGTGGGGGAGGGAACGAATATCCAGGACAACGCGATCGTCCACCTGGCCGACGACTACGCGGCATTGATCGGAGCGTGGTGCACGATCGGGCACGCTGCGATCATCCACGCCTGCACGATCGGGGACGAGTGCCTGATCGGGATGGGGGCTACGGTCCTCGACGGCGCCCAAATCGGCGCCCGGAGCATCATAGGCGCCAATGCGCTCGTTCCGCAGCGCTTTGCGTGTCCGCCCGGTTCGATGGTCTACGGATCGCCGGCGAAGCTGGTGCGGCCCCTGACGGACGCCGAACAGGCGGGACTGCGCCCCTGGGCCGAAAAATACGTCGAGGTCGCCCGTGCGCATGCTTCGCTTGCACGGCGGGCGCGCGGCTGAGCGCGGCGGCGCAACGCCGCCGTCCGGCAAAGAAACCGGCGTCGGAAGCCACTAGCGCGAAAACGGCAGGCGCATTCCGCCGATCCGGCTCAGGAATCGGCGCAGCGCGCCCTGCGGCTTTGGGCGGAACTGCTCGGGAAGCTGGTCGGCAAAACCCCGGTCGATCGCGGTCTGAAGGACCGTGACCCTTTCGTAATTCCGGCAGGCGAGGCGGTCCCCGGTCAGCAGTTCGGGCGGGATCTGATCCAGGTGGCCCGCAAAGGCGGCCGCGTGCAGGGGGGTGTCGCCGCTGTCATTGCGGGTGAGCAGGAGATCTGCGGTCAGGAGCGCCCGGGGGATGCGGTCGAGCTGGCCGGTCTCCGCCGCCGCGTGAATGGGCGTGAAGCCGCTCTTGCTGGACGCAACGAGGCTTTCGTGCGCGAACAGCTCCCCGGGTATCTGCCCCAGATGGCCGGATATGGCGGCGGCATGGAACACGGTGTCGCCGCTGCTCGTCTTTTGGGCCAGGCTCTCCGCCGTCAGCAGGTTGCGCGGAATTTGGTCCAGGTGCCCGTTGAATGCGGCCGTGTGGATGACGGTTTCGCCCGCGAGGTTCTGGCAGGCCATGCTTTTTGCCGTGATCATCTGCGGGCGCACGCGATCGAGCGCCCCGTTTTCCGCCGCCTCGTGCAGCACGGAATTTCCCACCTCGGTCCTGAGTTCGAACACGTCGGCCGGGAGCAGGTTCGCCGGCAACTGCCCGAGGCTTCCATTCGCCGCCGCCGAGTGAAACACCGTATACCCGGCGTTGCTTCTGCTCAGAAGCGCCTCCCGCGTGAGGAACCCGGCGGGAACCTGGTCGAGGTGCCCGCCCACCGCCGCGTGGTGCAGCGGCGTGTATCCGGCGTCGTTGCGGAGCGAGAGCAGTTCGGCCGTGATCACGGCCGGCGGCAGGTCCGGCAGGCCGCCGTTCTTGGCGGCTGCGTGCATCGCCGTGTTACCCGAGGCGTTGCGCGCCGAGAGGGCGGCTGCGGTGAAAGCGGACGGCGGGAGCTGGCGCAGCGTCCCGGCGCTCGCTGCGGCTTGAAGGTCGGGGTTTGCCATCGTGGTTCGCGGAAAGTTAAGACGCCGGAAGGGACGGCGGGCAAACCAAAAGAGCGACCGTTCCGCCGGGGGGCAGATTCGATTTGCCACGGATGGGCGTGGCGTCATTGTCGGCGGGCGCATCACCCTTCATGAGCAATACTGAATCCAAGTCGGTCCAGCCTGATGAGCCGAAGAAAGGTGCCGTGCTGGTCGTCGACGATGAGCAGGCCATCGTCGAAGTGTTTGCGGCGGCGCTGGGCGACGAATTCGATGTGAAGACGGCGAACTCGGTTCGCGAAGCGGAATTTCTCCTGCGAAACCAGTCCTTCAAGGTGGTGGTGAGCGACCACCTCATGCCGGGCGGCAACGGGATGACGTTTCTCGTGCGCGCGAGGGAGGAGTATCCCCACATGCAGCGGGTCCTCGTGACCGGCTATATGAAGCCGGAAATGCTTCTGCGAAGCGTGAACGAGGCGGCGCTTTTCCGGTATCTTCTCAAGCCGGTTGCGATGAGCGAGCTTATCGCGGCGGTGCGGGGCGCGGCGCAGGCGCACGACGCGAGCGTGGCTGCGGCAACCTGAGCCGAAGCTTCGAGCGAAGATAGGGCGCGGTCGGGCTGGCCCTGACCTTGAGCAGGCCCTCCAGGGGGCCCTGGTAGAGGAGTTCTCCCCCCTCGGGACCGCCGACCGGTCCCAGTTCTACGATGTAATCGGCTTCGGCCAGCAGATCCATGTTGTGCTCGATCACGACAACGGAGTGCCCCTGGTCCACCAGGGAATGCAGGACCCGGATCAGTTTTTCGCAGTCGCTCGTGTGCAGGCCGATCGTCGGCTCCTCGAGCAGGTATAGATTGCGCGGCGGCGCCGGGCGCCGGGGATCGGGCAGTTCCCCGAGTCCCCGGGATAGTTCGGAAACGAGCTTCAGCCGCTGCGCCTCGCCGCCGGACAGGGTCGGCGAACTTTGCCCCAGGGTCAGGTACCCGAGGCCGCAGTCGACCATGAGGCGGCATACGGCGCCCAGTTGCGCGTGGAAGTCGAAAAACGAGGCCGCCTCCTCGAACGAGAGACGGAGAACTTCCCCTATGCTGCGGCCCTTCCAGGTGAGGTCGGCCAGCTCCGGCCCGTAGCGACCGCCGCCGCACGCCTCGCACGGAAGGAAGGTGTCCGGCATGAACGACATCGAGTAACGGATCCTGCCGGCCCCTTCGCATGCCGGGCAGCGGCCGCCGGACGTATTGAAGGAGAACCGCGACGCCGTGTAACCGCGGACCTTCGCCTCGGGGAGCGAGGCATAGAATTTCCTGATCGCGTCGAAGATCCCCAGGTAGGTCGCAGGCGTGGAACGGGGGGTCTTGCCGATCGGGGATTGGTCGACGGTGATGACGGAACGGAAGCCGTTCGCCCCCCTCAGCGCGACGAATGGCGCGGTTTCCGCAGAGCCGGGATCATCGCCCTCGCTCCCCGTGCGTCGGAAAAACTCCGCGCCGCTCAGCCGCCGCTTTCTTTCCCGGATCGCCATGGCCGTCGCGGGGCCCAGCAGGTCCCGGAACAGGGTCGATTTTCCGGCTCCGCTGGGGCCGGCCACCATGACGAGGCGGCCGAGCGGCAGCTTCAGGTCGAATCCCTTGAGGTTCCTCGCGCGAGCCCCCTCCAGCTCGAGCCATTGGGGGTCGGGTCCGGGGCCGACGGGCCTGTACTCTCCGCGGAGCGGATGCCGGATTCCCCGCGAGAGAAACAATCCGGTGAGCGAACGGCTGTTGCGCCGGATCTCGTCGGGCGTGCCCGCCGCAAGAACCTCGCCCCCGTGCACGCCGGCGCCGGGGCCGAGGTCGATGATGTGGTCGGCCCGGGCCATCAGCTCCTCGTCATGTTCGACGACGAGAAGCGAGTTACCCTTGGCCCGCAGCGCCCGGAGCGTTTCGATCAGGCGCGCGTTGTCCCGCGCGTGGAGGCCGATGCTCGGTTCGTCGAGGACGTAGAGCACACCGGACAGGTTTGACCCGAGCTGGGCGGCCAGCCGGATGCGCTGCGCCTCGCCGCCGGATAGGGTTTCGGTGGGCCGGTCCAGGGACAAGTACCCCAATCCCACCCGGTCCAGGAAGTTCAGGCGTTCCTCGATCTGGGGCAGGATGTCCTGGGCGACGATTCTTCCCCGCGCATCGAGCCTCAGGCGCCGCAGGCGCGAGCAAAGCTGCGCAGGCGTCAGGCGGAGGAGTTCCGGCAGGGACGGAGCGGCTTCGCCCGGCGAGCCTTTGGCGACACGTCCTGCAGACGGGAGCCTGACCGCGCGGGCCATCCGGTTCAGCCGCGCGCCGCCGCATTCCGGGCACGGGCGCCCGGCGTCCGAAAGATCCGAGGTTTCGTCGATGCCGTACGGTCGAAGCCGGGCGAGGGGATCGTCGCCGTCCTCGTCGTCGGGCTCGAGCATCCATGGAAATATCCGGCCGTGGCCCCGGCAGGCGGGGCACCACCCTCGGGGAGAGTTGAACGAAAAATGCTTGGGCTCGAGTTCCGGAAACGACTCGCCGGTCTCGGCGTCGGTGCGGGTCGTTGAAAACCACGAAAGGACGTCCCCTTCCGCCCGCACGACGAGGCAGGAGCCCTTGCCCAGAGCAAGGGCCTCATCGAGGAGGGCGGACGGACCCCGCCCAGGCTTGCCGCCGCGCAGCGGCACGGAACCGGCCTTCAGGTCCGCGACGACGACCTCGATGTCGTGCTCCTTGTACCGGTCGAGCTTTCTGAACTGGTCGACCCGCACGATCCCGCCGTCGGCGCGCATGAGCTCGTACCCCTGCCGGGCGATCCAGTCGGCAATGGGCTGGTGGTGACCCTTGCGGCCGCGGATCAGGGGAGCGCATAGGTACAGGTGTCTTGTCCTGCGCGCCGGCCGGGATGCGACCGCCCGGGCCAGCAGCCTTCTCAGGGCGGGCGCCGACAGCGGCACGACCGGCCGTCCGGAGTCCGGATGGTGCTGGACGCCGATGCGGGCGTACAGCAGGCGCAGGTATTGGGCCGCCTCCGTTATCGTCGCGACCGTCGATTTGCGGGAGCCGCGCGTGACCCTCTGCTCGATGGCGACCGTCGGGGGAATTCCCGATACGCTGTCGAGATCGGGGCGGGGAAGCTGCTCGACGAACTGCCGGGCGTAGGGCGACATCGATTCCATGAACCGGCGCTGGCCCTCGGCAAAGACGATGTCGAAGGCGAGGGTCGACTTTCCGGATCCGGAGACGCCGGTGACGACATTCAGGACATGGAGAGGTATCGAAAGGGAGATGTTCTTCAGGTTGTTCTCCCGCGCGCCGGAAACCGTAATGCTGCCCCGTCCGGACCCGTTGGGACCCCGGGCAGCCTCCAACCCGCCAGCGCGCGGGCGGTCCTCCCCGCGGCTCATTCCGAGCGCATCGCGAAGGAAGGGCGAGGTGGGTGTCCCGGCCGCGGCGATGGCCTCGGGGGAGCCCTCGGCGACGATGCGGCCCCCGTCGGTCCCGGCACCGGGGCCCATTTCCAGGATCCAGTCGGCCGTCTTGAGGACGTCGAGATTGTGCTCGATCACGACCACCGTGTGACCGCGGTCGGTGAGGGCCTGGAGGACGCCGAGCAGGACCTTCACGTCGTGGCGGTGCAGTCCGGTCGTGGGCTCGTCGAGGAGAAGGAGGGCGTTGCCCGCGCCCCCCGATGCGCCCGAGAATTCCCCCAGGTATCGGACGAGCTTCAGTCGCTGGGCCTCGCCGCCGCTGAGCGTGTTCAGGGGCTGGCCGAGCGTCACGTATCCCAGGCCGACCGCCTCCAGGCTGGCAAGCCGGGAGCGGATGGCCTCATGGCCGGAGAAGAGCGCGAGGGCGTCCGAGACGCCGGTTTCCAGCAGGTCCGCGATCGAACGGCCGTTCCAGGTGAGCGCCAGAACCTCGGGCTTGAAGCGCCGTCCCTCGCAGATCGGGCAGGGCACGAACACGTCCGATAGAAACTGCATTTCAATCCGCTCGAACCCGAGGCCCTGGCAGTGATCGCAGCGTCCGTCGCCGCCGTTGAAGGAGAAACTCGACGCCGAAAAGCCGCCCGCGCGGGCCTCGGGCGTTGCGGCGAAAAGCTCGCGGATGAGCTCCCACGCCCCGGTGTAGAGGGCAGGATTGGACCGGGGGGTTCGCGTCAGGGGCGATTGATCGACGAGGACGATCTCTGAAAACGCCTCGTCGCCTTCGACGGCCTCGACCGCCGCGGGATCCTCCGTCAGTTTCCGCCGGCGAGCCTGAAGGCCCTGGAAGAGCACGTTGTCGAGGAGCGTCGATTTTCCCGATCCGGACAAGCCGCTCAGGCAGACGAGGCGCTGGAGCGGAATGCGAAACGACAGCCCGGCGATGTTGTGCTTCGCCGCATTGTGCACCTTTAACCAGAAACACTGCTCACCCACCGGCCTCCGCGAGGCCGGCACCGGCACCGACCGGCGTCCGGAAAAGTACGCTCCGGTGATGCTGTCGGGGCTCGCGAGCATCTCCGGGACGCTGCCCTGAAAAACGATCCGTCCGCCGGCGGCGCCGGGCGCCGGTCCGACCTCGACGACAAAGTCGGCCGCGCGAATCATCGCCTCGTCATGCTCCACCACGACGACCGTGTTGCCGGCGTCGGTGAGCGAGCGGATGATCCGGATGAGCCGGTCGACGTCCCTCGAATGCAGCCCGACGCTGGGTTCGTCGAGGACGAACAGGGTGTCGACGAGCGAGGTGCCCAGGCAGGAGGTGAGATTGACCCGTTCGACCTCCCCTCCGGACAGCGTACGCGACGGCCGGTCGAGCGTGAGGTAGCCCAGGCCCACCTCGTCGAGGTAGCGCAGGCGGCTCAGGATGGAATCGAAGGCGAGCTCTGCGGCGGGCGAGCCGCCCGCGCGGCCGCCGGTTTCCGTCAAAAGGGCGAGCAGCTTCGCGCAGGGCATCTGATAGAGTTCGGGGAGCGTGAGGCCGCGCCACCTCCAGCAGAGAGCCTCGGGCTGCAGCCTGCGGCCCCGGCAGTCCGGGCATGGATTGTAGCTGCGGTATCGCGCAAGAAACACCCGCACGTGCATCTTGTACGTGTTCTTTTCAAGCCAGCGGAAAAACCCCTTGATGCCGTACCAGTATTTCGGCCAGGTCTTTCCGTTTTCCTCGCCATAGCCGGGCTCGCCGTCGATCACGTAGGCCTGCTGCGCGGCGGTGAGGTCTGCGAACGGAATGTCGGTCGGAATCTTTCGCCGGCGCGCGAAAACCTTCAGGTCCTTCTTAGAGGCGCCGTAGACCTCTCCCTCCCAGCACTTGATCGCGCCCACGTCAATCGAGAGCGACTGGTCCGGGATGGCCAGGCGGGTGTCGATTTCGATGATGCGGCCAAAACCCCGGCAGGTGGGGCACGCGCCGAGCGGGGAATTGAAGGAAAACAATGCCGGCGTCGCCGGACGAAAGGTGCGGCCCGACGCGGGCGAATGCAGGCCGCGGGAGTAGTGTCCCGCCGCCTCGAAGATTCTCCCGCCGCCCGGGGACTCTGTCTCGGCGAAGAGCCGGAGTTCGCCCCGGCCAAAATGGAGGGCGGTCTCGGCCGCCTCGAGAAACCGTTTCGCATTTGCCGGCTGGATCGCAACTCGATCTTGGGCGACAAAAACGTGCGCGCCGGCCCCGCTGGGCAGGTCCGGCCGGCCTGCGAGGAGATCGTCGATGCGCGCGGCGGCGACCGCAGCGCCCGGGATCAGCACTCGGGTATAACCCTGGGCCTTGAGATTGTTCAGGATCTCGGGCCAGCCCAGGCTCGACGGTTTCTCTATCTTGAACGCGATGACCAGGGTCCGGCCGGCTTGATCCCCGGAAGTCTTCTTCCAGATGGACTGCGGGTTGTCGTCCACGACGGCCTTGCCCGTCGCCGGATCGAAGCACGACGCCGCGTGGCTGAACCACACCTTGAAGTAATCGGTCAGCTCCGTCATCGTCCCAACGGTGGAGCGGGAGGTCTTGACGGTGTTGGTCTGCCCGATCGCGATCGACGGCCGGATGTTCTCGATGGAATCCACCCGCGGCTTGGCCAGCAGATCCAGAAATTGCCGCGTGTAGGCGCTGAACGTTTCAACGTACCGGCGCTGGCCCTCGGCGTGGAGCGTGTCGAAGACGAGGGAGCTCTTGCCCGCGCCGCTTAGCCCGGTGACGGCGATGTACCGTCCCAGCGGGAGGTCGAGGTCGAACCCTTTCAGGTTGTTTTGGCGGACGCCGCGGAGGCGGATGAAGCCGGGTGCGTTCGGATCGGGCTTGGCCACAGGCACACCGGCAGGCACGCCGGGCGATTTGTCAATCATCAGGACACCACCAACCATCAAGCCTTGAGGAGTCGTTTGAACAATTCGAGATAGGCGGCGACCTGGCGGGCCGGATCGAAGGTCGCCCGTGCGAATGCGCTGGCCTCCAAGGAACGAGCTGAACGAATTTCGGGCGACTCTGAGGCGAGGCGCTCCAGGGCGAGGCGAAAGGCGGCGCGGTTGCCGCGCTCGATGACCCAACCCGTGCGGTCGGGCACCATGCACTCGGAGATGCCCCGCGCCTCGTACGCCACGGCCGGGAGACCGGAGGCCTGGGACTCAATCAGGAAATTCGAGAGCGATTCGCTCTTGGAAGCGTGGACGGCGGCGTCCGCGGCGGCGTAGAGTCCGCCCGGATCGGCCGCCAAGCCGGGGAATCGGACGCGATCGGCGATCCCTCTCTTTTGCGCAAGCCGGACGCAGGCGTTCCGGGTGGGGCCGTCTCCCGCGAGCCAGAGCTGCCAATCGATGCCGGGAGAAAGCCCAGCGGCAATCTCGATCAACTCACGCTGGTTCTTTTCAGGCCGGAACATGGCCACGCATAACAGGACAAGCGTGCCGGCGGACGCGCCCGAGGCGCTGCGGATTCCCGTTGCCTGGGGCGCCCTGTCCCCTCGGGCCCCTGTGGCAGCGGGCAGGGCGCCCGGTTGGAAGACCAGGGGATTGTGGATGACCGAGACCTTATCCTCTGGAATTCCCAATTCGGCGACGAGAAAGTCCCGCGCCTGGCGGCTGTTGGCAACCACGTGTCTCGCGACCCGAAGCGAGCGGCGGAACATTCCTGGCAGGGGCCTTCCGGTGCGCAGCGTCGCGACGACAGCAGCGGAAGGGAGGAGACGCTGCAGGCCGCACGCATAACAATTCGCCACTCGGCCATGGCACAGGACGATGTCCGGCGCGAACGCGGCGGCCCGGCGATGCAGTCCGGGTGCAAACCAATCCATGCCCGTGTCGAATGGCTGGAGCGCGATGCGCGTCAGGTGCCCGCCGGTTTGGCGGATTCCGAAACCCAAAGGGAGCCCGCCAAGTGCGCCCCCCGGCCGAAATGTCACCAACACAACGTCGTTCCCGGCGGAAGCGAACGCTTCCGAGAGAAGCAGCGACTGCCGTTCGGTGCCGCCGCTTCTCAAATGGTCCTGGATGATGAGGATTTTCATTGCCCGGAAGGGCTTCGCGGAGACAGTTGTGGTGGAAATGTCATCTCCTCTCGCTCAATTGCTCGTTCGCTGGCTCGTGCTGGCGCTCGGAGTTGCCCTTGCGACCAAGCTCGTGCCGGGCATCCGATGCGACGACGGGGGGACGCTCGTGATCGTTGCGGTCCTGCTGAGCTTTTTCAACAGCATCCTCAAGCCGTTGCTCGTCCTTTTCACGCTTCCGTTCATCCTGGTGACGATGGGTCTCGGGATCATCGTGATCAACGCATTGCTGTTTCTTTTTGCCGCGCACCTGGTGGACGGTTTTCACGTTGCCGGTTTCTGGCCGGCCGTCGGCGGTGCGCTCGTGGTGAGCATCACGAATATCATCGTGAGCAGCATGCTTCGCGGGACGCCCCGTCCCCCGCGCCGTCCGCCCGGGGGCGGCGACGTGATCGACGTGTGAGCTGGCTGCGTGGCGCTCCACGCATATCCGTGGGCTGCGCGGGCAATCCAGGGCCGTGCTGGGCTCATAGACAGCGAGTTCTGAGTGCGAGTTCCTGCGTTGTCGGATTGTTTTGCAGAAAAGAAAAGTAGCATAACTATTTGTTGTATAAAGGTATAATATAGTTTTTGGGCTCCTTCGAACCCAAAGTGTCGGTTTAGTTGACACTTTCGGGCGGATAGTAAGGACTGTAACACGAGACATAAAAATAGTTACTGCGAAATGGAATGGGTAAGGCACGTTAATAGAGTATATTAGCAATTGATCAACGGGGGGCGGTTTTTCCCGCGAGTGATTCGGCACTGAAGTTGCTACGTAGTTTTCCGCACTTCATTTGGCATGTTATTCGCCGCTCGGCTGCCCGGTTTCCGGTTCTGGCCATCTGCGGGGGTCGCCGGCTCGGTGGAAGACAATCTGACGGCAATCCCATTCGAATTAACCACCAATCTTCGCCTCAACCAAAAAGCTAAGTATGAATGTTATCAAAACACTGGTAATGGCGGCGGCGGGCTCAGCCCTCACGGCCATGGGAAGTCAGATCACCCTCTTGATTAATGAGAATGGAGCCGAATCTGGTGCGTGGCCGGGAGGAACGGTTCTTTCCCAGCAGACGTACGACCAGTTTCCTGCCAATG